>Ga0335073_10003515_pt1 | contig 21854 bp, 12 predicted proteins | sample Lox_Sample_22_FD_207093 | JGI IMG/M metagenome (GOLD analysis project Ga0335073, IMG submission 207093) | Soil microbial communities from Loxahatchee National Wildlife Refuge, Florida, United States - Lox_Sample_2.2 | ecosystem: Environmental > Terrestrial > Soil > Wetlands | place: USA...
GTCAACACCTGCGGCTTCATCGACGCGGCGGTCGATGAGTCGCTCGAGGCGATCGGCGAGGCGCTCGAGCACAACGGCCGCGTGATCGTCACCGGGTGCCTCGGCGCGAGACCGCAGCGCATCCTCGAGCGCCATCCGCGCGTGCTCGAGGTCACCGGGCCCGCTGCCTACGAGAAAGTGGTGGAGGCGGTGCACGCGCATCTGCCGCCCGCGCACGACCCGTTCCTCGACCTGGTGCCGCCGCAGGGCATCCGCCTGACGCCGCGCCACTACGCGTATCTCAAGATCTCGGAGGGCTGCAACAACCGCTGCAGCTTCTGCGTCATCCCGGCGATGCGCGGCCGCCTCGCGAGCCGCCCCATCGAGGAGGTGTTGCGCGAGGCGGAGCGGCTGGTCGCGGCGGGCGTGAAGGAGCTGCTGGTCATCTCCCAGGACACCAGCGCTTATGGTGCGGACCTGCGCTACGCGAGCGGCAGCTGGCGCGGCGGGGAGTGGCAGACGCGCTTCATCGATCTGGCGCGCGCGCTCGCTACGCTCGGCGTGTGGGTGCGGCTGCACTACGTCTATCCCTACCCGCACGTCGATGCGGTGATCCCGCTCATGGCCGAGCCGGGCGTGCTCCCCTATCTCGACGTTCCCTTCCAGCACGGCAGCCCCGCGGTGCTCAAGCGTATGCGCCGCCCCGCGCACGCCGAAGACACGCTCGCGCGCATCGCTGCCTGGCGCGCGCTGTGCCCCGAGCTCACGATCCGCAGCACCTTCATCGTGGGCTTTCCCGGGGAGAGCGAGGCCGAGTTCGCCGAGCTCCTCGACTGGCTCGGGGAGGCACAGCTCGATCGGGTCGGCTGCTTCAAGTACTCCCCGGTCGAGGGCGCGGCCGCCAATGCGCTCGGGCCTCACGTCCCGGCCGAGGTGCAGGAAGAGCGTTACGCGCGCTTCATGGAGCGCGCCGCCGCGATCAGCGCGCGGCGCCTCGCGGCACGGGTCGGCCGGCGCATGCGGGTACTCATCGACTCGGTCGCGGATGGCAGCGCCACGGCACGCAGCGCGGCCGATGCGCCCGAGATCGACGGAGTGGTGCGGATCGCGGATGCCGGTGGCACCCGGGCCGGTGAGTTCGCCGACGTCGAGATCGTCGGCTCGACTGCCTACGATCTCGCCGGCCGCCTCGTGTGAGGCGGCCGGCAAGCTTCAGCCCGGACGGGACTGCTCAGCTCGGGGGGCTCATCCCGAGCGATTTCATCATCGCGGTTGCCTTGTCCTTGACGGTCTGCGCCTTGGCCATCGCGGTGGTGTAGTCACCCGAGGTCGAGGCGTTGGTGGCGTCGGTCCAGGTCGACTTGAGCGAGTCGAGGTCGGTCTTCGCGGAGGCGACCGCCTCCTTGGTGACGCCCTTCGGCAGGTGCTTGGACTTCGAGAGCATCTCGACGCGCTTGCTGAGCTCCTCGACCATCTTCGGCACCTCGGTGCTCGTCGGGCCCCAGTCGTCCTTCGCCTTGGCGGCCGCCGCATCGGCCTCGGTCTTCTTGGTGGCCGCGGCATCCTTGAGGTTCGCGATCGCCGTGTTCAGTGCCGGTGCGCCGGCCAACACGCCGGCGTAATCGCCCTGCTGGAACTTACCCTTCAGGTCCGACAGCTGCGCTTCGACGCCGCCGAGCTGCTCCGGCGCGTATTTCTGCGCGGAGTCGCGCGTGGCATCGAGCGCCGCCTGGGCGCTCGCGACGGCCTGTTCGGCCGGACCTTTCTGCGTGTTACATGCGATGAGCAGTACCGCGGCAAGTGCCGCCAGCAGCCAGATGGATGATTTCTTCATTGTTACCCCTCGTGGCGAATGATTACGGGGCCGTGCCCGCGGCCCGGCCCTGCGCGAGACTAACACGAATCGCACTGCAGCACCGCGTGGGCGCGGCGGTCGTGGTGTTACGTCGTCGTGCCGCTACGCAGCGTGGGCCCGGACTGTGCGGGACTGACGCACTGCCCGCGCACGGCGTCGTCGACGCTCGAGTAGTCGAGCTCCGCGGCGGGCAGCTGCGGCACTCGGGCGCGCAGCAAGGCCTCGCGTGCGTTCTCCTTCAGGCGCGCCACCCGCAGGCTCGCACCGCGCAGCTCGAGCCACGCGCCGAACTCGGCCAGCGTTTCCAGCGCGGTGCTGTCGAGATCCGGCGATTCCTCGAGACTCAGTACGATCAGCCGCGCCGCGGGCTGCGCGCGAATGCGCGCGCGCGCCGCGCTGAACAGCGGCTCCGCGTTGGCGAAGAACAGCGGCTCCTCGGGACGCAGTACCAGCATGCCCGGCTCCGTGTGCGCCTGCGGGAAGCGCTCGAGGCTCACGTAGTCGTGCTCGCCGACGCGCCCGAGCACCGACAGGCGCGGTGTCGCGAGCGACTTGAGCAGCCATGCCACGCTGAAGGCGATGGCCGCCAGCAGGCCGTTCAGCACGCCGAACACCAGCACCGCGAGCACCGCCGCGAGCGCCACCTGCCGGTCGCGCTGCCAGCGGAAATAATCGCTGAACACCGCTAAGCGCAGCGACTTGCTCACGGCGTGAATGACGATCGCCGCGAGCACCGGCTCCGGGATGCGCTCGATGAAGCGCAGGAAGGCCAGCACCAGTACCAACACGCTGGCCGCAGCGATCAGCCCGGCGAGCCGCGAGGTGGCGCCGGCCGCCTCGTTGGCGGAGGTGGCCGAGTAGCCGGCACCGACCGGCGTACCCTGCAGCAGTCCTGCCAGCACGTTGGCCAGTCCGAGCGCCAGCAGATCGCGGTTCGGCTGCACCGGGTCGTCGTGCTTGAGCGCATAGGTGCGGATCGAGCCGTAGGACTCCGCATAGAGGATGAACATGAGGGCGAGTGAGAACTCGGCCAGCGGCAGGACGCGCGTACCCTCGGGCAGGGCAAAGTGTGGCATCGATGGCGTGAGATCGATCTCGCCGGTCAGCGCGACGCCGTGCGCGGCGAGCCACGGAGCACAGAGGATGCCGGCCAGGATCACCACCAGCGCGCCGGGTACGCGCCGCAGCCGCTCGAGTGCGAAGAGGCCCAAGAGCGCGATCAGTCCGCAACCGATCGAGGGCAGCTGCCAGGAAGCGATGCCGCGCAGCAGCTCGATGCCGAGCGCGAAGAAATCGGTCGCCGTGGTATGCAGCCCGGAGATCGTCGGCCACTGCTTGACCGCGATCACGAGCGCGAGCCCGAAGGCATAGCCGCGCAGCACCGGACGCGCGATCAGGTTCGACATGGCTCCGAAGCGCAGCGCGCCGAACAGCGCGAACGCCACGCCCGCCCCCACCACCAGCATCGAGGCGAGCGCGAGGCGTTCCGTGGCGTCGGTGAGGTTGAGCGCCAGCATCGCCGAGGCCAGCACGGCCGCCGAGGAGGAGGTCGCCGAGACGATGGCGAAGCGGCTGCGGCCGATGAGGCCGTAGCTGATGAGCCCGGCAAAGAGCGCAATCACGCCCGCCTGGGGCGGCAGGTTGGCGAGGTGGGAATAGGCCACGGCCTCGGGCAGCAACAAGCCGGCGATGGAGAGGCCGGCGATGAGATCCGCAGCCGAAGCGGCGCGCAGGGCGGTCATCGGCGCCATCCTACCGCACGCGCACACACCCCGGCCGGGCGGGTACCCGGAGCACGCCGCGGCTGCCCCCGGGGGCCGGCGGACGCGTATTGCACTGATTCCGCATGATTTTTCGACATCCAAAAAACTGACACATGCATCGTGGAGCATGGCGGCTCTGCGAGACCAAAAGAATGAACCCCCAATCGAGGATCTTCGTCGCAGGCTGCCGAGGCCTGGTCGGTTCGGCGATCGTTCGCCGCTTGCGCGCCGCCGGGTTCGGCAACCTGGTGCTGCCTGAGCGTCGCGAGCTCGACCTGACACGCCAGGCCGCGGTGGAAAGCTTCTTCGCTACGTCGCGCCCGGAGTACGTATTCCTGGCGGCGGCCAGGGTGGGGGGCATTCAGGCGAACGACACCCAGCCGGCCGAGTTCCTCTACGAGAATCTCGCCATCCAGACCAACGTCATCGACGCGGCCTACCGCAGCGGCACGCGCAAACTGCTGTTCCTCGGCTCGAGCTGTATCTACCCGAAGCTCGCGCCCCAGCCGATGCGCGAAGACCATCTGCTGACCGCACCGCTGGAGCCCACCAACGAGTGGTACGCGATCGCCAAGATCGCGGGGCTGAAGATGTGCCAGGCGTATCGTCGCCAGTACGGCTTCGACGCCATTTCCCTGATGCCAACCAACCTGTACGGGCCCGGAGACAACTTCGACCTGCACAGCTCGCACGTGCTGCCGGCACTGCTCAGAAAATTTCATGAAGCCAGGGAACAGGGTGCCGCTGCAGTCAGCGTGTGGGGCACGGGCACCCCGCGGCGGGAGTTCCTGCACGTCGACGACCTCGCCGACGCCTGTCTCTTTCTGATGCAGCGCTACGAGGACGAGCGGCCGATCAACGTCGGCTGGGGAAGCGATCAGACGATCGCGGAGCTCGCGCAGAGCATCCGCAGGGCCGTGGGGTTCTCGGGTGAGGTGCGCTTCGATGCGACCAGGCCCGATGGTGCGCCGCGCAAGCTGCTCGATACCAGCCGGCTCACCGCACTCGGCTGGGAGCCGAAGATCACTCTGGAAGCCGGCATTCGCACCACCTACGCCTGGTATCTGGAAAACCGGGCCGCCGCAGCGGAGCGGCCACATTGAAGGAGCCGGCCTGAGACTCCTGATCTTCAGTGCCTCGCCCGTGACCTTCGACGTGACGACGCCGGAGTCGGCTCCGCTCGGCGGCTCGGAGTCCTGCGCCGCCTACCTGGCGACGGAGCTGGCCAGAAGCGTGCACGTGACACTGCTCGCCCGTACACCCGTCTCGGGGACGGTGCGTTCCGTGCGTCACGTGCAAGCCAGCGAAGAGGCGGCCACGGCGCTGCTGGCGCAGGAGAAGTTCGACGCAATCATCGTGCTGAATCAGCCGACCGTCGGACCGGCTTTGCGAGCGGCGAGTCCCGCAGCGCGGTTGATTTTGTGGAACCATCATGCGCCCGACCAGCCGGCGGTCGCGCCGCTCGCCGACCCGCGGATCCGGCGCGCCTTCGATTGCCTCGTCTACGTATCCGACTGGCAGCGCGCCGCCACCGAGGCCCGCTTCGGGGCGTCCACCCGCGCCCGTGTCATCGGCAACGGACTGACGCCGGCGTTCGAGGCGATGTTTGCCGATGCCGGGGAGCTGCAGGCGGCGAAGAGCTGGCGCGCGGCCTATACCAGCACGCCGTTTCGTGGCCTGAGCCTGCTTCTCGACCTGTATCGCCGGCTTCAGTCCCCGCCGGTGCTCGACGTGTTTTCATCGATGCGTGTCTATCGGGGTGACGACGGTCCGTTCCGCTCCCTGTACGCCGAGGCGCACGCGCAGCCGGCGGTGCGCTACCGCGGCTCGGTATCCCAGACCGAGCTGGCCGCCGCGATGCGCGGCGTCTCCTTCCTTTGTTATCCATGCGTGTTCCCCGAGACCTTCTGTATCGCCGCTCTCGAGGCGATGGCAGCGGGCGCGCAGGTCGTGTCGACCGAGCTCGGCGCGCTGCCGACCACCACGATGGGCTACGGCACGCTGCTGCCGCTGGCGCCGATGTCGCAGGAGGAGTTTCTCTCCCGCTTCGGTCAGCTGTACTGCGAAGCCCAGCGGCTGCAGCGCGAGAATCCGGGCGCCTGGGCCGAGCGCATGTTCGAGCAAAGCGCCGCCGTGAACCGCAGCGCGACCTGGCGCCGTCGCGGCGCGGCGTGGCTGCAACTGCTGGAGGAGCTGCACTGCGCAGTGGCGGCGCGACCGGATCCGAGGCCGGCGATTCCGGCATGAGCGCATCGCTCGAACAGCAGCCGCTCAGGCCGGAACGGCGTCCACCAGGTACTGATAGACCATGGCGTCGCGACGCGCGCTCTGCACATCCGCCCCGGTGGCGCGCGCCAGCGCTTCGATCCCTGCCAGGACGCTCTCCCGCTGTGGCTCCTCCAGCACGCGCATTCGCCCGGTGGCGACCCTGAAGCCCGCCTGCTCGAACAGCTCGACGATCGTCGTGCGCGTGAACCAGCGCAGATGCGTCCGGTCGAGAAGGCCCGTGTCCTCGTAGCGCAGCGCGCCGGAGTTCAGCCGCGCTTGTACGCTCCAGTGCTGTGCGTTGGGAATGCAGGCGAGGACGTGGCCGTCCGGCGCAATGGCCGCGCGGATCCTGCGCAGCAGCTCCCATGGATCGCGCAGATGCTCGAGCACGTCGGCGAAAACCCAACCGTCGGCCTCAAGGCTGCGGAGCGTCTCGACGCCCGCAGTTTCGATATCGAGGACCACCACCTCGTCGCAGTAGCGGCGCGCCAGCCGCGCATATTCGGGAACGACCTCCATGCCCAGATAACTGGCGGCCGGGTGGATTCTTTTGTATTCGCGCGCCAGCGCCCCCGAGCCACAACCCACCTCGACGACCCGCCGCAGCGGAGGCATCATGGTCAGCAGGTCCGGATTGTGGTTCTCGTTGAGCGGTGTCTGATCCATCGGACTACTTTGTCCGGCAGATGTTGCAGGCAATAGCGTGAGCGGCTCCCCGGACACGGATCAGCTGGTACTCGCGCACTACGCGCGCGCCAACGCACTGTTCGATTCAGGCCGCCTGGATGAGGCGATCGGCGGCTACCGGGCGGCGCTCGAGCTCGACCCCCGTCATCGGCCTTCCCTCAACAACCTCGCGCTGGCGCTCAATCAATGCCAGGACTTCTGCGAGTCCGAGACGATGTCCAGAAGGTCGCTGGCGATCGACCCCGACGATGCCGAAGCACACGCCTATCTCGGCCAGTCGCTGCACGGCCTCGGGCGCCTGCAGGAGGCGCTGCGCTGCGCGGATGCGGCGCTTTCCCGGCGCCCTGATTTTGCGCAAGCACACAACGCGCGCGGCAGCTACCTCGCCGAGCTGCAGGACCCTGACGCTGCGCTCGCCGCCTTCGATGAGGCGCTGCGCCTCGCGCCCGGCTTCGTGGCCGCGTGGTTCAATCGCGCCGCCGTGCTCGAGAAGCTCGGACGCGGGCAGGAGGCGCGCTCGAGCTACCAGCGGGTGCTCGAACTGACCTCGCTCGCCCCGCAGTCCGCACCCGTCCTGACGGACCGGGGCAACGCGCTGCTGCAGCTCGATCGCTGGGAAGAGGCGCTCGAGTCGTACGAGCGCGCCATCCGGCTCGACCCGCGGTATGCCCCGATCTACGCCAATCGCGGCACGGTGCTGCGCTACCTCGGGCGCCTCGAGGAGGCTGCCGACAGCTACGGGCGGGCGATTGAACTCAACTTCGACGTGCCGCTCGCGCGCATGGGCCGCGCGCATACCCGGCTCCTGGCGGGGCGTCTCGAGGAGGCGTGGAGCGATTTCGAGAGCCGCTGGCAGGCGTTTGGACTGCGCAGCGGCCTGCCGCCCGAGCTGGAAGCCATCCCGCTCTGGCTCGGCGCAGAGCCGCTCGCCGGGCGCACGATCCTTCTCTACGGCGAGCAGGGTCTCGGGGACATGATCCAGTTCTGCCGCTACGCCAGGCTCGTCAGCGAGCGCGGTGCCCGCGTGCTGCTGCAGGTTCCGGCCTCGCTGAGCGAGCTGTTCGGCAGTCTGGCGGGCGTCGATGCCGTCGTGCCCGCGGGGAAGGTCGGGGAGCCGATTGACCTGCGCTGTCCGCTCATGAGCCTGGCGCTCGCTTTCGGGACGACCCTGGCCACGATTCCCTCGCCAGGCCGGTATTTGCACAGCGAGCCCGATGCGCGGGCGCGCTGGCGCAGGCGGATCGGAGCCGGCGCACGGCCGCGGGTCGGCCTGGCCTGGAGCGGACGGGCTGCGCACAAGCTCGACCGGCATCGCAGCATTGCGCTGGAACTGCTGGCTCAATGCCTGCCCGCGGGGCCGCGCTACTACGTACTGCAGAATGACATCCGCGCGCAGGACCGCGCCGCGCTCGTGCGCTGGCCGGCGGTCAGCGACCTGTCGAGGGAAGTCTCGGGCTTCAAGGAGACTGCCGCAGCCATCGAGCAGCTGGATCTCGTGGTGAGCGTGGATACCAGCATCGCACACCTGAGCGGTGCGCTCGGCAAGCCGACCTGGCTGTTGCTGCCGTTCGCTCCCGATTCGCGCTGGCTGCTCGGACGCACGGACAGCCCCTGGTACGCGTCCATGACGCTGTTTCGACAGCGCACGCCGGGCGACTGGCGCGGCGTTCTCGATCAGGTCGCCGCGCAGCTGCGCACCTGGCAGAGCCCGGGCGCCGCACCCTGAGCGGCCTCGAGCGGCCGCCGCGCTATTCGACCGTGACGCTCTTGGCGAGATTGCGCGGCTGGTCGACGTCCGTGCCCCGCAGCGTTGCCACGTGGTAGGCGAGCAGCTGCAGCGGGATCGTGTAGATCACCGGCGCCTGGAAATACGTGACGTGCTTCGGCATTTCGATGACGGTCACGCCGTCGCTCGATTGAATGCCGGCCTCCGGGTCGGCGAACACGAAAAGCTCACCACCGCGCGCCCGCACCTCCATCAGGTTGGACTTGAGCTTCTCCAGCAGGTCATTGTTCGGCGCCACCGTGATGACCGGCATGTCCGCGTCCACCAGCGCGAGCGGGCCGTGCTTGAGCTCGCCGGCCGGATAAGCCTCGGCGTGGACGTAGGAGATTTCCTTGAGCTTCAGCGCCCCTTCCATCGCGATCGGATAGAGCGCCCCGCGCCCGAGAAACAGCGCGTGGTGCTTCTCCGCAAAACCCTCGGCGAGCCGCTGCACGAGCGGGTCGAGCTCCAGGGTCCGTTCCAGCAGCGCCGGCAGCTCGATGAGGCGCGTGACCAGGCCGCGCTCGCGCTCGGGGTCCGCGCCGCGGTGCCGGGCCAGGGCCACCACCAGCATGCCAAGGGCGGTGAGCTGAGTCGAGAATGCCTTGGTCGAGGCGACCCCGATCTCCGGTCCCGCGCGCGTCAGCATCACCAGCTCCGACTCGCGCACCAGGGAGCTCTCCGGAACGTTGCAGATGCACAGTGTCGACAGGTAGCCCGATTGCTTCGCCAGGCGCAGTGCCGCGAGCGTATCGGCCGTCTCCCCCGACTGCGAGATGGCGACGAACAGCGTATTGCGCGGCACCAGCGGGCTGCGGTAGCGGTACTCGCTCGCGATGTCGATGGCACAGGGGATCTTGCAGATCTGCTCGATGAAATAGCGCACCACGGCAGCGGCGTGATAGCTGGTGCCGCAGGCGACGATGTGCACGTTCTCGGTGCGCTCGAAGACCTGCGTCGCCGCCGGCCCGAACGCGGCCTCGAGCAGCCGGCCGTTCGCGACGCGCTCCTGCAGCGTGTCGGCGACCGCGCGCGGTTGCTCGTGGATCTCCTTGAGCATGAAGTGGCGGAACTGACCCTTTTCCGCCGCGTCGGCCGAGAGCTCGCTTTCGAGCACGGTGCGCTCGACCGGGTTGCCGCGCTTGTCGATGACGCGTACGGACTCGCGCGTGACCTCGGCCACATCCCCTTCCTCGAGGAACAGGAAGCGCCGCGTGACCGGCAGCAGCGCGGCAACGTCGGACGCCACGAAGTTCTCACCGACACCGAGTCCGATCACCACGGGACATCCCTCGCGCGCGAGGATCAGCCGCCCGGGCTCGCGCTCGCTCATCACCGCGAGCGCATACGCGCCCCTGAGCTCGGCGACCGTCGCCCGCACCGCCTCGAGCAGCTCGCCGCCGGAGCTCAGGTGCTGGTGCACGCGATGCGCGATGACCTCCGTGTCGGTTTCCGAGGCGAACTGGTAGCCGTTGCGCTGCAGCTCCTCGCGCAGCTCGTCGTGATTCTCGATGATGCCGTTGTGAACGATGGCGAGGCCGTCGCGGGAGACATGCGGGTGGGCGTTGCGCTCGCTCGGCACTCCGTGCGTCGCCCAGCGGGTGTGCGCTACGCCGATCCTGCCGGAGACCGGGGAGTGCTGCAGCGCCTCATCCAGCATCCTGACCTTGCCCACGGTCCGCAGTCGCGTGAGGTGCTGCGAACCGTTCAACACGGCGATGCCCGCCGAGTCGTAACCGCGGTATTCGAGCCGGCGCAAGCCCTCCATGAGAACCGGAACGATATTGCGATCGGCAATGGCCCCGACTATCCCGCACATGCTCTCGTCCTAAGGTAAATCGCCAGAACAGACGACCAGTTTGCCACCAAACCGCGTGAAAGGCGCTGAACCGGCACGCAAACCGTGGACGCGGCCACAGCGATTGACTACACGAGCGTCAGCAGATGGCTCTTCAGCGCCTCGGCATGGTCCCGCCACGTCCGGCGGCTTTCCAGGATCCACTGCGCCCCGCGGCTCCCGATGCGTCTTCTGAGGGCGCTGTCGGTGTAAAGCGTCTCGAGTGCCGCGACGATCTCCTCGACCCGGCACTCGCCCCAGCCGTCGGTACCCCACCCCGGCGGCGGCACCACCGGATCGGGCGCCGCGACGCGCACACAATTGTCCGCAGCGATCAGATCGCGGGTGCCGGTGTTGTCCGCCAGGATCACGGGTACCCCGCAAGCCATCGCTTCGTTCGCCGGCAGGTTCGTGCAGGCTTCGCAGCGCGAGACCTGGATGGCGCAATCCATCTCGCGCAGCACCGCGGGCAGCAGCGGGTTGGGCATGGGCGGCAGCTCGATGAATTGCCGCGCGTCGATGCCGTTTTCCACCACCCAGCGCACGATCTCCAGAGTGCCGGCGGCGTTGCGCTGCAGGGGCGCACGCAGCCGGCCCTGAAAGCCCGCCGAGAGCTGTGGCCATGGCGAGTGCCACGCCGCGACCAGCACCGCATCGTCGTGGCGCGCGGCGAACTCGCGGAAGGCGAGCAGCACCAGGTCGTGCGCCTTGCGATATTCGATTTTTCCGCCGGAGAAGACATAGAAGCAACCCGGGTCGAGCACCCCGGAGCGCGGCCCGGGGAAGAACTGCGCGTGGTCGATCCCCTCGTGGATCATGGTCACGGGCTTGTCGCTGAGCGCGCGCAGCACACCGGCCGCCCAGTTCGAGGCGCACAGGATGCTGTCGTACTTCGCGAGCCGCGCCGCCGGCTCGACGACCCGGGTGTTCTCGAAGATGCAGCGGCCTACGTTGCGCAGGCCGGTCGATGCCGCATCGACCGCCGTGAGTCCGTTGCCGAGCGCATCGATGACCAGTACGCCGCGCTCACGCAGCTCGATGCCCGCGCCGGTCAGTGCGGCGAGGAACTCGTTGGAATCGACGGCCGCCGGCTCTATGGCGCGCAGCCGCAGTGGATCGTTCCCCTGCAGATTCTCCGGACCGAGCGGCGCCCGCAGCAGGGGCTGGATGTCGGCATCGCGCGCCCATTGCTGGAAGAGATTGAGACTGACCAGGCTCCAGCCCGAGGCGTTCCGGTACGCCGGCCAGTTGAGGAGCACCTGTCGTCGCGCCACCTGCGGTCCCCGCTCGCCTCGTCAGAGGCCGCCGCCGCGGCGCGCGGCCACCCACAGATCCGCAGGCGGCGCGCCGCTGAAGTGACGCGCGCAGATCCCGGTGTACGCGTCCTCGAGGTGCCGGCAGTAGCGCGCCGTGTCGAACAGCGCAGCCCGCGGCCGCACCTGCTCCAGATGCGCGCGCAGGCGCGCGAGGCGCGCCGGATCGAGTGCCAGCTCCACCGCGAGCCGCACGTACTCCGCGTGGCTCGCCACCGAGAGCGCGCCGAGTCCGACGGCGTGCAGGAGACTGGTCGCGACACGCGCGGCGAAGGTTTCCCCCGCAACCGTCAGCACCGGCACGCCCGCCCAGAGCGCATCGCTCGCCGTGGTGTGTGCGTTGTACGGCAGGGTGTCGAGGAACAGGTCCGCCAAGGCGATGCGCGCCCAGTGGCGCTCGGGCTCGAGCGCCGGCGCAAACACCAGCCGCTCCCCGTCCACTCCGCGCGCGCGTGCCTCGCGCCGCAGGTTGCGCACTGCCGCCGGCCCGCCCTCGAGCAGCCACAGCACGCTCCCCGGCACGGCGCGCAGGATCTCCATCCACGCGCCGAACACGGTGGGCGTGACCTTATAAAGTGCATTGAAGCAGGCGAACACGCTGCCGCGCTCGGGCAAGCCGGCCTCGCTGCGCCCGGGCGGCGGCCGCCGCACGCGGCTCGAGTCGTTCACCTGATAGCTGTCCGGCATGTAGATGATGCGTTCCGCGTAAGCCGCGCGGCTGCCGGGCGGGATGAGATGGCGATCCGCCACCAGATAATCGAGGAACTCCACCCCCATGGTGCCCGGATAGGCGAGGAAGGAGACCTGCAGCGGAGCGGCCCGGTACGCAAATATGCGCGGCCGGCCGCCGAGGGTGTGTCCCTTGAGGTCGACCGCGACGTCGGCACCGAGAGCGGCGATGCGTTGCGCAATATCGAGGTCGGTGGCCTCGGTGACGTCGATGAAGCGGTCGAAGGCCCGTTCCAGGCGGCGCCGCATGGGGCTGCCATCATCGCGCCCATAGGAGACCCCAATGACCTCGAACCGCGCGCGGTCATGTTGCTCGAACAGCCCGGCGGCGAGAAACGCGGTCGGATGTGCCTGGAAGTCGGCTGATACATAGGCGACGCGAATGCGGCCCGGCACTGCCGGCCGCGGCATCGGGCTGACGCGCTCGCTGACGACGAGGTGATCGGCCGCATAGATGCGTGCGCACAGAAGCTGCTCGGTCGGCGATTCGCTATGGGTGAGAAAGCTGGCCGGCGAGTCGACGCGCTCGCCGCGGCGCACACGCGCGGCCAGCTCCAGCTGCCGCGCCTCGTAGTCCGTCCAGTCGCAGCACAGCATCTGCACGTGCAGACGCTCGCCGCGCATGTAGGGGGTATCGGGCGCGACCGCCAGCAGCGCCTCATAGGCCCCGAGTGCCTCCTCAGCGCGGCGCACGGCGCCGAGGCACTGGGCGCGGCCGCGCAGCGCCTCGAGGTTGCGTGGCTCGCGCTGCAGCGCCTGCGCGAAGCACTCGGCCGCCTCGTCGAAGCGCTGCGCGCGGATCATCAGTCGCGCCGCCAGCAGGCAGACGGCGCAGTTCGCCGGGTCGGCGGCGGCGGCGGCCTGAGTCGCCTCGAGCGCCGCCGCGAAGCGGCCCAGCGCCTCGAGCGCCTGTGCCCGGCCGACGCGCGCGGCGGCGTGCGTCGGCGCAACGGCGAGCGCCAGCTCGAACTGCTCGAGCGCCTCGGCGGCGCGCTCGCTCTGCAGCAGCACCAGGCCGCGGACTACCGGGGCGAGCGCCTCACCCGGATCGATCGCGGCGGCCTGCGCGGCGAGCGACGCCGCCTCGCCGGGCCGCCCGACCAGGAACAGCAACAGCGCGCGCACGGCCAGGGCGGCCGCACAGCGCGGATCGTGCGCGAGCAGCGCATCGACCGCGGCGAACGCCTCCGCGAATCGCTGCAGCCGCAGGAGACTGCGCGCCATGCCGATACGCGCGCCGACCTCGTGCGGCTGCAGCGCGTGGGCGCGCTCGAAACACTCGAGCGCCTCACGATCGCGGCGCACGGCGAGCAGCGTCCAGCCGCGCTCGCGCAGCATCCCGGCGGATGCCTCGGTCGGGGCGGCGTTCATGGCGCTTCCGGGGCGCTGACGACGATCGGCGCTGCCGGCTCGCCCCGCCGGTAGCGCGTCCACATCTCGAGGTAAGCCTGCTCCAGGCCCCGGCAGTAGCGCCGTGAGTCGAACAGCGCGGAGGTCGTTCGCGCGCTCTGCAGGCGCGCGCGCCAGCGCGAGCGCTCGGCGGCATCCCGCGCCATGCGCAGCGCCAGCGCCTCATAGTCCTCGAGCGAGGTCGCACACAGCTCGTCGAGCCCGACGTTGCGCAGCAGGCTGGTGGCCACCCGGCTCTGGAACGAGCGCCCGGTCAGTGTGAGCAGCGGCACGCCCATCCACAGCGCATCGCTGGCCGTCGTGTGCGCGTTGTACGGCCACGTGTCGAGAAACAGGTCGACGTGGTGGTAGCGCGCGAGATGCCCGTCGAGATCCAGGTACGGCGCAAACACCAGTCGCTCGGGCGCCACGCCCTGCGCGGCGGCGACGGCGCGCAGGTTGCTTTGCGCGGTAGCCGATCCCTGCAGCAGCCACAGCACCGAGCCGTCGATGGCCTGCAGCAGCCGCAGCCACACACCGAAGATCGTCGGTGAGATCTTGTAGAGGTGATTGAAGCAGCCGAACACCACGCCGTGGGCGGGCAGGCCGCAGGCCGCGCGGCCGGGTCCGGCCGCCGGTCGCGGCCGCTGCTCATCGTTCGGCTGGTAGCAACCGGGCAGCTCGACCACCTGCTCGCGGTAGAAGACCCGGTCCTGCGGCGCGATGAGGTGACGATCGGCGATGAGGTAGTCGAGGTACGGGGCGCCGAGGGTGCCGGGATAGCCGAGGAAGTTGACCTGCACGGGTGCGACCCGCGCCGCGAGCACCCCGGTGCGCGCCCCGCCGGTGTGGCCCTTGAGGTCGACGGCGATGTGCACGCCGCGCGCGCGCAGGGCGTGCGTGAACTCCTCATCCGAGCTCGACCGCAGGTCGAGGAATTCCTCCACGGCCCGCTCGAGACGTGCGCGCAGCGGACTAGCGTCTTCAGGGCCGTAGGAGGCCGCGATGACACGGAAGCGCCGCCGGTCGTGCGCTTCGAGCAGAGCGGCGATCAGACGCGCGGTCGCATGTCCGTGGAAGTCCGGCGACAGATAGGCGATCGTGATGCGCTCATCGCCGGCGGGTGCCGGCAAAGGGGCGGCGTTGGAGCGCTGCGGATAGCGGTCCGCGAGGAAGATCTCGGCGCAGCGGCGCTGGGCTGCGGGGGAATCCGAGTGCACGAGGAACGTGAACGGCAGCTCGACCGGCAGCCCCTGCTGCACCTGCGCCTCGAGCGCGCCGTGGCGCGCGCCGTAGTGCGTCCAGTCGCAGTCCCACAGCTCACAGTGAAATCGCAGCCCTTCGAGGTATGGCAGGGTGGCTCGCGCCTCGAGCAGCGCGCCGAGCAGCGCACGCGCCTCGGTGTATCGTCCGGCCGTCGCGAGTCTGATGGCGGCACTTTCCTGTGCGCGCCAGCGCTCGAGCCGCGCCGCCGGCGGGTCGGTCTTTGCCAGCAGCTCGGCGAGCCGCTCGCGCGCCTCGGCGAGATGCGGCTCCAGCTGCAGCGCTCGGCGATAACTCTCCTGCGCGGCCTGGGTCTCACCGCGGGCCTCAAGCGCGAGTCCCCGATTGAAATGCGCACGTGAGTTGGCCGGATCGAGCGCCAGCGCTGCGCTGAAGGCGGCGAGGGCCGCGGCGGGATCGCCGCCGCGCAGCAGAGCGAGTCCGAGATTGTTATGAGCCCGGCCGTTGCCCGCATCGAGGGCGATCGCCGCGCGCAAGGCGCCGGCCGCCTCGGGGTAGGCGCGCGCCTGCAGCAGCGCCGCGCCGAGTTGTCTGTGCAGCACCGCATCCTCGGGGCGCAACGCCGTCAGCCGCCGCAACGCGCGCACTTGCTCCGCGCAGCGTCCCTGGCTGCCGCGCAGCTCGGCCCAGAAACGCAAGGCATCGAAGTGGTCGGGATTCTCTGCCAGCAGCGCCGTCAGAAACGCCTCGGCCTGCGCACGGCGACCGTCCCGCCAGAGCGTCATGATCTGCGTGAATTCGGTCATGGCTCCGCCGGATCGATCGCCCCGCGAAGCGCCGCGCGAGGCTCTGGCGCCTCAGGTCCGGGTCCGCCGTTCGCCCAGGCGCAGCCGCCGCCGCGCCGCACCGGCCGCGGCCAGACTCAGCAGCAGCAGCTCCGCCGCGCCGATGGCCCCGCCCCCGCCCGAGCCGCCACCCGAGCCGGAGCCGCTGGCCGGCGTGGCCGTCACCGTCGCCGACGCGGAGGCATCCCCTCCCGCGCCGGTGCACGCGAGCGTATAGGTCGTAGTAGCGGACACAGTGACGCTCTGAGTGCCGGTGCCCGGCGTGATGCTGCCGGTGAAGGCGCCGCCCGATGCCGTGCAGCTCGTCACGTTGGTGGTCGTCCAGCTGAGCGTCACCGCGGAGCCGGTCGCCGCCGAGGCGGCGCTCGCCGTCAGGCTGACGGCGGGCGGGGCGTAGGCCATCGAAAGGCCGTACACGCCGAAGTCCTGAGCCGACTGCGGCGTCGCCACGAAGGTGACCTGGTACGTTCCCGGCGTGGCGTCGAATGAGAACGTGCCACCGCCGTAGATCTTGCCGACGCCCTGCCCACCCTGGGTGACCGCGAGGGCGAGATTGCCGAAGGCGGCGGGGAACTGCAGATCGGTGAGCGTGACCGTGTAACTGCCCGCGGTGCCGATGGTCACGCTCTGTGTCTGGAAGAACCCGGGCGTGCTGGTCGCCTCCTGGGTCTGATCGAATACCAGCTGGGGCGAATTGCCGCCGGTCTGGACGTTGACGTCGAACAGGCCGTTGCCGCTCACCGGCGTGCTTGCGCCGACCAGCACGACTGCCGGACGCGCAGCGGCAGGCGTGAAGGCGATCGTCGGGCTTCCGTCCGACTGGGCGCTCACCATGCCGTCGTGCGCCACGGCGAAGGAGATGGCCGAGAGCGCCGCGGGAAACTGCAGGTCGACGGCGGCTGCCTGGTAGGCCGTGTTCGCACTCAGCGCCGGGGTGACGAAGGCGTAGGCGAAGTTGCTGCTCGATTGCGCGACTCCATACGCCGCGAGACTCAGATCGCTCGACCCCGTGGCGAGCTCGACGCCGTAGGTGCCCGCGCTGGCGGCGGCGGTCGCGTAGTTCCACAGCTGCAGCGCGCCGGCGCCCACGGAAGCCGTGGCCGGAACCCCGCCGGAGGTCGCGCTCAGCAGCCTGCTGCCGCCCGCGGTGAGCATCGCACTGGCCTGCGAGAGCGCGCCGGGGAAGTCATAGTCGGTCACCGAGAGCGTGAGCGGCTGCTGGGTGGGATTGCTGACGCTGACGGGTGGACCGAGGGAACCGACCGCAACGGTGGTCGCGAGAAGCGGTGCCGCGCCTCCCGGTCCGGTCACGGTGAGCCCATAGCTGCCGGCCTGCACCGTTGCGTCGGCGAGCGCCACCACGAGCAGCGTGTACGTGCCCGCGCTCAGGTTGAAAGTGCTTCCGGATGCGAATCCCAGAGCGCCGTTGACGGGCTGGCTGCCGAGGAACAGCCCGGGATTCGGATTGGGGCTGAGAGTGCCCGCGGAGCTGAGCGCGACCGGGAAGGCGAGATCGCCATAATTAAAGGTGTAGCTGCCGCCGGGAGCCGGCACGACGAGCGTGAAGGCGGCAGTGGAGAGCGCCGGATTCTGGGCCGCGCTCTGTGTGTTGATGCTGCCGACGAAGGAGGCCACGTTCCCGCCGGGCGTCGGGGCCCCGGGCAGCAGGCACGCGGTGGGTGCGGAGCTCAGCGCGACGCACACCGCAAAGGTTCCTGCGCCGCTGCTCGCGTCGGGTACGCCAAACACCGCGATCGTGTAGGTGCCGCTGGCGCCGTTCAGGGTGGTGGTGGGCGTCAGTGCGGACAGCGTATAGCCCGCGGCGAGCGCGCCGCCCTGCGTGATGGCGACGTTGAGCGCGGTGAGCGGCTGCGGGTTCTGCAGGTCGGTGAGCGTGATGACCAGATTCTCGGGACCCGCGACCGTGAAGGTGCTGGTGACAGGCGCCGCCGCTCCGGCGCTCGCGACCACGCTCGCGCTCGCCGCAATGGGAGCGGGCGCCTGCGCGTAAGCGCAGGCAACTCCCCACAGAGCGGCCGCAAGCAGCAGCTTGCGAAAGCCTCGTCGATCACACATGTTGAAACGCTTTGCCCGGTTGATTTTGTTTGAGCAAAGTTAGTTACACGTCGGGCGTGACAGGCTGATGACGAGGGAGCATCAGCTGCGCGGCGCAGTGGCGGCTGTCGCTTTGCTGAGACGCTCGAGCGTCGATTTGGCCTCGTCGAGGCCCTGAAAGCGCTCGCCGGAGTCGACCACCCGCGTGAGGTTGTCGCGCGCCTCCGCCCGATTGCCCGCGAGCGCCTGCGCCATGCCGAGGTGATAGCGCGCGACGACGGCGTCGGGCGCCTCAGCCACGATGCTTACCAGCACCGGCACCGCGGCCGATGCATCGCCGCGCTTGTACAGCACCCACGCATAGGTGTCGCGGTAGGCGAGGTTGGTCGAGTCGGCGAAGCGCATCGCCAGCTCGCGTGCCCGATCGAGACTCGCGGCGTCCGTGCGGTAGCTCACCAGCAGCATCGCCAGATTGTTCGCCACCATGTCCGACTGGGGGTACTTGAGCAGTGCCTGCTGATACTCGGCGATGGCCTCATCGGGCTTGCCGTCGCGCACCAGCAGATTCGCCAGCGCCTCGCTCAGGCGCTCGCTCTGGCTGACCAGCGTCTTGGCGCGCCGCAGCCCCTCGATGACGGTGTCGAGCTTCTCCTTGCCGAGGAGCTGCGCCTTCGCGAGACCGCGATACGGTGGCCACCACTTCGGTGCGCGGGCGATCGCCTGGCGGAAGGCATCCTCGGCCTCGGAAATCCGGCCGTTCTGCACCAGCAGCTCCCCCTTGACGTCGACCGGCAGCGGGTCCTGCGGGTACTTCGCCGCGGCGTCATCGAGACGCTTCAGTGCCTCCGGCAGGCGGTGGCTCGCGGCGAGCACGCGCACCACGGCCTCGAACGGCTCCGCGGCGTCGGGGCGCAGGTTGGCCGCGGCGGTATAGCAACGCAGCGCCTCCTCGTACTGCTTGCCGGCTTCCGCCACCACGCCCTGGTACATGTAGCCGAGGGCGGCCTTCGGCTGCTGCGCCACGAGCGCATCGGCCGCCGACCTGGCGCGCGCGAGATCCTTGTAGGTCATCGCGATGCGGAACTGCGCATCGAGCAGCTCGACGTTGCCGGGCAGCCGCGCGACCGCCGCGTCCACCACCCTGTTCGCATCGTCCGACTTTCCGAGGCGGGTGAGCAGCTCCGCCAGGTCGCGCTGCAGGCTGGCGTTGGCGGGATTCGCCTCGGCCGCCTTGCGCAGGACCTCCTCGGCGATCTGCGGCTCGCCGTTGGCGAGGTGCGCGTGGGACAACGCGCTCAGCACCGCCACATTGTCCGGCTGGTCGCGCAGCACCGCGCGCAGATCCGCGATCGCGTCCCGCGGCTGATTGCGCGCCAGCTCGATGTCGCCGCGGATGATCAGCGCGTCGTTGTCACGCGGACTGACTGCCAGCACCTCGTTGGCGAGGACCAGCGCGCCGCTCGGATCGTTCTGCTGCAGGCGCAGCGTCGCGAGGCCGTTGCGGGCGGTCAGGCCGTCGGGCTCGGTGTGCTGGCGCTCGATGATCCGGCGATAAATCGGCTCGGCCTTCTGATACTCGCCCGCCCCGCGATAGAGCTTCGCCAGCGCGAATTGCAGCTCGTCATCGTCGGGTTTCGCGGCGACCATCTTCTGCAACTCGGTCTCGGCGGCTGCACGACCGCGCACCGTGGCCAGGAAGTCGATCAACGACAGGCGCACGGTGCTGTCCGCAGGAAAATCCTTCAGCGCGCTGCGCAGGGTCGCTTCGGCGGCGTCGGGCTGGCGCGAGTTCGCGTAGAACTGCGCCAGGCGGATGCGGTCGGTGCTCACGGCGGGGCGCAGCTCGATGACCCTGCGGTACTGGGCCTCGGCATCCGCGTTGCGGTGCTCGTCGGCGTAGATCTGCGCCAGGGTGAAATGCAGGTCCGGCGAGCCCGGCAGGTCCTGCAGCGCGTGCTCGATCAGCTGCTGCGCCTTCGCCGGCTGTCCCTGCGCCTGATAGATGCCCGCGAGCGTTGCGATGGCATCCTCGTTGCGGGGCGCGGACTGCGTCGCGTGCTCGCCGTCCTGCTGTGCGCCGGCGAGATCCTTCAGGCGCGCGCGCGCGGCGGCGCGCACCACGAATAACTCCGGCTCGTTCGGATGCTTCTGCAGCGCACCCTTGACCAGCTCCACCGCGCGCTCCGGAGCGCCGTACAGCGCCATGAGCTTGGCAAGTGCGACGGTCGCATCGAGGTAGTCGTGCTGCGGAGCGCTATCGATCGCCCCCTGGTAAGCCTGCGCGGCCTGGGGAATGCGTCCCAGCCTCTCGTTGACCACGCCCACCTGGTAGCGGGCCTGCGCGTCCTTGGGGTCGATCTGCAGGGCGTTCTGGAACTCGATGCGCGCCTTCTCGTAGTTCTGCGCCGCCAGGTACTGGCGGCCCTTCGCCATGTGCGCGGTCTTGCGGGCCTGCGCGCCGCCACAACCGACGGCCAGGGCAGCCGCCACAATGACGGCGCAGACGGTGAGCTGGCGCCCCAGCATGCGACATATCATCGACTGAAAGACCCGCAGGTGTGCCAGGGGGAACGCGAGACTATTGCGTCGAAATGACACGCGTGTGACGGGCGCCGGGACGGAGCGGCCGGTGGCGCAGGCACCGTGGGTCGTATATATAAGCCGCCCACCGATCCTTATGCCGCCGTTCAGCACCGTCGAGACCCTGCGCCGCGCCGCGCACCTGCATCGCCAGGGCAACCTCGGCGACGCCCGGCGGTTGTACGCGCAGGTGCTGGAACGCGAGCCCAACAACGCCGAAGCACTGCATCTGGCGGGCGCCGCGGCCGCCAACGACGGCAGCCGCGGTGAAGCGCTCGAGTTGCTGACACGCGCAGCGCGCCTCGATCCGGGCAATCCGATCGTCCAGCTGAACCTCGCCTCGACGCTCGCGGCGCTGGGCCGCCCCGAGGCGGCGCTCGCGGCACTCGAGGGCGCGGCCGCCCCCGGCGTAGCGGCGCCGCTGGTGCATCGCCTGCGAGGCGATCTGCTGAGGTCCACCGGGCGCTTCGCCGCGGCCCATGACAGCTACGCGCACGCCGCCGCGCTCGCGCCGCGCGACGCGGCGCTGCGGATCCAGTGCGGCAACGCACTGGCGATGCAGGACCGGATGGAGGAAGCCCTGCGCGCCTACGAGGAAGCGCTGGCGCTCGACCCCGCGTGCGTCGAGGCCCACCAGCAGCGCGCCGTCGCACTCAGCGTGCTGCAACGGCATCCGGAGGCGCTCGGCTGCCTCGACCGCGCACTCGAGCTCGCCCCCGGATCGGCCGATGTGCGTTACACGCGCGCGGTCCTGCTGCTGGCCACCGGCGACTACGAGCGCGGCTTTCGCGAGCACGAGTGGCGCTGGCACAGCGCTCTGACCACCAGCAGCCTGGAGCGCCGCACATTAGCGCAGCCGCTGTGGCTCGGCCGCGAGAGCCTCGCCGGCCGACGCATACTGCTCTACAGCGAGCAGGGTCTCGGGGATACGCTGCAGTTCTGCCGCTACGTTCCTGCGGTGGCCGCGCGCGGCGCCACGGTCGTGCTGCAGGTGCAGCGGGCGCTCGTCGGATTGCTGCGCACGCTCCCGGGCGTCGGCGAGATCGTCGGCGACGATGAGCCCGCGCCGCCGTGCGACTATCAGTGCCCGCTCGTCTCACTGCCGCTCGCGTTCGACACCCGGCCCGAGAGCGTGCCCGCGCCGCGCTCCTACCTGTGTGCCGATCCGCAGCGCCTCGCCGCCTGGCAGCAGCGGCTCGGCGAGCGACGCGCGCCGCGGGTGGGATTGATGTGGAACGGCAACCCCGACAACCCGAGCGATCGTTACCGCAGCTTTGCGCTCGCCGACTGGCTGGCGCATCTGCCGCCGGGCTTCGAGTACTACAGCCTGCAGCGCTTCGTGCGGCCGGAGGATCGCGAGGCGCTGCGCGGCAGCGTGGTGCGGGACTTCGCCGCCGAGCAGACCGAATTCGGCGACGCCGCCGCACTGTGTAGCTGCATGGATGTCGTGCTGAGCGTCTGCACGAGCATCGCCCACCTGAGCGCGGCACTCGGACGGCCGACCTGGGTGCTGCTGTCACAGGTCGCCGACTGGCGCTGGCTGCTCGAGCGCACCGACAGTCCCT
>Ga0335073_10003516_pt1 | contig 21850 bp, 29 predicted proteins | sample Lox_Sample_22_FD_207093 | JGI IMG/M metagenome (GOLD analysis project Ga0335073, IMG submission 207093) | Soil microbial communities from Loxahatchee National Wildlife Refuge, Florida, United States - Lox_Sample_2.2 | ecosystem: Environmental > Terrestrial > Soil > Wetlands | place: USA...
GGAATGCAATCCGCATACCACTGGTTGTAAGTTCCACAAGTAATTTCAGCCTTGCAGCTGTTCGGAACTTGAGCGTGCGCTCCAACTGCCCAAGCACACAGACAGATGACGATGACGGCCGTGCAGTTAAGGATTGAGTGTCTCAAAACGTGAGAATGGACAGACGAATGCATACACCTCACCTCGAATGTGGGGTCTTACAAGCGTGCCTTAACTCTGATCGATGGGAGAAGAACACCTGTCTCGGAGTCTAGTCTGGGCTAGCCGTATGTGTAACTGCTATTCTTCTGCGACAGGACGGGTGAATATATGCGACACTCCACGTTTTAGTCAAGAGGTAATCTGAGCTTCTGAGATTAAAATCACGTTACAGCGTGGCTGCAATCACTATTTGATACAGCGAAATGCTTTGCTGCAAATATGCGGAGACAAAGGACGCTTCAGTGGTGTTACGAAATCCGAACACGCCGTGCGACATTGAGTATTAGAGAAGTTATCTCGATCATGAGTATGCTTGCCAATTGATTGACCAGGCATCATTAGCTCCGACCTCTCGGCTAGGTAGCACAAATCCGCGAGACGTTGAATGGGTTGTTACGAAATCCGAACAAGCGGCGGAGCGAGTGCAGCGCCATGTACCAGGCGCAATGGAATGCTTTTCATCGTCCGATATGGGAGTCATTCGAATATGCGACAAGTTTTGCGCCAGCAGCCGCGAAGTACTTCGTCCAGAATGAGCGGATGATTCCCCAATCTCGTGGGCTAAGCCGTTCCGTTGAAGCGCCATAAACGTATATGTTGAAACCATCAAGAGGTACCAGGAGCCCGTTACTTCTCGCCCGATCCAGCATCTTGTCCGGCCCGAGGCTGAGGAGTTCCAGCAACGGAAATCCCTTGGTCTCATTCACCATATCTGAGAATATGGAGATTACTCTTTGTCCGATCTGTTTCGAACGTTCGTCGCCTATGCGTTCGAACGATATCTTCACCTGCCAGAGGGCTCCAAAGATATCGGTGCCGGGTTGATCCGGAGTCATTGCAGCCGACTTGCGTTCGAAAGAAGAAGCGAGCTGTTTCCTTGCACGATTCAAGTCGTCCGTAAATACGCCGTGAGCTTCGGGCGTCCAGCCTGTTAAGATTAAAGGAGAACGTCCAAAAGAATCTTTCGAAATAACGAAGACCCAAACCCGCGTATTCGGCGGTTCTGTCAATAACAGGTTCCGCGCACCCACGAAGTATTCGTCGCATAGCCGGTGGCTCTGACCGGCGTGCGAAATCGATTTGCTCGTGTCAATCAGAATTCCTTCATAACGCGTTATCGTCTGCGCACGGGCAGGCAGGGCCGACAAAATGACCAAAATCAACATCGGCGTGATCGTGCGGTGATACGGTGGGTGCCGTCGCGAACGACCGTTTTGGGCGCGCAAGATACCAGCGCTGCAGTACTTCTTAGCCAATTCGGGCAGAGTCGTGAGCTCGAACACCTGCGCATCAAGTTCGATGAGCAATTTCTTGATCTTCTTCAATTTTCTCCAAGCCGTCGGATCATCCTCAGTAAGCATCCGGATCACTAGGCCAATGAGAAATGCGAGCACCAGCTCAGCCGCGATCATGACGAGCAGCATGCCCTCGCCAAGGGTCTCGTGAATCTTCGACTCCGAGTTTTCAGTTTGCGGCTCCAGGGTAGGTTGAGAATTCTCCACGTCGGCTCCCTCCACGTAGGAGTTGGTCCGCTGGACGGCCGTCGCTCGATTCACCATATCCGTTCGAGCTTGGCCGAGCATAAGAACTCCGCAACCGGCAAGGGCCACGGCTACCAGAACAATTAGGACATGAACCCATCGTCTCGTGTGGATGATCCATTCGTAAGCGAGATGGCCGACGACCGAAGGCAAAGCTGTCATGGCGGTCGCCGAGACGAATGTCAAAACCGCACCGAACCCGAGTAGATGAAATGTCGTGAAATTGCCGACAAAGCAGGCAAGGGCTGCGACGATGGCGAGCCCGATCAGAATGCGACACTTGATGTCATCCGAAAGCATCTGGGCGTCTCTCACCGGTTCTGGCCGGTTATAAAGATGACTATGCAAGGCGTCGGCTCGGTTCTTCAATTCCGCGACCTTTGCCTTCAGTCGCCGAATGCTCGATTGCAGCACTAACTCGTACGCATGGAGCAACGGGGCGCAGCTTCGCGCCGCTTCCTCGGGGTCGTAGCACTTGAGCATCGTTTCGCATCCGACCTTTTCAAAATCGATGGCTTTCATCTTTGAAACTGGTTTGTTCATAAGTCCTCATTTCTTCGGTGTGGTCGTGCGTTTCGGTTTGCGAGCTTCATAAAAACTAGCCGCAGGACAAATATCGTCGCGATCAAAACCATCACAATCGCGAGTCCAAGGAAAACCAGACGTTTCAACAGTACAAGCACGCATACCAGGATCGGTAACAGGGCAAACTTCAGGAGAAACGCTCCAACCCCCACGAGCATGACGAGAAAGAAAAGCCGCCACATGCCGATTCCCAATGGTTCGAAGTTGAGGATCTGCGTCATAAGCAGCATCCCGACAAGCACCACGACGAGCATCAGGACCATGAATGCAAGCTGCGGCATGGCCAAACCCTCCCGACAATAAAAGGAGCCGGCCCGTAGGCAGACTCCGTAAAGCAAAGAGCTAGGCAGATTCGAGGACCTTGCGCGCTTCCTCGAGTTTCTGCAGTTGACGTTTTGCCTGCTTGAGGTCTTCTTCTTTTCGCTGAACCTCTTCACGCAGGCGGTCGACTTGTCCAGCAAAGATTTCTGCTGGGCTTTTCTTTTTCCATGGCTTACGACCTGATTGAGCGGTTGAAGCCGCTGGCGGAGTGGTGGTGCTTGAAGACCGGGACGAACCCTGGTCGGTTGATTTGGCTGCTGTCATTCTTTCCTCCTGATGAACTTCGGTTGAGGTTGAAAGCGGCCAGAGCGTGTCACGGTGTCGCGGCAGGCTCGGCACGCCTGGGCCTGTTCAGTCGCATGCCGTCTTACTTGGTCAAGCACGACGAAAGAATGGCCCTCGCGCAAGTGGCGGCTCCATTGATCGAGGAAAGTTTGGATTTCTTCGGGACTTTGGTTATGCGCCACGAGCGAATACTCGTTATCGCTTTGGTTGTAGGCGACGATCAGTTTCGGTCTTTGTTGGTCAGTCACATTCTGGTTCTCCTTTTCTGTTGTGGTTATCTACCCACGTTTTCCTATCACTCGCTAAGATCACGAACTCACATTCGGCGTGTCGTACGGAATAAGCCTCGCCATCCGCACGAGGAATACCCTCAGTGCCGCGATGTCCTCCTCGAGGCCCGTGAACGCGCCGAGCGCTGCGAGATGGTTCTCGCTACTGAGGTCGTCAATCACTTCCCCGAGCTTGATCTCCGCAGATTCCTCCTGGCGGCGGCTGTCCTTACGCATCATCGCGACGAGATTCTTGTCCGTGAATTCGATCTGATTCTGCATGTGGTCCTCCTTCCTGTTGTTGTTCCTCCTCTTTCTTACGTTCGGCCTCCACCCAGGCTTCAAGCTTTCGGATGGCTTCGCGCTTCACCGGCAACTCGACATGGGTATAAAGGCTGTTCACCTCTTCACCCGAGGAGTGACCCATGAGGGCCTTTCTCACGTCCTGGAGGACGCCAGCCTCCATACACCGGGTGTTAAAGCAGTGGCGAAGATCGTGAAAACGGAAGTAGCGGAGGCCTGACCTGCGGATAGCCGCCTTCCACGCGGTCTTGACCTTCTTGATCGGGCGACCGTCGAAGGTGAAAACCAGGTCTTCCGGGTTCTTCCGCTTTTCCAAAGCGTCGCGTTTCTGCAGCTTGTCTTTCAGCACGGCGAGGAGGTGCGTGAGTCTCGCGGTAAGCGGGATCTCGCGGGCCTCCCCACCTGGGGTTTTGCTGTGGGTTACGAGGAGCACGCGACGGGTAAGGTCGATGTGCTCCGCACGCTGGGTGAGCAGTTCGCCCCGGCGCATCCCCGAGTCGAGCGCGGCAATAATGAGGTCGCGGAGATGCGATGCGGCCGCATTGAGGAGCTTCGCTTCCTCGGCGAGACTCAGGATCGGCCTCGGCTTCCGCCGCTGTCTCGGCAGGCGGATGCGGGCCAGAGGGTTCGCGGTCAGGAAGCCCTCGTCCATCCCCCAATAAAGAAGATGGCGGAGGACTTCGATGTCGCGGTTGAGCGTGGTTTCGGTGAGCGTTTTCTCTTTGTGTCGCTTCGCCCGGTATTCCCGGACGGCGGACTTCGAGATTGAGCCGATAGGCCACTCGCCAAAATGCGGAAGCAGGACTTTCAGGCGATCGAGATGATAGGGACGCGGTGAGCCATCCGCGAGGAACCGAGCCGCCAGGTTCGTGAAGGTCATCTCCGGGGAGGCCTCACGAATTTGGTGACGACGGCGGTTCAGCTCTTCGCGAAAGTCGCGCTCGATCGTCTCCGCTTCGCGGCGGTTCGTCGTTCCTGTGGATTTAAGGTACCGGATGCCGTCGACCCATAACTGGATCGAGTACCTCCGGCCCCGCTTATATAAGGTCACCGCAAGGTGCCTCCTTTCTGTCGTTGGCGTTTCAGAATCCAATCCGTGATTTGTTCGCGGAAAAAGACGAGCTTGCCCCGCGGACGAGCCTGCAAATATGGGAGCCCTTGGCGCAGATAGCGCTGGCGCACGGTCCACGGTGAACACCCGAGAAGTTCCGCGACCTGCTCGATGGCGAGCGGTTCTCCTAGCGTCTCGTCGGGCTGCGGAGCATTGCCGGATTCCTCCGCCAACCTGACCGAGTGTCCGTTGTTCGGAAAACGTGACAAGGTTTGATCCGCTGCTGCAGCATGATCACCGTTCATCGTCGTGCCCCTTTCGCTTGAGAAATCGCCACACGAATTTTCGGAACCACTCCGGCAATTGGCTCCATGCCCACCAGAGAAGCCCGAGGAGGACGGCAACAACGAAGAGCCCCATTTGGAACTGTGGACGTTGGAGTAGGCCGATGAGCGCCGTAAGGCTCACGTACACCAAGAAGACGCCTAAACCGAACCTCGCGAGAACCTCAAGCACCTTCCACCAAACGGAAGCCTGAGGCTGTGTCTCGGAGAGTTCGCGGGAGCCGCATTGCGAACACGCTTTGGCGAACCTTGAGTTCTTATGCATCCTCGGACAGAGGCGAACGTCGTAACTTCGCCCGCACTTCGTGCAAAAGGGCGGATCGCCCGCTGATGCTTTGCCGCACTGGTAGCAGAATTTCATTGCCATTGCCTCATTCGTTTGCCGTTTTGCCCTGGGCCAACGGCTGGGCCGACGACCGGGCCACCATTGGCCCGGCCCCCGATCTCGAATTCCCCTTGTTCCATAACGTTTTCCGAGCACGCGCAAAATCCGACTATCTACGTTCCGGTGTGTCATAGAAGGGGTCTCCGGTCATTACCATTCGGACGAAGCCAAATAGGAGCTAAAAGTCCTTCGCTTCTGATCTGATCCTGGGTCGAAAACCAGAAGAGCTTGTCGGTTCTCTCCGCGATAACGTTACGTACAACTTCCAACCGCCTTGAAGAATGAAGCACGATGAGAATGCGAAAGCGTCTCTCACGAAACATTCGTTCGAAATCACCGCTCAAAGCGAACTTGAGATACCATTCAACCTTCCGCCGCCATATCTTCGAGGTTTCCGTTCCCAGGTCGACTTCAAGAAACATCGGATAGAGTGTCCCGAGATGTTTGACTTCGAGATACCCATCCGGCATGAGCGGTAGCGCAGCCGACAATGGCTCACGAAAGTTCAGCCACCGCTCGCACGTAGCCTCTGCGGGTAGTTGGAATCGTGCTTGAATAAAGATCGCGTTGATACCCTGCTGATGTGCCAAGAATTGGCTGCTCGTGATCACGCGATCCTGCTTCCAAGGAATGAGCCCTTGCGGACGCTCTTCGATCAAGCGGGTTGCTTCCGGCGAGAGGCCATACAGAGCTTTCACGCCACGGTTTTCGGTCGCAACGAACCAGCGCCGCAAGAGGCCAGAACGAACTAGCTTGAGTAACCGGCGGTTCGTGCGGCGAACGGACGAAAAACTGCCAACCACCATCGCTTGCTCACAATCAAGCACCCGAGTTACAAGGAGCGCTCGCAGAAGCACGAGGTCGCGCTCGGTGATAACCGTTCCGTCATTGACGGTGGGGCTCATTCGAGTTCCTCCTCGAGGCGACGATTTCGTTTGCGACGTTCGGCAATGTCGCGCTCGACGTGGGCCCGTACTCGACCGCGCGTATACCTGACTCGGTTGAGGAGATCGGTGTAATCGACGGGCCGGTCTTCGAGCGTAGGCACCCTGATTTCGGTCCAATCAACGACGCCGGTTTTCACAATCGCGTGCCGCTGGGGCAGGTTCTTGAGCCGTTCGGTGAGCGAACGACCGCCACCCAGAGCCTGCGCCACCTGTGCGGCGTCTTGGCTCGAAAGCTGGAAGAATGCGTGTGTCCCGACCGAGAGCAACGCGGCCCGCATCTCGGCCGGCAGCTGATCCATGAACTGATGGGCGGCGACGAAGCCGGTGCTCATCTTCCGCGATTCCGCGAGCACCGTCTCGATCTCACTCGCTTGGGCAACGAAGTTCTGGATCTCGTCGCAGTAAATCGTGCTTAGACGATCCGTGGTCCGCGCAAACAGCGCATTCTTCACCATCGTGAAGATCAAACTGCCTAGCGTGAGTGCCTGTGCGCCGAGTCGACCTTTGGCAAGATTCACGACGATCCAGTAGCCCTCATCCATCGCTTCACGGAATGAAAAACTCGAGTGCTGCTGGCCAATGATGTGGCGGAACTTGGGATCGCCCGTGAAAATGCTTGTCTTATTAAGGATGGGCTCCCGCATAGTGGCCTGCATGGCATCACTCACCTGGTCATAGCGGAGATCGAAGTACTGGCGTACTTCGGCGTTCTCGACATGTCCGAGGCACGAGGTCCGGAAATCACTGTCAGCAAGGAGCGGTGTTAATTCGACGAGTGTCTGGTGATTGGCCGAGAGCACGTAGAGCGAATTCCGCAGAAGTTCGTCGGTGCGTGCCCCGAAGTGATCGAGCGCCCAGTGGCGCTTCAGAATCTCGGCAACCTCGGCGATGGCGACGAAGTCGGGCGTCTCTTGTTCGAGCGGATTCAACCCGACCGACATGATCGGATCGGCAGGATCGATGAGGATGAGCCGGTCGCTAAGATGCTGGTGCTCCCGCCGTTCCCGCGCATTAATTCGGCGCAACAGGAATGGTGTAGCATCGCCGTGCAGGTCGAGGTAAATGAAACCACGGTTCTTCTCGATGTCCTGCTCACTCATATGGCGCAGAAGATAGCTTTTTCCGCTGCCCGTCTTCCCGAGCACAACGACATGCCGCATGCGCTCGCGACTTGTGAGCGTCACTCCGCTCCGCGTCGCCCGCCCGTCCACAACCCTGAGTCCGAGATCCAGACTGCCGCCCTTGAACCGTGCTCCGCCGCGCCTTGCGGCAAGGCGATTCCAGATCGCTGCGATGAGTTGTTCGAGCGAGTGAATCATGGATTCATTGTCGAGGGGTGGTCTACAACATCGGTAACAGACGCGGAAAACCCAGGGGGTCTAGGGACTCGGAAAGGAGCAGTGATTTTGACCGACTGAAGGCCAGTCAATAAGATTGGTCGAGTTCGCCGGTGATCGGGTCGTATCGCGTTCCGCAAACCGCACAACGCACGAAGTCGGCTGCGCCCTCCGCGTCATCCCAAATAAGGGAGTCTGCATGGTCGTTCCCGCATGTGGGGCACGGAATGAACGTGCTCGCGTACTGAGGTCTCGGGTTCCTGTCGTGGTTCATATGCATGCTGCGATAAGCAATGACGCGATTCAGCGCACACGAAAACTCAGGAGCGGCATCGGTTGAGAGGCTCCTGAGTATGACGAGGCTGAGTTTTGGAGGAAAGACAACATAGATTTAGCCAGCCTTGGCGTTGAAATTCGTGATCAACACTTCTTTATAGCGCCTTCCCGCTTCTTTCTGAGACGTGTAGTGCAGTTCGACTCCCTGGATCTGGAAATGGCCAAAGAGATTTCTCACTTCAGGAACATCATTCAAGGACAGAATGAACTTGCCCCGGATTTTCTTGAGCTGTTCGGCCAGCTTTTCGAAATCAGCCTCGCCCAAATTGTGGCGATACAGTTTCCTTCCAAAATACGGCGGGTCCAAATAGAAGAGCGTCGTGGGACGATCAAATCGCTCGATCACTTCCTCGTACGGTGCGCATTCCAATTGGACCCGCTCTAATCGTTTGTGGGCGTTTTCAAGGAGCTCGGGAAGGCTCTCCAGATTGAAACTCGGTGGCTGGATCACGTTGCGATGGTAGACGGGATTCCGGACCAAGCTCGCAAAGCAGTTCCGCAATAAATAAAGATAGCGTGCGGCACGCTGTACGTCCGTGACTGTCGAGGGATCACTCCGTTTTAGGAGATCGAACCATTGGCGACTCACTACGACGTACTTGAAATACCGCAGGAGTTCTTCGTAGTGCTGTTGGCAGACGCGATAGAAGTTAACGATTTCGTGGTCGAGATCATTTAGAACTTCAACCTTGGATGGGGCCTTTCGAAAGAATACTTGCGCTCCACCCGCGAATGCCTCCACATACGTCAGATGCTCCGGAAATATTTCAATCACCCGCTTTGCCAGTCGGTTCTTCCCACCTATGTACGAAAGCGGTCCAGCCATTTCTGGGTTTCAACAAAGGCCTTCCCGGTTTGCAAATCGCCTCGGCCGAGGCCCACCTGCCGAAGCGTGGATTTCAGTTTAACGGTCTTCCGGTGAAAGAAAAGGTGTGCGATGTTGCCCGCGATGCAGGTGCATACGCTACGGGGGCGAAAACATAAGATGTCGGATTACTGAATCCTGCCCTTCGACCTGACTGCGTTTGCTTTGAGCAGATTCGCCCTTCTCGCTGCCAGCGCGACGGTTTGATCTCGGCAAAGGCGCGTCTTGAGCTCGAAAATGACCGTCCACTCATTCGAATTGCGACCATCATTCCAGGGTGTTGTGATCGCCCGGTCGAGGCATCGATGCGGGGTAACCTATCTACCGTCTCTGTCCGATCGTTCCTGTGCGATTTGGCCCTGAATATCTCTGCCTTTGACTTCCTTAAGGATGCGTTCCGCGTCCTCATACGGCAGGGTGACGCCGAAATCCTCTGCATAGTGCTCGATCAGTCGATGGACCTCATGCAGGGAAGGCGTATATTCCATGCGGTTTGATGTTAAGTTTGTTTTGATCCTTCTCCCCAGGATTAGCCCGGAGGTGCACGCCCAGGCAATGGATCTGTGCCGCCCATGGTCCAATCACGTCATGGGCCGCACCATGCCATTAGAGGCCCATCACAAGAGAATGGAAGACACACAAAACTAACAAACTTGTCGGATCGTGGCGTCTTGACACCATAATCAGTCTTTGACATTTAGGGTTCAGAGTGGGATTATCAGCGAATAAGCAGCTCTGGCCGCGATGTCTCTCACGAAAACCAATAAGTTAATCGCCTACCTAATCAAACCGCAATACACGGCTCCTTCCGATATCATTGAGTCAACGCAGGACGGTGTTGAGGTAAAAGATGTAGGTACTTTCTATTTCGAGGAATCCAGCGTGGGTACGCCCTCGTGGGTCAAGGAGTTTTTCGGTGGTTCACTGGCCAGCGGTTTGAAACTACTCGCAGCCAGCGCGCGAGGCGTTTTACTCGTGCCCGTCACTCATAAAAACAAGACGGTGAACTTTATCGTATCGTTTGGACTTGGAAGGCACCTTCTCAAGCCGGGGGTAATTGAAGACCGCTTTGGCCTGAAAGTTGTACTGAACTCAGTCAATCCTGAGAGCCTGCGCAGCATTGATAAGACGACGTTAGGATCCGTACCCAAACATACGCGAGAGCAAATTGGTAAAGACAGCATCGCCGGAGACTTCGGTATAGACATAGAGCAAGACCTGGTTTCCTCGGTGACGGGAAAATCAAGAGCCGAATATGGACAGTTGGGAAAAACTATTACGGGCAAAGACGCATTGGCCGTCTCGGCAAAAGTTGATGTGAGCAATATCCAAGACTTCCTCGCATTCTGCTACGAGCGCTATTTGAGCGATGAGTACAAGAAAGACTTTGAATGGATTGACCAGATTGCCGAGGTCAGAAATTCGAAAAAGAATGAAGCGCTAAACGATCTTTTGATAAGCAAGATTCACAACAACGAGTTTGGTCGCATTTGGATGGCTGTTCCCGAGGTCGTCGACTGGGTCGATATTAGAGGGTTCCGATATCTGTTCCGAAAGGAAGCTGACATTGTGGACGACCTCGACATTAAAGATTTCTTGAAAGCGGCTGCGGCGGCTGAAAAAACCATCGATATCGACTTCCTCAAACGCTCCCGAGTGTTCGTGATTTCGTCGAAGGACGAGGGGGTGACTGACGCCTGGACATCGTATGACTGTATCTACGCCGAAATCGAGCAAGACGGGCTGGTCTACGTTCTTAACAACGGAAAATGGTATGAGATCGTGAAAGACTTTGCACAGCAGATCAATAACGGATTTGTGCTAATGCACGAATCTGCGGTGAATCTCATCGATTACGCACACGAGAACGAAAAAGCATATAACGAGGCGGCAGCCTCAGCTCTTACGGATTCGTGCTGCATGGATCGCAAATTGATTTACCACGGCGGCGGCCACAGTAGTATTGAATTTTGTGATATCTACGACACGGCCGGCAAAAGGCTGATCCATGTAAAACATTACGGTGGATCAAGTCATTTGAGCTATCTCTTCTCCCAAGGTGCCGTGGCGGGGGAACTATTTGTGATGGATCAGAACTTCCGGAAGAAGCTGAACGCGGAGCTCCCGGAAGGACATAAATTGCAAAACCCGGTACTGCGTCCGAATACCGGGGATTATGAAGTCGTGTATGGAGTAATTAGCAATTCAATCAAGAAACTGGATATTCCATTCTTTAGCAAAGTAAGCCTTAAGAATGCAAAGCGCCGCCTCGAGGGTTATGGATTTCAGAAAGTTACGATTAAAAAGATTCAGCAACACGAGGTCGTTCCGGCGACAGAAACGCAGTAGCGGTCGCACGATGAACAGGGCACCCACGGAAAAGGTTGCGCAGAGCAGGTAATTGTAATTAAGGATGGATGGCAAACATGAAAGCAAAGAGACTGTACATCGAGCGCAGGCCTCAGGGCGACTACGCGGTTCGGGAAGAAAATTCAAAGAGAGCTTCGACTGTCGCTCCCACTCAGAAGGAAGCTATTGAAAAGGCGCGAGACCTAAATCCCGGTATTGCTCCAGACGTCGAGCGAGTTCGGCACACAAACAGGGGAAAGCCAGACCAGTGGCGGCGCGCATAGCCTACTGATCAAAGAAGGAAATACCCGTCAGCGCAGACCAGGATAGACTTCGAATCGGGCGAACCGGCCTGACTGCTCGTACGCCTTTAATTGGACGTATTCCACGAATACCTCTAATTGGCCGGATCTTTCGAATTGGACGAATGGGTCCTCCGCTGGCATTCTCGGTGAAGAAGACGCGCCCGCCCGAACCATCAAATATCCAGCCATCTTGGAACCATCCAAGATGTGTACCGGAGTAGGCATAAATACTCTCATCGACAAGATACGCCACGGGAGTGCCTTGATACAGATAAATGGATTCACCGTCAGCATGGAGGTAGGCAATCGCGCTACCAGATTGGTCGTAAAACGTAAGCATAGAATTGCAGGGGTACCTTCATGCTACCGCGAATCCTATCTTACGCAAAACCTCCCACCTTTACGAGGAGGATTTTGTTTTCTTATGAGCTTGCGGATTACGCCGTAAGCTCAACTGGATTGGTAAGTAATTCTTGGATTATTTGTTCCCAGGTTCGACAAGTCCCCCGATTAGCCCGACCGAAAAGACACATCATTTTGCGAAAATTCGGTAACAAGAAACATCGGTAAAATCGATGTTTTTTGTTTCTCCCAAATTCCGGTTCGACATTTTTCAGATTGTGACCTACCGGGAATCGAACTCATACTCATGATGCATAGTCGTGCCGCCGGGAAATCGACCCCGAAGCGTTTCCTATCCGCCGAAGAATTCCCAAATCGGCATTCTGTCATCGGCATACTGCATAAAGAGATCTTCCATCTCTCTATATGAGATCAGAATCCGTTCGGCATCTTCGAGCGGCAGGGAAACACCATAATCCTCCCGGAAGTCATCAGCGAACATTTGGACTTCCCGAAGGCTCGGGCGATATTCCATCGGTTCTGGAACAAGTTAGGTTTATATTCTCATCCCGCAATCGACCCGGATAGGCATGCGCTACCCTGCCCGATGAGGCAGCATCCTAAGTTCAACCAGGGCATCCTGGACGCTACAAGATACATTAGGCGGCTGGTAGAAAAGAAATAAAAGGTGCCTCAATCCGGCATTGGAAGCAGGGTTCCACCCTTTCTCAAACAAACCCATTGCATGCGGATCTAGTGAGATGCCAAGGCCATACAGAGGGATACGTCCTCTAACCTTCAGATCCGCGCCCATACAATTGACACTTTTCGGGACCAGTGTAATGTGATGACAGCAATCTGGAAAGCGAGGGTGGTGATGGATCTTCGACTTAAAGGGAAAACCTGTATCGTTACCGGTGGGACCAGAAACTTGGGCCGCGCGATAGTTATTGGATTACTTGAAGAAGGGGCTAAGGTCGTCACTACATTCCGGGACAATCGTGCTGCTGCCGACGAGCTTATCGAAAATATCCCGCTGGGTCAGAGACGCAATCTCCGCGTTCACCACATCGACATATCAACAACGAACGGTTGCCGCGAATTGTGCACATCAGCGCACGATCAGTTTGGCGGCGTCGACGTGGTTATCAACAACGCAGCATCAACAATCCTCCAGGCGCCCGATGCGATCACCGATTCGGACTTTGATGCGGTATTCCGGAATACGCTTCGAAGCACCATCTATATGTCGCGGGCCGCGTTCGAAACCATGGCATCCAACGGCGGCCGGATTGTAAATATGTCCACCGCCGGAGTCTATACGGCGAACCCGAATGAACTCCTCTATATCTGCGCAAAGGCTGGTGTCGAAGCTGCAACGCGCGCATTTGCTCGTTTGGGAGCGTCGCGCAACATCACCGTTAACGCTATCGCGGCCCACGTCATTTCGTCAGGTATGGGTACTCAGACAATCCGGATGGATCGAACTATCTTGGATCGCATCCCGCTGCATCGCATGGGAAGTATCGGTGAGCTTGTTAGGCTTACCCTCTTCTTGGCTTCACCTGTTTGTGAATACATGACTGGTCAGATTGTTCACCTAAACGGTGGACGACTCATGCAATAGCTAGGTCTGAACCCGGGCTCTTGACAGGATTTGTGGACCGCACATACTGAGCTCAGTTCCAATCCAACCAATCCCCACAATTCAAGGAGAAGTATTCATGAAACGTCAAATCTCTGGTGTAGCTGTTTGCCCGCCGGTTGCGCCTGAAGACGAACGCTCAGAAGAAATATATGACCCGGCTCATCCGTTCATCTGCGGGGAAGATGAGACACGGACAAGACCTCAGCAGCGAGAGAAAGACCAGAATCGCTGATCATTGCCAGTGCGATCGTTACTGCGGCGCTCGATATCGAGCGCCTTTTTTTGTTAATACCTGCTTGCCATGCGGGATTAGGTGGCCTTTTACGAAGAGCGTGCCTGCGCTAACGTGATATGGCGAGTGTTCGAACTTCCCCTTTTTTGTAAGGGTTGCACTCGAAACAATGGCGACGGTTCCGATCACCCCTAAGTAGAGCTAGGGTTGGCCGTATTTACGATGTTGAGTTGTTGGAATCCTTGGTATATCTGTTCCCAGGTTCGACAAGTCCCCCGATTAGCCCGACCAGAATTATTTTTGGTGCGTTCCGCGATCAGCCGAAATGGCAGAGACAATGTAATCTCTACCTTTTTCTCCGATACGGTTAGGTTCGACAGTACGGTTTTCAATAAGCGGCGCTTCATCTCCACAGATCCCGTTTTATACAATGGCAGCGCGCTTTGTATGAGTTCGACAGTATGCTCAAGCCCTGCGAGACTCGAGTCCCGGCGTTGGCCAGCATCCTTGATCGCCTCGCGAACCCGAGCCTGCTCAAGAAGAAGGGCCTCTTGTTTACTCTTGAACACCGCTTGGTCTATCGCATTTTCCAACAATAGATCAGTTAACTTCGAAATGCGGGCTGAGAGTTGATCCGATTGCAGCTTCAGAGCGGTTTGCTGTGATATTGCACCCTTTTCTAATGTCTTTCGCCTCTCAATGATGAACTGCTTCGCGACTCCCAATTCCTGGGCAGAAAGCGATATGTCTGCTAGAGCATTCAGAACGCATTCCTCAATAAGCTCTTCTCGTATTGAGGTGACTGGACATACGGCTGGCGTTTTGAACGGACGAGGATGGCATCGATAGTAGATGTGACCCTTCTGGCGTTCTCCGATGAGCGAGTAGTGGCACGAGGCACAGCGAATAATGCGGCTGTAGAGGAAGATATGATGTTTCGTTCGATCCACACGCTTTCCGCTAAGACCAAGCTGGGCGGTTTTGAAGATCGATGTGGAAACGAGTGGTTCATGACACCCTTGATATGTCTGGCCAATTCTCCGCAGACGCATAAGGCCCACATAAAATGGATTCCGCAGAATGTTTGCGATCCCATTTACGGATACTGTCCGTCCATTCTTGTTACGTAAACCGCGTCTGGACATTTCTGCCGCTAGCTGAGGCAATGAATACTCGCCGGAGGTGTACAGATGGAATGCACTGGCAATGAGCGGCGCACGAATGGGGTCGGGAATCTTCGGCTTTGCCGATCCTTGGTCGAGATATCCAATCGGCGCACTCCACGGATAGAATCCTTGCTTCAGTCTTCCGTAGAGGCCCTTTCTTACCTCGTCGCGGAGATTTCTGCTGTAGTGAGCGGCAACGACTGCCTGGATATCGGCGGAGAGCCGACCCGCAGTAGTCTTGAGATCAATACTCTCAGTTGCGAAATGGACATCGACACCGGCGTCTACGAGTTTCCCAATGTCATTCCAATCCTCGAGATTTCTGGCACTCCGGTCAATCTTGTGGATGACAACAGCTCGTGCAACGTTTAGTCTCAGCAGGCGCAACATCTGATTAAAGGCAGGTCTGCCTTGTTTCGATGCGCTTTCCTGTTCTTCAAACCACCGAACGATCGTCATGCCATGACGATCCGCGTAACGCGAAATTGCATCGCGTTGTTCGACGAGAGATACGCCTCGTTCACCCTGTCGGGGGGTCGACACCCGGGTATAAGCGAATGCTTTACCCATGATGTCGCTAATTGCTTACGTTAGTGTTCGACCTTTCTTCCATCGTAAGCGATCGAGTCGCCAAGTCAACCTTGGATTCATCTCCGGACCTCCACGAAGCAATCAACGCCGCAATTTCAACGTACGCCTCAAAATTTGCCCTCGCCTCTTGGAGTTCGGGTGGAGACAGTTCGGGATACAGGTCGTGAAAAACGTCTTCCATGCAAGGAAGTCATGGTAAGAGGTACGACTTCCTATGGAAAGGTAGGCTTTCCTGCGCAATAAAAGAATCTTAATCGGAGCTATACACTCAGATCGCGCTTTTCGATGACGGCTTCTTCCGGCACAGAAAGCATAAGAATCCGGAATACACGCGCAAGAACCTCATCCCGTTCTGCATCATCGACAGCCCGCCACGTCACAGAAAGTTCTGTCTTTTTCTTTTTCGGCATGGTTGCATTTGATCTCCTCGACCTTTTAGGAATCATTGAACCGCGCCGAGGTGCGGAGGTCAATCAGACACGTTCAGCAGATTGGAAAACTGTTGTTCAAACCGGATCGTCCCATTTCGCAGAATACAAAAGGCCAAAAGCTATTTCTGCTTCGTATGCATTGGGATCGTTATCTCGTAGCGAAAGTAGCCGATATATTCCATTCACCGCGTTCTGAATGATATTTTTCATCTCTGCATCGCTGATCTTGGAATATTCTTGTTTGTCGCGACAGACCGGACAGCACCGTCCAGCGTGCAGATTTTCTAGGGGCCCGTTCCGAAACACGAGTGCCACAATCGCTTTCGCTTCATTTCCCCGTCCTACTTGATTGCTATGGTTCATAGGCTTGGATGTATTGAGATGCCCGACGGTGGGAGAACATAACCCCAGGATGTTGTGTCCGCAATTCCGTCAGTCCTGCTTCGGTGACTTGTTAGGCCGATGTTGTCGCTCTTGGGAGCCTCTTCTAGACACCCGAGGCTTGTGGCTTTTGCATTCTCAGTCCCATTCTGATGACCGCCGCCCTTTCCATCTGGGTTATCGCGACCGATGGCAATAACGTGGCTCGTGTCTGACGGCAGAGGGATTCTGCCGGAAATCCTGACAAGCTCCCCTTCAAATGTGATTTTAGTAACTAGGTGCAACAGCATTTGCCTCCTGGCCTGCCAGCCTGCTACATCCAATCTCTCAGCCACTGATTTGCAGAACTCCTGGATCGGTCGGTGTGCTGACGCAAGGTCGGCGGTATCCTGCCGCTCGCGCATGTGGGATTCGATGAGCGACCTCCTGGCCTTTAACCCAGCGATCTCGGCTCCGAGCTGGGATGTGGTAATGAAACCAAGCCGATAAGCTTCCAGAATTCGGACTTCTTCCGCCCGAATCTGGTCCAGAGCCTTTTGGTCCTGAAGTCGGTCCGACGTTAAATCACCCCGTTTGTTTTGTTCGAAAGCTTTTATTCCCGCAATAACAACGTCAGGTGTCTTGAGCGCGCGTTTGACCGCGTTCCACACCGTGAGATCCAGAGAATTTTCCCGAATACTTGGATATCGCTTGCATCGATTCATGCAGCGATACGAGAACCCGTGGGAGTCAGGGTCACCCACGTAAGATCCGCCGCATCCACCGCAACGCACCAGTCCCCTCAGCAGATAATTGTGTTTGGAATTTCTCGGAGACAAAGCAATATTGCGATCAAGTTGCTGCTGCACGCGTCTCCACGCCGCCGCGTCTATGATTCGCAATTCTTCAGGGAGAGAGATAGGAATCCAGTCGGCACGCGGACGCAGCCGTGTACTTGTACGAAGCGATTTGCGATATTTAGTGGTCGACGGCCGGAGCGGTACGGAGTGAATATGCTTGTTGTAGTACCACACACCCGAATACACCTCGCTCCGTAGGATTCGGAGAACGGATGATTTTTGCCAGCGCTGACCTCCCTTTCGAGGTCGCACTCCGATTACGTTGAGTCGCGCAACGACTTTCTGCGCCGACAGGCCATCCTGATCAACCCACCCATACATCTGCCGGACAATCGCTGCTTCTGCAGGCAGAATCTCAAGGTGTCCCGGCTCACCATCCGCACTTCGCTTAGCGATGTATCTGAACCCATAGGGAGGGATTGAGCCGATATGTTGTTTACGTACCTCAACTTTGTGGCGACGACCGCGGCGGGTCCGATCCGCAATCAACTCGCGTTCGAACTCGGCGAAGCTGCCCAGGATATTGACCAACAGATTATGTGTTGGGCTTTGCTCCCCTGGCAATTTTCTGAATATTACACTCACCTTCCGGCTCTCGAGATCCCTCTTCAATATGCCAAGATGGGAAACGTCTCGGGCGAGCCGATCCACATCGTTCACCAAGACTGCCTGAAAGCGACCTTGCCCTGCGTGGTCCCGAAGTCGGTCCAGCGCCGGTCGATCCAGAAGGCTTCCGCTCCACCCCTCATCCTTGTAGACTCCAGCGATCGTCCATTGCTTGTCGTGTACAAAATGCTCTAATTCGGCGATTTGAGAATCGATGGTTTGGCCCTCTCGCTGCTCTTCAGTCGACACACGACAGTACAAAGCAACGTTCAGATGTACGCGGTGCTCCTCGGACATTTAGGTCGAAAGGATTTGGTTAGAAGCCTGATCGTTGGCCTCAGCTTCATGTTGCCGCCCCTGACTGCTCTCGTCAACTTGATCATTGGAAACCTTAAGTAGAATCTCGAAGACCCGGAGAAGATGTTCATTGTTTTCCGCGTCAGAAACGGTCTCCCAAACGACCTTGAGCAGACGTGGCTTGTTTCTCATTAAGGCAGTAGACCTCAAAACTCATTTCCCAAAAAGGTGGGCAGATCCGCCAGATCTGTGCCTTTCTATCTGTCTCTATATGCGCGGGTTGCCGCGAATCATCATTGCTTCCAGCCAAACTTTCAGATCTGGAGCCGAGGCTCCTCAGTGATCCGCCGGATTAACGGAGGACTCTAAAGCTGTGCCAAACGTCTCCGTGCTTGATACACAATTTTTCCCCAGAGTATCAACCGGTTGTGCCCAGGCTTAAATAGATTCTGTTCGCGATTGTCTTTACGCAACAGCGATTTCTTTGTGGATAAGCAGCGAAATTCGCGAATCGAATCTTGCGTGCCAAGCAAGGCGCGACTCCTTTCGCCGGAGATTGCTCTTGCTACTCTAAAGAATAAGCACCAAGCGAACAAAGGTCGGTACAAATTGTCAATCTAACCAATGGGAAAGAAGAATGGCCTAGTAAATTACGTACGGACGCGTCGCAAGCACGCGGGGCTCAGCCAGAGGGAACTCGCAACCATTCTGGGCTACTGCGACGAAGGTGCAATTTCACGTCACGAACTCTTCCGTTCGGTACCACCGCTGTTGATTGCACTCGGGTATGAAGTCATCTTCCAAAGTTCCATTTCTGAGTTGTTTCCCGGATTGAGGGAAACGATTGAGAGTGCCATCGAGAACAATCTGATGGACTTTGAAAATAAGTTAATGGCGAAGACAGCGAGCGCATCCAAAGGCCAAATAAATTCGCTGAAGCGCAAACTGGATTGGTTGAACGAACGCCGACAGACAGCTTCTGGCCCACGGGCATCGTAGCCGCAGCATCCTTTTCCGATTGATTGATATAGCGTATTTGACAATTGTGGCCGGTCTCCCGGTGGCGTATAGACCGAATGGGGTCCGCCAATTCGTTGGGAGGCCGGCCACAGAGCGTCAAATACCGAGCTAACGAGCAGCAATGATCATCGAGGCACCTAATTCGAAATACTCTAATCCCATAGCGTCCGAACGATACATCGCCGTTCATGTGCGCCCTCGAAGCATCGGCTTCGTGGTAGTGGAAAACGCGATCGTCATTGACAGCGGGACGCGCTTCTGCGATCAAACTCAGTTTGACGATTGTCTTGGAAATCGTTTCGATCGCCTTTTACAGATGTATAAGCCTTTCAGTGTTATCGTAAAGGGATCTCGTTCCGTGGGCGCAGGTCCAAGAAGGCGCACCGTGATCTCTGCAATTAAACGCGGGGCAGTCAGGCGCTCGGTCCCTTTAATCTCGGTAAAACCCACTCAAGTTCAAAAGTACTTTCTCCGGTATGATGCGAGGACGAAATACCAAATTGCAGAAACCATAGGCAAACGCATGCCCGAGCTTGCATGGAAGTTGCCACACAAACGTAAGCCATGGGAAAGTGAGCACCATCGCATGTCGATCTTCGACGCGGCCGCTGTAGCAATGGCGTATTTGCAGCTGTAGCATTGCAATGTCAACCGGGGTTGATGGCGCCCGTGGTGCTGAAGGAATGTGTGGCTCAGCACGTTCTTCGAGTTGACATACTCCGCACGATGACTACAGTTAAGTGAAACTCCATAGCCCACAAGGTCAGAGAAGCGATGGCTTAATTTTCAGGCAAATGTCAAGTCACGTACACATGCACGTTCGCCAGCTCGAAATCGGAGATTTCGCTTTCGTGCAGAAGCTAGCATCGAAACACTCGAACTTTACGACGCCTCCAAGCTATGTGCTATGGCTGCTTATGCGTATCGAGGGTGCCGCCTGCCTGGTTGTGGAACACCCTGAACATGGACCGCTGGCGTACCTGCTTGCCGTTCCGATTGAAGGACCTGAAAAGTCCTTGTTCATTTGGCAACTTGCTGCCTCGCCGGGCAAAGCGCATGGCGCGGCGATCCACTGCATTTTGGCGGCTTTGCGAGATGTTGCAATGAGGAGAGGCGTCAAGACGATCGCCTTCTCAATGCGGCCGCGATCGGCTGCTTTTCGGCTCATCTCGCGATACACGCGCGAGCTTGTCGCCCGCACGCCGCAACTGACTTCTGCTCTTCCCTTTATTGTGGCGCAGGACGAGAGCGAGTATCGCATTGAGCTTCCCACTCCGTGACTTCTGGACTTCGCCATTCTGGCTGAAGCAGGCTAGATCGGCAAATCCGATTTCATTCCCGGGTAGACGATCCATACCCAGCCACAGCCGGTGAACGTAAACTCAGTCCCGCAAGACGAGCACCAGAATACCGATACATTCTCCTTTGACAGCCCCTCGATACCCACCAGTTGACCGTCACAAGGGAAGTCAGGAAAAAGACTGCTGTGAAACATAGAGCTAGAATAAGTCCGAAAACGCGCCGGAGAAGTGATTATCGGTTTCTTGCCCGGTTTTTCGGACAGCCCGCACAATTTTGCCGGAAACCCTACAACTCACCTTTTGGAACAGGATTGACGCCGTTCGGAATTCCGGACAAAAGCCGAGGTTCCCCACGTTCCCGCTTACGAAACGATTGTTTGCGTTCCGATATCGAATTTGACACTCCACGCACCCTTCCTATGATTAGGTAGGAATATCCAGAATCCTGGACTTTCCATCCTGCCCTGCCTCGCTCCTTTCAATAGACATCCGGGCCGCATCCTGAAGTGCGCGTCACATGCACTCCAGCACGTTTCCTTGCAATGTCGGCCACCATCGTTCGCACGAGCAAAGTAAGGAGAGCTATGTTTGACCTTGGTCAATTGGTTGCCACTCCCGGCGCGCTCGATGCCCTTGCACGGAACCAGCAAACTCCGTTGGAATTCCTTCAGCGCCATATCAATCACGATTGGGGTGACGTGGATAACGAAAACAAACTTGAGAACGATTATTCTGTCACTCGCGGGCTCCGTATCCTTTCGGCGTACACACTGAAAGATGAAACTCGAATTTGGGTCATTACCGAAGCCGATAGGAGTGTGACGACAATCCTTTTGCCGTCAGAATATTAAAGAGTACCGTTCGAGAACATTGTTTTGCTCTTCCCTAGCCGAACCCCAGAGCCCGCAAAACCGGGCTCTTTTTTCAGTTAGGCGGCTTTGCCCAGAGCGACTTAGGCGCAAGCGATTCGTGCAGTCCTATCCAATCGATTCGCGAGCTATCCCGAGATAATAGCTGGCAACCGTCGTAACATTCCATTCACATTCAGCTTATATTTTCACCAACTCCCGGTCGTGGTGGTGCATCCTCTATACCGCGCGTCACCGTCTTATGGAGGATGTATGCAGTTGTTAACGCGCAAAGGTGCCCCTTCGTTTAGCTCACTCCGACTCATCAAGGCAATTTTGGGACTTGGTGTACTTTTTGCTTTCCCGTCATTGACACTTGCCCAGTACACTATCACCTGCCAGAGTCCCAACTGGGACATACTGCAACTAATGCGGATGCAGACCACTTGGGCACAGGCACATTACTACCTGCAAGGTAAGGCTCAGGACGGCTCGACCGTTCTCATGTATCAAGCAGCGAGCGACGTCACCACCGGTTCCAACGGAGAATGGACCGGCGGCAAGCAGCACTACATCAAGACCTATGCTCTCCCGCCAGCCACGCCTCCGAACCCTTATGACGTATGCGACAGCAATTGTGGCTCCTACGCTCCGCCAAAAATGGTGCCGCACACGACGACCACCGATACCCCCGAATACTGGGGCTATCCAGCCGATGTCGACC
>Ga0335073_10003517_pt1 | contig 21848 bp, 15 predicted proteins | sample Lox_Sample_22_FD_207093 | JGI IMG/M metagenome (GOLD analysis project Ga0335073, IMG submission 207093) | Soil microbial communities from Loxahatchee National Wildlife Refuge, Florida, United States - Lox_Sample_2.2 | ecosystem: Environmental > Terrestrial > Soil > Wetlands | place: USA...
CGCGGTAACCGCGCGGAATTGACTCGCTCATAGGCCATCTCGGCTGTTCTTCCACAGATAGAGGTCGCGGAGCAGGCATATCTCCGCGCCGTGGTGTTCGTTCGGCGCGCTGCTGGTGATGGCGGTCTCGGTCCGCGTCCGTGAACATCACCGGGCACGGCTGCCACTGGTGCCACGCCGGGAGGGCTGGCATGGGCAAGATCACAAGATCGGGGATAGTAAACGTAGCCAGAGCTACCCGGAATATCCCATGATCTTGAAAACTGGCTGTGCGCCGTGGCGGGCGCCGTGATCGCGGACGCCAAGCGGCGCGATCTGCAACTTGCGGCACGCCCGGGACAGCATTCCCTGCTGTTAAGCCGTGGCCGGACCGGGCAGGTAATCCAAGTCGGCTCTGCAGACAAGCCGGCAGCGGAGGGAAGTCATGAGCCAGAACACGGCCAGGCATGACTCGCATGCGAAGTCCGAAGACGACGAAGACGTCACCTACCCGCAGGCCCGCCAGCCAGAACACACGCAAGGCGTGCGCCCGCGCCAGCCCGCCGGTCAGCAGGCCAATGATGGCGGCGTGAGTCCGGACGAGCCGGACGACGACGAGTTCGAGTTGATCGGCGACGACGACCTAGGGGCTGCTGACCTCGGCCCCGCCGCCCCGAATGCCCGCGACCCGGACGCCGGTTCCGGACGGGTCAGGAAAATAACCAGGGAGAGCGGACGCCGCACCGCCAGACACCAGGAATAGCAACCTTGCGCGGGTCCGCGAGTCCAGTCGATAGGCACTGGCTAGGCTCGAGCCCATGCTGCTGGCACGGGATGGCTATGAGATCGATGACGACCCCGACCGACTCGACGTGGACGTCGTGCACGGATTCGTGACGGGGTCCTACTGGGCCGAAGGAGTACCGCGCGATGTCGTGGCACGGTCAGTCGCTCACTCGCTAGGCCTTGGCCTCTACCACGGCGGCTCCCAGATTGGCCTCACCCGCGCGGTGACGGACAGGGCCACGTTCGCATGGGTCTGCGACGTCTTCGTGCTTCCCGGCCATCGCGGTCGCGGTCTCGGCCACTGGATGATCCAGACGCTGCGCGCGCACCCGGCCGGTCGCGCCAGCACAGGAGTGCCCCTAAACGGCCCTGTTACCGTGGGAAAAGGGATACCCGCCAACCATGAGACGCAGGTGCCATGCCCACGTTCGCCGAGATGGCCGACCGGATCACCCCCGACGAACTGCGCCGCCGCGGCAGCCTGAAGTGGACCCGCGGCGGGCCAGATGCCATCGGCGCGTTCATCGCCGAAATGGACTTCGGCGCCGCCCCCGCGATCGATGCGGCGCTGCGCGAGGTGATAGCGCGCGCCGACTTCGGCTACCTGAGCGAGCTGGCGGCCGCCGAGATGGCGCAGGCCTGTGCGGACTGGCAGCAGCGGAACTACGGCTGGACCGTGGACCCAGCCTGGATCAAGCCGCTGCCCGACGTGCTCAAGGGCCTTGAAGCGGCGATCACGGTGTTCTCCCGGCCGGGCAGCCCAGTGATCTTGCCGACGCCCGCGTACATGCCGTTCGTGACACTGCCACCGCAACTCGGCAGGGAGATCATCCAGGTGCCGATGACCGACTCCGGCGACGGCCGTGCCGTCCTCGACATAGCCGGAATCGACGCCGCCTTCAAGGCGGGCGGTCACCTGCTCGTCCTTGTCAATCCCTGCAACCCCGTGGGCCGCGTTTACGCGAGCGCCGAACTCGAAGAGGTCGCCGACGTCGTAGCGCGCAACGGCGGCCGGGTCTTCGCCGACGAGATTCACGCGCCCCTGATCTATTCAGGCGGCAGGCACATCCCGTACGCCTCCATCTCCGGCCTCGCGGCCGGGCACTCGGTCACGGCGACGGCCGCGTCGAAGGGCTGGAACCTGCCAGGCCTCAAGTGCGCGCAGCTCATCATCACCAACGATGCTGACGCCGCGGCATGGCCCGAACACGGGTTCCTGTTCGAGCACGGCGCGAGCACCCCAGGCGTGCGGGCGACGATCGCCGCGTACCGCGAAGGCGCCGACTGGCTCACAGACGTCGTCGACTATCTCGACGGAAACAGGCAGTTCCTGGCGGACCTGCTCGCGAACCGCCTGCCCGCGATCCGCTACCGTCCGCCCGAAGGCACCTACCTGGCCTGGCTTGACTGCCGCGGCCTCGGCATCGACGGCAGCCCGGCCGAGTTCTTCCAGGCCAAGGCGCAGGTGCTGCTCACAGACGGCGCGGCCTGCGGCGACGCGGGACGCGGCTACGCGCGGCTCAACTTCGCGACTCCCCGCCCGATCCTCGCCGAGATCGTCGGCCGCATGGCCGACGCCGTGGACGCCGACGCCGCGGCTCAGCCCATCGACTTAGCGCCGTCCAGGGACTCACGGATGACGTCGGCATGCCCTGCGTGCCGCGGTGAACCGCGGGAAGTGCCGGTGCTTGGCCAGCACCGCCAGCAGGTCGGCCCGCTCGGCATCCACGGTCTCGGCGGTCACGGTCATCGTAAGATCCCTTTTCGAAGCTGCTCGGACACCCGCACGCTACGAGCGATACAGGTCAACTTCGTGCCTAAATAGTCCGCCGCACCGGAGAGAATGAGCGTCATGAAACTGGACCTGGCCGCCGCCCGGGACAAGACGCTCCCCGACATCCTGCCCGCGGAAGGCGAACCACTGCACGTGCTGTTCTGCGGAATCAACCCGGGCTTGTACTCCGCCGCCACAGGCTGGCACTTCGCGCGCCCGGGCAACAGGTTCTGGCCCGCGCTGCACCTGTCCGGTTTCACCCCGCGCCGCCTGGAACCGCGCGAGCAGGACGAACTCCCCGGCTATGGCCTCGGCATCACCAACATCGCGCCCCGCGCCACCGCCCAGGCCGCCGAACTCACCGACGCCGAACTACGCGACGGCACCGCCGGCCTCGTGACGCTGGCGGAAAAGCACCGCCCACGCTACATCGCGATAGCGGGCGTAACCGCATATCGCACCGCCTTCGCCCGCCCGAAGGCGGTCATCGGCCCGCAAGAGGACCACCTCGGTCCATCGCGGATATGGATCCTCCCGAACCCGAGCGGCCTGAACGCCCACTGGACCGCACCTCGCCTCGTTCAGGCGTTCAGTGAGCTGAGGGCGGTCATCGCCGAAGACTAAGGGCGTTCCTGCTGAAAACATGAACTCCATATATATAGAGTTTGTGTGTGACCAAGCCTAGGAAGTTGTCGTCGCAGACCCTGGCGATCTTGAAAGAACTGGCCGCCGATCCCGCCACGTGGCGGTACGGATACGACCTGGTCAAGCAGACCGGTCTGCAGGCAGGCACGCTGTACCCGATCTTGATGAGGCTGGCTGAACGGGGCCAGATCGAGTCCAGGTGGGAGCCAGGGTCGGGTCCGGGACGGCCGCCCCGGCACATGTACCGGCTGACCGCGGCCGGATTCGCCTTGGTGCCCGCCGCATCCCCTCCTGCCCCGCACGTGCCGGGCATCGTGATCCGCCCGCAACTAGGGGGCATCTGATGAGTGAAGATCAGATCACCGGGCCCGGTGGCGGGCCGTCCGGCCGCGACAGTGACCGGCCGGCCAGGCTCTTGCGCATCTTGTCGGGCCGGACATCGGTCGGCCGCGGCGAGTGGGGCCAGGCGATGCTCGCCGAGCTGGATGAGATCGCCGGGTCCCGAGCCCGCTGGCAGTTCGCGATCGGGTCGGCCCGGACGATGGTGCTTCCCTCACCGCTCAGTCTCGTTGGACTGATCCCGCTGGCCGTGGCCGCCGCGGGCGCGATCGCCCTTTACATAGCGCTTCCCGGTCTCGGATTCTGGGCGATCGCTGTGCCCGGTGCACCCTGCCTGTGCGCGTGGGCTGCGGTCGCCCGGCCGACCGCTCGGCCGTCTCGTGGTGTCTCGAGCCGTGCCGGGCAGATTGTCGCCATCGCGGTGCTACTGGCGTGCCCGCTGCTCGGCTTGCGGTTGCTCACGCTCTCCCCCGGCGGGGCAGGCGGGAGCGCCATTTCATGGGCCATCGTCAGCACGACATTCTGTGCGGATATGGTCGCCTATCTGCTGTTGGTGCTGCGGCGGCCCGATCCGCTCGGGGCGTGGCGCTACAGCGGCGTCCTCGGACTGGGGGCGGCGCTGGCGATTGGCGGCGTCTTTCAGTTGAATCAGCCGCCTGGCGGGTTGTCCAGCTACCTCCCCGCTCCCGTCGCGAATTCGGCCGTGGTAGGGACCGCGATAGCCACCCCAGTGGCCGCGGGTGTGCTCGCCGCCCTGCTCAGTCATCCGCGTGGCGGCCTCGGGCAGCGGCTGCGCAGCGGCGCGGGCGAGATGCTGTGGGCCTGCCTGCTGTCCGCTCCAGTAGTGTTCATCGGCGATGTACTGGCCACATCGCGCTCCGCCATTGCCACCGAGGCTGCCCAGCCGGGGACCATCGTGCAAGCGCACCAGGACGGCGCGACCAGTGTTCTGGCCTGGGTAAGCGGGGATGACGTCGGCGCCGCCGTGGTGATGTTCGCCCTGCTCTCGACCGCAAGCCTGTTGTTCTTCCTGGCTGTGCACGCGCTTTCTGCGGTTGTGCGCGCGCTGTCTGCGGCCCGGGACGAGCGCGACACGCCGGCTGCCGCTGCGTTCGCGCCCGAGCCGTCGTCCCCAGCTGCTGGACCCGACTCGGCGTAGCGAGCCCAGCCGTCAGCCCGATGGCATGAAAGGTGGGTTCTTCGTCATTGCTGCCATGGCGCGCGGCCCGCGAGACTAGGACGCATGCGGAGCGTACTCATCGTCTTGTTCGACGGCGTGCAGAGCCTCGACGTGACAGGCCCGCTCGAGGTGTTCGCCCACGCGAACGCCATCGCCGACCCCAACGAGACCTACCCAGCCGCGTACCAGATCACGACGGGGAGCCTCGACGGCCGGCCGGTCCGCACCTCAAGCGGCCTCACGCTCACCCCTGACGCGAGCCTGCACGACCAAACCCAACAGCACCCCGACCTGCTCCTCGTCCCCGGCGGCCCGGGCGCGCGACGCCGCGACCCAGACCTCGTGGCATGGCTGCGCGACCACGCCCGCAAGGCGCCACGACTGGCGTCCGTCTGCACCGGCGCCTTCCTGCTCGCCGAAGCCGGCCACCTGACCGGCCGGACCGTGACGACCCACTGGCTGCACTGCGACGAGTTGGCCGAGCAGTACCCGAAGGTCACCGTCGATCCCGACCCGATCTTCATCAAGACCCATGACCTCGCCACCTCCGCCGGAATCACCGCCGGGATAGATCTCGCGCTGGCGATCGTCGAGGACGAACTAGGCCGCGACACCGCACTCACAATCGCCCGCGCACTGGTCGTGTTCCTGCGGCGCCCCGGCAGCCAGGCGCAGTTCAGCGCCCAGCTCTCCGCTCAGATCGCCGACAGGCAGCCGCTGCGCGAAGTGCAGCAGTGGATCGCCGAACATCCCGCCGCCGACCTGTCCGTCGAAGCCCTCGCCCGGCGGGCGAGCCTGTCGCCACGCCAGTTCGCCCGCGCCTTCGCCGCCGAAGTCGGCGTCCCGCCCGGCCGCTACGTCGACCGCGCCAGGTTCGAAGCGGCCCGCCGCCGCCTCGAAGACACCGCAGAAGGCGTCGAGGAGACCGCCCGCGCCTGCGGCTACGGCACACCGGAGGCCATGCGCCGCGCCTTCGTCCGCGCCCTCGGCGTCAGCCCCGCCGAGTACCGCCGCCGCTTCCGCCCGCACACCCCACCCACGGAGGAGTCCCATGCAGATCGCCATCGCGCTTTTTGACCGCTTCACGTGCCTAGACGCCGTAGGCCCCTATCAGGTCTTCACCCACTTGCCAGGCGCAAAAGTCATTTTCGCCTCCGAACGCCCCGGGCTTATCTCCGACGAATCAGGCCAGCTCGCCCTACGTGCGCAGGCCTCCTACGCCGACGTCCCCAATCCGGACGTCCTCCTTGTCCCAGGCGGCCCCGGCCAGGCCGACCACATGCAAGAAGGACCTCTCCAGAACTGGGTCCTGGCCGCCGACGCAACCAGCACCTGGACCACATCGGTCTGCACAGGCTCCCTCATCCTGGCGAGCGCCGGCCTCCTAAGAGGCCGCGAGGCAACCACCTACTGGGCGGCCATGGACGCCCTAGCCCGGCTAGGCGCCAACCCCAAGACCGAACGCTACGTCTTCGACGGCAAATACGTCACCGCCGCCGGAGTCTCCGCGGGCATAGACATGGCCCTGGCCCTCTGCGCCAGAATCGCCGGCGACGACGTGGCCATGCAGATCCAGCTGGGCATCGAATACGACCCCAAGCCCCCTTTCGACGCCGGCAGCCCAGCGACCGCCCCGCACGAGGTGCTCGCGGCCCTAACCGCCGCGAGCCGCTTCGCCAGGACCAGCGCCTAGCACAGTCACAAGCCCCCGCTTTCCCCCCAGCCACAGACTCGACCATGATCAAAAGGTGCGGGATATTTCGAGTAGCTATGGCTACACTTTCTATCCCACATCGTGAAAACGAGGGTTCGACAGCGCCGATTGGGGCCGACGGAGTGGCGCGGGAGACAATTGGGGCATGACTGAATCCCAGGCCGGCCCGCAGCTGGACGGCGAGCCCGCGCAGGACAGCCAGACCGAGCAGGAGGGGGCCCAGGGCGGCCGGACCCTGTGGCGGCCACTGCGGAAGACGCCGCTGCGCCAGTTCCTCGCCACCGAGACCGGAAGCGCCGCCATCCTCGCCGCCGCGACTGTGGCCGCCCTGGTCTGGGCGAACGTCAGCAACAGCAGCTACCAGCAGGTCTGGGGCACCCAGCTGGCCGTGCGGGTCGGCGGCCACGGCATGGTCATGGACCTGCGCACGTTCGTGAACTCCGGCCTGATGGCGCTGTTCTTCCTGGTCGTCGGGCTCGAGGCACGCCGCGAGTTCGACATGGGCGAACTGCGGATCCGCAGCCGGCTGACGCTGCCGCTCCTGGCCGGCCTCGGCGGCATGATCGTCCCCATCGCGATCTTCCTCGCGATCAACGCCGGGCGGCCTACCGCGCACGGCTGGGGTACCACGATGTCCACCGACACCGCGTTCGCGCTCGGCGCGCTCGCCATCGCGGGCGGCAGCCGCCTGCCCGACAGGGTCCGCACCTACCTGCTGACGTTCTCGGTGGTCGACGACCTGGCCGGCCTCGCGGTCATCGCGATCTTCTACAGCAGCGACGTCAAGCCTGTCCCGCTGGTCATCGGCGCCGTCCTGCTTGCTGTCAGCGGGTACCTCAGGCGCCGCGGCAACCGCAACGGTCCGCTCTACCTGCTGTTCGGGCTGGCCGCCTGGGTGGCATTCTTCAACTCAGGCGTCGACCCGATTGTCACCGGGATCGTCATCGGCCTGCTCACCTGCGCCTACCCCGCCACACGGCAGGACCTGGAGCAAGCGACGGAAACGTTCCGGCTGTTCCGCGAGCAGCCCACAGCGCGTCTCGCGCAGGAGGCCCGGGAGGTGGTCCGGACCGCCATCTCGCCCAACGAGCGGCTGCAGGAGTTCTATCACCCGTGGACCAGCTATGTCATCGTTCCGCTGTTCGCGCTGGCCAACGCGAACATCGTGATCAGCGGCTCGTTCCTGGCGAAGGCCTACACATCCCCGGCCACGCTCGGCATCATGATCGGGTACCTGGCGGGCAAGCCGATCGGCACCACGGGCACCGCGTGGGTGGTCAGCAAGGTCACCAAGGGCCGGGTCGCCCCGCCGGTCGGCTGGGGCGCCGTGCTCGGCACAGGCGCCGTCGCCGGCATCGGGTTCACGGTCTCGCTGCTGATCGCCTCGCTCGCGTTCACCGGCACCGAGCTCGCGGAAGCCAAGCTGGGTATCCTGTCCGGCGCCGTCTGCGCTGCGCTCCTGACCTGGGCGGTCTTCCGCGGGATCAACCTGCTGCCGCCGCGGACCAGGCTGCGGGCACTGCTCGGCACGACCGCGACCGTCACCGACCTCGCGGTACCCGTCGACCCCGACCGCGATCACATCCGCGGTCCGGAAGAGGACGCCCTGGTCACGCTGGTCGAGTACGGCGACTTCGAGTGCCCGTTCTGCGGGCAAGCGGAGCCCGCCGTTCGGGAGCTGATCAAGGAGTACGGCGAGCTGCGGTTCGTGTTCCGCCACCTGCCGCTGACCGACGTGCACCCGCACGCCCAGCTGGCGGCCGAGGCTGCCGAGGCGGCGGACCGGCAGGGCAAGTTCTGGGAGATGCACGACATGCTGATGGACCACCAGGGCGCGCTGATGGCGAAGGACCTCATCCGCTACGCCGGCGACTTGGGGCTCGACACGGCGCAGTTCGCGGCCGACCTGCGCAAGCACGTTGGCGCCGCCCGTGTCGCGGAAGACGTCGACTCCGCCGACCTCGCCACGGTCTCGGGCACGCCCACGTTCTTCATCAACGGCAGGCGGCACTACGGCGCGTACGACCTGGCCACGCTGAAGGAGGCGGTGCGCACCGCCACGGGCCGCGCGGTGATCGGCGCGCGCTGACACCGCTGCCTACTATGGGAGCCAAACTCCACACGGAAAGGGCGGTGGCGTGACCAGCACCAGCATCGCGATCACGGGTGGCCGGGTGGTCCGGATCGAGGGCGATCCCATCGACGGGGGAACGGTCCTGATGGTGGACGGCAAGATCGCGGCTGTTGAAGACGCAGACTTCAAGCCACCGCCAGGCACCGACCTCGTCGACGCCACCGGCAAGTGGGTGCTGCCCGGCTTCATCGACGCGCACGCCCACCTGGGCGTGTACGAGGAGGGCGAAGGCTGGGCGGGCAGGGACACCAACGAGCTGACCGGCCCGGTGCAGGCGCACGTCAGAGCGCTCGACGCGATCAACCCGGCGGAAGAGGGCTTCCGCGACGCGATCACCGGCGGCGTGCTCGCGGTCAACATCAACCCCGGTTCTGGCAACCCGATCGGCGGCCAGACGGTCGCGATCCGCTGCTGGGGCCGCACGGTCGACGAGATGGTGCTCCGCGAGCCGGCCGGCCTGAAGTCCGCGCTCGGCGAGAACCCCAAGCGCGTCTACGGCGAGAAGAAGGAAAGCCCGTCGACGCGGCTTGGCACCGCCGCCGTGATCCGCTCGGCCTTCGTGGAAGCCAGCAACTACCTCGCCAAGCAGGAAAAAGAAAAAGGTCAGTCTTCCGAACGCTCCGAGGTTACTGCCCGAGACCTCAAACTCGAGGCACTGGGCCGCGTCCTGCGCCGGGAGATCCCCTGGCGCCAGCACTGCCACCGCGCCGACGACATAGCGACCGCGATGCGGCTCGCCGCGGAGTTCGGCTACGACCTGGTGATCGACCACGGCACCGAGGCGTACCTGCTCGCCGACAAGATCGCCGCGGCCGGGATCCCGGTCGTGATCGGGCCGCTGCTGACCTCGCGGTCGAAGGTGGAACTGCGGAACCGTTCGCTAGCGAACCCCGGCCGCCTGGCGGCGGCCGGCGTCACAATCGCCATCACGACCGACCACCCCGTGGTGCCCGTGCACTTCCTCATCCACCAGGCGACGCTGGCGGTCAAGGAAGGCCTGGACCCGGTCACCGCGCTCCGCGCGGTGACGATTCACCCGGCCCGGATCATCGGCGTGGCCGACCGCCTCGGCTCGCTGACCGTCGGCAAGGACGCCGACCTGGTGATCTGGTCGGGTGACCCGCTGGACGTGATGTCGCGCGCCGAGGTGGCCTACATCGCCGGCCAGGAGATCTACCGCTACGACTACGCGTCTCGTTCAGGCGTGTTCATGACTCCCTGAACGGACGTTAGGCGTCCTCGACGCTTTCAATGCCCGAGTAGAGCGAGCTTTGCAGGTCGGCAGGAACTTTCGCCGTGACAAGCCGGGCGAAGGCGTCCTGGCCGATGATCGCGCTTTCAGGCTTGAGGTTCTGCAGGTCGCCGGGATCCCACTTCCCGGTCACCTGATGCCAGAGCAGCGCGGCATCGATCAGCATCGCCGCCGCGTCGGCATGCCGGCCGGTCTCGGCGAGTAGCAGGCCGAACTGTGTCGCGGTCATGGATGCCGACCGCGGATCGGACTCCAGGTAGATGTCGAGGGCCTGCCGGTAGGCGGCCTCTGCTTCCGCGGACCGGTGCTGCTCGTGCGCGACGATGCCGAGCTGGTGATAGCTGCCGGCGGCGGAGTGCCGGTCCCCGAACTCCAGGTAGATGTCGAGGGCCTGCCGGTAGGCGGCCTCTGCTTCCGCGGACCGGTGCTGCTGGTGTGCGACCGTGCCGAGCTGGTGGTAGGTGCCGGCGGCGGAGTGCCGATCGTCGAACTCCAGCTTGATCTCGAGGGCCTGCCAGTAGGCGGCCTCCGCTTCCCCGAACCGCTCCTGCTGCTGCGCCACGAGGCCGAGCTGGTGGTAAGTGCTGGCGGCGGAGTACCGGTCGTCGAACTCCAGGTAGATGTCGAGGGCCTGCCGGTAGGCGGCCTCCGCTTCCCCGAACCGCTGCCGCTGCTGCGCGACGATGCCGAGCTGGTGGTAGGTGCGGGCGGCGGAGTGCCTGTCGTCGAACTCCAGGTAGATGTCGAGGGCCTGCCGGTAGGCGGCTTCGGCCTCGTCGAACCGCCGCCGTTCCTGCGCGATCCTGCCGAGCTGGTGGTAGGTGCTAGCGGCGGAGTGCCGGTCCCCGAACTCCAGCTTGATGTCGAGGGCCTGCCGGTACGCGGCTTCGGCCTCGTCGAACCGCCGCTGCTGCTGCGCGGCTATGCCGAGCTCATGGTAAGTGCGCGCGGCGGAGTGCCGGTCCCCGAACTCCAGGAGGATGTCGAGGGCCTGCCGGTAGGCGGCCTCGGCCTCCTCGAATCGCCGCTGCTCCCGCGCGACCCAGCCGAGCTGGTGGTAGGCGACGCCCTGGCCTCTTCTGTCACCGATCGCTTTCCGGAGCTGAAGTTCGGTCTCATGGTGGCGCTGGGCGTCGTCGAAGCGGTGGTGCTGAACTGCCGCATACCCGGCGAGGTTGTGCAGGAGGGCGAGTTCCCACTGCTGTGCTTCGCCGGCGGGCGGGGGATAGCCCGCGATGGCGTCGTCGAGCAGTTTCCGGCGTGCGGTCTGCTGCCCGGCCTGGTCCAGGTATTCGTCCAGCGGGTAGATCAGGTCACTGATCGGCTGGCGGGCCTGCAGCCCCCAGGCCAGCGCGGTGGTCAGGTTGGCGTACTCGGTCCGGGTGGCGGCCTGCCCCGTCGCCCGTTTCCGGGGGTCTCCGGGTGCGAGCAGCAGTTCGTGCAACTGCGGGCCGAGCAGGGTGTAGAGCTGGTAGTGGGCGCGGGCGGTGGCCTCGCGCAGGGCGGGGCGGTCGTGCAGCCGGGTGCGCAGGAAGTAGGGGAAGACCGGCTGGACCTGCACCCACCCGTCCAGCACCGGGTGCGGAGCGGCCAGGCCGACACGGACCGCCTCGGCGACCGCACCATCCAGGTCGGGCTCGCCGTCGATCCCGGCGGTGGCGTCGCCGGACAGGAAGCGCCGGTAGTCCGCAAGCGCCCTGGGGGACGGGATGACGGCGGTGAACGGGGCGAGCAGCAGCAGGGCGTCTTGCAGGGCGGGGTCGAGCCGGCCGTGGCTGTACTCGATCGCCGCGATGATCTTCTGCGCCGGGTCTGCCCCCGGATCGCCGGCCTGCAGGTCGGCGAGCACCTGCGACGGCGGGGTCGTGGCCAGGGCGGGCAGCACGACGGTCATCGGCAGCGGGTAGCCGCCCAGCAGGCCGGTCAGCTCCTGCAGTGCCCGCCGCTCGGCGGCGTCGTCGAGCCAGTGCTGGGCGTGGTGGCGGCGCAGGATCCGGTCGGTCAGCGTGGAGGCGGCCTGCGGGTCCAGGCCCGGCAGCGGGTACACGTTGTCCGCGAACGTGCCGGGTGCGAGCCATTGCTCGGCTTCCCGGGAGCCGATCAGGACCAGGGTCTTCCCGCCGCGCAGCCGGGCCAGCAGGGTGCGCAGCAAGGCCTGCTCGCCGGGGTCGACGGCGTGCGGAATGGCGGCGGGGGTGGCGGTGATCGATTCGGCGTTGTCCAGGATCAGCAGGTGCCTGGTGGCACGCAGCAGCCCGGCGGCCTGTTCCAGCTGGGCCGCCGCGGGCATCAGGTCGGCCTTCGCCTGCTCGACCGTGCTGAGGAGGCGGGCGCGGATGTCGCGGATGATCTGGGCGGCGGTCCAGGCCCGGTCCTCCCAGGAGAACCGGAACACCTGGTCCACCAGGCTGGTCCGCTGCCACCACCACGCCAGGTGCAGCAGGAACGTCGACTTCCCCGCCCCGGCCATGCCCTGCACCAGCAGCTCGTTGGAGTCGGTCCCGGCGAGCAGCCGCCGTTCGGCGGCCTGGATGTCCAGGTCCCGGCCGACGAACCCGTACTCGGTGGCCGGCTCATCGCCGGTGTCGGCCTGCCGCTGGAAGAACCGCCGCTGCTCCGCCTCGTCCATCGCCCGCAGTTGCAGCGGCACCGGCTGCTGCGCGAACCCGACCGGCAGCACCCAGTCCGCCAGGTCCAGGTCCTGGCCGAAATACGCGTGCCGGGCCGGGTCATCATGCAGCGCCTGCCTTGCCGCGTGCAGCGCCGCCACCGGATCGGCGCCGGCGGCGAGCCGGCCGTACAGCACCGGCATCGCCAGCACCGCCGCGGTCACCGTCACCGAGTACGCCATCCCCACCGCGGCCGGCACCCCCGCCTCCACCAGGTGCTGGGCCAGGCTCGCCTCCGACCCGGCCTGCATCGCCGACTGGCACGCGTTCAGCACCGCCACCGGCACCCGGTGCTCGGCCAGCAGCGACGCCACGCTGGCCGCCGGCACTGCGGCGGCCTTGCCGTCCTGCGCGGTCTCGAAGAACAGGAACGGCCGCTTGCCCTCGAACGCCTCGACCTTCGGCCCGGCGAAGGTCAGCTGCCCCGCCGACCGCTGCTCCTGCAGCTCCCCGTACCCGGAGAACCCGCCGTGCAGGTCGAAATGCGCCACCTGGTACCAGCCCGACCCGCCCCGCCGCGCCTTGGCCTCCCGCAGATGGCCTCGAAGCGCCTCCCACGTCCCCGGCCGCACCAGGTCCACCGTCACCGGCACGCTCGCCTGCCGCAAAGCATCCAGCAGCGGCCGCGAAATGGTCCGGTACCCCACATCCGCCCGGCCGAACGGCCGCGCCGTCACCAGCAGAATGTTCAGCGTCGGCTGCCCGGACGGCAGCTCGAACCGGGACGGCACCAACGCCACCCGGCGGGTCACCGGCAGCCGCACCGCCAGCGGCCCGTCCCCGTCCGGATCCCGCAACGCCTCCCAGTGCAGCAGGTGAAACCCCGCACCCCCGGTCACCTCCACCCGGCAGCCGTCAAACGCCCGCTCCCGCAACCGCCGGAAATCATGGCCCGCCGCGCCGCCGAACACCTGCCCGAACAGGCCCTCCCCGTACTCCCGCAGGTGCGCGACCGCCTCCCGCTCCCTATCCCGGTCCAGGAACGGGAACCGCAGATGCTCCTCGAAATACCACGCCAGCAGCCGCTCCCCAGCCGCATCCCCCGGGGGAGTAATGCCCACCTCGTATTCGGCGCCGTCCCCGAACCCCACCCGGACAGCGAACGACCCGTCCGCACCGCCTGGCACCTCGGTAATCCGGACAACCGTCACCACAGCCCGCCCTCCCGTGAATAACCACCTATCTAACCACCTAGCAAATACGCGGCCAAGTGACAACTGACCGCGACGAGCCGTCTGCATCCATGCACGCGAAACCCCTGCTGGCATTGAGCGGCGCTCCAAGCCGGGAATGCAAGCGACCTTTCCCGCGGTGCGCAGGCGTTCCTTCCAGCCGGTCTGTCCGCCAGGGACATAATGCTTGCCTCGGCCTTTGCGCGCTCGTTCGTGAGTGGGCCAGCAGCAGCTTGTTTCCACATTTGGCAGTTCCACTGTCTAATCAGGTTCTGCCGTTTCTTGTCGGCGATAAGCTGCTGCTAGCGAGTGAGTGGCGGATGGCCTGTTTCCCGGTTATCTGGCGGGGGGTGGCATTGTTGCCTGACCGGCTGTTGGTGGATCTGAGCGGGGATGGGCAGGCAGGAGTTCTCGCGTGGCCGGCGGGCGGGTTGCCAGAACCGGTTTCCGCGGTCCCGCTTGTATGGCCGCTTGATGCGGAGGCGCTCGAGGATCTGCGCTGGTATCTGGAGGATTACCTGCTGGCGCCGTTCGGGGTGTGGGAGGACCGCGGCCCGACTGTACGGGGAAAGCTGACTGGCTGGGGGGAAGAGGTCTTCGGGGCCATCTTCGGTGCTGGCCCGGCCCGTGATGCGTATCAGCGGGCGCGGGACCGGGGCCTGGAGGTGGTATTCCGGTCCGCGGAGCCTGGCCTGCTCGCGCTGCCGTGGGAGCTGATGCGCGATGGCGCGGGGCCGGTCGCGCTGGGGGCGGGCGGGATCTCCCGCAGCCTGCGCGTCGCGGACGCGGCGGGGACGCTGGAGGTGCCAGGCGGGCAGCTGCGGGTGCTGATGGTCATCTCCCGCCCGGCCGGGGCCGAGGACGTCGGCTATCAGATGGTGGCCCGGCCGTTGCTGGAACGCCTGGACGCGGTCCGCGGCCAGGTCGACCTGACGGTACTTCGCCCCCCGACGCTGGACGCGCTGCGCCAGGCGGTCAAGCAGGCCGCGGATGCCGGCGAGCCGTTCCACGTGGTGCATTTCGACGGGCACGGGGTGATGCCCGGCCACGCCGGCGGCGGGGCGATCGTCGGCGGGCGGCAGGCGATGATGGCCGGCGCGGGTGAAGGACTGCTCGCGTTCGAGCAGCCGGGCGGCGGCAGCGACGACGTGGGGGCATCGAAGGTCGCGGCCGTGCTGGCCGAGGGCAAGGTACCGGTGGTGCTACTCAACGCCTGCCAGTCCGGGGCGGTCGGCAAGGAACTGGAAGCCTCGGTCGCCACGGCCCTGCTCAAGGCCGGGTGCGCGGCGGTGGTGGCGATGGCCTACAGCGTGTACGCGGTCGCCGCGGCCGACTTCATGGCCGCGTTCTACGAGTCGCTGTTCGCCGGGGACAGTGTGGGGCAGGCGGTGGGTGCCGGACGGCGGCGGCTGTTCGAGCGGGACGGGCGGCCGAGCCCGAAGGGAGACATGCCGCTGGCCGACTGGCTGGTCCCGGTCCACTACATGCGCGCCGAGGTCCGCTTCCCCCACGCCCGGACCAGCCGCCCGGCGGCGGCGGCATCGCTGGACGCGGCGCTAGACCAGATCCGTACCGCCCCCGCCGAACCTGCGGCCGCGCAGGACCCGCTGGCCGCGGTGGGCGCGTTCGTGGGCCGCGACGACCTGTTCTACCAGCTTGAGACGGCGGCCCGGCTGCAGCATGTCGTCGTCTTGGCCGGTCCCGGGGGGACGGGGAAGACCGAGCTCGCTAAGGGGTTCGCCCGGTGGTGGCGCGATACCGGCGGGGTCGATGACCCGCGGCTGGTGTGCTGGCATTCGTTCGAGCCCGGCGTGGCGTCTTTCGGCCTGGACGGGGTGATCACCGCGTTCGGCCTGCAGGTGTTCGGCACTGACTTCGCCCTCTTGGACCTGGCGCAACGGCTGGCCGCGATCAAGGAATTGCTCGGGCAGTATCGCGCGCTGCTGCTGTGGGACAACTTCGAGTCGGTCGCGGAGATGCCCGACCCGGCCGGGGCGACCCCGCCGCTAGATGCGGCAGGCCGCGCGCAGCTGCGGGAGTTCCTGGACTGGGTCCGCGTCCACTCCAAGAGCGTGGTGATCATCACCAGCCGGGCGCGGGAGGACTGGCTGGGCGAAGTCAGGCGGATAGCGGTGGGCGGGCTGAACCGGGCCGAGGCCGCCGAGTATGCCGGGTACTTGCTGGCGCCGTTCCCGGCCGCCGGGCAGAAGCGGGAGCGCCGGTCGTTCGGGGAGCTGCTGGACTGGCTGGACGGGCACCCGCTGTCGATGCGGCTGACCCTGCCCCGCCTGCAGGAAACCGACCCAGCCGAACTGCTGGCCGCCCTGCGCGGCACCACCCCGCTGCCCGTCGGCCTGGACGGAGGGGTCGGCCGGCTGTCGTCGCTGGGAGCGAGCATCACTTACTCCTTCGCTCACCTGGCCGGGCCGACCGGGCGGTTCCTCCCGGCCCTGAGCCTCTTCCACGGCATCGCCGACGAGAACATCCTGTTGCTCTTTTCCAGCGTCACGGAAGTGCACCGGTTCGCCGGGACCAACAAGGAAGAGTGGGCGGCGGTGCTTCAGGACGCGGCCCGGGTCGGGCTGCTGTCGCCGATCGGCGGTGGTATATACCGGATCCACCCGGCGCTGCCCGGCTACCTCGCCGCCGCCTGGCACGCCGCAAACCCCGGCGGCTACCAGGAGGAACGCCAGGCATCCGAGCAGGGCCTGCGCACCGCTTGCGCTGCGTTTAGTGAGTGGCTCACCGGGCAGATCGCATCCGGCGACGCCGCCCTCGCCTACATGCTCATCGGGCTGCACCGGCGGACCCTCGGTGCGATGCTCGGCCACGCCCTGGACCACCACGCCTGGGGAGACGCCGACGGCATTGTGCGCGCGCTGGATGAGTACTGGGACACCCGCGGCCTAGGCGGGGAAGCTGCCGCCTGGGGCGACCGGATCCTGGACGCGAACGCAGGCCCCGACCAGGGACCGGCACCAACCGCCGAATCGCTGTGGCTGTACGTCCTCAACCGGCAAGCTAACCGGCAGAAGGAGGCCGGTCAACCGGACCAGGCCGCGCAGACGTACCGGCGGATCCTCACCTGGCAGCAGGGACAGCCCCAAACCGAGTGGATCCGCCTGAGCATCGCCGTCACCTACCATCAGCTTGGCATGACCTACGAGGAGCGGGGGAGCCTTGATGAGGCCGAGGACTGGTACCGCAAGTCCCTCGCCATCAAAGAGGAGTTCGGCGACCGCCGCAGGATGGCGCTTACCTACGGGCAGCTCGGCAACATCGCTCGCCGTAGAGACCGGCTGGACGATGCTGACGTCTGGTACCGCAAAGCCCTAGCCATCAGGGAGGAACTCGGCGATCGCCCCGGCATGGCACGTGACTACCATGGGCTCGGCAATACGGCGCTGGACCGTGGAAGGCTTGATGAGGCCGAGGACTGGTACCGCAAGTCCCTCGCCATCGAAGAGGAACTCGGCGACCGCCGCAGGATGGCGGGCATGTACCACCAGCTCGGCATAGCCGCCCTGGAACGGGGGCGGCTGGATGAGGCCGAGGACTGGTACCGCAAGTCCCTCGCCATCCAAGAGGAACTCGGCAACCGCCCCGGCATGGCGACCACGTACCACCAGCTCGGCGTAGCCGCCCAGGTGCGGGGCCGGCTGGATGAGGCCGAGGACTGGTACCGCAAGTCCCTCGCCATTAAAGAGGAACTCGGCGACCGCCCCGGCATGGCGACCACGTACCACCAGCTCGGCGTAGCCGCCCAGGTGCGGGGGCGGCTTGATGAGGCTGCGGACTGGTACCGCAGGTCCCTCGCCATCGAAGAGGAACTCGGCGACCGCCGCCGGGCTCTGACTTATGCGCAGCTAGGCCTTCTGGCAGAAGAACGGGACCAGGCCCCGCAGGCACTCGCCTGGAACATCCGGTGTGTGACGCTCTTCAGCGAGTTCCCTAGCCAGCTCACCGGGACTGGGCCTTCAGCGCTGGTCAGGCTCACCGGCCAGCTTGGCATGCCTGCCCTAGAGCAAGCCTGGCAGCAGGTGACTGGCCAGCCCCTGCCCCAGCAGGTTCGCGACTACATCGCCAGTGAGCGCGATGGCGAAGGCAGCCAGCCATAACCGACCCCGCCGCAAGCGACCCCGTGCCGCCGCCGTCTCGTTCAGGCGTTTCCTGATTCCCTAGGAGGGGTCGCCGAATCTCGGCTGTGGCATGCTGATATCGCCGAGAGGCGCTGCGACGGACCACGTCCGCCACGCTCGGCACCCGTTACATCGGCAAGGGCGCCTTCGAGCCGATGGAGGCGGTTATGACCGTCGTGGGTCGCGTCGCCGCGCTGTGGCGATACCCAGTCAAATCAATGGGCAGCCGAGGAGCTGGATGCCGTCGAGGTCTCCTGGCACGGCCTGGCGGGCGACCGCCGGTGGGCGTTCATCCGCGACGGACACGTGCGCAGCGGGTTTCCGTGGCTGACCATCCGCGAACGACCTGAGCTGGCTCATTACCGGCCCCGGTTCGCTGAACCCGGTCGGCCAAACGCATCCGTGACGCTAGTGCGCACGCCGTCAGGCGGTGAGCTCGACGTGGCAGACTCCGCGCTCGCGGCCGAGTTCGGGCCGGGCGTACGCGTCATCAAGCAGGACCGCGGCGTCTTCGACACCATGCCCCTGTCACTGCTGACCACGCAGACCCTGGCCGGCCTCGGCCGGCTAGGGGGGGCAGCGCTGTCGGCCCGGCGGTTCCGGCCGAACATCCTGGTGGACGCGCGAGCAAGAGTTCCCCGAAGACGCCTGGGTAGGCCGGACACTGCGTATCGGCGGACTGCGGATGCGAGTGGACAAGCGCGACCAGCGGTGCGTGATAGTCACCATCGACCCGGTGACGCTCGTCAGGAACCCGGCGATCTTGCGCGCTATCGCGCGCGACCGCGACGCTCAGCTAGGCGTGTACGGTTCGACCGTGGAACCGGGTCGGGTGGCAGTAGGCGACCAGGTCGAACTCGAAACCCGAGCCCGCACTGCACCGCCCGCTCACCGCTTGCGGTCCTTAACCAGAAGGGACGAGGAGATGGCACGTCGATCGATCGAGGTACCGGGCTTGGGGCACAAGGCGCCGATCCCCCAGGCCGCCGTGGTGGGGAACCTGCTGGCATCCGGAGGCATTAGTCCAATCGACCCGGAGACCGGGGCCACTCCGGACGGCACGGACGAGCAGGTCGCGCTGGCCTTCGCCAACGTCAGGCGGGTGATGACAGCGGCTGGAGGAAGTATCGATGACATCGTGAAGTGCACCGTGTTCGTGCGGGACAGGGCGATCCGCCCCGTCGTCGACAAGTACTGGGTCGAGATGTTCCCCGACCAGGCCAGCCGGCCCGCGCGGCACATGCTGCCCGCCGACCTGCAGGGCAACATACAGCTCCAGCTGGAGATCATGGCCGTACTCGGACAGGGGTAGTCTGTCGTCACGGCAGCAACGGCTTCCTCGCGCGAGACCGGTGGCCGGGCCTGCCTGGGGGAGCGTGCCAGAATACGTCCTTGATCATCACCGGGAAGGTGAGCGCGAGCGGCTGGCGCTGATGTCGCGGCTGCTCGATCCACTGCACCGCCGCCATGTCGAGCGGCTGGGTATCGGGGCTGGGGCGCGCACGCTCGAGGTCGGCTGCGGGAACGGCTCTGTGTCAGCCTGGCTGGCCAGACGGGTCGCGCCCGGCGGGCATGCGGTGGCGGTGGATCTGGACCTGTCGCTGATCGACGCCGACTCGCCCGGGCTTGAGGTCCGGCAGGCCGACATCCTCGCGGGGCCGATAGAGCCGCGTGACTTTGACCTGGTGACGGCGCGGGCGGTGCTGCATCATGTCGCCGACGCCACGGCTGCCGTGGGCAATCTCGTCGCTAGCGCGCGGCCAGGAGGGACGGTCCTGCTCATCGAACCGGATTTCCTGCCGGTCAGCGTGGCTGAACCTGCTGAGGTCGCGGCGTTCTGGCGGGGATGGCTGGCCTGGTCGCGGGAGCAGGGCATCGACTACTTCATCGGCCGCAAGCTCCCGGCGATGCTGTCGGCGCTGGGACTGCGGGACGTCGCGGCGACGGCGGAGACCGCGCACTATAACGGCGGCTCCGCGTGGGCGGTGTACTGGCGGGAGACGGTCATCGAGCTGCGCGCCCGCCTGGTCGCTTCCGGCAAGCTGGACGACCGGCTGATCGACGCTTTCCTGGCCCGATGCGCCGACCCTTCCTGGTGGACCCAGACCATCGCCTTCACCGCCACCTCCGGGCGCGTGGGCTGAAGCCGACGGTCATGGGCTGAGCCATTCGACCCACTCGCCGGACGGGTGAGCGCGGGCGAGGAGGCGCCCACGGTCACTGCCCCCGTCGAACGTGCGGGCTCCCAGCAGCGCGAAGACACCGCCGTGCTGGTAGTCACGGATCAGCCCGGGCGGAACGGGCAGACCCTGCACGCTGTCGCGGCCAGCGGGTCCCAGCGGGACCAGCGGATCGAGGGACACCCATGTGACCGGGCGCGCCCGCCCGGCGTCGGCCAGAACAGCAGCAAGCTCGACCTGCCGCTGCCGGGGGAAGAACACGGCCGTATAGGCATCGACGACGAACACGCGCTGCTCCCGGGGGATGTCGGCTAGGACGCGGGGGAGCAGGTCGACGGCGTCGCCGGCGATGATCGTCGCCGGATGCCGCCGCGCGATGTCCGTCGCCGCCGCGAGCCGGGCCAGGGCCGATGCTTCAGGTGGCGTGCACGCCAGCAGCCATGCCCGGGCCGCCGGGTCGGCCAGGTCGACCGGGTTAAGATCCACCCCGGCTCTGCTGATGACGGGCGGCAGGTAGGGCGACGGCGGCGCGATCGGGCCGCGGACGTCACAGCCCAGGGACGGGCCGCCCTCAGCCGGGCCGTATGTGGCGGACCCGACCCTGTACCGGTAACGGTCCAGCTGCAGGCCGAGTCCGGCCCCGGTGCCCAGATCTACCAGCGCCATCGGACCGGCGGCGCCGGCGCTGGCCGCCGCGATGCCGAGCACGATCTGGGCGCACCGGGCCACTTCGTTCATCTGGTACCGGCGGCCCTGGCACACCTTGACGACGTCATCCAGGCGAGCCGCGCAGAAGCCCCGGAACGCCGAGAAGAACCCGTCGTCGAAGCGCGGCTGGGCCGCGCCTGGCTCAGGGAAGTAGCCGGCCAGCGGGCCGGGCCTGTCGCGCCGCACCAGGAACGCGATGGCCGCGCCGCCCAGCAGCGCGGGCAGCCGGTCGGCCGGGAGCACAGCCAGCCTGTCCAGGAGGTCGTCTTGTGCCGCGATCGCTTCGAACAGCGCCGCGGTCAGCCGCCATGACGGCGGCGCGCCGGACGGCGACCAGCCCCTGGCCACCTCCAGCGCCTGGCCACGCACCTGCGCCGGGTCAGGCAAGCCCGCACCCGCGGGACTGGCAAGGCGGACGTGGCCACCGGACACCCGGCCCGCGCCACGATCGGCGCACCCGCATCACCCGGCCACAGTATCCCGGGCTCTCACATCGGCTGGCGTGCAGGGCCTGTATCAGGAGCTGCGTCATTTCTATAATCAGCGGCGCGGACCGGATGATGGCGCGGGCAGCATGCCCGCCCAGCCGCTGGGCGTGCAGGGAGGTTGGCTGACGTGGACGCTGACATGGACGCAGCAGGACCGGACGGTGACACCGAGGACGGTGACACCGAGCAGGAACAGGCGCGGTTCGCGGAGGATGCCCGCGAGTACGTGCGGCGGATGCGCTCGCTTCCCGTCGACCAGGTGATCAGGGATGTTCTGTTCGGCCTGCTGAATGCCGCCCAGGTCAAGCAGGGGCGGCGGGACGCCCGGTTGCTCATCGACGTGAGCACGGTGGCGCTCGAGCACGCGCGGCCGTACCTGCCGGGGGAGCTCAGCAGCCAGATCGACCAGGTGCTCGGGCAGCTGCGGCTGGGGCAGGTGACCGCGGAAGGCCGCGCGACCGAGCACGGAGAGCCAGAGGAGAACGATCTCGACCGGCTGCCGACTCCGCCGTCGGCGGGTGCGTCGCAGTAACGCCGACCACCCGCCGTCCGGCCACCGACGCAGCTCTCTTCCAATACCCCGTCTGGGTATACAGAAGGGGCGGCGACCATGATCTAATAAAACAGTAGGTTTCTGGACTTTTGATCAGCTCTGCGATATAATTCCGTTCGTGGCGATAAAGGGCCGA
>Ga0335073_10003518_pt1 | contig 21845 bp, 20 predicted proteins | sample Lox_Sample_22_FD_207093 | JGI IMG/M metagenome (GOLD analysis project Ga0335073, IMG submission 207093) | Soil microbial communities from Loxahatchee National Wildlife Refuge, Florida, United States - Lox_Sample_2.2 | ecosystem: Environmental > Terrestrial > Soil > Wetlands | place: USA...
TGACCACATCCGTGCAGTCGTTCGCCGGGATCGGGACCAAGGGCATCGGACTCGGGAACTCGGCGAACACCGGCGACGTGCTGTCCATTCTCGGCGGCGCCGTCTTCGGCACCTCGGGCTTCGGGACGTTCCTGTCCCGCCTGCTGGTCCTGATGGTGCTCTCCTCGGCGGCCGCGTCCACGCAGACGACGATCCTGCCGACGGCCCGGACCACCTTGTCCATGGCCGTGTACAAGGCGCTGCCCGCCTCGTTCGCGAAGGTTCACCCCCGGTATCTCACCCCCACCGTGTCGACGATCGTCATGGGCCTGATCTCGATCGCCCTGTACGTGCCGATGAACTACCTGTCCCATGGCATCGTGATCAGCGACGCGGTCACCTGCTGCGGGATCTGGATCGCCTTCTACTACGGGCTCACCGCGTTCGCCTGCGTCTGGTACTACCGGTCGACCCTGTTCGAGAACGCACGAAACCTGTGGATGCGCGGCATCCTGCCGCTCGTCGGCGGCGTAGTCCTGTACTTCGCCGGCGGCTGGAGCCTGTGGGAGGACTATGACGTCGCCACCGGCAACAGCTACACCATGTACACGATCCCCGGCCTCCACTGGCAGGTCGGCGGCGTGTTCGTGATCGCGTTCCTGTCCGCGCTGGCCGGGGTCGTCTTCTTCATCTACCTGCGGATCGCTCAGCCCGCGTTCTTCAGGAAGCAGACCCTCACCCGGGCCACGCCCACCCTGGTCCCCGACGACTGAGCCGCCGGGTGTCGGCCGCAGCGCCTAGTCTGGGCGGGTGACCGCCACCGCCGCCGACTCGCTCCTGGCCGGGCTGAACCCGCAGCAGCGCGCTGCCGTCGTGCACGAGGGCAGCCCGCTGCTCATCGTGGCCGGCGCGGGCTCGGGCAAGACCCGGGTGCTGACCCACCGGATCGCCTACCTGCTCGCCGAGCGCGGCGTCGCGCCCGGCCAGATCCTGGCGATCACTTTCACCAACAAGGCGGCGGGCGAGATGGCGGCGCGGGCCGCGGTGCTCACCGGCTCGCGGGCCCGGGCCATGTGGCTGATGACGTTCCACGCCGCGTGCGTCCGGATCCTGCGCCGCGAGGCCCGGCGGTTCGGCTACCCGTCCTCGTTCTCGATCTACGACCAGGCCGACTCGCAGCGGCTGATGGCGATGGTCTGCCGGGAGCTGGAGCTTGACGCCAAGTACCACCCGCCCAAGGCCATGGCGCACCAGGTCTCCAGCCTCAAGAACGAGCTCATCGACTACGAGACGCTCGCCGCCCGGGCCACCACCTACCGGGAGAAGACGCTGGCCGAGGCGTACGCCGAGTACCAGCGGCGGCTGGTCGCCGCGGGCGCCATGGACTTCGACGACCTGATCATGGTGACGGTGAACCTGCTGCAGGCGTTCCCCGAGGTGGCCGCGCAGTACCGGGCCCGGTTCCGGCACGTGCTCGTCGACGAGTACCAGGACACCAACCACGCGCAGTACGTGCTGGTCACCGAGCTGGCCGGGCAGCAGCTACCGGGCGCCGACCGCGGCGGTGAGCCGGCCGAGCCCAGCCCGCCCGCCGAGCTGTGCGTGGTGGGCGATGCCGACCAGGCCATCTACGCGTTCCGCGGCGCCACGATCCGCAACATCGAGGAGTTCGAGCGGGACTTCCCGGGCGCCCAGGTCATCCTGCTCGAGCAGAACTACCGGTCCACCCAGAACATCCTCGCCGCCGCCAACGCGGTGGTGTCCCGCAACCGCGGCCGGGTGCCGAAGAAGCTCTGGTCCGAGGCGGGAGACGGACCGCCGATCACCGGCTATGTGGCCGACAGCGAGCACGACGAGGCCGCGTTCGTGGCCGAGGAGGTGCACCGCCTCGACGACGACGGCCTGGCCACCCCGGGGCAGGTGGCGGTGTTCTACCGGACCAACGCGCAGTCCCGGGTGTTTGAGGAGGTCTTCATCCGGACCGGCGTGCCCTACAAGGTCGTCGGCGGGGTCAGGTTCTACGAGCGGCGCGAGGTCCGCGACCTGCTCGGCTACCTGCGGCTGATCGCCAATCCCGACGACGAGGTGTCGCTGCGGCGGGTGCTGAACGTGCCGCGGCGGGGGATCGGCGAGCGCGCCGAGGAGTGCGTGACCGCGCTGGCCGCCAGGGAGAGGATCACCTTCGCCCGGGCGCTGGCCCGTCCGGGCGACGTCCCGGAGCTGGCCGCCCGGTCCGCCCGGGCGATCGAGGGCTTCAACGAGCTGATCGGCGGGCTGCGGGAGGTCGCGCAGGCTGGCAGCCCGATCGGGGATCTGGCCGAGGCCGTGCTCGAGCGCTCCGGGTACCTCGCCGAGCTGCAGGCCTCCTCCGACCTGCAGGACGAGAGCCGGATCGAGAACCTCAACGAGCTGGTCTCGGTCGCGCGGGAATACGACAGCCGGAACCCGGGCGGGACGCTGCCCGACTTCCTCGAGCAGGTCTCGCTGGTCGCCGACGCCGACCAGATCCCCGAGGGCGAGGAGCACGGCGGCGTGGTGACGCTGATGACCCTGCACACCGCCAAGGGCCTGGAGTTCCCGGTCGTGTTCCTGACCGGGCTGGAGGAGAACGTGTTCCCGCACGAGCGGTCGATCAACGACGAGCGGGAGCTCGCCGAGGAACGGCGGCTCGCCTACGTCGGGATCACCCGCGCGGAGCAGCGGCTGTACCTGACCCGGGCCGTGGCCAGGACGTGGTGGGGCCGGCCCTCGTATCACAAGCAGTCGAGGTTCCTCAGCGAGATCCCGCAAGCCCTGATCGAGTGGCGCCGGGACGAGACGGCCGCCGCGCAGCCGGCCGCGGAGCGGCTGGCCAGGCGGCCCGGGGTGCACGCCGTCGGCAACCGCCCGGTGCCGTCGCTGTCGCCCGGCGACCGGGTGAACCACGACGCCTACGGCCTGGGCACGGTGCTATCGGTCGAGGGCCGCGGCGACGACCCCGAGGCCAAGATCGACTTTGGCGGCGACTACGGGATCAAGCACCTGGTGCTGCGCTACGCCCCGATCGAGAAGCTCTAAGCGCGGCCCGGCCTCGGCCGGATGCCACACCCGCACGGTCAGCACGGCGCCCCGCCGGGCCGTGGCGGAGGCAGGCCCGCGCGCGCCCGGCGGCCGTCACGACCTTGCTCGGCGCGCCGGAGATCAGTTCCGGCGCCAGCACCCCCGCCTTCGCCGCGCACGCGCTGCGCACCTCGCCGGCCGAGGCGCCGGGCAGGATGTCGAGGATGTCGTACCAGGTAAGCGCCATCCGGATGCCGCCTAACCGGTGTGCGCGCCGATGATGTCGGCCAGCGCGTCCGGGGCCCGCAGCGGCAGCAGGTGGTCGGCGCCGGGCACGACGATCAGGCGGCAGCCCGGGATGCTGCCGGCGATGCGCTCGCCGCACTCGCGCACCATGGGGTACTCGAGGTCGCCGACCGCCAGCACCGAGGGAGCCCGGATCTCGCCGAGCCGGGAGTAGACGGGCGGCTCGGGGCGCATAAGGTCGTCCTGCGAGAAAAACGCCGTGACCGCGCTGCGGATCTGCGCCTGCGCGGCCGGGTCATCGCCCGCGGCGGCCCAGGTCCGCAGGCCCAGCGCCACCAGGGCCTCCCGGTCTCCGGCCTCGAACGCCGCGCCGAACTCGGCCATGTACGGGTCGCCCGCCGGCCACGGATAGTCCTCCGTCCCCGGCGCGACCAGGATCAGCGCGCCGACCCGGCCCGGCTGCTCCACGGCGAGGCCGAGCGCGGGCCCGCCGCTGCCGCTGTGCGCCACCAGGGCGGCCCGGTCCACCCCGAGATGATCCAGCACCGCGGTCAGGTCGCCGATCGTGGTGTACGGCACCGCGGGCGCCGGGGACCGGCCGTACCCGCGCGCGTCGTACCTGATCACGCGGTAGCGGGTGGCCAGCCGGGCGATCGCCGGGTCCCAGATCGCGGAGTCGCCCCAGCCGGGATGCATCAGCACCAGGGGCGCGCCGTCCCCGCCGGTGTCCTCGGCCCAGACCTCGCCGCCCGCGACCGGGATCATCAGCTCCATCCGCGCATTCTGGCACGGCCGGCCCGGCGGGCAGTCCCGCGTCCCGGCCCGCGTGCCGGGCCCCGGCCGGGCCGCCGCGGCCGGGCGGCTACCCTGCCGGTAACGGCTATACCTCGCGGGCCAGGCTGGACCCGCGAGCCGGTGGAGGATCTACACATGAGCAGCATCCGCGTGGTCATCGCGAAGCCCGGCCTCGACGGCCATGACCGTGGCGCCAAGGTGGTGGCGCGAGCCCTGCGCGACGCGGGGGTCGAGGTCATCTACACCGGGCTGCATCAGACCCCGGAGCAGATCGTGGCCGCCGCGCTGCAGGAGGACGCCGACGCGATCGGCCTGTCCGTCCTGTCCGGAGCGCACATGACCCAGTTCCGGCGCGTGCTCGAGCTGCTGAAGGAACGCGACGCCAGCGACATCGTCGTGTTCGGCGGCGGGATCATCCCGGACGCGGATATCGCCGAGCTCGAGCAGCTGGGCGTGGCGAAGATCTTCACGCCGGGGGCGTCGACGACCGAGATCGTGAACTGGGTCCGGGACGCGCTCGGGCAGCCGGATTCGGCTCGTCCGGGATCGGTGTCATCGGGCACGTAACCGGGCCGGCACGCTCACGCGGCCGCGGGCAGGGCGCGGAGGTTCAGCGCCGGCCGGGCGCGGCCGGCCCTGATCGCGTCCCGCACTTCCGCGCCCACCCGGGCCGGATCCTCCCTGATCATCCTCGGCGTGAAGTGCAGGACCAGGATGCCGTGCGCGGTCATGGCGGCGTGCCGGCGCATCGTGCGCTCCCAGTCCGCCGGGCTCAGGTGCCACTCCCGCGAGTCGATCTCCGCGGCCACGCCGGCGTCGGGCCGCCAGGCGTCGGCCACCGCGAGAAACGTGCGGCCGGCATAGATGTGGGCGTTGAACATCGGCATCGGCAGCCGGGAGCGGCGCAGCAAGGCCAGTGCCTGGCTTCGCGTTATCACTCCGTGCTGCCTGAGCAGGGCGGCGGTTAAGAATGCTTCATCCAGTTTCGTGGTTTTTGTCACGCGAACAATCGTGCCACCGCCTTCCGACAATCCCGCGCGGACCTTGATCGATGTGACTTCTGGCCGCTTCGAAGTGACCGGGACTCACATCCACGGGTCCCCGGCGGTGATCGCTCGCGGACATCGCTAGGCTGCCTGGTTGGAACGGGTCACCGCGAGCGTGACCCGCGCAGCCCGGCGCCCCCCGCCGCGCTGCATGGCAGCAGACATCGGCGTCAGCGCCGCACATCGAGGACGGACCCGGGTGGACCTATTCGAGTACCAGGGAAAGCAGCTATTCGCCGGCCACGGCGTTCCGATCCAGCAGGGCAAGGTCGCGACCACCCCGGACGAGGCCGCAGCGGTCGCGGCGGAGTTCATCGCGGCGGGCAAGTCCGGTGTCGTGATCAAGGCCCAGGTGAAGGCGGGCGGCCGGGGCAAGGCGGGCGGGGTGAAGTTCGCCCACGACCCGGACGAGGCACGTGCGAAGGCGGGGCAGATCCTCGGCATGGACATCAAGGGCCACACGGTGCACGCGGTCCTGGTGGCCGAGGCCATCGATATCGCCGAGGAGTACTACCTGTCGTTCCTGATCGACCGGGCCGACCGCAGCTTCCTTTCGATGTGCTCGGTCGAGGGCGGGGTTGAGATCGAGGAAGTGGCCAGGACGAAGCCACAGGCCCTGGCCAGGATCCCGGTCAACCCGCTGACCGGGGTCGACGCGGCCAAGGCCGCGCAGATCGTGGCGGCGGGCGGGCTTCCCGAGAAGGCGCGGCCGGGCGCGGCCGCGCTCGCTGAGCGGCTCTGGGACGTGTTCACCGCCGAGGACGCCACGCTGGTCGAGATCAACCCGCTGGTGCTGACCGAGGACGGGAACGTCATCGCGCTCGACGCCAAGGTCAGCCTTGACGACAACGCGGCGTTCCGCCACAACTTCGGACAGTTCGCTGACCCGGAGGCGGCCGACCCGATCGAGGCCCGGGCCAAGGCGAAGCACCTCAACTACGTCAAGCTCGACGGCCAGGTCGGCATCATCGGCAACGGCGCGGGGCTGGTCATGTCCACCCTCGACGTGGTCGCGTACGCCGGCGAGGAGTTCGGTGGCATCCGGCCGGCGAACTTCCTCGACATCGGCGGCGGTGCCTCGGCCGAGGTGATGGCCAACGGTCTGGAGATCGTGCTGTCCGACCCGTCGGTCGCCACCGTGCTGGTCAACGTGTTCGGCGGGATCACCTCGTGCGACGCGGTGGCGAACGGCATCGTGTCCGCGATCGGGATGCTCCAGTCGCGCGGCGAGGAGGTCCGGCTCCCGATCGTGGTCCGTCTCGACGGCAACAACGCGGCTGAGGGGCGGCGGATACTGGAGACGGCGGCGATTCCCGTGGTCGAACAGGTGGGCACGATGGACGACGCGGCGCGGCGCGCCGCCGAGCTGGCCGCCGCGGCCACGACGGGAGCATGAGATGGCGATCTTCCTGACCGGCCAGAGCCGGGTCATCGTGCAGGGAATCACCGGCTCCGAGGGCCGCAAGCACGGAGCCCGGATGCTCGCGGCGGGCACCAACGTGGTCGGCGGCACCAACCCCCGCAAGGCCGGCCAGACGGTCGAGCTCGGCGGGACCGCGTTGCCGGTGTTCGGCACGGTCGCCGACGCGATGCAGGCCACTGGGGCCGACGTGTCCGTGGTCTTCGTGCCGGAGACGGGCACCAAGGACGCGGTGATCGAGGCGGTGGACGCGAAGATCCCGCTCGTCATCGTGATCACCGAGGGCATCCCGGTGCATGACACGGCCGAGTTCTGGGCGTACGCGAGCGCGCACGGCAACCAGACCCGTATCGTCGGCCCGAACTGCCCGGGCGTAGCGTCCCCCGGCAAGTCGAACGCCGGGATCATCCCGGCCGACATCACCACCGAGGGCCGGGTCGGCCTGGTGTCCAAGTCGGGCACGCTGACCTACCAGATGATGTACGAGCTCGGCGACATCGGCTTCTCCACCGCGGTCGGCATCGGCGGCGACCCGATCATAGGCACCACGCACATCGACTGCCTGCAGGCGTTCGAGGCCGACCCGGAGACCGACGCGATCATCATGATCGGCGAGATCGGCGGCGACGCCGAGGAACGCGCGGCCGCCTTCATCGAGCGGCACGTCACCAAGCCGGTGGTCGCCTACGTGGCCGGCTTCACCGCGCCCGAGGGCAAGACCATGGGTCACGCCGGGGCGATCATCTCCGGGTCGGCGGGCACCGCCCAGGCCAAGAAGGAGGCGCTGGAAAAGGTCGGCGTCCGGGTCGGCCGGACCCCCAGCGGCACCGCGAGGCTCGTCCGCGAGGTCATGCAGAGCCGCTGACGCGGCGGTCCAGCCGATCGCATCGGCGCGCCTCCCCCCGAGTGACGGAGTGCGGCGGTCCAGCCGATCGCATCGGCGCGCCTCCCCCCGGGTGACGGAGTGCGGCGGTCCAGCCGATCGCATCGGCGCGCCTCCCCCCGGGTGACGGAGTGCGGCGGTCCATCCGATCGCATCGGCGCGCCTCCCCCGGCGCGGGCGCGGCAATTGCGAGGCTTGGCTGTTGTGACGACCCGGTTGGCGGACCGCCTGCGGCCCGGTGCGAGTGACGCAAGCCCGGCGCCCGCTCGCGCCGACCGCCCGCTGGCCGTCACCGGGACGATCGCCGCGTGCGCCGCCGCCGGGACCGGGCTCGTCGTCCTGACCATGCTGGCCCTGGCCGGCTGGATTGCCGCCCCGCACGCAGGCCTCGGCCTGACCGGGGTGCTGCGCACCGCCGCGCTGCTGTGGCTCATCGGCCATCACGTCGGCTTTGCGCTGCCGAAGGCCGGCCGCATCGGCATGCTGCCGATGGGGCTGGTCCTGCTGCCCGGGGCGCTGCTGTGGCGCGCGGGCCGCTGGGTGGTGCGGACCGGGGGGGTGGGCAAGCTCGGGCACGTGGGCTACGCGGCGCTGGCCCTGGCCGTCCCCTACGCGATGATCTCGGCGGCGCTCGCCCTGGCCAGCGGCTCGGCCATGGCCGAGCCGTCACTGCCGGAGGCGGTGGCGTGCCCGTTCCTGCTCGCGCTGGTCGCCGGCGGGCTGGGCGGCGCCCGCGCGCTGGCCCCGTGGGCCGAACTGGCCGGCCTGCTGCCTGACCGGCTCCGCGCGGCGACCGTCGGCACCGCGGGGGCACTGGCGGTCATCGCCACGGCAGGAAGCCTGCTCGCCGGGGTCTCGCTCGCCCTGCACCTGGGGGAGTTCCGGGCGGTCGACCGGTCGCTGGCCCCCGGGCTGGTCGGAGCCGTGCTGCTGCTGCTTGCCCAGCTCGCCTACGTGCCCAACGCCATCGCCTGGGCGATCTCGTTCATGCTCGGCCCGGGGTTCGCGTTCGGCACCGGCACGGTGGTCGCTCCGACCGGCTCCGCGCTCGGCTCCCTGCCGGCCTTCCCCATGCTCGCGGCGCTGCCCCCCGGCGTGCGCCCGGGGGTTCCGGCGGCGCTGTCGGTGGCCTTGCTCGCCGTGCCATACCTGGCCGGCGCGTTCGGCGGACTGCTGACCACGCGCGCCGCGCCGCTGCTCGCCCTGGAGGCCGCGCCGCTGTGGGGCTTCGCCAGCGGGCTGCTGACCGGCTGCCTGCTCGGTGCCCTGGCCGCGTTCGCCGGCGGGCCGCTGGGCGACGGCCGCCTCGCGGCGGTGGGCCCGTCGGGCTGGCAGGCCGGCGTGGTGGCCTCGCTGGAGGTGGGCCTGGCGGCCGCCGTGAGCGCGGGGGTCGCGAACTGGCTGCGCCTGCGCTCGGCCTCCGGCGACCGCGCCGCGGCCGTCCCGGCCTCGGGTGCGCCGCGCAGGCAGCCCGACCCGGGCCGGACACCCCGGCCGCGTATTCGCGGCGCGGAGGATGACGGGCACACGATCTACGTCGACCCCTGGGCCGGGAGCGCCGACGAGGGTGCGGCCGCCGCCCGGGCCGCGGCCTCGCACGGGCCGTCCTCGCTGCCCTAGAGCGCCGGTCAGATAGCGGGGTGTTCTGTCAGTCGTATTCGCTGACAGACTTCCCCGCTAATTCGATCATGTGAAATTATGCCGGGTTTGTCCGGATTCTTGGGGACGTGCGGATTCTTGGGGACGTGCGGCCGTTCGCGCGAGCGTCAGCGTCCGGTGCCCAGGCCGCCGAGGTTCACCGACCGGTGCAGCTGGTTCAGGCAGGCCTGCTGCGCGCTCGGCGTGTTCGCGCTGTCGACGCACCTGGAGAACGAGTTCAGCTGGGACCAGTACGCGGCGAAGAACAGCAGGACCAGAGCGCCGCACACCGCGCCGAGGCCGCCGAGCACCACCCCGGCGATCGCCCCGCGCGGGCGCATGGTGACCGAGCGCCGGGCCGCCCTGATCGCGGTCACCCCGAACCAGCAGGCGGTGATGCCCACCAGCACCGCGAACACCACCAGGTAAATCGCCCGGTGATAGTTCGTCCCGATGCCCAGGAGGCTCAGCAGGCTCAGGAAGCCGAGCACCAGCCCGGCGATCGCGCGGTGGCGCACGGACTGCTCGGGCGGCCGCAGCGGGCGGCCGGGCCCGGTCGGCCGGCCGGGCCCCGGTCCGCCCGGCTGGCGTCCGTTCTGCCAGCGGGGCATCGTCTCCGGCGGCGGCCCGGTCCGCCCGGGCGGCGCGGGCGGCGCACCAGGCCCGGGCGGCGCAGGCGGCGCAGGCGGCCCGGGCGGCGCGGGCGGCGCAGCAGGCCCGGGCGGCGCAGCAGGCCCGGGCGGCGCTCCTGGCGGTGGCGCCTGCCCCTGCCGCGGCGGAGGCGGAGGCGGCGCTGAGCCGCCCGGCGCCGGGGCAAGGCCCTGGCCGTCCGGCCGCTGAGGGAAATGCAGTCGCGGCAGCTCGGGCTGCCTGCCCTGCTTCTCCTTCCCCTCCGGCTGAGCGGGAGGGCGCAGCGGCGGCCGCTGACTCTGATCTGCTGGCAGGGCCGGGTCCTCTCTGGCGATCACCTAGGGCTGCTGGATGCGGCCCTCCCTATTTCACCACCTCCGCGGACCCGCGCACGCGTTAGCCGGGCGAGCCGTCGCCCCTGGTGACGCTGGCGCTCGCGGTCGGGCCAGCTTGTACGCTGAGGCACCGGATTCACGCCACCGAGGGAGCCCGCCGTTAGTCCGTCACGATTGGTCGTGCTGGTATCGGGCGCCGGGACCAACCTGCAGGCGCTGCTCGACGCGTGCGCGAGCGACGCGTACGGGGCGCGCGTGGTCGCCGTCGGCGCCGACCGGGGCGGCATCGCCGCGCTGGACCGGGCCCGGGCGGCCGGTGTCGCCACGTTCTGCCTGCGGGTGCGGGACTTCCCGGAACGCGCGGACTGGGACCGCGCCCTCGCCGCGGCGTGCGCCGGCTTCGAGCCGGACCTGATCGTGCTGGCCGGGTTCATGAAGCTGGTCGGGGCCGGCTTCCTGGCCAGGTTCGGCGGCCGGATCATCAACACCCACCCGGCCCTGCTGCCGTCGTTTCCCGGCATGCGCGGCGCGGGGGACGCGCTGGACTACGGTGTGAAGGTCTCCGGGTGCACCGTTTTCCTCGTCGACGCGGGCACCGACAGCGGCCCGATCATCGCGCAGGCGGCCGTTCCCGTCCATGATGACGACGACGAGGCCGGCCTGCACGAGCGGATCAAGGTCGCCGAGCGGGCGCTGCTCGTCGATACCGTGGGCCGCATGGTCCGCGACGGATGGACCGTCGCGGGCCGGAAGGTGAGGATCGGACCGTGACCAAGCTAGCCATTGCCAGGGCGCTGATCAGCGTCTACGACAAGACCGGCCTGGCCGAGCTGGCCGGGGCGCTGCACCGGGCCGGGGTCGAGATCGTGTCCACGGGGACCACGGCGGCCACGATCTCGGCGGCGGGCCTGCCGGTGACCAGGGTCGAGGACCTCACCGGGTTTCCCGAGTGCCTGGACGGGAGGGTCAAGACGCTGCACCCGAAGATCCACGCCGGCCTGCTGGCCGACACCACCCGCCCAGAGCACCGGGCAGAGCTCGATGAGCTGGGAATCGGGGCGTTCGGGATGCTTGTCTCGAATCTGTACCCGTTCGAGCGGACCGTTGCGTCGGGGGCGGATCCGGCGGAATGCGTCGAGCAGATCGACATCGGCGGGCCGGCGATGGTCCGGGCGGCGGCCAAGAACCACGCCAGCGTGGCCGTGATCACCGACCCGTCCCAGTACCCGGCGGTCGCGCGGGCCGTGGCCGCCGGCGGGTTCACGCTGGAGGAGCGCCGCCGCCTGGCGGCCCGGGCCTACGCGCACACGGCCGCCTACGACGCGGCGGTCGCCTCCTGGTTCGCCTCGGCCTACGCGCCGGACGACACCGCGCGGGAGACCGGGATGCCGGACGTGCTCGGCGGGTTCTGGACCCGCGCCGAGGTGCTCAGGTACGGGGAGAACCCGCACCAGCGGGCCGCCCTGTACCGCACCAGCGGGGCGGGCGGCGACGGGACCGGGGCGACCGCGGGGATAGCGGGCGCCGAGCAGCTGCACGGCAAACAGATGTCCTACAACAACTACGTCGACGCCGACTCGGCGCGGCGGGCGGCGCACGACTTCGCCGCGCCCTGCGTCGCGATCATGAAGCACTCGAACCCATGCGGCATCGCCGTCGGCGCCGACCTGGCCGAGGCGCACCGCAAGGCGCACGCCTGCGACCCGGTGTCGGCCTACGGCGGCGTGATCGCGGTCAACGGCGTGGTCACGACCGCGCTCGCGGCGCAGATCGCCGGGATCCTCACCGACGTGCTGATCGCGCCCGGGTACGAGCCGGAGGCGCTGGAGATCCTGACCAGGCGCAAGAACCTGCGGGTGCTGCGCTGCCCGCCGCCGGGCCGGGGCCCGCGCACCGAGTGGCACCAGATCAGCGGCGGCATGCTGGCCCAGTCCGCCGACCTGGTCGGCGAGCCCGGTGACGACCCGGCCGGCTGGAAGCTCGCGGCCGGGCCCGCGGCCGGGGCCGGAACGCTGCGCGACCTCGGATTCGCCTGGCGGGCGTGCCGGTGGGTCAAGTCCAACGCGATCCTGCTCGCCTCGGGGGAGGCGACGGTCGGCATCGGCATGGGCCAGGTCAACCGGGTCGACTCGGCCCGCCTGGCGGTCACCAGGGCCGGAGACCGTGCCCGCGGCTGCGTCGCGGCCAGCGACGCGTTCTTCCCGTTCGCCGACGGCCTGCAGGTCCTGGCGGACGCCGGCGTGCGCGCGGTAGCCGAGCCGGGCGGGTCGATCCGCGACGAGGAGGTCGTCGCCGCGGCGCAGGAGGCGGGAATCACCTTGTACCTGACCGGCGTCCGTCATTTCTTCCATTAACGCTCAGGCCGCCTCCGGACGGGGCTACCCGCCGAAGTCCGGGTTGCTCTGCTGCAGCACCCAGCCGTTGCCGTCCGGGTCGGTAAAGGTCTTCCAGCGGCCCCGGGGCGCCTCCTGGGTCTGCAGCCAGGGTCCGGGCGCGGTTCCGGGCGCGGCCTGACAGAATCAAGGCGGTTCCGCAGGACCGAAAAACTGGGGCAGACATGACCGCACGCATCCTGGACGGCAAGGCGACCGCACTCGAGATCAGGCAGGACCTCGCGCGGCGGGTCGCCGAGCTTGCCCGGCGCGGCATCATGCCTGGCCTGGGCACGGTGCTGGTCGGGGACGACCCGGGCAGCCGGGCATACGTGAACGGCAAGCACCGGGACTGCGCCCAGGTCGGCATCGCCAGCATCCGCAGGGAACTGCCCGCCGACGCCACCCAGGCCGAGGTCGAGGCGGTGGTCGACGAGCTGAACGCCGACCCGGCGTGCACCGGCTACATCGTCCAGCTGCCGCTGCCGGCCGGGCTGGACCCGCAGGCGGTGCTGCACCGGATGGACCCGGCCAAGGATGCGGACGGCCTGCACCCGCTCAACCTCGGGAAGCTGGTGATGGGCGAGCCGGCGCCGGTTCCCGGCACGCCGGAGGGGATCATCGTGCTGCTGCGGCGCTACGACATCCCGCTGGCCGGGGCGGACGTGACCATCATCGGGCGCTCGATCATCGTCGGCCGCACGCTCGGCCTGCTGCTGAACCGCCGCAGCGAGAACGCCACCGTGACGCTCTGCCACACCGGCACCAAGGACCTGGCCGGCCACACCAGGCGCGCGGACATCGTCGTCGCCGCCGCCGGGCGGCCGGGGCTGGTCACCGCCGACATGGTCAGGCCCGGGGCGGCGGTCGTCGACGTCGGCATCACCCGCACCGAGGCCGGGCTGGTCGGTGACGTGGACCCGGGCGTTGCGGAGGTGGCCGGCTGGCTGGCGCCGGTGCCCGGCGGAGTGGGCCCGATGACGCGGGCGATGCTGCTGGCCAAGGTGGTGGCGATCGCCGAGCAGCAGGCCTGACCCTGGCGGGGCGTTTTGGCCTCTTCGCTACTGGCTAGTAATTTGGGTTCGAGGTCCTGCCCGGCACCCGGGGCTGCGGTCGCGCCCGTGGTTTGGCAGGCTTAACCTTGCGCTCGGTGGCGCCGGCGCCGATCAACCCGGTGCCGGGTCGCATGTCTCAGAGGGAGGTCGGCCGCCGATCATGAACATCGTCGTCTGCATGAAGCAGGTCCCTGATACGTGGTCGGAGCGAACGCTCAGGCCCGCCGACTCGACCCTGGACCGCGACGCGGCCGACGCGGTGATCAACGAGCTGGACGAGTACGCGATCGAGGAAGGGCTACGCCTGGCCGAGGCGCACGGCGGCGAGGTGACCATCTTGTCGATGGGGCCGCAGAAGGCGACCGAGTCGATCCGCAAGGCCCTGTCGATGGGCGCGGACAAGGCGGTGCACCTGGTCGACGACGCGCTGCACGGATCCGACGCCCTTGGCACCTCGGCTGCGCTCGCGGCGGTGCTCGGCCGGATCGGGTTCGACCTGGTGATCCTGGGCTCGGAATCCACCGACGCCCGGATGGGCGTGCTGGCCGCGATGCTGTCGGAGCGGCTGGGCGTGCCCCAGCTGTCGTTCGCCAGCAAGGTGGACATCGACGGGAACGCGATCGCCATCAACCGGCTGGCCGACTACGGCTACGACCGGGTGGAGGCCACCCTGCCCGCCGTGGTCAGCGTGGTCGAGAAGATCAACGAGCCGCGCTACCCGTCGTTCAAGGGGATCATGGCGGCGAAGAAGAAGCCGGTCGAGACGCTGGGCCTGGCCGACATCGGGATCGACCCCGGCCAGGTCGGCCTGGCCGGGGCGGCGACCGAGGTGGCCAGCTTCGCCAGCCGGCCGCCGAGGCAGGTCGGAACGGTCGTCAAGGACGAAGGCGACGGCGGCGTGAAGGCGGCCGAGTTCCTCGCCGCGCAGAAGTTCATCTGAGCCCGCTCACCCGGAGGCTGGAGGCCCACGGTTCATGGCTGAGATCCTGGTACTTGCCGAGCATGACGGCGAGACGGTCAAGAAGGGCACCTGCGAGCTGCTGACCCTGGCCCGCCGGTTCGGCGAGCCGTCGGTCGTCTGGGCCGGCCCCGGCGCGGACGGCGGCCGGGACCGGCTGGCGGAGTTCGGCGCGGCCACCGTCTACGTCGCGGCGGGCGAGGAGTTCAACGACTACGTGGTGGCGCCCAAGGCCGAGCTGCTGGCCAGCCTGGTGGCCGAGAAGTCGCCCGCCGCGGTGCTGGTGGCCAGCACCGCCGAGGGCCGGGAGGTCGCGGCCCGGCTGGCGGTGAAGACCGGCTCCGGGCTGATCACCGACGCGGTCGACCTGGCCGAGGGCCTGGTCGCCGAGCAGTCCATCTTCGGTGGCGCGATCATCGTCCAGTCCAGGGTCAAGGCCGGGACGCCGATCGTGGCCGTGCGGCCCAACGCGGTCGCGCCGCAGCCCGCGCCCGGAGCGGCGCAGGCCGAGAACGTCAGCGTCCAGGCCAGCGACGGCGCGAAGACCGCTCATGTCACCGAGCGGGTGGTCCAGGAGCGCGGCGAGCGGCCGGAGCTCACCGAGGCGTCGATCGTGGTCTCCGGCGGTCGCGGTGTGGGCAGCGGGGACAACTTCGCGCTGATCGAGAAGCTTGCCGACTCGCTCGGCGCCGCCGTGGGCGCGTCCCGCGCCGCCACCGACGCCGGGTGGTACCCGCACCAGTTCCAGGTCGGCCAGACCGGCAAGACCGTCTCTCCGCAGCTGTACCTGGCGGTCGGCATCTCCGGGGCGATCCAGCACCGGGCCGGGATGCAGACCTCCAAGACGATCATGGTGATCAACAAGGATCCCGAGGCTCCGATCTTCGAGCTGGCCGACTTCGGCATCGTCGGGGACCTGTTCCAGGTCGTTCCCCAGCTGACCGAGGAGATCCAGAAGCGGTCCGCGGGCTGACCGGGCCGGGGTCCAGGGTCCTCGGGGAACGAACGGCCTGCCTGCCCCGGCTAGGCTGACTAATCATGGGAAATCTCGATGCCGGCCGCGGTGGCCCGGCGCCGGAGCCGGCCTCGCCCGTCTACCTGGATCACGCGGCGACCACGCCGATGCTGCCCGAGGCCATCGACGCGATGACCGAGGAGCTCGGGCAGGCCGGCAACCCCTCGTCGCTGCATAACGCGGGACGCCGGGCGCGCCGGGTCGTCGAGGAGTCCCGGGAGCAGATCGCGGCGGCCTACGGCGCCCGTCCGAGCGAGGTGGTGTTCACCAGCGGGGGAACCGAGGCGGACAACCTGGCCGTCAAGGGGCTTTTCTGGTCGCGGCGGGCGGAGGATCCCGGGCGGCGACGGGTGCTCGCCCCGGCGATCGAGCACCACGCGGTGCTGGACTGCGCGATCTGGCTGCACGAGCACGAGGGCGCCGAGGTGGCCTGGCTGCCCCCGGACGGCGCCGGCCGGATCGCCCCGGAGGTACTGCGCGAGGCCATCGAGCGCGATCCCGGCGCCGTGGCCCTGGTCAGCGTGATGTGGGCCAACAACGAGGTCGGAACCGTCCAGCCGGTGGCCGGCCTGGCCGCCGTGGCGCGTGAGCACCGGATCCCGTTCCACAGCGACGCCGTCCAGGCCGCCGGGCAGCTGCCGGTCAGCCTGGCCGACAGCGGCGCCACGGCGCTGACGATCACCGGGCACAAGCTCGGCGGGCCGGTCGGGGCGGGCGCCCTGCTGCTGGCCCGCGGCGCCGACCCGGTGCCGGTGCTGCACGGCGGCGGGCAGGAGCGCGACGTGCGCTCCGGCACCCTCGACGCCCCGGCCATCCGGGCCTTCGCCGTCGCCGTGGAGATCGCCACCGAGCGCCGGGGCGACGAGGGCAAGCGGCTGGCGGGACTGCGCGACGACCTGATCGCCCAGGTCCTGGCGGCGGTGCCCGACGCGGTGCTGAACGGCGCGCCGCCCGGACCCGGCCGGCTGCCGGGCAACGCCCACTTCTCGTTCCCCGGCTGCGAGGGCGACGCGCTGCTGATGTTGCTCGACGCCAAGGGGATCGCGTGCTCGACCGGGTCGGCCTGCACCGCGGGCGTGGCGCAGCCCAGCCACGTCCTGCTGGCGATGGGGGCGGACGAGGCGCGCGCCCGCGGCTCGCTGCGCTTCTCGCTCGGTCACTCGAGCACCCAGGCGGACGTGGACGCCCTCGGCGCGGTCATCGGCGAGGCCGTGGAACGCGCCCGCCGCGCCGCCCGCTGACCCGCCCCGCCGGCTCCGCTCACGCCCCGCCCGGCCAGCGCCAGGCCGACTCCCTATCCGATTCCGTCGTTCTTCCGCCCGGTATGCGGTGGTTTGCGGTCACGGAACGGATAGCAAGTCGGATCCTCTGGGCGATGATCTTGTCGGGTGGGGCTCACGGGGCGTGCGGGACCGGACAGAGGGTCGCCCGGACCCGCGTCTGACGGCGCGCCCTGCATTCTGCTGCGCCTTGGCTATGCGGGATGGCGGGCGCGGATGAGGTTCATGGCGGTGAGGCTCAGGACCACCTGGTCGTCCTGGTTGATCAGCTCGGCCCGGGTGCGCACCAGGCCGCGGTCCGGCTTGGACCGCGAGCGGCGGGCCTCGGCGACCGTGGCCCGCAGCCGCAGCGAATCGCCCGGGCGCACCGGGGCGGGCCAGCGCAGCTCGTCGATGCCGGGGGAGGCCAGGCTGGCCACCCGGGACAGGCAGTGGTCGGCGAACAGGCGCATCATGATCCCGGCGGTGTGCCATCCGCTGGCGATCAGCCCGCCGAACGGCCCCGCCGCGGCGAACTGCGGGTCGACGTGGATCGGCTGGGGATCGAACGCCCGGGCGAAGTCGAGGATCTCCGCCTCGCTCACCGTGATGTACCCGTACTCGTAGACCGCGCCGGGGGTGTAGTCCTCGAGGTAGCGGTCGTCGATGGGCGTGGCGAAGTCCTGCTCGCTGAGCGTCCTGGTGCGGGGCGGTGGCGTTGGCGGCATGCGCGGGTCCTTGTCGTCCGGGGCCTGGATCACAGTGTGCCGGGCCGCCTTCCGATCCGCGGGAAGGGGGCGGCGCGGCCGCGCGAACTCCGCAAGCCGATTACCCTCGATCCCGATGACTCGACTGCGCGTGCTGGCCGCCATGTCCGGCGGCGTGGACTCGGCCGTGGCCGCCGCCAGGGCCGCCGACGCCGGTCACGACGTGACCGGGGTCCACCTCGCCCTGTCCAGGAACCCCAGCTCGTACCGGACCGGCGCGCGCGGCTGCTGCACGCTGGAGGACGCCAGGGACGCGCGCCGCGCCGCCGACGTGATCGGCATCCCGTTCTACGTCTGGGACCTGGCCGAGCAGTTCCACCGGGACGTGGTGCGGGACTTCGTGGACGAGTACGCGCGCGGGAACACGCCCAACCCCTGCCTGCGGTGCAACGAGAAGATCAAGTTCGCCGCCGTGCTGGACCGGGCGGTCGCGCTCGGCTTCGACGCGGTCTGCACCGGCCATCACGCCCGCCTGGCGCCCGGGGAGGGCGCGGACGGCGGGCAGCGGCTGCTGCGCAGCGTTGACCAGGCCAAGGACCAGTCGTACGTGCTCGCGGTGCTGACCGGCGAGCAGCTGGCGCGGGCGATGTTCCCGCTCGGCGACACGGCCAAGGACCGGGTGCGCAAGGAGGCGGCCGAGCGCGGACTGGCGGTGGCGGACAAGCCGGACAGCCACGACGTCTGCTTCATCTCCGACGGCGACACCAGGAAGTTCCTGCGGGGCCAGCTCGGCAGCATGCCCGGTCCGGTCGTCGACCAGGACGGCCAGGTGATCGGCCGCCACGAGGGCAGCTACGGCTTCACGGTCGGCCAGCGCAAGGGGCTGCACATCGCCGCCCCGGCGCCCGATGGCAAGCCCCGCTACGTCCTGGACATCGAGCCGGTGTCGAACACGGTCACGGTCGGCCCGGCCGAGGCGCTCGGCACCGACGAGATCGAGGCGGAGCGGCCGGTCTGGAGCGGCTGCCGCGCGCCCTCGCCCGCCGGCGAGCTCGACTGCCTGGTGCAGTTGCGCGCGCACGGCCAGGTGCACCCGGCGACGGCGCGGCTGGACGGCGGCACCCTGAGGATCAGCCTGCACGAGCCGGCCTCCGGGGTGGCCAGGGGCCAGGCCGCGGTGCTCTACGACGACGACGCGGTCCTCGGCAGCGCCACGATCACCCGGGCCGGGCGGACGGCGAGAATCCGGTGACTCTGCGGCCTCCTGCAGTTCGCCAGAAAGCGCGCACGCTGCCGACGCCACCCGGATCACCTGGCTGCAGCGCCGACAGCGTACTGACTGCGGCAGTCCCTCCCGTGAGGTCGCTAGTCCGCGAGCGCTTACCGAACCCTTCAGCGGGGGTCGTAATGCTCATACCGGTACTGCGCCGAAGGGCGACTGTGGTACTTGGCCATTCCACCTCCTCCGCCGTAGTCAGGTCCAAACCAAGGATCGGCTGTCGCCGGGACGTACGCAAGTGGGCCTGACGTCGTAAATGACCTGCTTTGCAGGGGGATTTTCGTCACACACACCGGCTGATCTGGCCGTATCCCATCCGGCGGACCGATTCAGGATCTCCCGAAGGGAACGGGACCGTGGCCGGCCAGTCAGTAACGGGAAATCCCTGAGTAGTCTTCAGGGGCGAAAGTGCCTTAAGTTACAGGATTTGACTGAACGGCAAAGTGTGACTCATTGCGTTTGTTTATCCAGGCCTTCAGCCGCTTCTTGACTCCGGGCCCGAGGAATATCTCGAGCAGCGCAATGATGATGGCGGGGGTGGCCAGCGCGATCCCGGCGCGGAACACGCCGATGTGAGTGGCCAGCCAGCCGTCGGCCAGCGAGGCGAGCGGCTTGCTGCCGGCCCACGCGATCGCCCAGAGCGCCATCACCTGTGTGGCCTGGCCCGGCCCGGCCGTCTTCAACAGCAGCGCCTGCGTGGCCGCCCCGGTCAGCAACCCGGCCACGCCGGCCGCGATGGCGGCCCCGAGGCTGAGCCACGGGTCGATGCCCGCGGTGAAGACGATGACCGAGACGGCCAGCCCGAGCAGGGGCAGCGCCGCCCGCCGCGCCGTCGACGGCCTCGTCGGCACCAGCGCCCCCACCACGGTCCCCAGGCCGAGCGCGGAGAGGAAGTAGGCCGGCCAGACGCTGGACACGGCCAGCACATGGCGCGCGAGCGGAGGCCCGAGCACCAGGACGGGGTCGTCTGCGACGGTGACCGCGGCGACCATCGCGAGCAGCAGCAAGATCCGCGGGCGCCAGACCGCGATGCGCAGGCCGAGCCAGTCGCGGGCCTGGCGCGCTGGCGGCGCCGCGACGCGGGGGCGCACCACGATCACCGCGACGGCGAAGACGACGAACGAGATGGCGTTGAGCGCGAACGCCCAGCCCGCCCCGATGCTGGCTATGACCGCGACGCAGAGCACCGGGGCCAGCGTCCGTCCCGCGTTGTACGACACCGAGTTCATCGCCATCGCGGCCTTGGTGTCGGCCTCCGGCACCAGGCCGGACACCATCGCGGTCTGCACCGGGAGCGCGAACGCGAAGGCCAGGCCGATGCCCAGCGCGCCAAGGGTCAGCTGAAGCTCGGTGAGGGACCCGCTGAGCTGCAGGCCCGCCAGGGCTGCCGCGATGCAGGCCGACAGGATCTGGGTCGCGATCAGCACGCGCTTGTTGCCCACCTTGTTGGCCAGCGTCGCGGCCCACGGCCCGATCAGCAGGAACCCGGCGAACTGAGCGCTCGTGACCACGCCGACCGCGAGCGGCGAGTGGGTCAGCTGATAGGCGAGCAGCATCTGCGCGGTGTTCTGCAGCCAGGTGCCGAGGTTTGAGACCAGGCTGCCGGCGAAGTAGATCAGGAAGCGGCGGCGCCGCAGCACGTGCCAGGATGCCGATCTCGGCTCGTCGCGCCGGAACGGGAGAAAGCCGGAGCCGGTCAGCCACTGCAGCATGCGCAGCGGCAGTCCGGGAGGCGCGCCGGGCGATCGCCTGACCGACGAGCCGAGTTCTTGCGCCGTTCGCGCCATCGCCAGCCACAGGCCGCGCTGGGCGTTGTAGAGCGCGGCCATCTCACGGGCGCCTATGCCAGACCGAGCACTGGCGGCCGGCGACCTGGGTCTCGCCGCGGTCGTTGACATGTTTCCCCGGTTACTCGTTGGCGCTGCCCCGGCGGGGTTCTTCCGGCGGGGCGGACATTTGCTGCTGTTTCCGAGGCGGCCGGCCTGTTGGTGCCAGCACCGGGCCGTTGGCGGTTACCTACCCCGGGTGGCCGCTCTGAATTTCGGCGCTTTCCTGCTGATGGCGTAGTTCATCCGGAACCTTGCCAACATTGATGGTGAATTGATTGCGGTCGGTTGGGTAAATGCTGACCGTGAGCCTGAACGGGTGCCCGTCCTGGTCAAAGGCCGTCCTGAAGACCTCGAACACGGCGACGCGCCCGTCGTCGGGGAGGCGGAAAAACGCGGTCTCGTTCGCGTCCGGAGCGCGCACTGTCACCTTGTCGCGATAGCCGACCTGCGCCAGCCCGATCTCATTGCGCAGGTAAGCCACGACCCCCTCGGGGATGTCTGGCGCCTGAATGAGCCTGTCGGCGCCCCGGACCACCAGCGTCATCGGGTAGAACGACGTCTGCAGCGACCAGGGGGTCCCGTCGATGAACCGCTGCTGATGGCGGCTGACGACCGTAGTGCCCTTGTCGAGGCCGAGGGCATCGGCCACCGTTCCCACGCTCTTCTGGATTTCCACGCGGGGATCGGTGGTGGTTGGCCTCCGGCGGCTGGCCGTGACCTCCTGCATGTAGATGTCGCCCTGTCCGGCCGACGCGTCCGCCTCACCGGTCAGGACCGTGACATACGGGCTGATCTTCGTAACCACGAACGTGCCCTGCCCGGGGCGGGTCTCCACCAGGCCGCGGGTCATGAGCAGCTTGATGGCGTCGCGGACGGTGTTCCGCGACGCGTCGTACTGCTCCCTGAGCTCCATTTCGGTCGGCAGCTGCGTGTCGTGGTCGATTTCACCCGACTCGATCTTCTTGCGCAGATCCTCGGCGATCTGCCGGTACCTGATTTCAGGCATGGTGCCTCCTTGGAAGACCGTCGGCGTCGGCGTCGGCGTCGGCGCCGGCGCCGGCGCCGGGTGCTGGGCGGGTTTCGCGGGGAGGAACCCGGCCGACGGCCTGAACGAACTGGTTGCGGTCGGATGCGTAAACCGTCACCGTCAAGCGGAATGGCCGCGAAGACGCGTTGTATCCGGTCCGGAAGGTCTCAAAGACCGCGGCACGCCCGTCCGCGGCCAGATGGAAGAACCCGGCTTCGTTCTCGTCGGCCGGGCGCACCGTGATCCGGTCGCGCCAGCCCGCCTGGTGCATGCCGAGCTTTTCCTCGAGGTAGCGCACGGCACCCGACGGCATGTCCTGGGCCTGGATGAGAT
>Ga0335073_10003519_pt1 | contig 21845 bp, 13 predicted proteins | sample Lox_Sample_22_FD_207093 | JGI IMG/M metagenome (GOLD analysis project Ga0335073, IMG submission 207093) | Soil microbial communities from Loxahatchee National Wildlife Refuge, Florida, United States - Lox_Sample_2.2 | ecosystem: Environmental > Terrestrial > Soil > Wetlands | place: USA...
GTGGTCGCCTTAAAATAGCGTCAGCATATTTAATCAAAATTCGGCGAGGGTCAGCGGCCGCCTGTATGATACCGCTACCACAGAAAGCGGAGGATCCCGCAATGAAGCTGAGCCGCCGTGATTTTGCGCACCTGAGCGCGATGGCCGCCCTGTCCCAAGCCCTGCCGCTCAGAGCTCAAACGGTGAGTACGTCGGAGGGCCGCAGGCTCCGGTGGTGCATCGTGGGGCTGGGGCGCATCTCGATGGGCCAGTTCATGCCGGGACTGAAGCTGTCGAAGACCGGGAAGGTCACGGCGCTCGTGAGCGGACACCGCGCAAAGGCGGAACAGCAGGCGGCCTCGTACGACGTGCCCTCCTCCGCGATCTACAGCTATGAGAACTTCGACGAGATCCGGCACAACAAGGACATCGATGCGGTGTACATCGCCCTGCCGAACTCGATGCACGCGGAATACACGATTCGCGCGGCGAAGGCCGGCAAGCATGTTCTTTGCGAGAAGCCGATGGCGACCAGCCTGGCGGACTGCCACGCCATGATCGACGCCTGCCGCCGGGCGAACGTGAAGCTGATGATCGCCTACCGCTGCCAGTACCATCCGTCGCACCTGAAAGCGATCGAGCTCATCCGCACCGGCGCAGTGGGTCAGGTACAGACGATCGACAGCGCCTTCGGGTTCGACATCAAGCCGGGCGAGTGGCGACTCAACAAGAGGATGGCGGGAGGCGGGCCACTGGTCGACGTCGGCATCTACTGCCTGAATGCCTCACGCTACCTGACCGGCGAAAATCCGGCGGACGTCAAAGCGTATGCCTCGGTGATCGACCACGACGGCCGCTTCACTCAGGTAGAAGAGAACGACGCCTGGACCATGAGGTTTCCGTCCGGGATCGTGGCGAGCTGCAGCACCACCTACGGCGGCCTCATGGACGGCTATTTCCGCGTGGTCGGGTCGAAAGGGTGGATCCACATGGACGGATTCAACTACGGCGGCATGCACCTGACGGCGCAGCTCGCAAGCGGAGAGAAGATCGACCAGCCCGATCCGATCCGGCCTCCAGGGCAGTTCACGCTGGAGGCCGACTACTTTGCCGACTGCGTGTGGAACGACCGTGCGCCGAAGACCGGCGGCGAGGAGGGTCTGCGGGACATGACGGCGATCTCGCGAATCTATGAGAGCGCGGGACTGCGGTTGGGCGTTTAGCGGGCAGCGGCGCGATCGATTCTTGCGATCGCATCGCTGGCGGACTGGCGAACCTCCGGACTCGAGTCGTCGCGCGCCCGCCGCAAGTCAGGCAGCGCGGCTCGCGCCGCCGATCCGATCGCGCCCAGCGCGTTGCAGGCCGAGCCTCGGGACTCGGGGTCGGGGCTGTGCAACATGGAGCGAAGCCGCGGCACTGCCGTCGCCGCGCCGGAGCCGATGTCGCTGATGTCCTGGGCAACCCAGGCCCTCACACCGGCGTCGGAATCCTGCAGTGCCGCGAGAAGCGCCGGCAGTGCCGGCCGGAGATCGAGTTTCCGGCCGCCGTCGGGGAAGTGCCACCAGCCGCCCCCAACCACATCCAACGCTACGGCGACATCGCGCCGCATCTCCGGATCCGGATCGCGAAGAGCACGCGCCAGGGCGGGCACGCTCGCCGGTCCGAGGGCATGGAGCTCGTCATAGACTCGCTGGCGCCTCGCTTCCAGATCCGGCAGGGGCGGCGGAGTCGTCGTAGAGGAGACTCCCGGCGCCGGTCGCCTTATCGGCAAGGGCAGCTCGCGCAGCTTCGCGACTACGGCGTCAGCGGCAGCATCGGCGTGAGCCACATGCCGGTGCACGGCGAACGCCGGCCCAACGGTCGTGACGAGAATGACTGCCGCGAGAGCACTCAGAAAACGGGGGTGCAACACGCGGACATATTAACACCCGACCGCAATGCGGCGGGCGATCAGGCGGATTCACGCGCGCGCGGCTCGAACAACACGATGTCCCCGGGGGCATTCGAGGCAACAATGCGGTTGCGGCCGGTGGCCTTCGCCCTGTAGAGCGCCGCATCGGCTTCCGCTATCAGACGCTCCATGCGATCGCCATCCTCGGGGTAGGAGGCGATGCCGAGGGAGGCAGTGATGCAAGGCAGTCCCGTTCCGCGCGCGAAGACCTGCTGCTGCGCGATGGCTTCGCGGATTGCCTCCGCTTTGGCGTAGGCGTCGTCGACTGAGCAGCCCGTCAGAACGATCAGAAATTCCTCGCCGCCGTAACGACAGGCCACATCCTCGACGCGCGTGTGGCGTTTGAGCACGTGCGCGACATTGCGCAACACCTCATCGCCGGCGTCGTGGCCGTTGGTGTCATTGAAGGCCTTGAAATGATCGACGTCGAGCATGACGAGGCTCACCGGGAACCCGTGCCGCTGGGCGCGGGCAAGCTCCCGCTGCAGCGAGATCTCGAGATGCCGCCGGTTGTAGAGGTCGGTCAGCGGGTCGCGCTCCGAGCTGCTGCGCAGCGTCTCCTGCAACCGCAGGTTCCCGACGGCGAGGGAGAGCTGCTCGGCAAGAACAGAGGCCAACCGCTGCACATCCTCCGAAAGCCGTTCCGGTGCTGCCACGCGCAGGTGAAGCACCGCCAGAGTCTCGCCCTGGGATACCAGCGGCACGCACAGACAGCTGTCTTCGCACTCTCCGACGTGACGGCAGACAGCGGCAGCATAGGCCGGCTCGTACAGATGCGGCTGCCCGCGACGCAGCGCCCAACAGTCCTCGGCGGAAAAGTGCGCCGCCACAGTGGCCGACCCCCAACCGACCTGCAGCTCCAGGGCGGTATCGTCGTGCCGTGTCACATACAGCGCGCCGCCCACGCCCGGCAACAGCTTCGGGAGGGCGCCGCGAATCACCGTGTTTGCCTCGGCCTGCGTGTGGCAGGTCTGCAGCAACTCCACCATGGTGCTCATGGCTGAGATTTCCTGCAGCAGCCGGCTCTGGCGCCGGACGGTTCCCTCGAGCCTCGATTCGTAGCGCCGTCGTCCGAACCACTGCAGCATGAGCAGCGCGATGAGCAGTACGGAAAGCCCAAAGAGGCAGCTCAGCGCAATCGAAGTCCACAACAGGGCTGCGGCCTTGGGTGCCGCGGCGGCGTCGAAACGCAACGCCAGGAGGCTGCCGGCGAGGATGGCCATGGCCGTGCACGCGGCGAAGGTGCCGACGAGCAGACGTCCCCGGGCAGGGTCTACCGACCGCGGCGGCAGGTCATTCGTATGGAGCCCGGACACCCGCATGGGAAAAGAGTCCCCCCGTGACGTGAACACTTATTCGTAAGTACTTCGGCCTGCGACATATTGCCTTGAGGACGGAGGCGCGAACTGTGATGCGCATTCGTGCCATCAGCCGCCGGATGTGACCGATTTGCGGATCAGGCGGGAGGCTGCCGCCTCAGCGTCCGCTGGACCAGGGCCATGTCGGCTGGCAGCGACGAGCCGTCTGTTCCGCGGCGCAGGTACCGCTCCTCCAGCTCAGCCGCAGTGACCGGACGCGAGAGCAGGAACCCCTGCACCTCCTCACATCCGCGGGCGCGCAGCCATTCGAGCTGACCAGGGCGCTCGATGCCCTCGGCGGTCACGACGATACCCAGCGTCTGCGCGAGCGACAGAATGGCATTCGCGATCGCGGCGTCGCTGGCCGACTGATCCACGTTGCGCACGAAGGCCTTGTCGATCTTCAGGCGGTCGGGCGGGAAGCGCGTGATGTAGGCGAGCGAGGAATAACCCGTGCCGAAGTCATCGAGTGCGATGCGGCACCCGAGCTGACGCAGCCTTTCGAGGGCATTGCTCACCTTGGCCGAATCCCGCACCATCACCGACTCGGTGATCTCGATCTCGATGAGCGAGGTCGGCACGCCGGCCGCCGCCGCCTCCATCTCCACGACCCGGGCCGGGTCGCCATGGAGGAATTCCTTGCCGGAAACATTGACCGCGATCGGAACGGAGTAGCCCGCATCCAGCCATTTTCGCAGCTGCCGGCACGCGGCGCGCACGACCCAACTCCCCATCTCGAGGATGAGCCCGCTGTCCTCGGCGATCTCGATGAATCGGTTCGGTGAGACTTCGCCATGCTCGTCGTCGCACCACCGCAGCAACGCCTCGACGCCCGACAGGCGCTGATCCTTGAGGTGAAACTTGGGCTGGAAGAGCAGATTGATGCGCTCCTCCTGCACGGCGCGGCGCAGTCGCGTCTCGAGCTCGAGCCAGTCCCGCAGGCGGCTGCTCATCGCCGGCACGTAAACCGCGATCGGCGACGCGCCGGCCGTCTTGGCCTGGTACATCGCCGTGTCGGCATGTTTGAGCACCGTCGCGACATCGCCGCCATCCTGCGGATAAACGGCAACCCCGATGCTCGGCGCCGAATAGAACTCGAGGCCTTCGTGGAGGATCGGCTCCCTGAACGCGGCGCTGCACATCTCCGCGAGCCGCAGCGCGAGCGTCCTGGCATCGCCGTGCCGGACCAGGATCACGAACTCGTCACCGCCGAAACGCGCCAGCGACAGGTGCGTCGGCTCGCCGGCCAGAACCTCCACGGCGCGGGTGAGCTTGCCGGCAACCGTGCACAACACCGCATCGCCTACGGAGTGCCCGAAGGTATCGTTGATCCGTTTGAAGCTGTTGAGGTCCAGGTAGATGACCGCGACCGCCTCGCCCGACTGCGCGGCCTGCGCGAACTGCCGCTCGGCCGTCTCTAGGCAGCGCTGCCGGTTGGGCAGTCCCGTGAGGGGATCGAAGTATGCGAGCCGCTCGATGCGCTCGGCAGTTGCCGCATTGCGCAGGATGTACTCCAGACGTCGCGGCAGCAGCGCCCAGTTGACCGGCTTCGCTATGAAGTCGGTGGCGCCGGCATCGAAGGCAAGACCGATCGCCGTCGGATCCTCGTGGCCTGTCACCATCACGATGGGGGTAGTGGTGAAGCGCGGATCGCCGCGCAATCGCCGGCACACCGCGTACCCGTCCAGGCCGGGCATCTCGACATCGAGAAGGACGATGGCCGCGCCATACGAAAGCGCCGCGTCGAGCGCCTCCTTGCCGTTGTCGTAGGCAAGCGGGGCGAGCCCCACCTGCTCGACCGACTCGGCGAGAAGCATCCGTCCGGTTTCCTCATCGTCGGCGATGATCGCGACAGGCCGCACCGCCGTTCTGCGTGTCGTCACGCGCTCTCCCTTCGCTCGAGTGCCGTCAACTCGGTAATGAGCGCCGGATGGGCCGAGCGCAGCCGCTCGAACGCACTCCACGCTGCGGACGCATTGCCGGCCGCGCAGAGCTGCTCGAGCCGGCGAACGTCTTCCGAGAACGCCTTCGCGCCTACATTCGCGGCGCTCGACTTCAGCTTGTGGCAGGTCGCGCGAGCGGCGGTCAGCTCGCCGCCGCGAAGTGCCGCCTGCAGCTCATCGAGAGCGGTAGCCGACCCGGTACGGAAGAGCTCGACCAGTCTCGAGTAGAGACTGGGCCGGCCTGGAACGCCGGCGCCGCGCAGACGCACGACGGTTCCGTTATCGAGTTTCGCGAGCTCCGCCAGCGGCGGGATCGCGCGCGCGCCCTCGGCGCCGTCAGCGTCTGCGCGCGGTGCGATCGCGCTCGGCTGCCCCGTCAGCCGCGGCTCCCGATCCGACGGTATCCAACGCCGGAGCAGTCTCTCGCAGTCCTCCAGGGTGTACGGCTTGCTGAGCACGTCGTCCATGCCGGCGGCCTCGCAGCGCTCGCGAACCAGGGCGGGGGCGTGCGCGGTCAGGGCGATGATCGGCATGCGGCGAGCCGTGCCGGCGGCCCGCTCGCGGATCAGCCTGGCGGTCTCGTAACCATCGAAGGCGGGCATGTTGATATCCATCAGGATCAGATCGAAACGCTCGGTGGCGCTGCGTGCAAGTGCTTCCGCCCCATCCTTGGCCCACACGGACGTGCAGCCGAGCGCTTCGAGGTAACCCTGAGCGACGGCCGCGTTGACAGGCTCGTCCTCCACCACCAGCACGTGGCCGCCGATCGGTCCGGTCGCGGGGCTGGCGGCATCGCTCTTGGTCTCGAGGACCGCCGCCACGGATGTCGCGTGTGCGGCACTCAGCTCGAGAGGCAGCAGGACATGGAAGGCCGAGCCCGTGCCGGGCGTGCTCTCGACGGTGATCCGGCCGCCCATCAGCTGCGCCAGCTCGCGGCAGATCGCGAGCCCGAGCCCGCTGCCGCCGAATCTGCGGCTGGTCGATTCGTCAGCCTGCGTGAAGGGCTGGAAGATCTTCTCGAGCGTTGCGGCATCCATGCCGATGCCGGTGTCGGAGACCGTGATCTGAACGGCGGCGCGATCCGCGCTCGCCATCTCGACGTCCGCCTGCACGGCGATCTCGCCGTGTTCGGTGAACTTGACGGCATTGCCGACCAGATTCATCACGATCTGCCGGATCCGGAACGGATCGCCGATGAGAGTCCGCCCTTCGGGCGCGCGGCGATCCGGCGCCGGCGGCCGCACTTTGAGCCGGATGCCCTTCGCCTGGGTAGTCGCGCTGAAGAGGCTGGCGCACTCATCGAGAATGCGATCGAGATCGATGGGGAGGGATTCGAGCGCGACCTTGCCGGCCTGCACGCGCGAGAGATCGAGCAGGTCGTTGACGATCCGCAGCAGCACCTGCGCGGAGGAGCGGATCGTCTGCGTGAGTCGCGCCTGCGTCGCCGACTGCGGCGTGCGTGCCAGCAGCTCAGTCATGCCGACGACGCCGTTCATCGGTGTGCGCAGCTCGTGGCTCATCCGGTTGAGAAAGTCGCTCTTCGCGCGCGCGGCATCGGCCAGTTGGCGGTTGCTCTCGGAGAGCTCGCGCGTGCGCGCTGCGACTTCCGCCTCCAGGCGCTCGCGCTCGCGCGCCTGATGTCTGCGCTCGAGGTGCAGCTTGCGCAGTCGATGCACGATCAGGCCGAGGACGATGAGAGCATAGAGCCCGTAGGCCCAAGGCGATTTCCACGGCGCGGGGCTGCGGTGCAGCGTGATGCGCAACGGCGCGCTCCACACGGAGTCGGAGTTGGCGCCCCGGACCTCGAGCACGTGAGTGCCCGAATCGAGGTTGGTGAGCGTGATGCGGTGCTGCGCACCGAGATCGATCCAGCGGTCCGTCAACCCCGCCATCCGGTATGCGATGTGGTTGTGCCTCGGGGAAGTGAAGTCGAGCACGCTGACATCGAGCGAGACGATGTTGTCGCGGTAATCGAGCGGGATGCGGCTGCGCAGCCAGTACGGCGTGGGCCCGGGCGCGGGAGCGCCGAGGATCTCCACTCGCGTAAGCGCCAGGCGTGGCGGCTGCGGTCGCTCCGTCAGACGCGAGGGATCGAAGATATTGAAGCCGCCCGGGCCACCGAAGCAGAGCCGCCCGTCGTGCATGCGGAAGTAGGCATTGGCGGTGAACTCTTCGCCCGCAGCACCGTCCGCCACGTGGAACGTCTTCACTGCGCCCGTGTCAGGATCCAGGCGCATGAGACCGGCCAGGCCGCTCAGCCAGATGCGACCGTCGCTGGCGACCAGCACCCCGTTGATGGTGTCGCTCGTCAGTCCTTCGCCGAGAGCGTACGTTCGAAAGCGGATCGCCTGCGGTGCCGACACGGCGCCCATCGCGAGCGCGAGGCCGCCACCGCTCGTCCCCACCCAGACCCGATCGTGCGAGTCCACGGCGAGGGCGTACACGGTGTTGGCGGGCAGGCTGGACGGATCCTGCGGGTCGTGACGGAACACCTTGATCACCGTGCCGTCCGGCCGGGCAAGATCGAGGCCACCGCCATCCGTTCCGATCCACACGTAGCCCCGCGAATCCTGCGCCAAGGCGGTGACCGCATCCGCGCTGACCGCGCCAGGCGCTGATCCGTAGGGAAGCTGGCGCACCCATCCCGTCGCCGGATCGACGATGTTGGCGCCGCCGCCATAGGTGCCGACCCACATCTGGCCGCTGCGGGCCTCGAGGATCGTCATGATCCCGGCGGCGCTCAGGCCGCGCGGATCGCCGCGCTTGACCGGAATCCAACTCAGCTTGCCCTTGCGATCGAGGGTCGCGACCCCCTTGTCCATGGTTCCGATCCACAGCACGCCGCTGCGATCCAGGCGCAACGACATCACCGGCTCATTGTCGAGAATCGTCCGCCGGCCGACGAGCGTGTCGAGGTCGGTCTTGCGGTCCGTGTCCGGATCGAACTCGACCAGACCGCCTCCCATCGAGGCGATCCACACCCCGCCGTCAGGAGCGTCGGCGAATGCCGTGACGAATTTTCCCAACCAATCGGGCTGGCGGGCGCCGAGTTCGGCGCTGCGCGGATCCCAGCGGCTGACACCTCCCGTGGCAGTGCCGATCCAGACGAGTCCGGAGCTGTCCTGATACAGGGAAAAGACGTTGGAGTCGTTCAGGGAGTGCGGATTGTCCCGCTGGTGGCGATAGTGGACGATCTGCCCCGAAGCACGATCGAGCAGGTCCAGGCCATCCGTAGTCCCGACCCAAAAGTGCCCCTGGCGGTCTTCCAGCAGTGCCTGCACGCCATCGCTGGCGAGTGACCCTGGCCGTCGCGCGTCGTGCCGGAAGACCTGCAGCACATTGCCGTTGCGGTCCATCCGGTCGAGTCCGCCGCCGGTCGTGGCGACCCAGATCGAGCCGCTCGAATCCTCGAGCACCTGCCAGACGTCGTTGCTGCTCAAGGTCCGCGGGTCACCGTCCACGTGGCGGAGATGGCGGAAGGTGCGCCGGCCGGGCTCGAGCTCGTCGAGCCCGTGATCCGTGCCCACCCAAAGATCGCCGGCGTGATCGCGAATCAGGGTATTGACGTGATTGCTCGCCAGCGACCCAGGGTCCGCGGCATCGTGCCGCAGGTGCTCGAATCGGCCCGCACCGGGGTCGAGCACGTCGAGACCTCCGTCACTCGTTCCGATCCAGACGCGCCCCTGCGCGTCGATGGAGACGGCGTTGACCTGATCGCTCGCCAGGGAGCTCGGATCGCGCGGGTCATGACGATAGACCGTGAAATCATCCCTGGCGCGATTCCAACGGGCGAGGCCGCCGTTGAGCGCCAGCCAGAGATCGTGCTCTGGCCCTTCGACGACCTGATTGACGAAATTGCCTGGCAGCCCGCGATCCTCCGTCGGCGAATACCCGTAGCGGGCCAGCTCCTGAGCGTCGTACCGGACGAGCCCGTCCTCGGTACCGAACCACATGAATCCCCGCGAGTCCTGCAGGATCGTGTGCACGCCGCCCTGCGGCAATCCGTCGGCCGTCGTCAGATGCATAAGAACGAGGGGCGGAGCATCGGCCGCGGCGGCCATCGAGGCCGCCGCAATCAGCATCAGCGCTGTACCGGTGATCCGCCGCCTCCAAGCGCCGGCGCGTGCAATCCTCCTCACGGCATGCTCACGGCGCGATCCCTCCGCTATTGGTTGGGCACCCACGGCACGACCGGCGCGGGCGCGGCGGGTGCCGGAGCCTGAGAGCTGTTCCACCAGGGAACCTGCCGGGCCCAGGCGAAGTTGCGGGCCCAGGCGAAGTTCTTCGCCCAGGCGAAGTTATTCGACCAGACGTAGGCCTGCGTCCACGCGAACCCCTGGCTCCAGGGATAGCCCTCGCTCCAGGCGTAGCCCTGGGTCCCCGGGTAGGCGCTCGACCAGCTCAAGCCGTCGCCGGACTCGGGAGTGTCCGGCGCCGACGACTGCATGTTCATGATGTAGTAGCTGCCGTTCGCAGCCTGGTTGGCCGGACCGCCGAAGTGCTCCGTACCGGCGAGATCGGCGGCGATGTTGAGCCCTATGTTGGCGCAGTCGACCGCGGAGCTGTTTACCGCCGAGACGGCGTTGATGAGGCCTGCGCCCTGCTGGAAGACACTGTAGGCGAGGGTGCCGGTGGAAGTCACGGCGGGCCGCGCCGAGTCCATCAGCCGGCATTTCACGTTGTCAGGTGTCAGCGACGGATCCTCCTGCAGCATCAGCGCAACGACACCGGTGGTCACCGCCGCGGACATCGACGTGCCCGACATGGTGAACATCTGCTCGACGATGTTCATCGAGTTCGGATCGATGTTCGCGAGGTAGCTGCCGCTCGCCATCGAGGCGACGATGTGGCCGCCGGGAGCCACGACTTCAGGCTTGACGAAGCCTTCGTAGGTCGGGCCCGTGGACGAGAACGAAGCCAGCCGCCAGTCGCTGGTGTTGTACGGCTGGTAGTTGTCCGTGAGCGCGCCGACCGTGATGACGTACGGCACGTTGCCGGGCACGTCGACCGTCATGGGGGTCGGCCCATCGTTGCCCGCGGCCGCCACGACGACGATGCCCGCCTGCCAGGCAGCCATCACCGCCTGGTCGAGCGGGTCGTTCCAGTAATATGACTCCGGGGTGGCGCCGATCGACAGGTTGAGGACACGGATGTTGTACTTATTGCGATTCGCGACGATCCAGTCGATGCCGGCGATGATGTCCGAATAGCTGCCGCCGCCGTAGCCGTCGAGGGCGCGCACGATGACCAGATTCGCCTGCGGAGCGATGCTGAGATACTCGCCGGCGATGTTCTGCGCGCCACCGGCGGCGATGGAAGTGACGTGGGTGCCGTGACCGTACGGATCGCCAGTGACGGGACCCGAGCCGCCATTGGTGACGTCAATCGTGGCCTCGATGCGTGAGCCGTAGTTCTGGGTGATGTCCTGCCACAGCCCCGAGTCGAGTACGGCGATGGTGATCCCCTTGCCCGTGACTCCAGCCTGCTGCAGCGTATTGGCGCCGACCAGCATCGGATAGTTCGTCTCGTAGGTCAGGGTGAGCGCAGCAACGCCCTGCCCGTCCTGAGCGGCTGTGGCGCTGCTCAGCGCCGAGACCACCGGGGCGGTCACGGTGCTCGTGACGGCATTCCCGGTGACGCTCGTGACGAGCGGCAGTGCCGTGCTCGTGACCGTCGACACCAGCGGATTCGTGGCCAGCGTCTGATTGACGGAGTTCGTCGTGCTGCTCAGAGTCTGTGTTACGCCGGAAAGGAGCCCGCGCGCGGCAACCTTCCGATCCTCGAAGACACGCACGCCGGAGGCGCGCAGACGCGCCACCTGCTGCGAGTCGAGGTCCGCCGAGACGGCGTGGATGATCGAAAGGTCACGCTCGACCTTTCCATGCACCCGCAGCACGCTCGCGCGGGCCGCGACCGTGGTCGGCGCTTGTACGATGTACAGCCTCGCTGCGGCATGGGCCGCCGGCGCCGCAGCGCCGAGCACGAGGGCCAGGATCAGGGTCCGTACGGAGTTGCGAGTGCGCATCGGGGTGCTCTGGAGGCGTTTGTTGTCTGAGGCGCATTCTCGGTGGCTGTGACGCCAGTCGCAGTCGAGCCGGCCGCAGCGACCCGGGCCCTGCTTGTGAAGTCAGTCACATAATGACCCGTCAAATCGCGCGGCAAGAACCCCTGATTCAACTCAATCTGCCGCTCGCGCCGCGCTGGAGGGCGCCGAGTCGGTTATGTCCAATCCGTCCTGCTGATAGAGATCACCGCTGCCGTAGCAGCAGCCGAGCTGCAACAGCCGATCCCGCGTGTCGGCATCGTCGACCCCGGTCGCGATCGGGACCAGGCCCAGGGCGGTCGCCATCTCGATGCCGGCCCGGCAGACCTTGCGGGCCACCGGGTCGGTGCGCAGCGCAGCCACCCAAGCACGATCGAGCTGCAGCCCCCAGAGCGGCGCGCGCGCGATCGAGTCGAGCGATCCGATGCCACGAGCCACCTCGTCGACGACCAGCCGGACGCCGACGCGCTTCAGGGCTTGGGCATGCGACTGCTCGCGCGTGATGAAGACCTTTTCGGCGATTCTGAGCTCGAGGCGTTCAGCGGGTATGCCGCCCTCGCTGACGAGCTGGGATACGTCGTTCAGGAACTCCTCGTGCAGGACGTGATGCCGCAGGGCGCCGAAAGAGATGCCGACCTCCGACTCGCAGCGCACGGCGAGCACGGCAAAGTCCCTGCGCAGATGTGTCAGCACCGCCCGGGAGAGCGAGGCCGCGAGTCCCGTAGCGGCGGCGAGGCGCAGGAATTCCGCCGGACGGATCTCGCCGCGCAACGGGTGTCGCCAGCGCAGGTAGCCGACGCATGTGACGAGGCGCCCGCTCTTCAGGTCGTGACGCCCGGTATAGCGCAGGCGGATATCGCCGTTGGCGATCGCATCACGCAGCTCGCGAGTCAGATCGATGCGCGCGAGGGTGCGCAGCTTCATGGTATCGGTGAAGAACCGAACCCCGTGCGCGGACCCCGATCGGCGCGCCTCCATCGCCGCGCTGCGCGCCTGCTCCAGCAGGAGTTTGGGTGTCGCGGCGTCCTGCCCGAGAATCGCGACACCGGCATGCGGAGTCAGATGGAATTCGGCGTCACCCGTGCGAACGGGCTCGCGCAGGCTGGCGCACACTTGGGCGACAGACGCCTCGATCGCGTCCCGATCGGCACTTTCGATCACGATGGCGAGCAGCCCTTCGCTCAGCTGCCCGAGGTACCACTGCGGGATTGCCCCTGAGGATCCGGACGCATCCGGCGGGGACGGAAGCCTGCGGATCGCGGTGCTCATCACCTGCTCGGATACCTGGGAGGCGAGCACCTGCGCGATGTCCGTGATCCCGTCTATGTGGACGACGGCGAGCGCGATGGGCGTCTCACGCAGGGCGGCCCACGACAGCGATTCCTTGAAGCGTTGCAGGAATCCACGCCGATCGAGCCTGGGCGCGGGGCGCACGCCGCTGTCCGATGAATCATCCGCGAGGGGGCCGCCGGCCGGCCGGATGACGCAAACCGCGCGATCGGGCCCCCGGGGCGACACCTGGACCGTGTATTCGCTGCCGCCGCTGGCGAAGCGGGCCTCGGCAGTCATGCGCTGGGATATGGATTTGCGCGTCAGTTGTCTGAGCAATGCGGCGATGGGAGCGGGCCAGGAGGCCTCCAGCGGCTTGCCATCCCCGTCCCCGAACGGCTTCAACCCGCTCAGGTCGCGACCGCCCCCGTGGGCGGCCACGATACCGTCCCGGCTGACGAGCAGCGCGAGGTCCGGCAGCGCTTCGACCAACGCGTCGGCGGCGTGCGGGATATCGCTCTGCGGCGGCGCATCGGTGGCCGCCGCCTCGGCACGGAGAGGTGCATTGGGACGCTTCGGGAAAATGGAATCGCTCCCCGGATTAAGTAAAAAGCCGCGCGAGCAGCGGGCCCGGCGCCCTTTTGGGCGGCCCAAGAGTAGCCGGAGCCATCCGATCGAGTCCGGGACACAGCTCGCGGTTGCTGCGTCGGCAGCTCCGGCCGCAGCATCGATGCCCCGCCATGCCCGCCTCCAGCACGCTCAGGGGCTCACTCGATACGACGGAAGCGTGAAGTCCGATGACGCCTTCGATGGCGCAAGGACGTAATTTTGTGGTCTTCATGCGCAGGCTCGTATCCAGCCCCGGAAAACCATGCGGAGCGGCGGCAGCTTTTGGGCGAACCGCCCTGCTCGCCCTGGCATTGTGCTTGTCGCGTCCGATCGCGGCATGGGCGGACTGCTTTCCAGTGACCGATCCCGCCTACGTGCAGCTCGATCCCCTGGTGGACAGCAACGGCCGCGAGGCCCTCACCGCGGTGGCGGCGCGCCTGCGCACGACGCAGAGCGCGGGTCAGGCTGAGGATTCGAGGCGGCTCGCGGCCCTCTATGCCGTCCAGGCGGATGCCTACAGCATCCTGGAGCTCGATCAGGAAGCGCGCGCCGTCGCGGAGAAAGGACTCAGGCTGCTCACCGCGCCGACCGATCCCTTGCGGCTCGAGCTGCTGTCGACGGCTGCCCTCAATATCTACACCCAGGACGGCATCCGGCAGGCGATAGGCACGATCGAGGCAGCCCGTGCCGAGCAGCCTCGTGACTCATTGTCCAACCTTTGTCTCGAGATCACTCTCGGCACCCTCGAGCGCCGCGACGGCGAGAATGCTCTGGCCACCCGGGCGCTGACACGGGCCTACCGCGACAGCGAGACACGCGCACGCGCCGAAGCCCACGCCGCAGCGGCCATCGGGCTCTCGTCCGCACTGCGCGGGCTCGGCGATTACGGCGATGCTCTCATGCTCGTACGCGAGAAGATCGCCTGGGATGCCGCCCAGCGCGACTCGCTCGCACTGTCCGTGTCCTACTACATCGAGGCCGAAATCCTCCAAGGCATGCGCCGCTTCCAAGCCGCGATCGCAACCTTCGAGCGGGCGCGGCGCATCAGCGTTTCGCTCGGCGACATCCAGGGTATCGCCTTCGCAGACATGCGGGTCTGCCAGTCCCTCATCGAGCTGAATCAGTACGCGCAGGCGCGCCCGCGATGCGTCGATGCGTCCAAGGTATTCGCCGCCAGCAGCACCACCGACGTGTTGAAGGAGACGCAGGAGTATCTGGCCGAGATCGATCTGCACGACGGCCACGCTCGACAGGCGCTCGTGATCCTGAACCAGGTGCTCGACCGGAACGGCACGGACATGGACACTGGCGCGGTCGGTATTGCCTACCGAACGCGCGCGCAGGCCTACGGCTCCCTGCACGATTACCGACGCGCGTATCTCGATCTCGCGCAGTATCTGCAGCGCTACCAGGCGGAGACTCTGGCGCACAGTCTGCGGTTGCAGCAGACCGTCAGGGAGCGCTTCCTGGCCGAGCAGGAGATCGCCCGTAACGCCATCCTGAAGCATCAGCTCGCGCTGACGCGGGCGCGCGCCACGCGCCAGACCGAGACACTGCGCTGGGTCGCCGCGGCCGGTACGGCGGGCGTGCTCGTGATCGCCCTCCTCACCCACATTCTCATCACCAATCTGCGCCATCGGCGGCAGCTCATGCGCCTCGCCCGGGAAGACAATCTCACCGGAATGCCGAACCGCGGGCATGTCGTGGAGCTGGCGACGGCGGCACTGCAAGCCGCCGCCACGCAGCATCAGCCGCTCACGGTGGCGATCATCGACTTCGATCACTTCAAGGGCATCAACGACCGCTGCGGTCATGCGGCCGGTGACTACGTGCTCAGGGAGTTCGCGCGTGTCAGCCGCAATTCGCTGCGCGCCGGCGACATTCTTGGGCGTTGGGGCGGCGAGGAATTCCTGCTCATCCTGCCCCACACGACGCTCGATGCCGCGCTCGCCAGCGTCGAGCGCTTGCGCGCGCTGGCCCTTGCGATTCAGGTGCCGTCATCGACGGCGGACGACCCGGTGCGTGTCACCTTCAGCGCCGGACTCGCCACGAACACGGAGGGCGCTCGCTCGCTCGATGAGATTCTCGCCCGCGCCGATGCCGCCCTTTACGAGGCCAAGAACGAAGGGCGCGATCTGGTGCGCATCGACCACCAGAGCTACCAGACCGCCTCGAGCGGCGTGCGCCGAGCATTGCACCTCCGCTAGGCCAGCCCGCTCCTCACCCTGCGGGCCCGGGCGGATAGGCAGGGAGCTCCGGCGGTGGCGGCGGCAGCCCGCCCGGGTGCTCCGCAAGCTTGCCCATCAGGTATTTCACGGCCGCCTCGAGCTGCGCATCGCGACCCTCGAGCAGCTCTCCCGGTGAGGTATGGACCTCCATATCCGGCGCGACGCCGTGGTTCTCGATGACCCACTCGGAATGCAGCCCGTACATCGCGTCCTCCGGGATGGTGATGTAGCCCCCGTCGAGCAGCGTCCAGTCGCCGCGAATGCCGCGTACGCCTCCCCAGGTACGCGTGCCGATGAGAGGGCCAAGGCCGTACTTGCGGAAGAAGTAGGGGAAGATGTCCCCGTCGGAGGCCGAGTAGTGGTTAATGAGGCACACCTTCGGCCCATTGATGAGCTGTTCCGGGACCGTCGACTGCGCCCACTCGCGGTCGGTGAAGAGCCCCACGAGCACGCGCCGCAGCCGATCGAGCACGAGCTGATCGATGAATCCGCCGCCGTTGAAGCGGTCGTCGATGATGAGGGCGCGCTTGTCGAGCTGGGGATAGAACTGGCGGATGAACTGCTCCATGCCGAGCGCTTCCATGTCCGACAGGTAGATGTAGGCGATCTTTCCGCCCGAGAGCCGATCGACGAGGTCGCGATTGTGTTTGATCCAGGCGTGCTCCCGCAGCGAGAGCTCCGTCGCCACCGGCTTCACGGTGAGCGTGCGCCGCTTGCCGTCCGGCGAACCAGCGACAGTGAGCTGGACCGTCTGCCCCTGCTTGCCGACGAGCAGACTGTAAGGATCGGTCGGCGAGCGCAGCTCGACGCCGTCGATGGCAAGCAGGTAGTCGCCCGCGTGAACCTCGAGTCCGGGTGCCGTGAGCGGCGAGCGGTACTGATCGCGCGTGTTGTCACCGGGGTAGATCCTCGCGATGCGGTACCGGCCCGAGGCCGGATCGAGCGCGAAATCGCAGCCCAGGAACGCCGTCGGCACGCGCAGCTCGGGCGGGATATCGGCCCCGCCGCCGACGTACGTATGCGAGTTGCTGAGCTCGCCGATCACCTCGCCGATCAGGTAGTTGAGGTCGCTGCGCGAGCCGACCAGCGGCAGCATGCGCGCGTACTTGGTGTGCACCGCGTTCCAGTCGACCCCGTTCATCTCCTTGTTGACGAAGAGGTCGCGCTCGAGGCGCCAGGCGTTGTCGAACATCTCCGCCCATTCCTCCGTCGGCAGGATGCGGACGCGCATGTGCCCCAGATCGAGCTGCTTGCGGCTCTGCTGCGCCGCCGGCCCGGGGTCCGCATCGGCGATGAAATAGGCGCCCTTGAGCTCGTACAGCACTTTCTTGCCGTCGGCTGACAGCGCATACGCGCTCAGGCCGTCCACCGCCGTCTGGTCCTTGCGCTTACGCATGTCGAAGACGTGCAGCGCCGTCTGCTCCCCCGGCAGCGGTCCCTCGATCATCTGTGGCGGAGTGGTCATGTAGAAGACCTTGTCGCCGCGAACGCTGATGGCCGCAATATCGGCGGGCGTGATGGGCAGCGGCACGGCGCGCTGCATCAGTCCCTCGAGGTCGATGCGGATGGGCGGGGTCGCGGTGGGCTTCCACTCGCCCTCCTGCTCACTGGCGCCGCCTGGGGCTGCGCCCGCATGCGCCGCTTCGGCCGGCCGGGGACGCGCGCCGAGTCCGCCGGCCGTCGCACCGGACGGCAAGGCGGGTTGGGGCGGATAGCTCACGGCACCCTCATCCGACCGCGGCGCGAACGGCGATGGTTCATCGCTGCGCAGGGTGGCTACGTAGATGCCCGTCATTTTCAGCGTCGCGATGTCGAATTCCGATTCGCTGAGGGTCGGGTTCTCGTGACGCGTCGACACGAAGAAGAGATACTTCCCGGCGCGATCGAAGGCCGGCATGAAATCGTTCGAGAGCGGATCGCTCACGCGGGAGGCGTGCTGCATCTTCAGGCCGTAGAGCCAGATACTCCGCTGCTGGTTCGCGCCGGTGATGCTGTAAGCAAGCCACAGCCCATCCGGCGACCAGGCGTAGTCGTGGATCTCGTTGTACTTGTCTTCGGCAACGAGCTGCGGCGCACCCCCGGCTGTCGACACGTACCAAAGGCGGTGGCCGCCGTCGGCGAAGGCGATATGGCGTCCGTCCGGCGACCACTTTGGAGTATAGAAGTAGCCCTTCTGGAATTGGGTGAGCAGCTTCTCCGGGCCGCCTTGCGCCGGGCGGGTGGCGATCTGCTGCTCGCCCGAGCCGTCCGTGGTATAGGCGATGGTCGTGCCGTCAGGCGACCAAGTCGGATGATCCTCGTCCGCGTTGGACGTGTTGGTCAGATCGCGCGTGTCGCCATGCTCGGCGGGTATCGTGAAGATGTCGCCACGCGCGGAAAAGGCTCCGCGCGCCCCGTTGGGCGCAATACTGAAATCCACGTCCTGCGCCATGTCGCGGTCGCGTATCAGCTTGCTTGCGTCCACCCACTGCGGCCCAGTGCGCGAGCCGTCGTCCGGCACGGCGACGTCTATGCGGTGCAACTGCTCGGAAGGCAGATCGAGCACATACAGGCTCCCGGCCTCCTGAAAGACGATGCCAGCGCCCCCGGCGCCGCCGCTGCCGAGGCTCGGAAAGTCGGCGTCGTAGTCCTTGAAGTGCGTGACCTGCCGGAAGGCATGCGCCTCGGGATCGGCCGCCCAGATGTTCTCGCGCTGTTCCGGGCCGTGATCGGAGAGAAAGTAAATCGTTTTCCCGTACCACATCGGAAAGGTTTCGGTGCCGGGCCACTGGGTCAAACGCTCGAGTTTGTGCGAGTCGAAGTCGTAGATGTCGATGTTCTGCGCGAGACCGCCCGTATAGCGCTTCCAGGTGCGGAAATTGCGCATGATGCGGTTGTAGGCGATCTCATGCCCATTGGGGCCATAGCTGAGAAAGCCGCCCCGGTCGAGCGGCAACTCGACGGGCAAGCCCCCCGTTACCGGCACCTCGAACAGATCGCCGTACCAGGCGTTCCAGGAATAGCGGCGCGAGAGGAAGACGACACTCTTGGAGTCGGGCGTCCACGTCACCACCATGTTGTCCGGCCCCCAGCGCTCCGGCGCGGCCGGGACCACATCCGACGTGAAGGTCAGACGTCTGGCTGGACCACCGTCTGCCGGGATCACATAGACGTCGCGGTTGCCCTGATATTCACCCGTGAAGGCGATCCACTTGCCGTCGGGTGAGAAGCGCGGCAGGACATCATTACCGGGGTCTGTGGTCAGACGTGAGGCCACCCCACCAGTCCGCGGCACGGACCACAGGTTGTCATGCGCTGCGAACACGATGGTGTCGCCATGCAGCGTGGGATAGCGCATGAGCACCCGATCCGATTGCTGCGCCTGCGCGGCGGCCACCGTCCCGAGAAGCACGAAACTCAACGTCACGCGCCGGCATGCGGCTCGCGATCCGATTCTTTTCATGTGCCGACTCCGCCATCCCCCCGCGGCTCGCCCGCGGCCCCGAATTCTAGCAACCTCCGACCCGCCCGGCGCCGGGCATCGACAAGCCCCGCTCGCGCTCGTATGCTCGCCCGACCCATGAATTTCTGCACCCAGTGCGGCGCCCGGCTCGGGTTTCGCGTGCCGCCCGGCGATCACCTCGCCCGGCACGTCTGCGATGCCTGCGGCACCATCCACTATCAGAACCCGCGGCTCGTCGTCGGCTGCGTCCCGGAGCACGACGGCCGCATCCTTCTCTGCAGCCGCGCGATCGAGCCGCGCCGCGGCTATTGGACCGTGCCGGCAGGCTTCATGGAAAACGGGGAGACCCTGCAGCAGGCGGCGGCGCGAGAGTCGCGCGAAGAGGCCCTGGCCGAGGTAGAGGTCGGCTCCCTGCTCGCCATCGTGCACGTGCTGCACGCGCAGCAGGTGCACGTGTTCTTCCGCGCGAAGCTGCCCCGGGCGGAATTCGGCGCCGGGCCGGAAAGCCTGGAGGTACAGCTGGTCCGCCCGGAGGAGATTCCCTGGCCGCAGCTCGCCTTCCCGAGCACGGAGTTCAGCCTGCGGCGCTACCTGGAGGACCGCGACGCCCGCGTCGAGCCGCATCATTTCGTGTCGCTCGACCGCCGACTCAGACAGTGAGGCCTGACCTCATGCCCGGCGCGACTTTGCCGCCGCCCCGGCGCGCGTGGCAAGATACGTCTTTTATCGGCGCGCCGGCAGGCGCGCGGTGCACACACTCATGACCTTCGTCGTTACCGAAAACTGCATCAAGTGCAAGTACATGGACTGCGTGGAAGTCTGCCCCGTGGACTGCTTTCACGAGGGACCGAATTTCCTCGCCATCGACCCGGACGAGTGCATCGACTGCACCCTGTGCGAGCCGGAATGTCCCGCCGAAGCCATCTTCTCCGAGGAGGAGCTGCCCGCCGGTCAGGAGCAGTTCAAGAAGCTCAATGCAGAGCTCGCCAAGCAGTGGCCGGTGATCACGGAAAAGAAGGAAGCGCCGGCCGACGCCAAGGAGTGGGACGGCAAGCCGGACAAGCTGAAGGTGCTGGAGCGGTAGATCTGGAGCGGTAGCAGGCACAGGGAGGTGCCCCGCCGCCGCTTTATAACTACCCCCGCGGATGGTGCTGCGAGTGCAGCTCTTTCATCCGCTCGCGCGCGACGTGCGTATATATCTGCGTGGTCGACAGATCGCTGTGTCCCAGCAGCATCTGCACCACGCGCAGGTCCGCACCGTGATTGAGCAGGTGCGTCGCGAAGGCGTGGCGTAGCGTATGCGGCGAGAGCTCCTTGGAAATGCCCGCCTTGCGCGCGTAGCGCTTGATGATGTGCCAGAACGCCTGGCGTGTCATGCGATCGCCGCGCCGGGTGGGAAAAAGGAAGTCGGTCTGCCGCTCGAGCAGGATCTCCCCGCGCGGCCCGTGCTCGAAGTCCATCAGCCAGCGCACCGCCTCCTCGCCGAGCGGAATCAGCCGCTCGCGGTTGCCCTTGCCGAGGATGCGGATCACGCCCTGGTTGAGGTTGACCTGACCGTGGCGCAGGTTCACCAGCTCCGAGACGCGCAGTCCGGTGGCATAGAGCACCTCGAGCATGGTGCGGTCGCGGTTGCCCAGCGGATCGCTGACCACCGGCGCGCCGAGCAGGGCCTCGACCTCCTCCTCCGTGAGGGACTTCGGCAGCGAGCGGCCGATCTTCGGCATGGCGATCTGAGCGGTCGGATCCTCGCGCAGGCCGCCGTCGCGCAGGAGATAACGGAAGAAGCGGCGGAAGCTCGAGAGCTGCCGCGCAGTGGACCGGGGTCGTGCTCCCTCGCGCACCCGCCAGGCGATGAAGTCCTGCAGGTCCGCGCGCGAGGTCTTCTCGATCGGCACCTTGCGCTCCGTCAGCCAGCGCGCGAGCGCGGTGAGGTCGGCCCGGTACGCGGCCAGAGTGTTGGCCGACAGGCCGCGCTCCAACCAGACGGCGTCAAGAAAGCGGGCCACCGCCGGGTCCGTGGAGTCGGCGTGAGCGCCCATGGCAATTGCAGCAGAATGGTTCGACAATTCCCGTCTCGGCCCGCAGGTCGCGGTCAAGGTAGCGGCCGCAGTATGGTGAGCACGGCCGAGTGACCGACGTGATGACCTTCACATCTGAGTCCGAGCATTGACATAAAGAGAAGCGGATCACATTTGGGAGCGCTCGTCCGGGCGCCCGTGCGGATCGCGTACGTGCTCTACGCGGCGATGACCTTCCTCATTCTGGGGTTTGCCCTGCTCGCCGCCACATTGCTGCTGCCGGGGGTACACCGCCGCCGGGCGGCGGCGCGCGCCGTCGCGCGCGGCTTTCTGTGGCTGGCCGGCATGCCGCTCACCGTGCGCGGGATGGAGCGGCTGGTGCCAGGCCAATGCATCGTCGTGTCCAACCATGCGAGCTATCTGGACGGACTGGTGTTCACGGCCGCCCTGCCCGGCCGCTTCAGCTTCGTCATCAAGCGGGAGATGTCGGCCGTGCCGTTCGTGGGTCTCTTCCTGCGGCGCATTGGCTCGGAGTTCGTGGAGCGGTTCGACCGCAGCCGCAGCGCGGCAGATGCCCGGCGGATGCTGCGCAACGCGGCGAGCGGCCACTCCCTCGTGTTCTTTCCCGAAGGCACCTTCACCCGCAGCCCCGGCTTGCTGAAGTTCCACACCGGCGCCTTCGTCACCGCCGCGCGCGCCGGCTGTCCCGTCATCCCGGCGGTGGTGCGCGGCACGCGTGCCGCGTTGCCGCCCAACGGCAACCTGCCGCGCCCGGGCCGGATCGAGGTCGAGATCCTGCCGCCCATCCATGCCGAGCCGGAGGGCGAGGCTTCATCTGCGGACCTGAGGGATCGTGCGCGCCAGGCGATCCTGGTCGCGCTCGGGGAGCCGGACCTCACATGTTCCGACGATAGCGCCCGCCTACCTCGTACAGAGCATGCGAGATCTGCCCGAGCGAGCAGGTCTTCACCGACTCCATGAGCTCCGCGAACACGTTCCCGCCGG
>Ga0335073_10003520_pt1 | contig 21843 bp, 20 predicted proteins | sample Lox_Sample_22_FD_207093 | JGI IMG/M metagenome (GOLD analysis project Ga0335073, IMG submission 207093) | Soil microbial communities from Loxahatchee National Wildlife Refuge, Florida, United States - Lox_Sample_2.2 | ecosystem: Environmental > Terrestrial > Soil > Wetlands | place: USA...
GCTGATGCGCAGCCACATGGACGTCTACCTGCACCAGATCGCCGTCGTGCAGCCGAGTATCAACCAGTCGGTGATCGCCTGGGGCTGAGGTCAGTAGCCCTTACCCGCGCTCCAGCCCCCGTCGACCAGTAGCGTGGCGCCGTTGATGAAGTCGGCGTCATCGCTGGCCAGGAAGGCCACCGCGGCCGCGATGTCGGGCGGTGCGCCCCTGGTTCCGGCTGGCGTGGCATCCACGATGACCTGGTTGAGGTCAGGATCGGTGAAGTAGTGGCGGTTCAGCGGGGTCTCGATGATTCCCGGAGCGACCGCGTTGCAGCGAATGCCCTGGCCGCCGAGTTCTAGCGCGATCGACTTGGTCAGCATGGCCAGCCCGGCCTTGGACACGTTGTAAGCGGCACGGTTCTTGATGCCAAGCTCGGCGGCTATGGACGTGATGTTGACGATCTTTCCCTTGCCCCGGCTCAGCATGTGCGGGATCACGGCCTGCGCCAGCAGGAATGGCGCGGTGAGGTTCACGTCGAGGGTGCGCTGCCAGTCTGCCAGCGAGTGCTCGCGGAGGGCCGAGACGACGCGGATGCCGGCGTTGTTCACCAGGATGTCGACGCCGCCGTGGTGCTTCACGGCACGGGCAGTCACCTCCTGGGCGGCGGCCGGATCGGTGAGGTCGGCCGCGATCGCCAAGGGCTTGCCGGCGGAACCGGCTAGCTGGACCGAGGCGTCGTTGAGGCCATCGCCATTGATGTCGACGAGGACGAGCCCAGCGCCGGATTGGCCGAGCCGCTCGGCGATACTGAAGCCGATGCCCTGCGCAGCCCCCGTCACAACGGCTACCCGCCCGGTCAGGTCCGTCACCGTACTGGCTCCTTCGCGTCCAGCCCCGCAGCCGCTGTCTCGGCTGGCCGTAGCGCGTCCAGCAAACTGGATGCGCTGGGCAGCCGCTCCAACTGCGCGATCATGCTGATCACCTCTTCGGTGGCGGGCCCGAGCACCGATTCCACCCGGTCGCGGAACCGCTGGATGAGGTCGCCTGACGTCGGAAACAGCACGCCAGACATGTCCCCGGATGTGGCGTACCGGGTGCCGTCGCGGAGTTCCACCTCTATCCGCACGGTCGGCTCGCCGGTGTTGCACAATTCGATGACCGCGGCCAGGCCGGCCGCCTCGTCGTCGTCTCCGGCGCTCTCGAAGTAACGAACGTCCTCGACTGGCCGGCCGAGCAGCGCTGCGGCCGCAGTGAACCGGGCCGACATCTGGCGCTGCAGCATGGTGGCATAGGGCGGCCGCTCGGCCACCCCGGGGCTGGCGATGCCGTTGTTCGGCGTGGCCGGCCGGAACAGGGTGACCCGTGCGATGGTGGCGGGCGCCAGGGGCACCGGCAGGTGGGCGCGGATCAGCGTCAGCGTCTCCTGGTTCTGCAGGCACGCGGCGAACCGCTTGGTGCCGAGCCGGGTGACGGCGTGCCGGGGCTGGTCTGGCGGCACGCGGCCACCCTCGCCGCCGTAAGTCTGGAAGAAGCCGTAGGGACCGTCCAGCGAGTTTGGTGCGGCCATGCAGCCGGCTGCGGCCAGGTCGGCCGCCAGCAGGCCATTGCGTGCGGCGAAGCCCGCGTGCAGGTACGGCTCCGTGCTGCCCGAAACGAACCCCTGGCCATAACCGGCCGCGGTGTTCGCGGCGATGCTGATGGCCGCGGCGAGCTGCCCTGCGTCGCAGCCGTACAGCGATGCCGCGGCGGCGGCCGCGCCGATGGGCCCGAGCACGCCCAGCGGGCGGAACCGCCGGCGCACGATCGACACCGGCGCTACCGCGCCCAGCACACCGACCGCCTCGTAGCCGACGACGATGGCCGTGAGCAGGTCCGCTCCTGAGGCTCCGGACTGTTCGGCCGCTGCCAGCGCCGACGCGGGCACGTAGGTGCCAGGGTGGCTGCCCTCGCTGAGACCGCCTGGCCCGCAGTCCTCCAGCAGGCTGCTGTGGGCCGCCACCGCGTTCGCGAACGCCGCCGAAGCCGGCGCCACCCAGCCTGGGCGCCCGAGCACCGTACAGGGGCCCGCGTCGTTCCGTACGGCCCGCCAGGCAGCGGCCGGGGCGGGCAGAGCTGAGCTGGCCAGGGTGATGCCGACAGCGTGCAGCAGCCGGTCCTTAGCCGCCGCGGCGCTGGCGGCCGGCAACGGCGCGTGAGCCAGTTCATCGAGGTCGCGGCCCAGCCATTCGCTCAGGCCCTCGGTGGGGCCGGGTCCGGCCGTCACGGCGTGGTCACTGGAACCCGCTCGGCGAGGTCGGCCAGCCTGGCGCCCTGCTCGATGCTCTTGCGGTAGCCGAGCACCGCGGTCCCGGCGTCGTACCCGGCCACGCCGATCACCCGCCCGGCCCGGCCGTAGCCGACCACCATGGCCTGTCCCGGGCGCGACAGCAGCAGCGCCTGGTCGTGGCCGGCGGACACACCGACGCTCTGCAGCCGCGTGCCGTACTGCTCCGACCAGAAATATGGGACCGAGCTGAAGCCCTCTGGCGTGGCCCGACCGGTCAGCGCGCGGGCCGCGAACGTGCCCTGCTCGATGGCATTGGCCCAGTGCTCGACGCGCATCCGGCTGCCGAAGCAGGGGTTGGGCCAGCTCGCAACGTCACCAGCAGCGGCGACCTGATCGGCCCCGGTGGCCAGGCAGCGGTGATCGCACCGGACACCGTCGCGCAGATCCAGGCCCGACCCTTGCAGCCAGCCGACGGCCGGCTCGGACCCGACGCAGGCCAGCACCAGGCCGGCCTCGATCTCGGTTCCGTCCGACAGGACGACGGACTCCACCTGTTCCCGGCCGCGCCATCCGGTCACCGTGACACCGCAGCGCATCCGGACTCCGTGGTCGCGATGTACCTGAGCGAGATGCTGCCCGAGGCGGGCGCCGAGCACGTGCTCCAGCGGTACCGGCGCGGCCTCCACGACGGTGACGTCCAGGCCCATCGACCTAGCCGCGGACGCGACCTCGAGCCCGATGAACCCGCCGCCGACGATCACGGCATGACCGGCCGCGGTCAGCGCCGCGCGCAGAGCGACGCCGTCGGTCACGCTGCGCAGTGAGTGCACACCATCCAGCCCGGCCGGCGGCTGCCAGGGCCTGGCCTTGCTTCCGGTCGCGATGATCAGCCCGTCGTAGCCGAACCGCACCGGAGTCCCGTCGGCGTCGCCGTGCAGAAGCTTGCCCCGCACGTCCAGCGCCCGGAGCGTGACGCCGGCATGGGTGACGACATGCAGCTCGGCGGGGACCCCGATGGCGATGTCGGCCGGCTCGTTGTGCGCGGTGAGAATGGCCTTGGACACGGCCGGCCGACGGTAGGGCGCGAACGGGTCCTGGTCGATCATCTGGATCGAGCCGTCGAAGCCGGCCCGGCGCAGTTCCCTGGCGGCGCTCAGCCCGGCAATGGACCCGCCGGCGATCACGATGGTGCGCGCGGCTGCGGCCGTCATTGCGACGCTTCCGCCTGGGCCAGGACTGGGTACATGACCAGCGGGAACACCTGTGTCGTACCCGCGTCGACGGGAAGCGTGGCAGCGGTCACCCAGCGCGACTCCTCGCTGGCGAGGAACAGCGCGGCGTAGGCGAGGTCCCAGCCATTGCCTTCGTAACCGAGCAGGCCGGCCTCGGCCCGCAGCTTGCGCTGGTTCGAGGCGCCCTCCCAGCCCTGGAAGCCCAGGCCCATGGGCAGCGCGTTGTGTCCGGGAGCGACGTTGTTCACCCGGATGCCGAACCGGCCGTACTCGAATGCCATGGCCTTAGTCATCGTGTTCAGGCCGCCCTTGGACGCTGAGTAGGCGATGCCGCCGCCACCACGCAGGGCCGCGATCGAGGTGATGTTGATCACCGACCCCTTCCCCTGCTGCTTCATGGCGGGCAGCGCGGCGTCGGTCATGAGCTTGTGCGCCTTGAGATTCAGCGACAGGATCGCGTCCCACAGCTCCACGGTGTTGGCCTGTTCGCCCGGCGCTATGGCCGCGTTGTTGACCAGCACATCGATCGCGCCGAATGTGCCGAGGGCAAAGTCCGCCGCGCCGCGGCAGTTGGCGGGCACCGTGATGTCGGTGACGTGCACCACGCACTTGCCGCCTACCCGGCCGATTGCCTCGCTGGTGTGCTGGGCGCGGTCCGCGTCCCGGTCCACGATGACCACATTCGCGCCCTTGGCCGCGAACATCACCGAGATGGCCGACCCCGAGCCGGTCAGCGCTCCGTGCGAACCGGCGCCGGTCACGATCGCGGTCAGCCCTTCGAGGCGGCCGTCCGGCCGGATGACCGGTACCTCCAGCGGTGGATTGTCCACGGCCTGCCCTCCGCCACTCATACCGTGCCCGCCGCGCGCAGCTCGTCGATTTCGGATGCGGTCATGCCCAGGTAACCCGTCAGAACGTGCTCGGTGTCCTCACCCAGCGCCGGGGCGGTCCGCCAGACCGAGCCGGTGTAGTTGGCCAGCTGGGGCACGACGCCCTGCATGCGGACGCTGCCGAGATCGGGGTCCTCGATCTGGATCACGTTGCCGCGTTCGGCGAACGTCTGGTCGCTGAGTATGTCTTCCACCGTGTAGATCGGCGAGGCCACCACCTCCAGCGAGTCCATGGCCTGCATGCACTCGGCCAGGGAGCGCTGCGCGATCCACTCGGCGACCAGCTTGTCGAGGCGGTCGCGGCGCTCCACCTGCATGGCGGGCGTGGCATACTCCTCGACTGGCTCACCGACGAGTACCGCGACGTTCTGCACCGAGCGGGGGGTGCCCGAGGTTACGGTCAGCCAGCGCCCGTCGGCGGTTTTATAGGTGTTGATCACCGCGGCCGGAGCGGCCGCCAGCTGGTTGCCCACCCTCTCGGGGACCTTGCCCAGCTGGTCGTAGAAGATCACCTGCCACTCGATCAGGCGGTACAGGCTCTCGTAGAGCGCGAGGTCGATCCACTCCCCCTGGAAGTCCGGGTCGTGGGCCTTGCGGTAGAGGGCCGCCTGGATCGCGTAGGCGCCCATCAGCCCGGTCACCGAGTCACCGTGTGAGAAGCCAGTGTGCACGGGGGGGCCGTCGGGGAAGCCGGTCAGGTTGACCACGCCGCTCATGGCCTCACCGACCTTGCCGAAGCCGGGCTGGTTGCGCTTGGAGCTGTTCACGCCGTAGCCGGAAACCTGCAGCATAACTAGCTTGGGATTGACCGCGTGCAGAGTGGGCCAGTCCAGACCCCACTTCTCCATGGTCTCGGCCCGGAAGTTGCTGATCACTACGTCGGCCCAGGCGACCAGCCGACGCGCGAGGTCGCGGCCCTCGTCGTTGCGCAGGTTGACGGTTACCGATCGTTTGTTCCGTGCGGCCACCTTCCACCACAGGTGCGCGCCCTCCTTGGCCGGGCCCGCGTACCGCTGCGGGTCACCGCGGCCCGGGTCTTCGACATGCACGACGTCGGCACCCAGGTCGGCCAGCAGGGTGCCAGCCAGCGGGCCCGCGATCACGTGCGCCAGTTCGACAACCTTCAGTCCAGCTAGAGCGCCGCTGCCCGCCTGTGTCACGTCTCTCTCCTCTTCGTAGTCTTGTAACGATATTAATCATGCATATGAATTCGTCAAGCCAGCGCAGCCGTAAAATCGTCCACACCTCAGGGATGGGGTGGCTAGGCAGGTGCGACGGGTGGCTAAGCCGGCCCGGCCCCGAGCGGGCAGCCGGGTTGGCCTCACGGAAGGCCTGGCCTACGGGGCCTGGCTGGAGACGCCGAGGAGGATAGCGGCGACCGGGCAGATGTCGGCGGCCTCGGCGACGGCCGGTTCGTCGCCGGGGGCGACGTCGCTCTCGAGTACCTCTACGACGCCGTCCAGGTCACTCTGGCCAAAGTAGCGGGGGGCAACGTCGACGCAGTTACCCGAGCCGATGCAGCGCTCCCGCATTACCTCGATGCGCATGGTCCGTCCTTTCGTCATCGCCTGCGTGCGCACGATGTCTTGCCGCCCGTGGCTACCAGGTGACCGGCAGCTCGGCGACGCCGTAGATGAGCGAGTTGCGGAAGAGCAGTTCGTCTGTATTGACGGCCAGCCGCAGATCGGGGAACCGGATGAAGATCTTGCTGAATACCACCTGCAGTTCGAGCCGGGCGAGCGGCTGGCCGAGGCACTGGTGCAGGCCAAACCCGAACGCCACGTGACGGCGGGCGTCGCGGGTGATGTCGAGCGTGTCGGGCTCCGCGAACACCTCGGGGTCACGGTTGGCGGCCGCAATGGGCGCGATCACGCCTTCGCCGGCGTGGATGCACTGGCCGCCGAGATCGATGTCATCGAGGGCGAGCCGGAAGGCGACCTGATGGGCCACGGACAGGTACCGTAGCAACTCCTCGACCGCGCTGTTGACCAGCCCCGGGTCGGCCTTTAGCCGGGCGAGCTGAGCGGGGTGCTGGAGCAGCGTGAGCGTGCCCAGCGCGATCATGTTCGCGGTGGTGTCGAAGCCGCCCACCAGCAGGAGCTGGAGCATGTGCAGCAACTCGGTGGCGGTCAGCTTCCCGGCGTTCACCTGGCCGGTGATCATGCGGCTTATGAGGTCGTCGCCCGGCCTGGCCGTGCGCTCTTCGACCACGGCAGAGAAATAATCGAGTATGTCCCGATTGGCCTCTGTGGCCACCTCCGGCGGGTTGTCCAGGCTCATCCACGTCCGGACCCGGTCCTGGAAGAAGTCGCTGCGCTCGGTAGGCAGGTCGAGTATCCGGCAGATGACGCTGGAGGGCACCGGCTGCGCCAGCATCTCGACCAGGTCGGCTGGGCCGCCGTTCTTGGCCATCCCGTCGAGCAGGTCATCGACCAGGTCGCTCATGTACTCGCGCAGTTCGGCCACGTGATGGACGGTGAAATCCGGGGCCAGCATGCGCCGGTGCTCGTCATGGACCGGCGGGTCCATGCGGGCGAAGTTCTTCTGCCCGCCGCGGGCCGCCGCCACCGTCGCGCTGGGCTCGGGAAAGCCTTCCAGCGTCAGGTCGGAGGAGATGCCGGGGGCGGTCAGCGCGGTCCGGATGTCACCGTACCGGGTCAGCAGCCAGGCCTGGTCGCCGTTCCAGGTTGAGACCTTGCTGATCGGGCAGGTGGCCCGGCGCTCGGCGAAGATGGGCGGGGGGTCGAGGGGGTTTGTGCGCTCGAACGGCCAGGCCTGGCCGGTGTCGGTGCTCGTCAACGTGCAGACCGCCTTTCGGTGCAGAAGGACAGGGATACCGTGGCGGTCATGATCCGACCGTCCAGGGTGTGGCGGGGTCGGGGAAGCAGCCCGCGGCCTCGGGCGCGGTCCGCCGGTACATCATGAACGACCGGAGGAACTCGATCACAACCGTGCCCCGCTGGTTGATGCCGCGGGACCGGACGCTGACCACGCCGACGTTCGGGCGCGACCGGGACGGCCTAGTGGCCAGCACTTCGGTCTCGGCCCAGATGGTGTCGCCCGCGAAGACCGGGGCAGGCAGCTTGATGTCAGTCCAGCTCAGGTTGGCCATGGCGTTCTCGCTGGTGTCGGCGACCGTCAGGCCCACCACGATCGAGAGCGTTAGGCAGGAGTTGACCAGCGGCCGGCCGAACGCGGTCTGGCCGGCGAACTCGCTATTGAAGTGCACCTGGTTGGTGTTGCAGGTGAGGAGCGTGAACCAGGTGTTGTCGGCCGATTCGACCGTACGGCCCAGCCTGCTCCGGTAGATGTCGCCGACCTCGATGTCCTCGAAATACCGGCCCCGCCACACCTTGGGCGCGACACCCACGCCGCTGTCCGGACCCAGAGTCGACACATCCTTCACTTGAACCTCATCTCCAATTTCACGAGCACTCCACCGTGGACCCGGCCGAGGTCAGCAGGGCCCGGGCCCGGGCGGCGACGGGCTGGTCGATCATGCGCCCGCCCGCCACGGCCACGCCGTGCCCCTGGCCGCCGGCGGCCTCGAACGCGGCCACAATCTCGCGGGCCGCGTCCAGTTCCTCACGGCTGGGCGAGAACACCCTGTTCACCGGGCCCACCTGGTCCGGGTGCACGCAGGCCTTGCCGCCGAAGCCCAGCGACCGCGCCTCGGCGGCCTCGGTGGTCAGGCCTTCGGCGTCGCGGTAGTCGATCCTGACGACGTCGAAGGGCGGCCTTATCCCGGCGGCCGCCGAGTCGACGACCAGGCTCGACCGGGCGTGCAGCAGTTCCAGGCCGTCCGGGCGGGGGGTCCAGTTCAGCTCGGCGCCCAGGTCCGCACCGCCGAGCATGAGCGCGGCCACTTGGTCGTAGCCAGCTACCTGGTAGGCCTCCCGGAGACCGCGAGCCGTCTCGATCAGCGCGATGACCGGCAGGCCGGTGGTTGACCGGATGGTGGCCGTGATCGCGTTCAGGGCCGCAACCGAGGCCTTGGGCAGCACCAGCCCGGCTACCGGGAGGCTAGTGACGGCGGCCAGGTCGGCCGCGGCCCAGGGAGTGTCCGGCGCGTTGATCCGCACCCAGGGTGCGCGGGGTGGGCCTCCCGTCAGGTAGCCGGTGAGCCAGCGGCGGGCCTCGTCTTTGCGGCCGGGCGGGATCGCGTCCTCCAGATCCAGTACCACCAGATCGGCCTCGCCCGCCAGCGCCTTGTCCGCCTTGCGCGCGCTGCCCGCCGGAGTGAAAAGGAGCGACCGGGCCGCCCCCAGGGCGCTCACCGCGCATCCGGCTGGGCCGGGCGCCGCGGCGCGAAGTACACGCGGCCGGCCCTGGCCTCGACCGTGAAGACCTGAACCCGGCCCCGGATCACACCGCCCACGCTCCTGCCGCTGGCGAGCTCGAACTCGTAACCGTGCCAGGGGCAGCGGACAACCTCGCCGTCCTGCTCGTAGACGTACTCGTTCGGGGCGGACGGCGCCATCGTGCCGGTCACGAGGCCACGGCAGATGGGGCCGCCCTGATGCGGGCAGCGGTTGCCAATCGCGCGCAGGCCGCCCTGGGTCCGGATGATCCCGATGGTGCGGCCGTCGAACTCGATCGTCACGAGCTTGCCCAGCGGGAAGTCGTCGACAGCGCCGATGTCGGTGAGATCCTGCGGCCTCGGGCCGGTGGGCTCCGGGGCGGCGAGCACCGGGCCAGTCTGGACCGGGTCGGCGGGCAGCGCGGTCATGCGCCCGCTCCGGTCATCGCCGCGGGCAGGACGTCGGCCCGGCCGAGCACGCGGTCCGCGGCGTGGCCGAGAGCGGCGCGCAGATCGGCAGGCGTATCACCGTCGATCGGGTCGTGGGACCCGTAGACGATGCGGGTCTGCGCCTTATTGCCCGCGAACAGCGTCTCCCAGTCGGCCTCGGCCTCCCGGATCGGCCAGGTGCTGAGCCAGACCTGCTCGAACACGTACTCGCTGGGGGGCCGGACCACCCATGGCACGTCGTGGCGGAACGTCCGCCATTCCCGGTCGAGCCGCCAGGCCAGCGAGGGCAGCCAGGCCAACCCGAAGCCGCTGAACAGCACCCGCAGCGTCGGGTGCTTGGCCAGCGCGCCGCTAAAGCACAAGCTGGCGATCTGCGACTCCGCGAGCTGCGGCATGAGCGCGGCGCGCGCGAATGCGGTGCGGTGCACCCCGCCGGACAGCGGCGGCGCGCCCAGGTACCGGCCCTCAACGCCGGAGAAGTGCACCACCAGTGGCAGGCCGCACTCCACGGCCGCCGCGTAGATCGGGTCGAAAAGCTCGGCGCCCATCAGCGTCGCGGACAGCGGCAGCGCCACCGCGGCGAACTGCGGTGCGGCCGCGCGCTCCCTGATCACCCGCGCCGACCATGCGGGGTCGTGCGGGGTAACGAGTATGGCCGCCCGCCGGGCCCGGCCGTCGGCCCAGACCTGCTCGGAGTGGCTGTTCAGCGCCTCGATGAAGGCCTTAGCCGCGACCTGGTCGGCCCAGCCGTTGATGGTCAGCCCTTGATGCGGGAGGGCCAGCGAAAGGTCAATGCCCGGGCCGGGCGCGGAACCCTCCAGCACGTCGTCGCCAAATCGGTCGGTCATCCGGATGTGCGCCGCTGCATCCCGGACCGACCCCACGAACTCGTCGCGCTCGAAGTGCTTACGCCACGACTGGCTCATGTGGGCGAACAGGTCGGCGTAGTCGCTGACCGCGACGTGCCGGTCGTAGTCGACGATCACGCTTGCACCCCTTCGTGGGCCGATGCCGACGCCGCGCCTGCGCCGCGAAGCATCCGGGGGCCGAAGACCCGGACCGCGTTCCGGTAGCAGACCGCCTCCTTGATCTCAGCCGGGATGCGCGAGCCGAGCACGAACCCGGGGTCGTCGGTGTCGTAGTGCGGATAGTCGGAGCTGAACAGCAGCATGTCGCTCAGCCCGTCGGGCGCGAACAGGGCCGCGCGCTCCCGCCGCGATTCCACCTCGTCCAGCGGCTGGGTGGTGAACGTGACGTGCTCGTGCACGTACTCGCTCGGTGGCTTTCGCACCAGCGGCGCCGCGGCCGGGTCCCGCTCCCACAGCAGGTCCATGCGGGACAGCAGCGGGCCGACCCAGCTGAAACCCCACTCCACCATGACCACCTGCAGGCCGGGGAACCGCTCGAAGGTGCCGTTTACGATCATGTCGACCAGGTTGGCCCCGCCGACCTGGGTAAGCACCACGTGACGCTCACCGTAGGAGCGCGGCACTCCCCCGGCGACGGCCTGGGACGTGTAGTAGCAGCCCTCGGACCCGCTTTGGTGCACAGCGACTGGCAGGCCAGTCTCGCAGGACGCCTCGTAGATCGGGTCAAACGAGGCGTCGCCCATCATCTTGTCCATCAGCAGGAGCTGGATGCCGACGATGCCAGGCTGGCCGGCGTGCCGCCGTACCTCGCGCGCGGCCGCGGCCGGGTCGTGCGGCGAGATCGTGACAGCGAGGGTGAACCGGTCGTCGTAGTTCACCCATACGTCCCGGAAGTAGTCGTTGTTCGCGGCCAGAAAGGCGTACGCGGCGGCGGAGTCGCCCCACGCGGTGACCCCGTAGGGCTGCTGCGGCAGCAGCAGTGCGGACGCGATGCCGAACGGCTGCACGTGCGTGGCCAGGGTGAAGTCACGGTCCGACCCGGCCGCCCCGCCCCGGTCGGGCAGCGCGTCGACGCGGTAGGTCTTGTTCGGGTGGCTGTAGCGGTCTCGCGCCCGCGCGTAGGTGCGTGCGCCCCGGTCCGCGAAGTGACGCCGCCAGCTCGACGACATGTACGGCACGAGCTCCTCGAAGCGCCCGTACATGGGATGGACGTCACAGTCCACGATCGGAATCGTCCCGGCAGTCGGCATCTGAGTCTCCCGTTCGGCGCGCCGGCCTAATGCGCACAACCATGCGCATGATTATACTCAGAAGCTGTTCCTATACCAGTCCCGGCTTCCGGCGGTCTTCAGGCGGCAACCCGCCGGAGCCGGCCAAGCTAAGCAGCACAGCCAGAAAGGCGCTAGGCAATGGACCAGCCCGGGCAGTGGGACCACATCGCGCTGACGCGCGACGCCGACATCGTTGAGCTGCGGTTTCATCACGACGACGGGCCGCTGGTCTGGGATGCCGACGCGCATAGAGAGATCACTGAGGCCTTCCACTGGCTTACGCTGCAGCGCGACATCAAGGTCGTCGTGCTGACCGGCACCGGCGAGATCTACTGCAGCGAACTGGACGTCACCAGCTTCGCCGGGATCGAGTGGGGCGAGATCTGGTGGGAGGGCCGCCGGATGCTGTGCGGCCTGAACGACATCGACGTGCCAGTCATCTCGGCCATCAACGGGCCGGCTACCGTGCACGCCGAGATCCCCGTGATGGCCGACTTCGTACTGGCCGCCGAGCACGCGGTGTTCGCCGATCGCAGCCACTTCGCGACTAGAGACACGGTGCCGGGCGACGGCGTCAACCTGGTCTGGGGCGAACTGCTCGGGCCAACCAGGGTCAAGTACTTCCTGCTAGTGGGGGCCAGCATCGACGCACAGGAGGCGCTGCGGATCGGGGTGGTCAACGAGGTCATGCCGCTGGCCCGGCTGCACGACCGGGCCTGGGAGCTGGCCCGCCAGCTCGCGGAGCGGCCGCTGCCCGTGCTGCGCTACGCCAAGGCCGCGGTCTCGGTGGGCTTCCGGCGGGACTTCAAGGAGAACCTCAGCCACAGCCTGAGCGTGGAAGGCTGCGCGCACTGGTCGCGCGGCGGCATCAAGCCTGCGCACATCACCGACTGAGCCCGGCGGCCACCATGCCCGCCACGGCGGAGCTCGGGGTAGGAATCATCGGCGCCAGCGTGCGCGGGGGCTGGGCCCTGCGGTCCCACGTCCCGGCCCTGGCGGCGCTGGACGGATTCGCCCTCGCTGCGGTATCGACCAGCAAGTTGGCCACGGCCGAGCAGACCGCCCGCCAGTTCGGGGTCCCGCACCATTACTCCACCTCGGCCGCCCTGGCCGCCGACCCGGGCGTCGATCTGGTCACGGTGGCGGTCAAGGTGACGGACCACGAACCCGCGGTCTGGGCCGCTATCGAGGCGGGCAAGGATGTGTACTGCGAGTGGCCACTGGCCACAAGCACAGAGGCGGCCGCCGAGCTGCGCGACCTGGCGGCGACCGCGCGGGTCAGGACCGTAATCGGCCTGCAGGCCAGGAGCGCCCCCGCCCTGCGGTTCGCCCGCGACCTGGTCGCCGAGGGCTACCTGGGCCGGGTCCTGTCGGTGCACGCGAACTCGTCCGGCTTCGCCAACGGTGGGGGCGTGCTGGCCGAAGACCGGGGCTGGGTGGCCGACGACCGCAACGGGCTGTCCGCGCTGACCGTACGGGCCGCGCACACCCTCGACGCAGCCCAGTTCTGCGCTGGTCCGGTCCTAGCCCTGTCGGCCGAGGTGCTGGTGGCCACGCCGACGGCCCTCATCGGTGACACTGGCCGGACCGTGCCCCGCACCGCTCCCGACCAGGTCCTTATGCATGGCCTGGTGGACGGCGGTGCGTCGCTGAGCGGCCGGTTCCTGCTCGGCGTGCGCGGTGATGAGGCGCCGCTGCTCACCATCTGCGGGACAGCGGGCACACTGACCGTCACCGGCGAAGGCGAGGAGCCACAAATCCAGTTCTCCCCGCTGCGGCTGCAGGTAGCCCGACACGGCTCGCCGTTCACGGACCTGGCCGTGCCCGCCAGCTACCGGCGCGCGCCGCGCGACCTGCCACCGGGGCCTGTCGCGGCCGTGGCCGAGCACTACCTGAGCCTCGGCGAAGCCCCCGGCTTCGGCGACGCGGTCATGCTGCACCGATTGCTCGACACCATCCGGCTGGCGGCCACCACCGGTCGCTGCCAGCAGGCAGGCTAATCATCAGACCGGCGACGGCCATCCGTGCCGTAGTGGCCACCCTGCCCCTGCGGTCTCTACCGGTGCGGTCGCCCGTTGCCTATTTATACGAATGAATCTATTGTAAAGCAGAGTTTGGATCGTGGGCCCCACACCGCCAGGGGAGAACATGACCACCTACCTGAGCTACATCGACAGCAATCACCACCGCACTTCGTCGGCCACATGTCCCGCTCGCACGCGGTTGAGTCCGCTGTTCACCAGATAGCTTCGGGCGAGGAGCATGCGGGCCGCCGTTCTTCCCGAATTCGGCGCTGAGCTGCAGGTGACAGAGCTGGCGCTCGACCGGCCGTGGCCCGACGAGGTAGTGGTCGCGACCGCCGCGTCCGGCCTGTGCCACTCCGACCGGCTCGCCCAGGCTGGCGACTCGCCGCGCGCACCCACGGTGCCCATAGTGCTTGGGCACGAGGTGGCCGGGGTGGTCGAGGCCGTGGGTGAACGGGTGACCTCAGTCTGTCCGGGTGATCCGGTCGTCGCGTGCGCGGCGCCCTTTTGTGGATGGTGCCAGTGGTGCCAGCGGGGACAGCACCAGCATTGCGAGGCAATGCCCCGTTCCCGGCCGCCCGGCAGCCCGCCCCGGCTGCGCCTGGCCGACGGCGGCGAGGTGCGGGCGTTCGTTGGCATCGGCGGCTTCGCCTCCCAGTTGCTGCTGCACGAACGGGCGGTCGTGCAGATTCCCGAGGCCATGCCGCTGGACCGGGCCGCCCTGCTGGGCTGCGCCGTGCATACAGGCTTCGGCGCCGTCCAGCATTCCGCCCGGGTCGCGCTCGGCCAGAGCGTGGCGGTGCTCGGCTGTGGCGGGGTGGGATTGGCCGTTGTGCAGGCGGCCCGGTTGGCCGGGGCGAGCGATTTGATCGCGATCGACCTGAACGACGCCGCGCTGGCCCGGGCGGCGGAGTTCGGCGCCACGGCGACCGTCAACGCTTCGGGCATCAACCCCGTCGACGCCGTCACCGGGCTGACCGGCGGCGGCTGTGACCACGTGTTCGACGTGGTCGGGAGCCCGGCCACGGTGCCGCAAGCGTGCGCGATGGCGCGCACCAGGGGTACGGTGACCGTCGTCGGGCTGCCGCGCCCCGGCGAGACGGTGCCAGTCCCAGCCGACATCTTCTTCGCCGAGAAGCGGCTGCAGGGCACCAAGATGGGCCGCCACTTCCGGCTGGACATCCCCTGGTACTGCGACCTGTACCTGGCGGGGCGCCTACGACTCGACGAAATGATCTCCCAGCGCATTCCGCTGGCCGAGGTCAATGGCGGCATGGCCGCGCTCGATGGTGCCGACCTCGCCCGCAGCGTCCTGGTCTACTGATTGGCTGCGTCGGCTGGCCAGTCCGCCCGGCTAGGACCGGGCCAGCCAGGCCGCTCGGTTAGTACGTGGTGGCGCTGGACAATTGGGCGTAGGAGCGGCTGACGATCTCCAGCACGTTGCCCCAGGGGTCCTCGCAGTAGCAGATGAACGTATCGCCGTGCACGTCATAGATCTTGGTGCGGGCCCGGCCGCCATGGTCGCAGATCCGCCGCAGGGCCGCGTCGAAGTCGTCCACGGTGAAGGCGATGTGGTGCGGGCCGAACCGCCAGTATTCGAAGTTTTCCTCGGGCTGGCCAGCTTCGGGCTTAAGGAACTGGAACAGCTCGACGCCGCAGGAGTTGGCGGTCAGCATGTGGGCCAGTTTCATCGCGCCCCACTGTTCGCCGAACACCTCGCGGCGGCGGTCAGCGCCCGATGTGGTGGTGTCGCAGAGCATGGGGCCGTCCAGTAGCTGCAGGCCAAAGACGTCGGTGTACCAGCGCACTGCGGCGTCGATGTCGCCGACAGTGAGCCCGACGTGGTTCATGCCTGCGCAGGCGTCGGGCATGATTCTCCTTCGGTTGCCCGGCCGGTCGTGGCGTAGACCGGCGAAGTCCAGTTCCAGGACGGCAGGGCCTCGCTCCTGGCGACGGCGAGGTACTGGCGACGCAGCTCGCGGGTCAACTCTCCGGCCTGGCCGCCCGCGTACACGTGCCGGTCGACCGACCCGACCGCAGTGATGCCTTCGCCGCTGCCACAGACGAAGACCTCATCGGCCGAATACAGCTCGGTGCGGTCCACGGGCCGCTCTTCGACCGCGAGGTCGAGCTGGGCCCGGGCCAGATGGATCACGCTGTCTCGGGTGATGCCCTCGAGGATGCTCTCCGTGATCGACGGCGTGATCAGCTTGCCGCGGCGGACGAGAAAAACGTTGTAGCCGAACCCCTCGCTCACCCGCCCCTCGGTGGTGAGCAGTAGCGGCGCATCGTAGCCGCTGCGCCGCGCTTCGATGCTGGCCAGCCGACCGTTGTGGTAGTTTGCGATTGCCTTCATGCGCGGTGGCATCGACCGGTCGGAGATCCTGGCCCACGTGCTGACCCCGAGGTTGAGCGCCGGGCGGCCGAAATACTCAGACACCGGGACTGTAGCAATCGAGGTGGCGACCGGGCCGGTGTCCTCGGGTTTGCCGTCGTCGCTCACCAGGAAGACCTGCACTCGCATGTGGATGTCCTGCCGGAACCCGTTGGCGGCGATCAGGCGGTGCACGTCCGCCTGTAGGCCAGCCACATCGCCTGGGTAGTCCAGGGCAGCCAGGTCCAGGGAGGCGCGCAGCCTGCGCAGGTGATCTTGCATGCGGAACGTGTAAAGCTCCTGGTGGGTTGGGTTCCAGTAGCCGCAGAAGCCCTCGAACACGGCGATGCCGTACTTCAGGGCCGGGGTGAGGACATGCAGCCTGGCATCGCCGTAGGCGACCAGCTTGCCGTCGAACATCACATAGCGGGGCCGGGAACCTGGCTCCATCGCTCTCCCGTCCTGGTTGCTGCGCTGGGACTCGCAGGCTGACCGCGTGGCGTGCCGCTAGCGAACAGTCCCAGCCGTACAGCGTCGACGGCACGCCAACGCGCCTCAACCAGCCTGGCCGCATCGAGTCATATCAATCAGAATTATCATAATAATAGTTATGCGAATAGTCCACCGCTGAGACGAGAAGGATGGCCGCTCCGTGTGTGGCCCGACACCTCCATGGCGTCCCTCGTCCGAGCTGGCATTGGAGCTGCGATCGACCGGCTCGATCTATTCCCGGGCGCCGCCGAAGTTGCCATGACGAGGTGGGCATGCCGCGACGGTCGGAACGCCCAGCCGCGAGTCCGCCTCCGGCCGCAACTGATCGTCGATGGGGTGCCCGACAGCGCACGTCTGTGACGCCTACCACCGCTAAGCACCGGCTGCCTGCCCATCGAGGCCGCGTGCCGAGGCCACGTCGAGGCCGCGTTGTCAAGGCCGCGTGCCGCCAACGAACCGCCAACAGGCATAAAAAGGGCCCGGCCGCCGCCTCCGGCTTCCGGGCCTCTGACCTACACTTACTTGGTAGCGGGGGCGGGATTTGAACCCGCGACCTCTGGGTTATGAGCCAAGTCGGCATTGTTCAGCCGACGCGCTATCTGACGGGACTCATCAATTACCGGTGACGGTCGAGGCTCAGTTCGGGCCGTGATGTTCGTCCAGGTTGAACTACACCCGGTGCTCGGCAGAGGCTCAATCCCGCTGGCCACACAGACACCTCCGCGATCTGCCTGCTTGTGCCCCAGCGCTGGAGCCGTAGGCTGGATCAGGACAGCCTGGCGTCGATGTAGGGCGTGATGGTGACTGGGCCGATCAAGCCGTAGCCCTCTCCCTTGGCTGGGTGTATAAGGTGGACCTGGCGACCCTGAGCTGGTTGGGCAGGGCCGTGGCCACCGTAACGGTGAGGGTGTCGGCGCCGGGCCGGAGCGTGGTGCCCAGGTCGGTGACGGGGTGGACCTGGTTGATGGGCCCCGAGGTCGGCCGCCGGTGACGGACGGCACGCGCCTGCGCTCTGGCAACCAGGTAAACCAGGTGAACCGGCTTCACGCCATCTGCTCAACAGCGGCCATGAGACTGTGCTATGGATGCGACGCAATCACCGCCGGGCCCCGCTTCGAGCGGCTACAAGGCGACCTAGTGACAAGACGACACGTATGGCTGCAGGGCGGCAGAACGCTGTCCCGTAACTATCGCGAGTTTTCCTGCGGGATTCATGCGGTTGCATGGCCCAGAGGAAGACTACGACGAAGAGCAGTGCGAGCACTGCGTGTCGGGGGCTGTGCTTGCTCAGCAAGGTGGCACCAATCAGTGGCCCTACAGCTAGCGCGGCAAAGGAGATGAGCGAATAGATGCTCATCACCCGGCCTAGGAGAGTCGGCCCGGCGGTCTGCGCGATGTAGTTATCCAAAGCGACGTTGCCCAGGGCGCCAGTGAAGCTCATAAACATCATCGCGGCGGCTATACACCACGGCGACTGCCATCCCCACTGGTACACCCACGTGAACGTTACGACCCAGCCCATAAGCTGCCAGTTGAGTAGTGTGTAGGCCAAACTACCGAAAAGGCGTGGGGCCGCCAGCCCTCCTAGGGCACCGCCCAATCCTGACCCCGCCAGCACCATCCCGATCTCGAGACCGCTCAAGTGCCCGGCGTGAGCCTGGACGAGAAAGAACATAATCAGTGCCTGGCCAACGAAGGTGGTCCCTGCGGTCAGCGGAACCGCGATACGGGCGAACGAATCATGGGAGAGCCACCGGACTCCTTCGGTGATTTCACGCATCAGGTTTGCTCTGGGTCCCCGCGCACCGAGGTCGTACCTGTCATGCTTGCGCATCTTGAGCAATGTCGCTGCGTTGGCCCCGAAGGTAAAGGAGTCGAAGGCGAAGGGCGCGATATGTGAAACGCCGAAGAGCAGGGCGCCGAGGGGGCGTCCGAGCATGACCGCCAGGTGTGTCCGTGCCTCGGTCCCGGCTAGCGCCGACGGGACGTTCCCCGGTTCGACCAATGAACATGTCAGCCGGCGCTCCGCGAGGTTGGAGAACACCTCGAAGATCTCCTCGATCACGGCCGCCGTGATCAGCAATAGCACCGTAAGCCTGGACATGATCAGGACGACCACGCTGAGGATGGCCAGTCCGCGGACGGTCTCGCAAACGAACATGGCTACCCGGGGGTTGCAGCGGTCGACGATTGCTCCCGCCGGGAGGTAGACCAACACGCTCGGGGCGGTGGCTGCGAAGCAGGCCCACCCAGCCAGCAGTGGTGAGCCGGATATTGCCAGGGCCAGCAGAGGGTAGGCGATCGTGGTAACCCGGCTGCCGAGCAAGGACAACGACGAGCCGCCTAGGAGCAACCTGAAGCCGTCGTTCCGCCGGAGTGGCACCGACTGACCGCTCTGGTCCGACTGTCTGGCGGCTGTGGACTCGGCCCGGTCCTGCGGGGACGGGACCACGGCCTTGCGGTGGTCCTGGGTGGCCTCGGTGTCCAGCGTGAAAGACAAGCCGTCCTACTTAGAGCTATGCGCCAGCCACGGCTGGGCGCCCAGGCGTCGCGGGCAGTCCCTGCGACGCGCGGCAGGCAGCCTCAAGAACAGCAAGGTACTCGCGTCTTGCCCCGCCCGCGGCTAGAACACACCCGTTGATCAAGGGTTTTGATCAACGGAAGGGAGCCACTTTGGACGATCTTGAACTAGTGCAAAGATGTGGTTAAATCGATGTATGGACGTTGGGGCTGGTTTTGAATGGCCAGCCACGCTCGATGTTACCGCGTTGACCGCAGAGGGCTGGGCCCCCGTTCCATTCCGGGAATTTATCATCAAGATTCACAGCAGATGTGATCTTGCGTGTGACTACTGTTACATGTACGAGATGGCCGACCAGTCCTGGCGAGACCGGCCCCGTCGCATGTCTGCGGAGATCGCCTCGCTGACCGCAATGCGCGTAGCGGAGCACGCGAGGGCTCATCACGTCTCCCCCGTCACGCTGGTCTTACATGGCGGTGAACCGCTGCTGGCGGGCCGCGATCTGGTATCGCATCTGGTGACCTCGGTTCGCCGTGAGGCGGGGCCGCGGATCAGGGTAGACGTAGCCGTGCAGACAAATGGCGTGGGGCTCGACGACTCCTACATAAGGTTGCTCGGTGACCTCGGCGTGCGTATTGGTGTGAGCGTCGACGGCACGGCGGAAGATCACGACCGGCACCGCCGGTTCCCCAGCGGGAGGGGCAGTTACGTGGCGGTAGCCGCCGGACTCCGCCGGTTGAATTCCTCCCCGCACCGGCCTCTGTTTAGCGGCATCCTCTCTACTATTGATCTTCGAAATGATCCCATCACCACGTATAAGGCACTGGCCGATTTTGGGCCGCCGAAGCTCGACTTCCTGCTTCCGCACGGCACATGGGATTCACCTCCGCCCGGGCGGGTACCCGGTGCGCCCGATACGCCGTACGCGGACTGGTTGATCAAGGTATTCGATTACTGGTACCCGGCTTCGGGGCCCGGTGTCCGGCTGTTCGAGGAGATCATGCATCTCATCCTGGGCGGGGTATCCCCGGCCGAGATGGTTGGATTGTCTCCGTCCACGCTCCTGGTCATCGAGACTGACGGGGCGATCGAGCAGGGGGACGCGCTCAAGGCGGCCTACCCGGGCGCCCCGGTGACGGGACTGCACGTGTCCCGTGATCCCCTGGACAAGGCGCTTCTGCTACCCGGCGTGGTGGCCCGCCAGCTGGGTATGCGTGCCCTGTCGGCCCAATGCCAGGCTTGTCGCCTCATGCCGGTATGCGGAGGCGGGCTGTACGCCCATCGCTACCGATCCGGTACAGGCTTCGCCAACCCCTCCGTATACTGCCCGGATCTCATCAAGCTGATCAGTCACATCCGCGACACCTTGCACGCCGACCTGCGGCCCTGGCTGGAGCGGGGCAGCACCTTCCTGACTGGGGATTCCTGATCGCGACTGCCTGGCCGGGTTAGATCTCCGGCGGGTCGAAATCGAAATCCAGGCGCAGCCCGCTGGCCGCGTTGACCGCGTCGGGATGCTCAGTCCCGAGGGTAGCCGCGTAACGGCCCATCGTGTCCTCCCGCAGCCGCTCCGCCTCCGCGGTGGCACCCGTCGCGCGCAGGTCGATAGCCAGGTTAGCCGCACAGCCCAGGGTGAGCGGGTAGTCCTCACCGAGGTGGGCGCGCAGCCGGGGGAGGGTGTCCTCGCCGAGATCGCGCGCCCCTGCCGCATCGCCGAGAGCAGCCAGGTCGCTGGCGAGGTTGGTGGCCAGGGTCAGGGAGTAGTGGTGATCACGGCCGAGCCTCGCAGCCAGGCCGTCCAGGGCCCACTGGTTAAGTTCGCGGGCCGCCTCCGGGTCCCCCGCCACCCGCCGGAGCAGGGCAAGGTTGCCCCGGCAGCCGTAGTTGTAGGGGTGATCGGGGCCGTGGACGTCCGGGTATCGGTTCACTGTCTCTTCAGCGAGGTCGAGCGCCTCGCTCACAAGCCCAACCGTGCGCTGGATATTGGTTAGGCTGATCGCTGCGGCCAGGGTATCTGGATGGCCTGCACCGAAGATCTTGGTGCACTTGGCCAGGACGTCATTGGCGAGTTCCAGCGCATCCTGGTACGTGCTGGCGATGCGGCGCAGCGCAATCGATAGGTCGTTCAGGGTTCGAATCGTCCAGTAGTGCTCCGGGCCCAGTACCTCGCGGCCGAACTCGTAGGCGTCATCGCCTACATCCCGGGCCGCCGAGAAGTCCCCGCATAGCCGGACGGCCCGTGCCAGCCCGTTCCAGGACATCAGCACCTCGCTCGCGGAGACGCCTTCCGCCGCCTCACTCCGGCGGAGCAAGGTGTGCTGGTGCAGCTTCCGGGCCGCTATGTAGTCACTGTTCAGGGCGTGGTCGAGGGCGAGGTTGTGCATGACACGCAGGGTCTGACCGTCGTTCTCGCCGAAGACCCGCTTGTGCAGGTCTAGCGACCCCTCGTCCAGGCGCCGCGCCTCGGCGAACTCTCCCCGGGCCCGTAGGTCGGCCGCGAACCCGTTCCGCAGGGCCAGGGTCAGCGGATTGTCCTCGCCGAGGGTATCCCGCGAACGTTTCAGGGTGGCCTCCGTCACCGAGTAAGCGGCCGAGTACTGGCCAAGTTCCCGGCGTGCATCCGCCAGCCGCCGCTGGGCATCCAGCACCCGGTCGTAGTCTGGCCCGAATTCCTTCGTCCATTCCTCTATGAGGCGCTCGGTGAACGCGCAGCAGGTTTCCTGGTCGCCGAAGCGGTACAGGTAGCGTGCCATGTCGATGGCGAACGCCTGGATGTCGCGGTCCCGGCACGCGGCCAGCATCGTCACCGGCGAGGCGGCATGCGGGAGGAGCTCGGCGTAGCGACCCCAAACCCGGTTGTCGTCAGGTTTGGCCGGTGAACTGGCCGCCAAGATCAGGTGAACCTCATGCTGGTAGGACTCTTGCTCGGCCGGACTAAGGTCGCCGCGGACCAGCGTCTGGATCAGCCGGTGGACCTGGAGGGTTCGCCCGTCGATACGCACCAGGGCGAAGCGGCCCAGCCCCCGGATAGCACGGGACAGCAGGATGGGATCCCCGATAAGGTCACCGAGGCTGGTCTCGGCGGCTCGTGTGCCGCGCCGGAACACGTCCCGGGGAACCGGATCGGGGCTGAAGAACGCGCAGCACCGCAGCAACTCCAAGGCCTCGGGC
>Ga0335073_10003522_pt1 | contig 21834 bp, 22 predicted proteins | sample Lox_Sample_22_FD_207093 | JGI IMG/M metagenome (GOLD analysis project Ga0335073, IMG submission 207093) | Soil microbial communities from Loxahatchee National Wildlife Refuge, Florida, United States - Lox_Sample_2.2 | ecosystem: Environmental > Terrestrial > Soil > Wetlands | place: USA...
CGTGTCGGGCATAGCGAAGACATTGTTTCGTCCGGCGGCTACGGTGAAGCTGGCTCCCGGCGACTCCGCTGCGTGGCGCGTGGACGATGTTGCGGCAACGCTGGTGTTCGTGAATGGCCGCTTCGAGAGGGAATTGTCCGAGACGAGCAACCTGCCGAAGGGCGTCACGGTCGCAAGTCTGCGCGAACGAATCGAGTCGCACCCGGAAGAAGTGCAACAGCACCTGGGCCGCTATGCCGATACGGCACGCGATGCATTTGTCGCTCTGAACACCGCGTTCATTGGTGATGGGGCGTATGTGCGTGTGGCTCGTGGCGTCGTTGTGGAGGCGCCGATCTACCTGCTCTATCTCTCAACCAAAGAGGGCGGCGCGACGATGACGCATCCGCGGAACCTGATTGTCGCCGAAGATCAGGCGCAGTTCGCGGTAATCGAGGATTACGCATCGGTGGGCGGCGAGTCCGTGGTGCTGTCGAATGCCGTGACCGAACTGGTCGCGGGCGAGAGCACCGTTGCGCAGCATTACCTGATCGAGCGCGAGCATCTGAAGGCCTGGAACGTGTCGACTCTGCGCATTCAGCAGGGCCGCAGCGCCAATGTCACCTCCCACTCCTTGCTGTTGGGCGGCGGCCTTGTGCGGAACAACGTGCATCCGGTACTGGCAGGCGAAGGCGGCGAGTGCCTCATCAACGGTTTGTATCTTGGAACCGGCGCGCAGCATCTGGACAACTACATGTACGTGGAGCACGCCAGCCCGCACTGCGCCAGCCGCCAGTTTTACAACGGCATCCTGGATGGGCATTCGCATGGAGTCTTCCACGGTCGCATCGTGGTCCACAAGGACGCGCAGAAAACCGATGCCAAGCAGACGAACCGCAACCTGCTGCTGAACGACGATGCGCAGATCGATACCAAGCCGCAGCTCGAGATTTACGCCGACGACGTAAAGTGCACGCATGGCGCCACGATCGGCCAGATAGAAGAGAACGCGCTGTTCTATCTGCGGTCGCGCGGCATCAGCGAAAGGGAAGCGAAGAAGCTGCTGCTGCTGGCGTTCGCCGAGGAGTGCGTGGAGCGCATGCAGTCCGGCGTGGCCCGCCAGCACATCGAGCACCTGGTGAGCGAGCACCTGCTGTTTACCGAAGGCATCGCGCCGGTGAGCCTCGAAGAGCGGGTGACCGAAAGAGTGGTGGAGGAAGTAGGATGACCGCTGCAGCCGCTGTTCCGATTCGCGAAAGAGTCGCCGAAACCTCATTCGACGTGGAACGAATTCGCAGAGATTTTCCAATCCTGCAGACGAAGGTGCACGGGCATCCCCTGGTGTATCTGGACAACGCGGCGACCTCCCAGAAACCGCAATCGGTCATCGACGCGCAGGTGCGGTATTACGAGGGCGAAAACGCCAACATCCACCGGGGCGTGCACTATCTGTCGGAACTGGCTACAGCGGAGTTCGAAAAGGCGCGCGCGACGGTGCGGGCGTTTGTGAATGCGGCGCGGTCGAGCGAGATTGTCTTCACGCGCGGGACGACAGAGTCACTGAACTTGGTGGCACAGACATACGGCCGCGCAAACTTAGGGCCGGGCGACGAAGTCCTCATCACCGCCATGGAGCATCACTCCAACATCGTGCCGTGGCAGATGTTGTGCGAGGAAAAGGGTGCGAAGCTGCGGGTGGCTCCGATCAACGACGAAGGCGAGTTGCTGTTCGCCGACTACGAGAAGCTGATTGGGCCGAAGACCAGAGTGGTCGCCGTGGGGCATGTGTCGAATGCTCTGGGGACGATCAATCCACTGAAGGACATGATTGCGGTTGCCCATGCGAAAGGCGCAGTGGTTGTGGTGGATGGCGCACAGGCGGTTCCCCACCTGAAGGTGGACGTGCAGGCGCTCGATGCCGACTTCTACGCGTTCTCCGGTCACAAGATGTATGGGCCGACCGGGATTGGCGTGCTGTACGGCAAACAGGCTCTGCTGGAAGCAATGCCTCCCTGGCAGGGCGGCGGTGACATGATCAGCTCGGTAACCTTCGAGAAGACCACATACAACAAAGTGCCGCACAAATTTGAAGCAGGCACGCCGGACATGGCCGGCGTTGCGGGACTGAAGGCGGCGATCGAGTACATGAACGGCATCGGCATCGAGAAGATCGCCGCGCACGAGCACGACCTGCTGGAGTACGCGACCGAAGTGATTGGCGCAATCGAAGGCGTCAGGCTGATCGGGACGGCGCGAGAAAAGGCCGGAGTACTGTCGTTTGTGCTCGACGAGGTACATCCGCACGATATCGGGACGATTCTGGATCAACAGGGAATCGCCGTACGCACCGGCCATCACTGTGCGCAGCCGGTGATGGAGCGGTTCGGCATTCCCGCGACGGTGCGGGCATCGTTCGCGGCGTACAACACGAAGGCGGAAGTGGACGCCCTGGCTCGCGGAATCCGCAAGGTGAGCGAGGTGTTTGCCTGATGCCGGAGCTGAGGGATCTTTATCAGGAAGTGATTCTGGAGCACAGCAAGGCGCCGCGGAATTACAAGGCGCTCGAAAGCGCAGACCACAAAGCCGAAGGCTATAACCCGCTCTGCGGCGACAGGTTCACGGTATATCTGGAAATGGACGGCGACAAGATTCGCGAGATCGGATTCCAGGGCGCGGGTTGCGCAATCTCGAAGGCCTCCGCTTCGATGATGACGCAGAGCGTGAAGGGCAAGACAAAAGAAGAGGCGGAGAAGATCTTCCACCGCTTTCACGAACTCGTCACCGGGCACAGCCACGAAGACACAGCGGAACTGGGCAAGCTGGCCGTATTCTCGGGAGTGTCGGAATTTCCTGTCCGCGTGAAGTGCGCGACTCTGGCGTGGCATACGCTGGAAGCGGCTCTCGAAGGCAAGCAGGAAAAGGTCTCCACCGAATAACGATACTGGCCACCGCTTACAGGCTGCATCATGATCATCACCAATCAAACCGTTGCCCTGAAGCGTGACTGCGAGGCCATCGTCGTTCCCGCGGGGACGAAGCAAGTCCTCTCGGCCGGGACGTGCGTGAAAATCACGCAGGCGGCGGGTGCGAGCTACACGGTTTCAGCCAACGGTGCACTCTTTCGAATCGATGAGAAGGATGCGGACGCGCTGGGGCAGACCGGTCCCGCAACGGAAACGCACACGCCTCCGGCCTTTAGCGAGCGAATGGTCTGGGATCAGCTGAAGACCGTCTACGATCCGGAGATTCCGGTAAACATCGTCGATCTGGGGCTGATCTACGGATGCGAGATCGCAGATCAGCCGGACGGCGGGAAGAAGATTGACGTGCAGATGTCGCTCACCGCGCCCGGCTGCGGCATGTCGGACGTCCTCAAGGCCGACGTCGAGAAGAAACTGGCGCGACTGCCTGAAGTGAAGGAAGTGAAAGTGCAGGTCGTATTCGATCCGCCGTGGAATCCTGGGCGCATGTCGGAGGCCGCGAAGCTGCAGCTTGGATTCGATCTCGATTACGGAACAAACAGCAATTCCTTCGGGCCATTCCCGATTTTGCGGTAGTTGACCCCAACGTCTCAGCGAGCACGGAGCCAGGAGTGCTTCTGTGCTGGCTACGGCTCGATCGACTCAACGTAGAACATCTCATTTGTCGTGCGGAAGCCTGCAGATTCGTAGAGGCGGCGGCCCTCTTCCGTCGAGTGAAGGGCTACGACGCGGATGCCGCGCCGGCGTGCTTCGGCAAGCGCCAGTTCGATGAGATTCGTCGCCAGGTGGCGGCGGCGATATTCCGGTTCAACGTAAACATTGAGCAGGTATCCGCGCCTGCTGGACTGCGGATCGAGCGGGTGCGGCGGCCAGTCGAGCAGCAGCAGGCCCGCTCCAGCGACGACTTTGCCATCCTCTTCACTGAGCCAACCGAGGTATTTTCCCTCGGTGATGGCCTGCGCAACCCAGGGTTCGTGCGCCTGAACCATCAAATCCAGAAGCTGATCGTCGCGCCGGCCGGCGTCAACAAACATGCGCCTGCGATGGCGTGTGATGAGTGGAGCGTCGGCGGCCGTAGCCGGCCTTGTGTTCAGCATGATGAGCAGTATAGAGCTTAGGATGGGGACGTGACACAAGCGCCCGGCAATGATCGAATCAGCCTCGATCGCATGTCTCTGCGCGCGGGCATGCGCCTGGCCGTTGCGGTTTCAGGCGGTGCAGATTCGGTAGGCCTGCTGCGGAAGCTGCACGAGACTGCACCCGAGATCGGGCTGGTGGTGTCTGTCGCCCATGTACATCATGGGATTCGTGGCGCGGAAGCCGATGAGGACGAGCGGTTCGTCGCGAAGCTGGCAGAAGATCTTGGCCTCACGCTGTCGGTGAATCGGGTCGAAGCGACGGTCGTCGCGCGGGAGAAGAAGCAAACGCTGGAAGAGGCAGCGCGCGAACTGCGCTATGCGTGGTTCCGCCAGTTGCTGTCTCAGGGCAAGGTCGACGCGGTTGCGACAGCCCATACTCTCGACGATCAGGCCGAGACCGTGGTCCACCGGCTGCTAAGGGGCGCGTGGACGGAAGGGCTGAGCGGGATTCATCCTGTGGTGCAGTGCTCGACCGGGGTGATTCTGCGGCCATTTCTAAACGCACGAAGCGAGGCGATTCGGGCGTGGCTGCGGGAAATCGGGCAGGCATGGCGAGAGGACGCAACGAATTCCGACACTGCGCACACCCGCAATCGGATTCGGCATGAACTGTTGCCGCGGCTGCGCGAATTCAATCCCCGGATTGCGGAGCAACTGGCGAACATGGCGATCATCGCCCGCGATGAGGAGAGCTTTTGGGACGCAGAGCTTGCACGGATGCTGCCGGGACTGATGCTGCCGGGAAAACCGGTGCGCGGTGGAGGACGGTCAGTCTCGACGCATCCGGGGGAAAACAGCGTGGGCATGGAAGTGGAACGGCTGCGAGCGCTCCCTACCGCGCTACGGCGGAGGGTCGTGCGTGCGGCGGCGAAACGGTTCGGGTGCGCGTTAAATTTCGAGCAGACAGAGAGGCTGCTGAGGATGTGCAGGGAAGATCCGGAACCCACAGAAGCCAGGAAACAGGAACTGGCGACGGGTTTCTGGGCGGAGAGGTCACCGCGGGAACTGCGGCTGGTCGTGAAACCCGCCGATGCCCCAAACGATGCTGCGGCACGGGTGGAGGCGATGATTCCGGGAGAAGTGTCGGGACTCGGCGTGCGGCTACGGTTGAAGATCGCAGAAGGAGCGAGTTCTGAGGGGATGTCGCCCGCGTTTTTGCGCACCCCAAAAGCCGGAGATCGTGCCCGGATTCGTTATTCGCGAGGAACGAAACCGCTGAAAGAGATTTTCGAGCGGATGCAGGTGGAGGCTGAAGAGCGGAAGACCTGGCCCTTGCTGGAGTGGGAGGGGCGAATTGTCTGGATGAAAGGAATTGACATCGAACCGGAGGCGGAGGTTCCGTTTGTTGTGGGAATCACGCCGGAATGAAATTCATCGCACGATGGCAGGACTGGGGATTCCTGATCATAGGCATCTGCCTGATCGTCTCCGGATTCACAGCGAAGAGGATTATTGACGAAGAAACTCCGGTGACCGAAGAAGAGCGCGACAATGCTCACCCGACACCGCTCAAACGTGCAGCCGTGATCGGGGCTGGGCTGATTGCGGTGATCTGGTCGATCGTCCTACTGAGTCGCTGACCTCGGAGGGCTTCAGTGCGCGCCGGCAGCCGGCCAGTCGTAGATGACAACCCCCAGATCGCTGAGCATCTGCATCGTCGCCTCCAGATTGCGGCGGGTTTGGGCGCGGTCGGTCTTCTGTTCCAAAGGATTTTCTTCGACGGCGATGACGCGGCCGTAGGGCCAGACACTCGCTGGTGTGGCCGCAAGAGCCTCGGGCAAATCCGAAAGCCGGAGGTCAACCTCGCGCCGCCGGGCTGCGACCGGGCGCAGGATTTCACTCCCGGGGCTGCCGGCAGGGCCATTGTCCGGCATCATGATCGTGAGATTCACGGAGGACCTGCTGACGATGAGAAAGGGATTGCTCCAGCTCGGGCGACTGTGGATTGCCATGTAGATGTTCTTCGATGGCGGTGGAATGCTCTCGAGCTGCTGGCGGTCCTGGTCCAGAGCGGCTGCAGCGGCACGCGCCTGCTGGACGGCGTGTTCGCGCGCCGCCGCTGCCGCTTCGATGGTTGACGCCGGATTCCGAGGCGAATGCGAGCACGATACGACGGAGGCAATCAGAAGAAGTGCGACTGCGGATGTTGCGAGGGCTTTCATCGTTTCGCGAGGAGAACGTGTGGAGCTGTTGCACTCAAGGATATCAAGCGAAGAAGGTTGGCCGTGACGCAAAACTGTGGCGAAGCAATCAGCAGTAACGTATGTGCGTGCGGCTGCAATTGAGCGAAACTCTTTGACCAGTGGCTTGGCTGGCGCTTTTTTAACGGAGCTGCCAGTTGCTCGCCGTTCGTAGCTGCACGCTGTACGCCGCGCGCTGTACCCTGTACTGGTGAAAACGAGCCTCTTCGATCTCTTCAAAGTGGGTATTGGACCGTCGAGTTCGCACACCATGGGTCCTATGCGCGCGGCGCGGCGTTTCGCGCTCGATCTGGAGAGCCGCGGGTTGTTGGCGAACGTCGCCCAGGTGCACGCTGAGCTGTACGGATCACTCGCGCTGACCGGGCTCGGCCACGGAACAGATCGTGCCGTGCTGCTGGGTCTGAGCGGCGAGCAAGCCGCTACCATCGATCCGGCAACGATCGAGCCGAAGCTGGCGGAGATTCGGAGTTCGGGAAGACTGATGCTGCTCGGGACCAGGGCGATCGTGTTCCGCGAGGCCGATCACCTCATTTTCCATCGCGACCAGATGACACCGCCGGGTGCGGTGACCCAGCATCCGAACGGGATGCGGTTCACTGCGCTCGATGCCGCGTCCGATGCGCTGCTGGAACGCACGTATTTCTCGATTGGCGGAGGGTTCATCATCGCTGACGGAGAAGAGCAGATGCAGAGATCGCCCGCCGAGGCAGCGCTGCCGTATCCATTTGCCAGCGCCGCGGAGTTGCTGCGGATGGCAAGCGAGAAACAGCTGGAGATCTGGCAGCTAATGCTTGAGAACGAAAGCGCGCTCCGCAGCAGCGAGGAGGTGCGCGCGGGGATCCTGCATATCTGGGAGGTAATGCGGGCGTGTATCGACCGCGGAATGACGACAGAGGGAATTCTGCCGGGCGGCCTGAGCGTGCGGCGCCGAGCGCCCCGCCTTACAGCACGGTTGCGCGAGAAGGGCTCGGCGGATCCGCTGGCGCCGCTGGACTGGGTCACCGTTTACGCGATGGCGGTGAACGAAGAGAACGCCGCCGGTGGCCGCGTCGTGACGGCGCCGACGAACGGAGCCGCGGGCGTGATTCCAGCCGTGGCGCGCTATTACCGCGGCATTCCGGACGCAGATGAAGACGGCATCCTGAAATATTTCCTGACGTCCGCAGCAGTGGGCGTTCTGTACAAAGAGAACGCATCGATCAGCGGGGCGGAAGTTGGCTGCCAGGGCGAGGTGGGCGTGGCTTGCTCGATGGCGGCGGGAGGACTGGCCGCAGCGGTGGGTGGTACCAACGATCAGGTGGAGCACGCCGCGGAGATTGCGATGGAGCACAATCTGGGCATGACCTGCGATCCAATCGGCGGGCTGGTGCAGATTCCCTGCATCGAGCGCAACGCGATGGGCGCCGTGAAGGCCGTGCAGGCGTGCCGCATCGCCATGAACGAGACAGAGGGGCATAAGGTCTCGCTCGATCAGGTGATCAAAACCATGTATCAGACGGGACTCGATATGCAGTCGCGCTACAAGGAGACGAGCCTCGCGGGGTTGGCGCTGAATGTGATCGAGTGCTGAAGACGGCAGGGACAGGGATCAGAAAAGCTGGCCGTAGCAGACGAGGCAGTCGTGGTGCATGGTCACGGTGCCGTTCGATTGCGTTTCGAAGAAAAGACGCTGTATCGCCAGCCGCATCTCATTGAAGCCCGGGTGGCCTGGCTGGGGCATGTAGGAAGAAGACAGGATGCGCCCCTCAAGCGCTTCAAGCGTGAGTCGCTGCGGGTTGGGGATGGAGGCGCAGGTCATCGGCGCGGGCGCGAAGAATTGGGCGAGGCGTTTGCGGCCCACGTGCTGCTGCTTCACCGAGTCATAGTCGATTCCGAATTCAGAGAGGACGCACTCGTAGGCGTCGTGGAATGTGTCGCCGCCCAGACGCCGGTTGTTGTAGATCACAGCGCAACGGCCGTCGCGCTTCAGGACTCGAGCAAATTCGCTGCGCGTCCTCACAAGATCGAACCAGTGCATGGCCTGGGCGACGGTGATGAGGTCGATGGAGCGGTCGGCCAGGCCGGTGGCCTCGGCGGTTCCGTTGATGACGGTAAGCCTCGGGAACTGCGACCGCAGAGCGGCACACGCTTCGCGCATTTCCGCATTAGGTTCGACGGCGATCACCCGGAATTCGGCGGCAAGAAAGATCTCGCTAAGCAGACCCGTTCCCGCGGCAACGTCCGCGATCACAGCGCCCGGCGTGAGCGAGCACTCGCGGCGCAGCAGATCGACAACTTCCTCCGGATAGGTCGGACGGAAGCGCCGGTAGCTTTCAACGCGACCGGTGAAGCGGTCCATTGGATTGGGCAGCATTGATACTCCCAGGAGGTGTTGCCCTCGAAGGGGCGTCCGCCTGGACGGCTAGTCCCCTCGATGGCCAGTCCCTGGCCCCCGCTCGATACACATGGCCACGGAGTTGCCGCCGCCGAGGCAGAGGGCGGCGAGTCCGCGACGGGCGTTGCGACGCTCCAGTTCGTACATCATGGTCACGAGCACGCGCGCACCGCTGGCGCCGATGGCATGTCCGATCGCGACCGATCCACCGTTGACGTTGACCTTGTCCGGCGAAATACTCAGCTCGCGCATGATGGCGAGTGCCTGGACCGAAAACGCCTCGTTGAATTCGAATAAGTCGATCGAGTCCAGTGCCCAGCCCGCCCGCTCGGCAGCCTTCCGCGCTCCGTTCACCGGCGCCATCAAGACCCATTTTGGATCGATTCCGCTCGTGGCGTGAGAAACGATGCGGGCCATGATCGGCAGCCCGAGCTCATGAGCCTTCGACTGGGACATGACGACAACCGCGGCGGCTGCGTCGTTCACGCCCGGCGCGTTGCCTGCAGTAACGGTGCCATCTTTCTTAAAAGCCGGTTTCAGGGCGCGGAGCGCTTCGATGCTGGCATCTTCTCGAATCGACTCGTCGCGCTCGAACAGCGTTGTCGCCTGGCCTTTTTTCTTTGCCGGGATCTCGACGGGAACCACTTCAGCCGCGTAGCGCCCTTCACGCCATGCGGCTGCGGCTTTCTTATGCGAAAGGAGCGCAAAGCAGTCCTGATCTTCGCGGGAGATGCCGTACTTCTCCGCGACCAGTTCGGCGGTCTGACCCATGTGGAAGTCGTTGTAGACGTCCCAGAGGCCGTCATGGACCATCGAGTCGACCGCGACGTTGTTGCCCATGCGGAAGCCACTGCGAGCCTGCGGAAGCAAATAGGGCGCATTGGTCATCGACTCCATACCACCCGCGACGACAATGTCCGAATTGCCGGTCTGGATGGATTGCGTGGCAAGAGCGACGGCTCGCAGGCCTGATCCGCAGACCATGTTCACGGTGACTGCGCTGACTTCCGCTGGCAGGCCGCCGTAGAGGGCCGCCTGGCGCGCCGGATTCTGCCCCAGTCCTGCCGAGACAACGTTGCCCATGATGCATTCGTCTATCTGCTCGGATTGAAGCTTGGCGCGCCTCACCGCCTCGCGCACAACGACGGCGCCAAGCTGCGTGGCGGTCACCTCAGACAGTGAGCCTTGAAATTTGCCGACCGGCGTGCGGACGCCGGAGACGATGACGATCGGATCCATGTGTTTTCCCTTTAATGATTCGATGCGCGAAACCGGTGATTAGAATCCAGAGGAAGATACCAGAGAGCGAGGGTGGAATGCACCAGACACCGCCGCGGGTGATGCCCGATTTGCGAAGCCGTCTCGCACCGGTGGCGCCATGGTGGCACACGGCTCTGATCGTGCTGCTGCTGGCGGGAGTTTCGCTTGTGGGCGCCCGGTCTGCACATCTCGGCGAGGGAGCCGCGCATCACGTAGCCCGATACTGCTTCGGCATCTTCATGGAATGGACCCTGCTGCTCCTCGCGTGGTGGGGCCTGCGCGTGCGCCGGGTGCGTCTTGCAGATCTGCTCGGCTTCCGTGCGGGGCGGGCCGCGCTGATCGAAGATTTGGGAGCCGCCGCGGTGTTCTGGGGCGTGGCGATAATCGTACTGGCCATCATCGAACTGGCACTGAAGGCGGCAGGCCTCTCGGCTCCGCAGAAGACCCTGATGTCGATTGCGCCGCGGACGCTGCTGGAGGTGTTGCTTTGGATGGTGCTCAGCTGTTCGGCTGGATTCTGCGAGGAGTCGGTGTTTCGGGGCTATCTGCTGCGCCAATTCTCGTCAACCTCCGCCGGCGTCGGCCTGGGCCTGCTCTGTTCGTCCCTTTTATTCGGTATCAGTCACGGTTACGAAGGCGCAGCGGGAATGATCGCGATCACCGCGTATGGCGCGATGTTTTGCATTCTCGCATTTGCACGAAATAGCCTCCGTCCGGGGATGATCGCACATGCATGGCACGACATTTTCAGCGGAGTGATGCTCGCACTGCTCCGGCATTTTCATCCGTTGTGAGATTCGCTCGTGCGATGTGATCGCGTTGGCGACGAGAAGAGAAGAAAGTTGTAGACAAAAGTTGTATTTTTTTCTTGACACTGTATGCGCGGAACTCTATACATTCGTTAACTGCAACATTTCATGTTGCAGACTTCGATGTAGACATCGAAAAGGGAGAATAGAAAACATGGCAGCAAAAAAGGCAGCTAAGAAGAGCGCGAAGAAGGCAGCCAAGAAGTCCTCGAAGAAAAAGTAAGAGGACCTCGGCAACACATTGGGGGGACGCGATGAGCGTCCCCCCAATGCTTTTGGGGCAGATTTTCAGGCGATCAACAGGCGAGCGCGCGTGGCGGCGGTTCTCGAATGGCGAAGATGAGTGGCTGTACGCTGGAGTTGTGACGCGACGCCGATGGATTGCCGATACATGGGACGAAGCGACGGCTTCAATCGCCGGAGATCAGGCGGCTCATCTGATTCGCGTGCTGCGCGCGCAGCCGGGGATGGAGTTCGATGTGGTCGCCGGCGGCCGGGTGTGGCACAGCGTGCTGGCCGGCATCGCGGGAGATGAGGTTCGATTCAATCTGGTCGCTGAGGTGCAGGCCGATCCGGCGCTGCCCGTCACGCTGCTGTTGTCGGTCTTTAAGTTCGACCGCATGGAGTGGGCCATCGAGAAGGCGACCGAGCTGGGCGCGGAGTGCATCGTGCCCATGATCGCGCGCCGAACCGAGAAGCATCTGGCTCAGGCCGCCGTCGGTCGCACGGAACGATGGCGCCGCATGGCGCTGGAGGCATCGAAGCAGTCGCGGCGATCGGACGTACTGCGAGTCAAGGATCCGATTCCTCTGAGGGATGCGGTGAAACTCCATCCTGAGGCGAAGCGGTTTGTGCTGGCCGAACAGGAGCGATCGACGACGCTGCACCACGCGCTTGAAGAGATGCTGCATGCAGCCGGCGACGAAACGCCGGCGATCCGAATGGCGGCCGGGCCGGAAGGCGGGTGGACCGCCGAAGAGGAGGCGCTGTTCGATGCAGAAAACTGGAAGCCAGTCAGTCTTGGCCCCCGGATCCTTCGAGCCGAAACGGCGGCAATCACGGCCATGGCAGTCGCAGCGGCGCTCCTGGAGTGACGACGAGAGTTCAGGGCTTGAAATCTGGGGTTAAACCGTCAGGCGTTTGAAGTGCGCCGGATTGCGAATGCTGAAGTGAAGTCCCTCCAAAAGAAAACAGGCGCCGGAGCGCCTGCGTCCTCAAACTCTGAACCCTGATCTCCAAACTCACCCTCACGAAAACATCTCTTTCACCTTCTCCAGCAGACTTCGCGCAGTCGGCGTGTTCTCCACCTGGATCGTCTCACCGAGCTGCTTCAGCAATTCCTTCTGCGCCTTCGTCAGTTTGGTCGGCGTGCGTACCACGATCTGCGCAATCAGATCGCCGCGCCCGTATTCATTCAGGTGCGGAACGCCCTTGCCGCGAATGCGAAATTCCTGGCCGCTCTGCGCGCCTTCGGGAATCTTGAGCTTCACGGCGCCATCGAGGGTTTCAAGGTTAATCTCGGCGCCCAGAGCAGCCTGCGGAAAGGAAATGGGGATGAGGCAGCGAAGGTCATTGCCGTCGCGGTCGAAGATTTTATGCTGGCGAACGCGCAGGACGATGTAGAGATCGCCGCCCGGTCCGCCGAAGCGACCCGTGTCGCCCTCGCCCTGATAGCGAATGCGCGTTCCGTCTTCAACGCCCGCGGGAATGCTGACGGCAATTTCGTGCTGCCGCTCAACGCGCCCTTCACCTCGGCATGTCGTGCAGGGATCGCTGATGACGCTTCCGGAACCGCTGCAGTAGCTGCAGGTGCGCGCAATAGAGAAAAATCCCTGCTGATAGCGAACTTGGCCGCGTCCCTGGCAGTGCGGGCATGTGGTGGGGCCGCGTCCGCTGGCAGTCCCTGTTCCGCGGCAGTCGTTGCAGAGCTCCATCCGCTGAATCGTGACCTTTGTTTCCTTGCCGAACACCGCCTCTTCAAACTCAATCGTCAGGTCGTAGCGGATGTCGCGCCCCTTTTGCACGCGCGACTGGCCCCGCCGGCCCCCACCCATGTTGAACATCTCGCCGAAGAGATCGCCGAAGATGTCGCCGATATCCTGGGCGCCGAACGGATTGCCATCGAACCCTGCAGCGCCCACACCCGCGTGGCCAAAGCGGTCGTACGCCGCGCGCTTCTGCGGATCGCTCAGCACCTGATAAGCCTCGCTGCACTCCTTAAAGCGCTCTTCGGATTCCTTGTTGCCAGGATTGCGATCGGGATGATGCTGGAGGGCCAGTTTCCGGTAGGCGGCCTTCAGCTCCTGATCGGAGGCGGTGCGAGTAACCCCAAGAACTTCGTAATAGTCGGCTTTGATCACGTTTTCGGTTCTGCTCATGCTTCCTTCTGTTGTGAGTTGCTGGCGACCCGGACCAGAGCCGGGCGGAGGAGCCGGTCGCGCATGCGATAACCACGGCGGACTTCCTCGAATACCTGATGATCGGGCAGATCGTTGCGCTCCACCATTTCCAGAGCTTCGTGAACGCGTGGATCGAAGGCCGTGCCCACAGCCTCGACCGGCTGAATATTGAGCGCGCGAAGAGCCTCTTCCATTTGCTTGACGATCAGCTCCACCCCGGTGCGCAGCTGGTCAGCCGAGCCGGTCGACTTAAGGGCGAGCTGGAAATTATCCAGCACTGGCAGAAACTGTTCGATGGCATTGGAGACGGCGTAGTCGCGAAATTCAGCACGTTCCTTCGCCTCGCGCTTGCGGGAGTTGTCGAATTCAGCCTGGAGGCGCGCCAACCGGTCGAACAGCAGATCGCGCTCGGCCTTCAGGCGGTCGTATTCCTCCTGAGGGACATGTCCCGTTTCGACAGGCACCAGGGGTTCCTTCATTTCGTCGTTGTCAGCGACCTCAGCGGCAACAGAACCCCCTTCCTGAGTGGGATCCCCGGCCGGAGCCGCGTCGATTCGATGATCGGCAGTGTTTTTCTTCTCAACCATAATGCGTCGCATGTTCAAAGACTCGATTCCGATACGCAGGCGGCGATTGCCGGACGCCTGCTAACTGTTTTATTCAGGCACGCAGTGCGCGCTCAGTGGGGCGGCTGGAGAATCCGGCCGGAAAGCTGTGCGATGTAGGATACCGCGTTGATGGTCTCCTGATACTGGATGCGAGTCGGCCCGATGACAGCCACGGTTCCCAGGTTCTCTGCGCCAAGACGGGCGGTGGTTCCAATCAGGACAAAGTCGCGCAGCTCAGGGATGGCCTCCTCGAGGCCAACCACAACGCGCACTGTACGCTGGCGCGCGTCAACGTAGGCGTTGAGCAACTCAATGAGGCGCTCCTTGGCTTCAAGCGCCTGCAGCATGGTGCGCAGCCGCTCGCGATCCGTCTCTCCCGCGAGCAGGTTGGCCACGCCCTCGATAAAGATCGTGGGCGCGATGCTGGTTTCTGCCGCGAGAGCCCCTTTGCGATACAGCTCCTCGAGCGAGTGCATGAGCCGGTCGTATTCGCTCCGTTCGGCCTCGAGACGGCGAGCCATCTCGGCTCGAATCCGCTCAATGGACCAGCCGTGGAAATTCTCGTTGAGGTAGCGGGCTGCCGTATCGAGTTCCGCTGCGCTGAGGTCGTGGTCGAGCTGGAGGACCCGATCCAGCACGCTGCCCGCTTTGGTGATGACCACCCCCAGAATCCGGCCAGCGGCGAGACGCGAGAAGTGAATGTGCTCCAGCGTATGGAGTTCCTGCGTCGATGCCAGAGCAACGCCGAGCCCGCTGGAGATCAGCGCGAGTACGTGCGAGGTGCGCTCCAGATATTGTTCGCTGGTGCCGATGCCGGCAAAATTCTCCTCGATCTGTTCAAGCCGCTCGGGAGCCAGGATCGTTACCTGGGCGCCTGCCAGATGCTCGACGTAAAAACGAAAAGCCTGAGCAGTAGGGATGCGCCCGGCAGAAGTGTGCGGCTGATCGAGCAGGCCCGCCTCGGCCAGGGATGCCATCACATTGCGGACGGTCGCCGAACTCATGCCGTCCTTGTTGCCGAAATGGCGAGCCACCGCCTGCGACGCAACCGGTTCTCCGGTGGCGATATAGGTCTCGACGATCGCCGTCAGGACCGTGCGTTCGCGTGGACTAAGCCGCAGTTCAGAAGCCATAGAAAAGCGCCAGGACCACCTCGAAAAAGGTGAAGTCCTCCTGTTTAGATTGTAGGTTTCGCAAAAAGGCCGGTCAAGAACTGCAAGTTTCTGGAAAAGCGTCAGATACAAGCGGCGGGCACCTGGCTCGAAGCCACCCGGCAGACGCCTTCGTTAGTATTCGCCCATGACGACGTTTTCGAGCGGTTCACCGTGCATATAACGGGCAATCTGGGCGCCGGCGAACTGTATGGCGCGGACCATGAACATCGGTGTGGACGCGGCGACGTGAGGAGTGATGAGGAGGTTGGGGGCGGTCCAGAGCGGATGCCGATCGGGGAGGGGTTCAGGATCGGTGACGTCGACAGCGGCAATGATGCGTCCCGCATGCAGCGCTGTGAGCATCGCCTCCGTGTCGACGACGGGTCCGCGCGCTGCATTGACGAGCACAGCACCGTGTTTCATCAGGGCGAGCTCCCTTTCGCCGATCATGCCAGTGGTCTCGCTGGTGAACGGCACGATGAGGATCACGATATCGGCAGAGGGAAGAAGTTCCCGCAGTTCCTTTACGCTGTGAATGCTCTCGCGGGCGGTGCGGGCGACCCGAACGAAGGAGACGCCAAAGGGCTGAAGGCGGTTTTCGATGGCCTGGCCGATGGCGCCGTAGCCGACGATGAGGACCTGTTTGCCGTGGAGTTCGTCGCAAAGGATCGGCGGATAGTTCCTCTTCGAGCCAGGATGCAGCGTGTGGTAAAGATCTTCGGCTTCTTTGCGGCGAGACCAGACGCCTGCCTGCTGGATCTTGCCAAAAAGAGGGAAGTACTTGGTGGAGGCCAGTACTGCGGCGACGGTCCACTCAGCCGTGGATATGTTGTGGACGCCGCGAGCATCGCAGAGCATCACGTCTGGAGGTTTGATTTTGAGCAGCTGATCGACCCCGGCCAGAGCCGACTGAATCACCCTGAGCCCGCGAAGGAAGGGCAGCTGCCGCTGCGCCTGGCCCGACCATGGAGGCGCGATCCAGAACTCCACTTCGACGGGTTGAGCCGGCTGGAGGGGCAGCAGTTCCAGCGCGATGCCCTCCGGCAGCAGGCGGTGCAGATCGTGATCGACATTGTCGGGCAAGCCTACTTTAAGCATGGTCGCGGTTCAATCTTCGGTATCACTTCGATGGGAGCGCCTGGGCCAGAGGTTATAGAGCCGTCGCTGGCTCGTGAGTGTCGTTAGCCGAGGACTTTCCGCAGCGCTTCCAGCCCCGCAGAGATGGCCTCCAGAGGGACTGCGTAGCTGAAACGCACGTGACCTTCGCCCTGTGCGCCGAAGACAACGCCGGGAATCGTAGCCACGTTCGCTTTGTCGAGAAGCTGCGCGGCAGCACGGCGGCTGTCCTTGTCGATCTTGCGGACCGAAGGGAAAGCGTAGAACGCGCCCGCAGGAAGGTCGCACTCCAGCCCGAGTTCGCCGAGGCCTTTAACGAGCAGATCGCGGCGCTCGCGATATTCGTCGCGGCGGGCAGAGATCGTTGCTTCCGGCAGAGCCATAGCCTCCAGAGCGGCCCACTGCGTTGGCGTGGAAACGCCGTTGGTGGAGTAGAGCACGAGCTTCCGCAGGCCAGTCATGAAGGGTTCTTTGGCAACAGCGTACCCCGCGCGCCAGCCCGTCATGCCGTAGGTCTTCGAGAAGGTGTAGGCGGTGATGGTGCGTTCCGCCATACCCGGAAGCGACGCGATCGAGAAGTGCTCACCCTCGTAGACCAGGTCTTCGTATGCCTCATCCGCAATAACGATGAGGTTGTGCTTCTTGGCGAACGCAGCAACCTCTTCCGCTTCGCTGCGCGAGAACACAAGGCCAGAAGGATTCTGCGGCGTGTTGTAGTAGACAGCGCGCGTGGCGGGCGTGGAGAAGTGCTCCAGCGTGGCGGTGATTCCGTTGCGCCGCGCGGTCGCCGTCGGCACCATGACCGGCCGGGCCTGGGCGAGGGTGACCATGTCTTTGATCGGGGTCCAGAACGGCGAGAAGACAAGTACATCGTCACCGGCATCGAGGACAGCCTCGAAGGCAACGTGCAGAGCATGGGCACCGCCGCTGGTCACGATGACATCGTCGATCCCGGCTTCGATGTGATTCTTCGTTTCGAGCTTCTTTGCGATGGCGGCGCGCAGCGGCTCGATGCCTGATGAGGGTGCGTAGCGCGTCTTGTTCTCAACCAGGGCTTTCAGGCTGGCGTACTTGATGGCATTGGGGGTCTCGAAGAAGGGCTCGCCGCCATGAAAAGCATGGACCGGCTTGCCCGCGGCTCGAAGCTCGAGCACCTTGTTGCGGATCTGCACGATGTCAGAGAACCCGACTTCATCGAGACGCTTCGAGAGACGGATTGATTTCGCTTTGGATGTCATGTTTACCCGCTGAGCCGGACGTTACAGCTTAGAGCATTTTGGGGTGAACCAGGTTGGAAATTGCGCCGGGGGAGGCAAGCGGCAGGCTCAGGTCACCAAAAGGCCGGAGTAGACGGCCATGCCCGCGACGGCGTCGACGCCGAGAGCATCGAGTTCATCGATTTCGGACTGTGCGCGGATGCCGCCGGCCACAATGAGCTGGCGGGTGGTGAGCGGGCGCAAGGAACGCGCGATCTCCAGGGGAAAGCCACGAAGCGTGCCCTCCGTGTCGACATGAGTGTAGAGAAACGCGCCACACCACCGGCCGAGGCCGGCGATGGCCTCGGCCGGAGTGAGATTGACGTTTTCGCTCCAGCCGCGAACGGCAATTCTGTCCGATTTTGTGTCGATGGCTGCGACAAATTGCTCAGGTCCAATCCGTGCGGAAACTGTGGCCGCGAATTCTGCGTCGATTCCATCCTCGCGGAAGAGCGCCGAGCCGAAAATGACACGCCGAGCCCCGGCATCGAGCAGGGCACGTGCCTGATCGGCTGTGCGAACCCCGCCGCCCACCTGTACCGGCAGCTGCTTCGCAATCCGCTCGATGAGTCGCTGGTTGTTCCCGGTGCGTTTGGCGGCGTCCAGATCGATCAGCTGCACCAGCGGGAAGCGGGAGAAGCGCGCGATCCAGTAGTTGAAGTCGTCGAAGGCAAGCCGGAGTTCTTCGCCGCGCTCCAGCTGCACGATGCGTCCACCCATGAGATCGATGGAAGGAATCAGCATGGAAGCCTCACAGGGATGCCGTCGCGGCGCAGTTCCTCTTTCAGAGCGCGGACGTCGTGGATGCCGAAATGAAAGATGCTGGCTGCGAGGGCCGCATCGGCCTTGCCTTCGAGAAAAACCTGCGTGAAGTGTTGTGCGTTTCCGGCGCCTCCCGACGCAATGACCGGAATCTGTACGGCCTCGCTGACAGCGGCGGTGAGATCGCAGTCGAAACCCGCGCGGGTGCCGTCGGCGTCCATCGACGTGAGCAGGATTTCGCCAGCGCCGCGGGATTCGGTTTCACGCGCCCACTCTACAGCCCGACGACCGGTCGGTGTGCGACCTCCGGAGACGAAGACTTCTGCCTCAGTGATGGAGCGGTCAGGAATCCGGCGAGCATCGATGGCGACGACGACCGCTTGCGCGCCAAATCTGGAGCCGATGTCGCCGATGAGTTCGGGGCGGGCGAGGGCGGCTGAGTTAATGCTGATTTTGTCGGCACCTGCGTCGAAGATGGCTGCGGCTTCATCGGGAGTGCGGATGCCACCGCCGACGGTGAAGGGGACGAAGAGCTGCTGCGCGGCGCGGCGGACGGCGTCGAGCAGGGTGCCGCGGCCTTCGTGGGTCGCGGTGATATCGAGGAAGACGATTTCGTCGGCTCCGGCAGAGGCGTGGCGGGCGGCGAGTTCTGCGGGATCGCCGGCGTCGATGATGTCGACGAACTGGATGCCTTTGACGACGCGGCCGTTGCGGACGTCGAGGCAGGCGATGATGCGTTTAGTCAGCACGGGTCCCACTCCAGAAAATTGCGCAGGACGCGGAGGCCGGCTTCGCCCGATTTTTCCGGGTGGAACTGAACGCCCATTACATTGTCGTGCTCGAGCGCAGCGGCGAAGCGTTCACCGTAATCCGTCACCGCCGCAGTGACATTTGTGACCGGCGCGCGATAAGAGTGGGTGAAATAAGCAAAGCTATCGTTACGAATTCCGGCGAGGAGCTTCGACTCTGGGCGGATGGAAAGAGAATTCCAGCCAACGTGGGGCACCTTGTCGCCCGCAGCAAAACGATTGCAGAACTCAGGAAATACGGCGAGGCCAGGAACACCGGGGGCCTCCGTGCTGCCTGCAAAAAGCCACTGTAGTCCAACGCAGATACCCAGGAACGGAACGCCGACATTGATCTGATTCTTGATTGCGGCTTTGAGGCCGTGTTCTTCAAGAAACCTGGTGGCGGCGAAGTGGCCCACTCCAGGAAGAATGATCCGCTCAGCCGCAGCCACGTCCTCAGGGCTCTCCGTCACGACCACCTCCGTGCCGAGATGTCGCAGCGCCTTGACCACGGAAGTCAGGTTTCCAGCCTTGTAGTCGATGACGGTGACGCGCATCAGAGCAGCCCCTTCGTGCTGGGGAGTTGTTGTTTGAGTTGCGGATCGCGTGAGCAGGCGAAGCGTAGCGCGCGGGCGAAGGCTTTGAAGAGGGCTTCGATCTTGTGGTGGTTCGAGCGGCCATACATGGTTTTCACATGGATGTTGGCACGTGCGCCGCGGGCGAAGCCTTCGAAGAAATCCTCGACCAGCTCGGACTGGAGGTCGCCGACCAGGCGCGTGCGGACCTTCGTTTCCACGTGATGGGCGGCGCGGCCGCTGAGATCGACGGCCGCGAGGCCGAGGGTCTCGTCCATGGTCATGAGGAAATATCCGGCGCGCAGGATCCCGCGCTTGTCGCCGAGAGCCCTGTCAAAGGCTTCGCCGAGCGCGATCCCGACGTCCTCGACGGTGTGGTGCTGGTCGACATCGAGGTCGCCCTTGCAGGTGAGGTTGAGATCGAAGGCTCCATGGCGGGTGAAGAGCTCGAGCATGTGGTCGAAGAAGCGGATGCCGGTGGAGATGGTGTAACGGCCCTGGCCTTCGAGGGTGAGACGGAGATGGATTTCGGTCTCGGCGGTCTTGCGGTCGATCGCCGCGGTGCGCTTCTTCATCGTACGGAGCCTCCGGACCGATTCGCGGACCTGCCGATTTCGGCGAGGGATTGTTCGAGGGCGGCGATTCCCTGTTCCGTCTGTTCGCGCGTGCCGAGGGTGATGCGCACGCAGCCGTCGCAGCCGGGATCGGCGGAACGATCGCGGACGAGGACGCCTTTTGTGCGCATGGCGGTGACGAATTCGCGGTGCTGCCGGCCGATTTCAACCAGGACAAAGTTGGCCTGCGAGGGCCAGTAGAGGACGCCGAGGCGTTGCAGCGCCGATTCAAAGAGCGGGCGCGAGGCCAGGACTTCGCCGGTATACCAGTCCAGGTAGTCTTCGTCCTCGAGCGCGGCGGTGAGGCAGGTTAGCGCAACCGAGTTGACACTGTAGGGCGAGATGGCGCGCCGAAGCCACTGCATCTGCTCTTCCGGCGCGGCGAGAACGCCGAGGCGGAGTCCGGCGAGGCCGTAGGCTTTGGAAAATGTGCGCGCGACGATGAGATTTGGCGCGCGGCCGATGAGGTCGAGCATGGTTTCGCCGTGGAAGTGGAAATAAGCCTCGTCAACGAGCACGACGGCGTGTGGGGCAGCGTCGATGAGGTTCAGGAGATCGGCACGGGACGCAGTTTGACCGGTGGGGCTGTTGGGATTCGCGATGGCAATGAGGCGCGTAACGGGAGTGATGGCATCGAGGAGCGCGCGCAGCGGGAATCGAAAGCCGTCTTCGGCGGGAACAGTGACGACGTGGGCGGGAGTGGCTGAGGCATAGACCTCGTACATCGTGTAAGTCGGGACAGGGAGAAGGATCTCCGTGCCGGAGTCAAGATAGGTTTGGCAAAGGACGTGGATTGCCTCGTCGACTCCGTTGGTGAGAAGGACCTGTTGCGGTTGCAGGCCGAGGTGCGCGGCGACGCGGGCTTCGACGGGTTCGCGCTCGGGATAGCGAGTGAGATCGCCGCGAGAAATGCGGCCAAGGGCTTCGAGCACGCGAGGAGAGCAGGCGAAGGTGTTCTCGTTGAAGTCGAGGCGGAGGCCGCTGCGATCGCCCAGCGGCGGGTGGTATTCCTTCATCCGACGGATAGTCGCGGAGGGATGCGGACCCTGGGCTTTTATCTCAGTCATGCTCAGCCCCCTTTGGCAACCGCGCGCTTATCGCCGCGGCATGGGCAGTGAGGCCTTCGGCTTCCGCCAGCAGGTGGGCTGCGGGGCCCAGCGCGCGAACACCGGTCTCGGAGTATTCCTGGATGGTGATGAGCCTGACGAAATCCAGGACGCTGAGGCCGCCGCGGCTGCGTGCGAGTCCGCCGGTGGGGAGCGTGTGGTTGGGCCCGGAGATGTAATCGCCAAGGGGCTGCGCGGACCAGCGGCCGATGAACACCGAGCCGGCATTGCGCACCCAGGCGAGGTCGGTGGCAGAATCGACGGTGAGATGCTCGGGGGCAATCCGGTTGGTGAGGGCGTGAGCTTCGTCGACAGTGCGGGCGACGATCGCGAGGCCGCGATTTGTAACTGCCGTGGTGGCGAGTGGGTTGCCTTTCGCCAATGTTGTGACCGCTGCGGTGACAAATTTGGCCAGATCTGTGCATGTGGTGATGAAAATGGTCAGCGTGTCGGGATCGTGCTCGGCCTGGGCAACGAGGTCGGCGGCGATGAGATTCGGATCGCCGGTTTCGCTGGTGACGACGGCTTCTGTGGGGCCGGCCAGCATGTCGATGGAGCAATCGAAGGCGACGAGCTTTTTGGCGGCGGTGACCCAGGCGTTGCCGGGGCCGACGATCTTGTCGACGGCCGAGATGGTGTCAGTGCCATAAGCCAGGGCGGCGATGGCGTGCGCTCCACCGACACGGTAGAACTCAGAAATCCCCAGCAAATAT
>Ga0335073_10003523_pt1 | contig 21833 bp, 20 predicted proteins | sample Lox_Sample_22_FD_207093 | JGI IMG/M metagenome (GOLD analysis project Ga0335073, IMG submission 207093) | Soil microbial communities from Loxahatchee National Wildlife Refuge, Florida, United States - Lox_Sample_2.2 | ecosystem: Environmental > Terrestrial > Soil > Wetlands | place: USA...
CAGAAGCGGGCAGATTATCAGGGCGTTTTGCGGCCTGCGAGACGATTCGCAGGAATCTGTGCCGTTATGCGGACCCTGCTCAACCTTTTAATGGCCTCGCTCGTCTACCGAAATGAATACGGTTTCTTTCAAGTCGGCGCCGCGGGCCCGGAGATTGAAATGATGAGAAAGCAGCAGTTCAACAACTTTGCCGCCGGATTTTCCCTTCTTGCCCTCGCGCTTCTTGCGATCGCCGGCGTCTCGCAACTTCGGGCGCAGGCAGCGGGTCAGCGATTTGTCGGCACCATTACGGCGATCGCCGATGACAGCATCACAGTCAAAACCGATGCGGGCGAAGTTCGCCAGGTGAAGGTTCCATCCACGGCGATAATGAAGCGGATCGAACCGGGCCAGCGAGACCTCGCGGCCGCCGTCACTATTCAGTTGAGCGATCTGGCAACCGGAGATCGCGTGCTGGTCCGCCTCGACGCTGCTGCAACTGACGCAACCCCTGTGGCTGCGCAGATCGTCACCATCAAGGCCGCCGATGTTGCCGCCCGGCAGCAGAAAGAGCGCGAAGAGTGGCAGCGCACCGGAGTAGGCGGCCTTGTGAAGAGCGTCGACCCTGCAATGGGTGTCGTTGTACTGACATCCGGGGCGGGACCCGCATTGAAGGTCATCACCGTCCACGTCGGCAAGTCTACGGTGCTCAAGCGCTATGCGCCGGCATCTGTCCGGTTTGATTTGGCCCAGCCTGCGCCGATCGACGCAATTCATGTGGGCGATCAATTGAGAGCGCGGGGCACAAAAAACGCAGACGGCACGGAACTGGATGCGGATGAGGTAGTTTCCGGCAGTTTTCGCAATATTTCGGGAATAATTTCTTCGCTCGACGCATCGAATTCGACATTTGTCGTAAAGGATCTTCTGACCAGGAAACCGGTGACGATTCACATCACACCCGACGCACAGATGCATGCGCTGCCGGAGATGATGGCACAGATGATTGCAGCGAGACTGAAGGGCTCTGCCAACGGAGCAGCGTCCGGAGGCAATGGCAGCGAGTTGCACACGCACGCAGCGTCGGGCAATGGCAACAGCCGATGGGCTGGCCAGGGACATGGCCAGAGCGGCGACCTGCAGCAGGTGTTGAACCGCGCCCCGGTCATCCAGTTCGCCGACCTCAAAAAAGGCGAAGCGGTCATGCTTGTCTCCACTGCGGGCGACGGCGATGTTACGGCCATCACCTTGTTGACTGGCGTCGAACCTCTGCTGCAAGCGCCTGAGGCAAGCCAGAATTTGCTCTCGAGCTGGAGCATGGGATCGGGCGGGGCCTCGGAATCAGAGAGCCAATAAGCGCCGCAATATATTGACATCAAGTTGAGAGGGATACGTGTATTTCCGAATTCATTGCTGGCTTCATCTTCTGATTGCGGCGATTTTTTGCGTTGCCGCTGCAAGTGCAAGGGGCGACGAAGCGCCGCAGGCGTCTGCGCCCGAAGCGGGTACCGCCGTTGTGCATGGCCATATTACCGACCCGACGGGAGCGCTGATTCCGGGTGCGCAGATCACCGTCGAAACGCCGGCAGGAGCCGTGGTGAAGTCGACCAGGGCCGACGCCGCGGGCACCTACGAGGTCCGGGGACTCGCACCCGGCCACTACATCGTTCAGGTCGCGTTTACCGGCTTTGCGCCGTTTCAGTCTCAGGATCTTCTGCTGGAAGCCGGGCAGATCAAGCGTATCGACGTGAAGATGGCGATCGAAGCCGCGCAGCAGAATGTCGTGGTCACCGACGAATCGCCGACGGTGAACATCGAAGCCGGCGGCAACTCGAACTCAGTGGTGATCAAGGGTAAGGATCTCGATGCCCTTTCCGACGATCCCGATGAGTTGTCGAGTGAGTTGCAGGCTCTGGCAGGCCCCTCCGCGGGACCCAACGGCGGCCAGATCTACATCGACGGCTTTACCGGTGGCCAGCTGCCACCCAAGTCGGCGATCCGCGAGATTCGCATTAACCAGAATCCGTTCTCCGCGGAGTTTGATCGGTTAGGCTACGGCCGCATCGAAATCCTGACCAAGCCCGGCACCGATAAGCTGCACGGCCAGTTCTTCATGATGGGGAACCAGAAGTCTTTCAATACGGGCAACCCCTTCACAAAAGACGTTCCCTCCTACGACCGGCTGCAATACAACGCAACCATCAATGGATCGCTCAACAAGAAGACCTCGTTCTTCGTAAGCATGGAGCAGCGCAACAACCACGACGAGCAGGTTTACGACTATCTGCCCGCCGTGCTCGATCCGACAAGTGGCTTCTATCAGCTCGCGACGGCCTATGTGTCTGGAACGGAAAGCAATCCCCACAACCACATTAACTTTTCGCCCCGCATCGACGTGCAATTGGGCGACAAAGACACGCTCACCTTCCGCTACCAGTTCTTCTATGACACGGAATCGGGCGACATTGGCAATCTGGAGTTGCCTGCACAGTCGCAAAACACCAAGTCGACTGAGCACACCTTCCAGTTGAGCGACTCGCACATCATCAACGATCACATCGTGAATGAGACGCGTTTTGAATACCGCCGCGCCCTCGAGACAGATACTCCCGTGAGCAATGCGCCGACCATCACCGCGAGCGGCGACTTCACCGACGGCGGCGCCTCAGCACAATCGATGCGCGACCACCAGGACCACCTTGAGCTGCAAAACTTCACCACGATGAGCGCCGGCAGGCACGCTCTCAAGTTCGGCGCGTGGCTGCGCGATAATCGCGATGCCAACACATCGACCTCAAACCGCAACGGCACTCTGATCTTCAGCCCCACAGCCTACGTGGACGCGCTCAATAGCCTGGCGCAGGGGCAGAACATCAACTCGATCGGCACCGCCAGTTCTGACCCAAACTCCTCTGGCTTGACCAAGCTGCTCATCTCTGCCGGGCAAACCTCTTACACCGCGAATGTCTTTGACGGCGCGCTCTTCCTGCAGGACGACTGGAGGTTCAATCCGCGGCTCACGCTCTCAGGCGGCGTTCGCTGGGAGACGCAGAATCACATCGCCGACCACAATGACTGGGCTCCGCGCGTTGCCATGGCCTATGCTCTCGATGCCAAGGGCAACAAACCGGCAAAGACCGTGCTGCGCGCCGGCTACGGCATCTTCTACGATCGCGTGCAGATTGCCAATGTGCTCGCCGCTACGCAGCAGGCCGTGAACTCCGGCCAGGTACAGGTGACAACCGACGATCCGAGCTGCCTGAACGGCACGAGCCTGACGAACATCGACTTTTCCGGCTGTCTGCCCCCTGCGCCTTTTGCGACAACTCCGCAAAGCACTTCGGTGATTATCGCGCCGCATTTTCACGCTCCGTACACGCACCAGTTTGGCGCCAGCATCGAGCGGCAGGTTACCAAGTCGACTACTGCGACCATCACCTATCTCCGCTCCTTCGGCGTCCACCAGGTGGTAACGCGCGACTCGAACGCGTATCTGCCTGGGACGTATCAACTGGGCAGCTCAACGTTGACCGGCGTGCGCCCCGATCCTTCGCTCGGCATCGTGCAGGAATACTTCCCCGAAGCAGTCTTCAAGCAGAATCAATTGATCGTCAATGTGAACGCCAGGCTCTCGCCACGCTTCAGCATCTTCGGGTTCTATAACCTCTCCTATGCGAATGCCGATGGAGCCGGGGGAACGGTTTCGAATTCCTACAACCTCAACCAGGACTACGGCCGCGCCGGCTTTGTCTCGCGCAACATGGTCTTCCTGATGGGCAACTACATGGGTCCGCTCGGCCTCCGGTTCAATCCGTTTCTGATCGCGCATACAGGCAGGCCCTACAACATATCTGTGCAGCAGGATCTGACCGGCGACAACTTCCTCAACAATCGCCCCGGCCTCGTTGATGCATCGACATGCTCTTCCGATCCGACCAGCGGCCGCTATATTCCCACGTCGTATGGATGTCTGGATGTGACACCCGATGAAGGCGAGAATCTACTTCCCGTTAATGCGGGCAACAGTCCATCTTCGGTCGCTTTCAACCTGCGGCTGAGCCGTTCGTTCGGCGTCGGGCCAAAACTTGAGAATGAGGCCGGTGGTGGACCGCCGCCTCCGGGAGGCGGTCCGGGCGGTGGAGGACATCACGGAGGCGGCGGACCTGGCGGCGGATTCGGTCCCGGTGGATTTGGCGGCGGTGGCGGCGGCCCAAGGGGCATGTTCGGTCCCCAGGGTAGCGGACGCAAATACAGCCTGACCTTCACTGCCCAGGCACTCAATCTCTTCAACAACGTCAACTATGGGACGCCGACGGGGACTATCAGCCCGACGGCAATCCTCGACAGCTCGCAGAATGTGACCGGGTATACGCCAGGCGGCAACTTCGGACGCTCCCGTGGTCTCGCCGGACAGATCTTCTCGTCCGGTGCGGCTTCGCGGCGCATCTTCTTCCAGGCGTCGTTCTCTTTCTAGTTCGCCAATCGACAGCACAAGGGCTGGGGCACGCACCTCGGCCCTTGTCATTTTGGCACCGAGACCCTTCTGCAGAGCGGTCTAGAGCAATGACTGGTAAAGCTTCTCCCATTCGGCAGCTTTGCTGTCGATGCTGAAGTATCGAAGGATACGTTGTCGCGCCGCCCGGCCAGCCATCGCCCGTCCCGCAGCGGGTCTGCGCATCGCTTCGAGCATCGCAGCGGCTAACGCGGCGGAGTCTTTCGCCCGGACTATGGAACCCGTATCACCGAGAAGTTCTCGCACACCGCCAACGTCGGTCGCAACCACCGGCTTCTCCATCGACATTGCCTCACCGATGACCAGCGGCATACCTTCCCATGCTGACGAAAGAACAAAGCCATCCGCGGCGTCGAGCAGCGTGGGCATGTCGCGGCGGAGGCCAAGAAGGCGCACGCGGTCGTGCTCGCTGGAGGACGCTTTCAGCCTGAAGCACCCGGGTTCTTCTCTGTCGCTCGATCTCGAGCCGGCGGCCGTCTCTCCGGCAATCCAGAGTTGCGTCTCGTGCATCGTGTCTTGCACTTGTTCAAACGCGCGGATGAGGTTTGGATAGTCCTTCGCTTCCGTGATGCGGCCTGCCGCAAGCCAGATGAAATCATTTCCGGCCCCGAGTTGAGTCCGCATCGCCTCTCGTCGTGGCGTATCCGGCGTGAATTCGCCCGTATCGATGCCATTGGTCAGCACGCCGCACTTCTCGCGCGGCACGGCTTTTAGCCGGATAAAGCGCTCGGCTGCGGCTGTGCTTACCGCCGTAGTATGGCAAACCAGAAGATCCGTCCACCGGTAGGTCAGCATGCGCAGCCGGCCGCCCTCATAGACGTTGTGAATCGTGCTGATAACTCGCGGCGCGGCGCCGCAGAGCCCCATCATGCGCGCCAGCATGTTCGCCGGATAGGTGTGACTGTGCACGACATCGGGTTTGAACGCCCCAAGAGCGCGCCGTGCCCGCAACGCGCCGGCAACAAGGTCGACCGGGGTCTTCTGCATGTTCAGGTAGACAACGTCAGCCTGCGCTGGCCACTCCTGCTGTTGCCTGGCGCGCAGCGCAAGCAGCAAAACGGTGTGTCCGCGCGCAGACATGCGGTCCGCGAGCGCGAGCACCTGCTTCTCTGCCCCTCCTATGCCGAGCGATGTGAGGATGTAGGCGATGCGCATCGAGCCCTGCAACGTACGTCCAGCAGATTCCCAGCCTAGACGGCTCAGCGCCAGTCCGATGTGACCGCAATCATGCGTCTTTACTGACCCGGGCTACGGTATGATTCCCCTGTAATCCCCATCTTCTGAACCTCCGTGGTACAGCGCCTGCGGCCCCGGGGATTCAGGAAAGACATCCTCAGGAGGTCGCTCCCATGAGCGCCGAAGCAGATGCCGCGGTCCAGCCGGCCTGCCGCCTCGTGCAGGCGGGCGATCCATACATCGGCAAACAAGGCCTCGAATACGCTGTTGCCATCTCCGCTGAGTCCGTTGGAGCTTCGGGCATTCACATGCAACTGGTCACCATTCCACCCGGTGGCCGTGCCAGGGCGCACAAGCACGCGACGCATGAAACCGCGATCTACGCGCTCAGCGGCGAATCGGGCGTGTGGCACGGCGATCGGCTCGAACACCACACCATCGTCAGGCCGGGCGACTTCTTCTACATCCCCGCCGACGTTCCCCATCTGCCCTACAACCCCAGCAAGACTGAAAACGTAGTCGCCGTGATCGCACGAACCGATCCCAACGAGCAGGAAAGCGTAGTGCTGCTGCCGGAACTGGATGCAATACATCCGTCGTGATCAAACGCCGGGAAAAGAGAAGCACCCGGCAACCCGCTGATTTGCAAGGAGCAAGTGATGGCAATGAAGAGGCGTGACGTGTTACGTGCGGTTCCGGTGGCGATCGGAGCCGGTGCGCTTTTCTGTGGGAATGCGTTAGGAGAAGCCTCAGCCGGCGTGGAAACGCCACCACAGACGGAGCCGTCAAAGCAGAAGCTCGACTCAACCGCTGCCCCTTCGCGCGAAACGGTCGCGGGCATCGGCGGGTTTTTCTTTCGCGCGCGCGATCCAAAGGCTCTGAGCCAGTGGTACACCCAGCATCTGGGCATCCTGCCTATTCCCTCGAGCCAGGAGGACAAAGTGTGGGAGCAGGAGGCTGGACCGACGGCCTTTGCTCCCTTCCCCCAGACGACCAGGTACTTCGGCGATGCGGAGAAGATGTGGATGATCAACTTCAGGGTGAGAGATCTCGATCGCATCGTGGCGCAGTTAAGAGAGGCGGGCATCGAGGTCAACGTCGATCCGCAGAGCGATGCTACCGGCCGCTTTGCTCATTTGAAAGATCCCGAAGGCAACCCGATCGAGCTGTGGCAGCCGGCTCCGAAGCCGGCGAAGTAGCCAGGCTCTTACCAGCCGGCGAGTCAGTCTTTCGTCGCAAATCTTCGACGCAGCAGAGTATCGACGGCAATCGCGCCTGGCCCCAGAATCAGGATCAGCAGCGCTGCGAACCAATACGTGTAGGGTGTCGCCCCGTAGAAATCATCCGGCTTCGAAAGAATATGGAAAAAGTTTGTGCGGTCGTCGGGCACGCTCAGGTAGGCCATCGTCATGTTCACCCATAGCACCAGCGAGGTGAGCCGCGAGGCGATGCCCAGCGTGAACAGGATGCCTCCGCCGAACTCTACCAGTGCAACCATCAGCGCGGTCATGTGCGGAGCGGGCAGGTTCAGCGAAGTGAAGAAGTCTGTCACCTTGTCCAGGTGCGTGAGCTTGCCCCAGCCATCCTGGCAGAACTGCCAGCCCCAGTAGAGGCGAATGGCGAGCAACAGCGGGCTCTGCAGCCGGGCCAGCAGGCCGGCGCAGCGCGAGTAGAGTTGGACGAGCGTTTGCATGTCGATCCGTTCTGACGGGGAAGAAATTTGTACGGCCTTTCGTCACAGAAAGAAGACGCTGCACAGAGGGTCCAGGTTACAACAGACACAGGTTCGACTGCTTCCCCACTATGCCTTGATCAGCGATTCGAGATCAGGCGCGCAGATCCAGCCCAATTCCGCCCATGTGGCAAACCACTTCCGCACCTGCTGTGTCCGGCGCACTTCGGCGATGCGCGATCCGATAAACCCGGTCTGCAGCGCATCGGCCAGCGGCATCCCCTGGCGAATAGCCTTCAGCGTGAGAAATTCCTCCCGTTGCAGCCGCAGGTAGTAGACCGAGTAGTCGACGCGATGCGCCGCAAGCCAGGTGGGCCGCCTGCGGAGCTTCGGGAGCCGCACGGCGGGCTCGTCACCCTCGTCGTGGCTCACACCCGCCTCACTGGTCTGGCGCTTCTCGCCTTTATGCAGATTGAGCACCAGATCATCTGCCGGGTACTCAAGCGCGATGAGTTGCAGATGCGGCTGCAATGCGAGTCGCGATCCTGCATCGAGCGTCGCTATCTGTTCGAGCGTCAGCGGCGTGTTCTCTCCCGAGTCAAATGCCTCGACAAAGGCCCACTCGATGCGCGCCACGTCGACAGCCAGGCGATGACGGCGGCCGGCAAACTGCGGATTCGCCACGAGCCACTCCGGCATCTTCGATCCGAGATTGCGCAGTGTGAACGAGCGGCTGGGATGCGCGGTGAGATACGCGATCGATAGCGATTCAAAGGCACGCGCCCCGACAATCGTCTTGAGTCCGGGAAAATCTTCGGCAATGGCGCCCAGCACGCGATACCAGTACTGCCGGTTGTAGATCTCCAGCCGCTCAAACGAAGACAGCCTGCTGTTGGGCGCGATGAACGACTCCGCCAACTCGCTCATGGGCCGGCCATCCGCAGCGGTCTGCCGCATGTCTTCATCCGCGGTCAGCGGTTGCATTACGGCATGCGCCATCATGCGTTGCAGTTCGGCCAGCGGCATCGGCTGTGGCGTCTGTGTGGAACCGGTCATTTCGCCGCCTCGGCCAGTTGCCCGGCATGCTGATGCAAAAAGCGTTCGGCCTTCTTTGCCTCGTTGTGGACTTCATCAAAGCTTGGAATATGGTCATCCCACTCCAGCAGCGTCGGCGTCGGACCGCTGCGCTCGATGGCGCGCGCATATAGCTGCCACACCGGATCGATTACCGGATGGTCGTGGGTGTCGAGGATGTACTTTTCGTAGCGCGAGTGGCCCGCGACATGAATCTGCGCCACACGATGCGCGGGAACGGCATTCACATACTGCATCGGATCGAACTCGTGATTGACCGAGGAGACGTAGATGTTATTCACGTCAAGCAGAATGCCGCAGTCAGCGCGCTCCACCACTTCGTTCAGAAACTCCCACTCGGTCATCTGCGAGCCGGTGAAGGCGGCGTACGAACTTACGTTCTCCACCGCTACGGGAATCTCAAGATAATCCTGCACCTTGCGTACCCGCTCCACGGTCCGCTCCACAGCTTCCCACGTATAGGGCAGCGGCAGCAGATCGTGCGTGTAAGTGCCGTCCACCGAACCCCAGCAGAGATGATCGCTGAGCCATGGCGTATTGGTGCGGCGCACCAGTTGCTTCAGACGGCGCAGATGCTCGGGATCGGGCTCTGTCACTGAGCCGAAGTACATCGAGACACCGTGCTGCACCACGCGATATTGCTCAAGAATGCGATCGAGCGTGGCCAGCGGCCGTCCCGCATCGATCATGAAGTTCTCTGAGATGATCTCGAACCAGTCCACGACAGGCTTGCGCGAGAAAATGTGCTCGTAGTGCGGAATGCGCAGGCCGATGCCGATTCCGTGATTCGAAAATGCATTGAAGCGATTGCCAGGCATGAGTAGAGGTCTGCTCAGAGGGTTAGGAGAGGAGAAAACCGGACGACAGAAAAATCATGGGACCGGGCGCGGGGCGACTTGCTACGAGGAAACCGCCCGCGGCCCGATCCCGAAGGTCCTTAGGCGAACTTGGGCATGTGGCCGCCGTCAGTCGCGCATCCACCCTTGCCCTTACAGCTGTTCTTGCCCTTGCAGCCGTTGTCGCTGGACTTGCAGCCACCCTGGCCCTTGCAATCGTTCTTGCCTTTACAGGAGTGCTTGGCGGGCTTGTCGGCGCCGGCGTAACGCAGGCCTGCGTTGGCCGCATGGGCCGAGTTGCCATTCGCCGCCGATCCCGGGGTAGCCGCCTGAGCCGCAACTGTTCCGCCCATCAGACCAGTGAGAGCCGCGCTGAGCAGAAGAGCATTGAATTGTTTCGTCATGGTGTTTGACCTCGCTTGGGGGTTGGGGCGGAGGGGTCCGCCGGTTGCGACGACGCGGAGACTGCCGTCGGCAGCCCCGCACTTTCAGAGGCACGCAATCTAGGACTACGCGCACGAGCGAAAGGTTACAAGGAAAGGCCGCCGGGTGAACATGAAATTCTTTCGAGCGGCCCTTCACCCAGATGAACGGGCTCGCGGCCAGATTGGATTGGATCGGCCTTTCGGATCGAATCAGGGCCCGGTGCAGTACTCTGGTCCTGTCCCCGAGGCAATTGCGCGGCCTGATGCATTGGAGGTTAGCAGTGGATTCCCGGAAGTGGAGCGCCCTGAGTGGCACGAGCCTGGTGTTTGCTCTGGCGCAGAGTCTTTGTACGGCCGTCTTGACCATCAGCGGCATCCGCGTGGCCATCGGGCTCTCTGCCCTCGCCGCCGCCAGCGGCATCTACGCACCGGCGCGGGGCTGGCACCAGGACGCCATCCGCATACCCATGCTCATCCTCGCGACCGTAGGCGCAGTGGTCAATCTCGCCGTGGTCTTCTGGATCCGGCGCCTGCGCTCGCGCCCAGCCGCTCAATGGCGCAGACGCGAACTGAGCACAAAAGAAAAACGATCGGAGCAGCTGCAGATCGCCATGGCGATTCTTACGCTGGTCCTCGTCGGCCTCGAGACGTGGACGCATCCCATGGTGCATCGCACCGGACCCCCGCCGCCGGCCGCGGCTGTGCACTCGCACGCGAACTAAGTGGATTCCGCGCTGGAAGAATCAAGCGGCGGATCGGGCTTGTTGATCTCCTCATCAATCCGCTCGTGCAGCCGCTTGCTGAATCCGGCGGGCAGTTCAAACACGCGGTCGTCAGCCACCAGCACCACGATATTCCGGGTCGAATCCAGCACGGCTGAGCAGATCTCGCAGGTCTCCAGGTGCCTGTCGATTTCGGCGCGCAAAACCGGGTCCACCTCGCCGTCGATATACGCGGAGATGTGTTCCCAGACGTGTTTGCAATCGATCCTCATGCGCGCCCCCACAAGAAGCCTTTGCGTTTCGGTGCAAACGCTTTCAGTTGCGGGGCCAACTCCTTCTGCAACATGGCCCGGGCCCGGTGCAACCGGACCTTGACCGACCCTTCGCTGATGCCCAGGGCCGCTGCAGTTTCGCGGATATCCATCTCTTCGATGTCCCTCAGCACCACGACGTTACGGTAATTCTCCGGCAGCCGCTCGATGGCCGCCCGCAAAATCTCGCCCAACTCCTTCCGCTCCAGTTCGTCTGCGGGAATCTCGCGCCAGCTGGTCAGGATCGCCGGCGTGTAGTCGCCGGTCTGCTCGTCAGTCTCGGCATCCAGAGAGTCTTCTCTGCGAGTGCTCAACTTACGCAGACGGCCCAGCCCTTCATTGCGCGCGATCGACAACACCCAGGTCCGGAACTGCGAATCTCCCCGAAACAGATGCAGATTTGTATATACCTTGATAACTGTTTCCTGGGCCGCATCTTCAGCATCGGCTTCATTCTTGAGCAGAGAAAAGAGAAGAAAGTAGATCGACCGCTCACAGGGGCGGATCAGCTCATGAAACAGGTGTTTCTCGCCCGCAAGAATGCGGCGTATCGTCTCGGCATCCTGTTCCGGCACGGTCCCCGTCATCGTGATTCATCCTGCCTGGCAATCAGGCATTCACTAAGTAGGTTGGTACTCCGCCACTATACCTGCCTGTCGTCGTTCGGACTACCTGATCAAACCCTGCAGGCCCAGCAACCTATCTTTGGGCTACTGAATACAATCCTTATACCTAAATAGACAATTGGGCTGTACAATCACACCACGAGGAAACCCCATGGCCGGAGATATACAGCTCACTTGCAGCGATTGCGGGCAGGAATTTACCTTCACCGCTGCAGATCAGGCGTTCTTCCAGGAACGCGGTTATTCCACACCCAAGCGTTGCAAGCCTTGCCGTATGGCGAAGAAAAATGACCAGGGGGGTTCCGGCTATCGTTCGGCTCCATCTCAGGGTACGCCAGTGATCTGCTCAGGCTGCGGCCAACCCACAACTGTTCCCTTTGAGCCGCGTGGAGACCGGCCCGTGTTTTGCCGCGATTGCTACCAGGCGCGCAAAGGCAGCGGTGGCGGCGGCGGCTCTTCCCGCGGACGCGGCGGACGTTACTAAGTTCCAAATGGCCCGGTTCCCATGCACGATCCGGGCCTGCACCACTCAAGTAAGGCCAGCAAGAGCTCGATGCGACGTACGATCCGGCACGCGATGCCATCCACGGACCTCGGGAAGGCGAGTTCTCTGCCTTTTTTCCTGGAACAACTCCATCGGCCCGCATGACGAAACTGTCATGGACTTCACACAAATGCCCCGCTACACTTGCGCAAGCGGACACATCTTCCGGACTCCGAACCAAAGACACCAACCTCATGGCAGCGGCACCTTCCTCTCTCGCGCATCCGCCTCAAACCCCCGCCATCCAGCGTCCTGTCTTCTCTTCATTTAGCCTTCTTGCCGCCTGTACCCTGACCATTCTCTGTGCGCCGGCCTTCGCTGCCGCTGCAGCGGACGCGCACACGGCACTTGCTCAACAACGTCAGCGTATCGAAACAGCCGACTATCGCATAAGCGGAAGGCTCATCAACGTCGACGCCAGGGGCGCGCGCGCCACGTTCGGCCTCACCATCAAGGCGCATTGGTACGCCGATGCATTGCACATCCGGCTCGACGTCACCTCGCCCGCTACAGCACGCGAGCATGTCCTGCTTGAACTCCGCGATAACGGGCAGGAGGAAATCTCCGTGGCCCATCCGGGCGACTCGGCCATGCGCCGGCTGCCCGCCGCGCGCTGGAGTGACGGCCCGGGCAACGGAGCCTTCAGCTTTGAGGACTTTCTTGAGCCTGAGTATTTCTGGCCCGATCAGAACATCGAGGGCGAAACCCGCCGCGGTGCTCGTGACTGCACCATCGTTCGCAGCAGGCCCTCGGCCTCCGACACCACTCGTTACTCCGAAATTCGTTCCTGGCTCGACAAGACTATCGGCTTTCCTGTATACGCGGAGAAGACTCTCAAGTCACCCGGCCTCGTCAAAGAGTTCACCTCCCTCGGTCTGCGCCACGACGGAGGCGTCTGGTCGGCGAGCCAGGTCCAGGTCACGGTACGCGGCAGGCCCGGTTCCACGATCCTCATCATCGATCGCGGGACGGCGCACGCCAACTTGAGCGCGAAAGACTTTGCCCCGGCTGCTGCGCTTCGCTTTGAAGGAGGTCTATGAAGCTGCTGATCGTCATGTGCTGCCTGACCACGGGGCTCCTGCTCATCGGCTTCGTCTACCAGTGGATCGGCGCACAGCGCGACCGGAGACGCTACACGAACGATGGACGCTGGGTTGACATTGGCGACGGGCATCGTCTCTACCTCCTCGAAAAAGGCTCGGGTGGCCCCACAGTCCTCTTCGAATCCGGCATCGCTGCCACCAACCTCAACTGGGCTCACATCCAGGAGCATGTCGCGCGCTTCACCGGCACCGCCTCCTACGATCGCAGCGGCCTCGGCTGGAGCAGCAGCCCTTGCCGCAGCGCCCGCACTCCCGGAAACATCGTCGCCGAACTGCATGCAATGCTGCAGTGTGCCCGGATCAGGCCTCCCTACGTGCTCGTTGGCCACTCCTTTGGCGGTCTTGTCATGCGGCGCTTTGCGCTCGAGTATCCCGGCGAAGTCGCCAGCGTCGTCCTGGTCGATCCCATGCGCTGCGACGAGTGGCCTCCGGCAAACCCTGAAAAGCAGTCCCAGGTCGATCGCGGCACGCGCCTCTCAAGCTACGCAATTCCCATTGCGCGCGTCGGCCTGGCGCGCCTCGCCATCACTTCTCTGCTCTGCCGGTCCGGCATCGTCTCGCGCTGGATCACCGGCGCGGGAGGACAGGGAGCGCACCACGTCATGAGCCGCGTAACCGAAGAGGTCGGCAAGATGCCGCGCGAAGTCTGGCCTGTTGTCGCCGCACACTGGTCGCGCCCCAGCTACTACGCCGGCATGCGCAGCCATGTCTCCGCTGTTCCCGATTCGGTCCGGGAGATGATGCAGGCTGAGCCGATTCGCGACATTCCTGTCCTTGTGCTGACCCCGGAGAAATCCACGCCTCTCTCCGAAGGCTGCCTCCGTCTCATCGGCGACAACGTGACGCAGGTGATCGCGCCCAAGTGCGCACACTGGATTCATCTCGATCAGCCGGAGCTGGTAATCGATTCCATCCGCACCATGGTATCCGCTGCCAGCCCTGAAGCCCAGCCTGTCACAGCTTAGACCCTACGGCTTTTCACCGGCCATAAACGTCGTCCACGGGCCGGCTTTCATGTCGTGCAGGATCGAGCTCTCCCAGTCAAACTGCGGATGCGCTTTGAGGAACGGTGCGGCGATGAAGTCCTCTCCGCATGGATGCCCTGCGCGGCCGATAAAGCTGAGCTTCGCGGCGAGGTCCGAATCCATAACCTTGCCGGTCACCGCTCCCCCCGGATCGTACGGCGGATCGTCCCACACCTTTTCGCCCACAGGCGACGTATCTTCGTGCCCGCACAGGCTCCGCTTGCCGGCGTCAATCTTGTGCTCGTAGCTGTCGTAGTGGTCCGACAGATACGCTTCAGCCAGCGCTGTGTCCAGCTTGCCGTAGTGCTCTTTCATGAATTCTTCGGCGCGAATGTGCCGCGCGTTCATCGAGCTCTCAGGATCGTTGGGATTGAACCCCGGCGTATCATCGCGAATCAGCAGCGGATTCGCCGCGAAGTTCGAAGAGACAAAGTAGCCGTCCTTCTTCTTGGTCAGCGGCGTGTGGTGCAGGCCCAACTCCAAATATCCGATCTCGCCCGTCTTGCGATCGCCGATCAGCCACGAGTTTGCGTAACCGCCGTTGTCGCCCTTGCGCATGATCGCTGCGTACTCGTCAATCGACGTGGCATACTGCATCGCCTTGCGCGAGCGGTCAAACTCGGGAATGCCGTTCACATCGAAGCCCTTTGCCATGGGCAGCGTCGTCTCGGTAATCATCAGGCCGGCGGCATTCACGCCAAAGTCGTCCTGGCTCGTGATCACGCCCGGCAGCCCGTCCATCATGAAATGCTGCCCGTGCTCGGGAACGATGTCGAAGACCATCGTCCAGCGCTCACCCTCCGCGTACGAAGACCAGTTGCTGTGCGCGATCACGATCTTCCCGTCCCTGGTGGCCGAGCCGGTGGCGATAAACGCGCTGCACTTGCCCGGAGCCACGGCTGCAGGCGGGTTCGGCTTGCCTTCCTTTTTGTTGATCATCGGCAGGTAATAGTTGCTCAGCTCGATGTCGCCGTTCAGGGCCACGATGTCCCAGAGGTCGAGCTTCGAGCCCTGTGCGTGCAGGCCCTCGACGATGCCCTTCAGTTCGGCCTGGTACTCGGGCTCGATGTGCGGCCACAGTACAGTCTTTGCGGCATCGCGAAAAAAGCTCCATGGCCGCTTGTCATTATGAGGAGCCGTCACCGTGTAGACGTGGAGGTTGTCCTCGATCTCGCTTGCCAGCAGGTAGCCATGCTGAAAGCCGATCTCCTCGGGAGTGCCTTGTAGATGCACATAGGTCCATCCGCCTTCCTTGAATTTGTAGGCGCCCTTCAGACGGGGATCGGGATTGTTGACGTGCCCACCAACGGCCGCTGCGGCAATGCCATTCGCTGGACTCGCCGCATGAACAGAAACAGAAGAAAGAAAAAGTGCGAAGCAGAACAGGCAGACGGGCCACAGCTGGCGCAGAAGAAGGCGCATGAGTACCTCCGGGGTTGTTTGAACATAGCACGCCACAGCGCCCTGTCAGAAGCAGGGTGTTCCGCGCCGACCGCTCTTAGCGCTTCTTTCCTGCCGGCTTCTTGGGTGTGTGCCTGGCCGGCTTTGCCGCCGGTTTCTTCTTCGCGGGCGCCGCTTTGGGTTTTGCCACGGGCTTTGGCGAAGGCTTCTTGGCGGCCGGCTTTGCCGGGGACTTCACCGCGGCCTTCTTCGCCGGAGCGGCCTTGACCGCCGGCTTCTTCGCCGCAGGCGGCTTGGCCTTTACCGTGGGCACGGGCTTCGCCGCAGCCTTCGCTGGGTGCCTGGGCTCTTCCTTTGCTTTAACAACGGGCGTGGCCTTCGCTTCTTTTGCAGCCTTGACGGGGGCCGGTGCTGTTTTCTGCGCGGCTCCTTTGGCGGCCTTCGCGGGAGCAGCCGGCTTCCCTGCCTTCACCGTGGCTTGTTTCTTGCCGCCCTTGGCCGGCGCTGGCTCTTCCTCGCCCTCTTCGTCTTCTTCGCCTTCCTCTTCGGCTTCCTCGTCAAGATCGCCTTTGGGCATGCTGATGCCGAGGTCGAGCTCCTCTTCCTCGCCGCCAATATCGTCGAGGTCCTCGTCTTCGCCGATTGATTCTTCGGCCTCTTCCTCGTCCTCGAACGAGCGTTCTTTCACCTTCTCGGTCCGCCGTGCGCGCGACCGCTTGATGGTCACCTGCGGCGGCGGAGCGGGTGGCGAGTGCGGCTCGAGGTAAGCCCGCATCTCTTCCGGCGTCGTCAACTTGCCGTCGATCAGCTCAAGGAAGATCTGGTGCACCAGCTCGGCATACTTGGGCAAGTCCGGCGTAATGCGCATCTCCTGCATCAGCGCATACGGAATCCTCTGCATAGCCTCCGGCCATACCTTCAGGAATTGCTCGTAGCGATCTTTCACGGCTGCGGCGTTGCTGGTAAATCCAAGCCAGAGAACCGCTTCTGGATCATAGCTAGTGAAAAGCTTAAAGCTCACCGAAGGAGTCTGGTTTTGTTTGGCCAACAACACCTTCGAGAAGCCCGACGCCAGCGAATCCAGGCTGTTCCATTCCTCCACGAATCCCGGCCGCAGAAGCTGCTTCTTCAGAGCCGACAGATCCTTCGGCGAAAGCTTCGCGGTCAGCAGTTGCATTTGTGCCGCCGACATATCCGCATGCACGCCCTGCAGCAGCAGTTCCACGGCCAGATCGTGCAGCGCCTTCAGCTTTGCCTCATCTGCCTTCGCAGGACCCCACGCCGGGAACAGCACCTTCATCCAGCCTTCGGCTTCAAGCGCGCGCAATACCTTCAGGCCATCGTCTTCATGGCCAATCTGTTCCAGCTCCTGGCTGCGGGCGTGTGCGGAGAGGTGCTCAATTACGCCTTCTTCCTTCGCATTGTCGTAACGCGCCTGGGTCCGCGGATCAAGTTCCCAGCCCAGCCTTTCCTTGTACCGCGTAGCGCGGATCAGCAGCGCCGGTTCTTCGAGAAACCCGTAATTCGATACCAGCCGCAGGGTGCGCGCTTCGATGTCGGCCACGCCATTCAACGGATCCATCAGCAGGCCAAACGAGCCCTCGTTGAGCGAGATGGCCATGGCGTTCACCGTGAAGTCGCGGCGGCGCAGATCCTCCTGGATCGAGGCGGGGTGAAAAATACCTTTGCCCGGCTTGGGATACTCCACTCGATGGGTGCTGACCAGGTCAATCCGGACGGTCCCCGGAAAACACAGGTAGAGGGACTTCGACGTCTCATCTTCGCCCCAGATCTTGCCCCCATGCTTTTCGATCGCCTTCTTGAGCTTGAGGGCATTGCCGTGGACCGCTACTTCCATATCCCGGACAGCATGCCCGCTCGTTAGGTCCCGGACCGCATCGCCGGTCAAAAACAGGATGATCCCGGCGTCCCGGGCAATATCGCGCAGCTGGCGCAGTGCGTTCTGCTGATCGGCAGACAGCCGGTTCTCAAGAAGGTAAATGTAGTCGGGCATCCGTCCCCTGCTTTCACCCCTCCTGTCCCGCCAAGTATTTGATGTGGTTACTCTTACGGCGGCTTACGGCAGGGGCTGCAAAGCAGTACCTTAACACAATTGACACCTGTTGGCTAGAGCGATCTGCACTGAAAACACTGCTTTTAGCTCCCACGCCGGCTCCGGCCATGCGACAATCCACACCAGTGGCTTCTTCGCGTAAACCCGTGATTGTGCGCAAGTTCTCCCGCGACTGGGTGGCGGGTTACGCAGGCGCCAGCTTCGGCCAGAACACCCCGGCCCTCGAGATCCTCGACCTCACCGGCAAAGTGCTGACCCTGGAGTGGGTTGCGGTCAAATGGGTCTGCTATGTCCGCGACTTCCCCACGGGCGACCAGGGCAACCCTGAGCGCCTTCTCCAGAAGCGATTCGCTGTCCGTCCCCGCACCACCGGCCTCTGGTTGCGCATGACCCTCCTCGACGGCGAGGAGCTGGAAGGCATTGCCGCCAACGACCGTTCCCTCATCGAGGGCGCCGGCCTCCTGCTTACCCCGCCCGACACCCGTTCCAACACCCAGAGGATCTACATCCCCCGGCTGGCGATTCAGACCCTGGAAGTTGTCAGCCTCATCGGCATAGGCGGCCGCAAGCGCGCCGCCGCCGCGCCGCAGCCCGAGCTCTTCCCCAGCACGCCCGACAACGAGACCTAGCCGGCCGCCCGTGCGCTATCCGCTACAATCGTTGCGATGAAGCTAGGCGAGCTGGCAACCCGGCTGGGCGCGGAACTGCGCGGCAACGCGGATCTTGAAATCACGGGCGTCAAAGGGATTGAAGAGGCAGGTCCTACCGAAATCACCTTCGTCGCCAACCCCAAATACGGCGGGCTCGCCCGGAGGACCCAGGCCGCGGCCGTCCTCGTCGAACCCGAGTTCCCTGAGATCTCTGCTGCCACCCTTCGCATCAGGAATCCCTACTACGCCTTCTCGCGCGCTCTCGGTCTCTTCTATCAGCCTCCAGCCTATCCGCCCGGTATCCACCCGACGGCGGTCATCGATCCCACCGCCCGGATCGGCGCCGATTCGCACATCGGGGCCTACGTCGTCATCGGACCTGACGTGAAGATCGGTCCAAACGCCACCCTGCTGCCCCATGTTGTGCTCTACCCCGGCGTCGAAGCCGGCAGCCACTTCTTTGCCCATGCCCACGCCGTGGTCCGTGAGGGCTGCGTGCTCGGCGACCACGTCACCCTTGAGAACGGCGCTATCGTAGGCGCAGATGGCTTCGGATTCGCAAAAAACGACCAGGGCCAGTGGGAGAAGATTCCGCAGTCAGGCCCGGTACGCCTCGGCAACCGCGTCGACATCCAGGCCAACGCCTGCATCGACCGCGCCACTGTCGGCGCAACTGAGATCGGCGATGGCGCCAAGGTCGACAATCTCGTACAGGTCGGCCACGGCTCCAAAGTTGGTTCAGAGACGATGCTCTGCGCCCAGGTCGGACTCGCCGGCTCGTCGGTTGTCGGCAACAACGCCATCCTCGCCGGGCAGGCGGGCGTTGCCGGTCACTGTACTCTCGGTGATGGCGTCATCCTCACCGCGCAATCGGCGGTGAGCCACGACGTGCCGCCCGGCAAGATGATCTCCGGGTCACCGGGCTTCGACAACCGCATCTGGCTGCGCGCCGTCGCCCTCTTTCAGCGGCTGCCTGAGATCGTGAAGCGGCTCGACCGGCTCGAAAAGCGCGTCACCGCTGAGACGCCCGTCGCCCACCAAGAAACGGATGCTTCCTGATGAGACTGTCCCTGCGCACAGCACTGTTCTTCGGCCTTCCTTTGTTCCTTCTTGTCTCGGCCTGCCGTGACGCCCACATCAATGTGACCGTTGAGAACCGGACCGGCGCTCAAATCGATCTGCTTGAAGTCGACTATCCCAGCGCCAGCTTTGGTGACGACACTCTCGCATCCGGCGCAAGCTATCGTTATCTCATCCAGGTGCGGCTTGAAGGACCGGTGAAGGTGCAGTACAACGAACACGCCACCCACCAGCTCCGCCAGATGACCGGCCCCGATCTGCACGAGGGCCAGCAGGGGCAGCTCGAAATCGTGCTTCTGCCCGGCGGCAAAGCGGAGTTCCACCCGCAGCTCGCGCAGAAATAACCGCGCGGCTCTGCGATCGGCTTCTCTTGAGCTTTAGGGCTCCGGCCCTACTTCACCATGCTTTGAAAGAGCGTTGACTTGAGCAGGCTGCTGAAGTCGGAATCTGATGCCGCAAACTGCACCGAGAGCTGGCCGGAGTTCGACGAGATATCGGTTCCTGCCAGCGCCGCCTTCTCCACATCTGACCCGCTCATCTTGCGGTAGAGCACGGCCGCATTCAGCAGCGAGGACACCGTCGCCGCGGCAAAATTGTCTCCGGTCGAGATTGTCAGGTTGAAATGCACGCCGTGCTGAAAATCCATGGTGTACCACGACTCCAGCAGGCGCTTGCGTACTGAATCGTAGTCCGCCACCGAGCCGGCTTCGCCCAGAATCTGTTTCATCATCGTCTGCGTGCCCTTCTGGTCGAGGACACTCCACAACGGCTCGGAGTCTACGGTCTGCATCGCGTCCATCATCGGTCCGTTGGTCAGCAGATTTGGCGCAAAACCGTCCCGCGCATCCAGCGCCTGCTTCACCGCTGTCGAGCTGCCGAAAACCATCGTCGAGGGATCGATAAAGCAAAGCACCATGCCGGTCCTGCCCATGGGATACACCCGGTTGGCGCGAATCACCGTCGGCTTCACCTTGTTCTTGCGGAAGCCGGCCAGAATATCGTCGACCGAAAACTCTCCCTGCGCCACACCCACCGTATCCAGCTCATCACCCGAACTGTTCGAGCGATAGAGTGCGAAGGCCAGGCTGTCGACATCATGATTGTCGTTGATCCCCGACTTGCGCAGCGCATCGTCAAATTGCTTCAGATCCGGCGGCATCACGCGGTCCCGCAGTTGCATCGCCGTATCGGAGTTCTGCATCGCCCGGTAATCGACGGCCACCAGCTGCTGCACCTCGTGCGGAATGGCCGATCGCGCCGCACCCGAAAGCTGGGCGGCTGAAACCGGCAGTGTGGCCGCAAGAAGCATGGCTGGAATTGAAAATCGTACAAAAGTTCTAAACAAGGTCATCCTCCGGATTATGGGCGCCTCAATCGAAGTGCGCCGCTCTCAAGACAGCGCGGCACGATGCACTGTGTTGAGTCAGGCGGCTGAGCGCAGATGGTCTGACGGCCCTGCGGAAAACAATTCCCTTATGCCTTCCCTATCCACTCTGTCAGACGCGCAAGCGGGCAAAAATGCACCGTTTTCACTTCCTTAATTGTACCCTCGGGTCACTTTTCTGGCGTCATACCCACGGTAATGACGGCTACGCTTCGCCGGGCCACGCCAGGGGCGCATTGAGCCTGCTTTCCAGGATCTTGGTCGCCGGATCGAACCCAGCTAATTGACGCATCCACTCGCTTTCGCGCTCGCAGGCGGCTTCCGGCACCAACCCGATCACTTCGCCCTGCACCAGCGCCACCTTGTGCCGCTGCGCCAGCCGCGATACCGCGCCATAGACCTGCGACACCGGTGTCGCCTCAAAGTCCGTGATGTTCATTGAAAGCTGAGCCCGCCCATGCGCCACCAGTCCCATGGCCTTCACGCCCTTCAACCCGCCAGAGATGGCGCGGATCTCACGGGCCATGGCCCGCACCACCGACACGTCTGTTGAATCGAAGTAAACGGTGTATGCGATGAGGAACTTGCGCGCACCCACGGCGCACGCTCCCGCCGTTGGATGCAGCCCCGGACCGCCCAGGTCGGGCCTCCGTGCCGCCTCTTTTCGCACGCTGTCGCGCAAACCTTCAAACTGCCCACGCCGCACGTCGTCCAGGTTCACGCGGTCAGGCCTCGCCGCCGCCGCTTCGTAGAAGTACACGGGTACGCCAAACCGCTGCCAGATCTCCTGGCCTGCCTGCCGCGCCAGCAGCACACACTGCTCCAGCTTCAAATTCGCAATCGGCACAAACGGGATGACATCCGCCGCGCCGATGCGTGGATGCGCGCCCTCCTGCTGCGTCAGGTCGATCAGATCTGTCGCCTTGCCAACGCCGCGCACCGCCGCTTCCATCACCGCTGCCGGCTCGCCTGCAATCGTCACTACGGAGCGGTTGTGGTCCGCGTCCATCGACCAGTCGAGCAGCCGCACCCCCTCCACGCGCATCGCGGCAACAATCGTCTGCACGCGCTTCGCGTCTCTGCCCTCTGAAAAGTTGGGGACGCACACCACGATCTGGGTCTTGCTCGTCATTTCCAGAACGTATACCCCACCTGGATCTGAAGGCTCGCATTGACGCCGGGATTCCGGTCGCCGAGCGATGCCGAAGAAATATGCA
>Ga0335073_10003524_pt1 | contig 21832 bp, 17 predicted proteins | sample Lox_Sample_22_FD_207093 | JGI IMG/M metagenome (GOLD analysis project Ga0335073, IMG submission 207093) | Soil microbial communities from Loxahatchee National Wildlife Refuge, Florida, United States - Lox_Sample_2.2 | ecosystem: Environmental > Terrestrial > Soil > Wetlands | place: USA...
TATCAGCAGGCGATGTTCGCGCGCGCGGCGCTGTTTCGCCGCGTGCAGTCGCTGTTGCGCGGCGCCGATTTTCTCGTGACGCCAACCCTGCTGCGCCCGGCGCTGCCGATCGATCAGGATCTCTTCGACCCCATCGAGATCGACGGCGCGGTGCTCCCCGACCTGCGCCCGAGCTGGTTTCCCTGGACGATGCCCTTCAACCTCACCGGCCATCCCGCGATCAGCCTCAATTGCGGCTTCTCCCCCGACGGCCTCCCCATCGGCCTCCAACTCATCGGCCGCTTCCGCGCCGAACCCGCCTTGCTCCACGCCGCCGCCCTGTTCGAAGCGTCGGCCGACCTCCTCGACCGCTGGCCGCCGGACCTCTAAATCGCGCCGGGCGCGTAGCCCCAGGGCGCTCGTCGCTTATCTCGCCAATCGCAATCGAGGCCGAGAGGCTTGGCTCATCGACCCTCATCCGCATGCAGCACCGGTCTGTCCTCGCCCTTCGCCAGCCACTCCGGCAGGTACTCCTTCTGCAGCGCAATGATCTCTTGCAAATGCTTCTGCGCCCATTGTTGCGAGGCCGGCGTATTGTCGTACCACTTGCAGGTCGCGAGCTGCTCCTGCGCCTCCTTGTTATCGGCGGCTCTGGGGCGAAGCGAGAAACGCGCTTTCCAGAATCCCATGCGCGGCGCCACCAGCGCATAGTAGGTCTTTCCCGGGAGCAGCTGCGCATCCATGAAATCGGCGGCTTCGCCGATCACCATGAAGCGTCGTTCGCCGGGCGAAGCCATATAGGCGACCTTCATGCCGGCCGAGATGATGCCGACGAAAGCCGGGGGATCGGAGGTAATGTCGAAGACAGAGGACTGCACCGCGGCGCCCAGGCCCGAGGACCGATAGAACACCACGGTCGACTTGTCTGGCTGCGGTGCGGTGATTGCCGGCGGCTCCGATATGGCTGCCATGCGGCTGCTGGTGCAGGCGGCAAGGCCCAGCATCGCTGCCGCGATTAGCGCCGTCCTGGCGATCCTCAACATGCTGTCTCTCCCTGGCGCTTATCGCGCCGTTTGCGGAACGCCCGGCGCTTGGTCTCGCCCTACCCCCGGTTCACCCGGTTCTCCACCAGATCCGTCACCACCGCCGGATCGGCGAGCGTCGAGACGTCGCCGAGCTGCTCGTGCTCGTTGGCGGCGATCTTGCGCAGGATGCGGCGCATGATCTTGCCGCTGCGCGTCTTCGGCAGGTTGGGCGCCCATTGCAGGAGGTCGGGCGCGGCGATCGCGCTGATCTGGCGCCGGACCCATTGCACCAGCTCCTGACGCAGCGCCTCGCTCGGTTCGTTGCCGGCCTTCAAGGTGACATAGGCATAGATGCCCTGTCCCTTGATGTCGTGGGGATAGCCGACCACCGCGGCCTCGGCGACCTTTTGATGCGCGACCAGCGCGCTTTCCACCTCGGCGGTGCCGAGCCGATGACCCGCGACATTGATGACGTCGTCGACGCGACCGGTGATCCAGTAATAGCCGTCCTCGTCGCGCCGCGCGCCGTCGCCGGTGAAGTACTTGCCGGGGAAGGTGGAGAAATAGGTTTCGATGAAACGCTTGTGGTCGCCGAAGACGGTGCGCATCTGCCCGGGCCAGCTCTCGGCGATGCAGAGATTGCCTTCGGTCGCGCCTTCGAGCGTGTTGCCTTCGCCGTCGACGATCACCGGCTTCACCCCGAAAAACGGCCGCGTCGCCGAGCCCGGCTTCAGCGGCGTCGCGCCCGGCAGCGGCGTGATCAGGATGCCGCCGGTCTCGGTCTGCCACCAGGTATCGACGATGGGAATGCGGTCATCGCCGACGACGCGGTGATACCAGAGCCAGGCCTCCGGGTTGATCGGCTCGCCCACCGAGCCGAGCAGCTTCAGCGATGCGCGCGAAGTCTTCTTGACGTAATGCTCACCCTCGCGCATCAGAGCGCGGATCGCGGTCGGCGCGGTATAGAAGGTGTTGACCTTGTGCTTGTCGATCACCTGCCAGAAGCGCGACGCGTCGGGATAATTGGGCACGCCTTCGAACATCAAGGTCGTGGCGCCATTGGCGAGCGGGCCATAGACGATGTAGCTGTGCCCGGTCACCCAGCCGACATCGGCGGTGCACCAGTAAATGTCGCCGTCGTGATAGTCGAAGACGTATTGATGCGTCATCGCGGTGAAGACGAGGTAGCCGCCGGTCGTGTGCAGCACGCCCTTCGGCTTTCCCGTCGAGCCCGAGGTGTAAAGGATGAAGAGCGGATCCTCCGCGCTCATCTCGGCGGGCGGACATTCCTTCGCCGCCGCCGCCATCGCGTCGTGATACCAGACGTCGCGGCTCTCGACCCAGCCAACGGCACCGCCGGTGCGGCGCACGACGATCACCGTCTTCACCTCCGGGCATTGCTTCAGCGCCGCGTCGGTATTGGCCTTGAGCGGCACCTTGCGGCCGCCGCGCAGGCCCTCATCGGCGGTGATGACGACGGTGGAGCGGCAATCCTGGATGCGGCCGATCAGGCTGTCGGGCGAGAAGCCGCCGAAGACGACGGAATGAACCGCGCCGATGCGCGCGCAGGCGAGCATGGCAAAGGCCGCCTCGGGAATCATCGGCAGGTAGATGGTGACGCGATCGCCTTTCTTGACGCCGCGTTCTTTCAACACATTGGCGAGGCGAGAGACGCACTCGTGGAGCTCGGCGTAGCTGACATGCTTGTGCTCGTGCGGGCTGTCGCCTTCCCACAGGATCGCCGTCTGGTCGGCGCGCGTCGCGAGATGCCGGTCGATGCAGTTGTATGCGGCGTTGAGCGTGCCGTCCTCGTACCACTTGATGCTGACGTCGCCGGTGAAGCGCGCGTTCTTCACCTTGGTAAACGGCTTCATCCAATGCAGCCGCTTGCCCTGCTCGCCCCAGAAGCCGTCGGGATCCCGCAGCGATTGCTCGTAGAGCCGGAAATAGGCGGCTTCGTCGACCCAGGCCTCGCGGGCGACGGGCTCGGGCACGGGAAAGAGGCTGGTGTCCATGGCGGCTTCGCTCCCACTTGCGACGGCGGCGCTTCGGCCGCATTGTCCTCGACCAAATCTAGGTCCGCGAGCCCGGCGGAGACAAGGCGCCCGCATCACCGCCCCGCGCCAAAACCGGCTTCTTGGCCGTACCTTCTCTGTTCTTGTTCATGCGAAGGTATGAGGGCTGTGGACCATATGCGCAACTTGGAAGGAAGTTATCAGTTATCAGTTGTCAGTAGTCAGTTATTATCAGTGCAACAAAACGGTTAATGGCCGGCAATATCCCCGGCGAGACTGACAACCGACAACTAACAACTGATGACTGAGAACTTCCGTCCCCACAAACGCCGGGACCCGGCCGCTGGGGGGCTGCGCCGGGTCCCTATCTACGCCGCGCGGGGGGTGTGCGGCGTCGAATGCTTCGCCGTGAGGCCTTAGCGCGCCAGCGCTCCGTTTCCGGCATGCGCGCCGTTGAAGGCGGGGGGTGCGAAGGGACCGTGGCCGGTCGCCAGCAACGCCGCCTGGGTGCGGTTCGAGACGTGCAGCCGCTTGATGATCTGCTTCACATGCGCCTTTACCGTGCTCTCCGACATCGTCAGGGCATCGGCGATCAGCTTGTTCGACTTGCCCTGCGAGATCAGCGCCAGCACGTCGCGCTGCCGCCGGGTCAGCTCGGACCAGGGCTCGGCCTGGTGGTCCTCACCTTCCCAGACGCCATGCGACTGCGCCGCGCTCTCGAGCAGCGACGAGGGCACGTAGACGCCGCCCGCAAGCACCAGCTCGAGCGCACCCATCAGCACCTTGAGGCTGAGGCTCGTCGGCAGGAAGCCGCGCGCGCCGGCGTTGAGGATCTGCCGCGCGCGATGCGGGTTGGCGTTCTCGGCGATGATCACCGCCGGCGCGTTCGGCAGGGCGTCGCGCACGAGCTCGAGCTGAGCGAGGTCGACATGCTCGGCGGTCGCCGCGCCGAGGATCACCAGATCGATGCTGTCATCGGCTGCCAGGCCGCGCAGCAGCTCCACGGCTGTCGGCCCGTCGGCGATCCGCCATTGCGGGTTGTGCTGCAGCAGCGCCAGCCGGAGGCATTCGCGCCGGAGCCGGCTGTGATCGATAATGGCGAGCGTGCAGGCGGCCGCCGTGGCGGCGCTGCCATTGCCGTTCGATGACCCCGGGAAGATCGAGTTCCCGTTCTTGTCCAGATGCCCCACCTGCTCCTCCATGCTCCCGGCGCTCCCTGCCGGATCGACCTCGGGTAGCGCGATACCGGTTCTGCGTGCTGTTTCGTCGCTTCGGGGTTTATCCATTTCCACGGCGACAGGATCGCCGGTTGAGTCGTCCGAATGAAGTAAGGAAACGTGAAGTTTTGTAACAGTGTGTATCCGAAGGGAGGAGGCGGCATTTACCAGCGTTAACCGGGCTTTCACCCGGCTCTGCCAACCTGCGCGCAAACATGCCCCCACCCACTCCGCCGCTCGCTCTGTCGCCGGTCAACTTGGCGCTCCTGCAACAGCGCCAGCCCAACCAGCCCGCGCGTCCCGGCGAGGGCGAGGACATACCCTCCTCCGACCGCGCCGCGCCGGCACCTCCGCCCGGAAATGGCCGGGGCCGCCTCGTCGACATCCTCGCCTGATCCGCTGATTCCTGATACCTCATCCCTGGCAAACACCCGGGGAGGAAAACATGCGGCTAGACGGCAAGGTGGCGATCGTCACCGGTGCGGGCTCAGGCTTCGGCGAGGGCATCGCCCGGCGCTTCGCCGAAGAGGGCGCAAAGCTCGTCGTTAACGATATCGATGATCGCGGCGGCGAGCGCGTCGCCGGCGAGATCGAGCGCAGTGCCGGCCAGGGCAGCGCGCTCTATGTGCGCGCCGATGTCGCCAGCGACGCCGCCATGGCCGGGCTCGTCAAGCGCACGCTCGAGCGCTTCGGCCGCATCGACATCCTGGTCAACAATGCCGGCACCACGCACAAGAACGGACCGATGCTCGGCGTCGACGAGGCGACCTTCGACCGCGTCTTCGCCGTCAACGTCAAGTCGATCTATCTCGCCGCGCGCCACGTCGTGCCGGTGCTGCGCCGCCAGGGCGGCGGTGCGATCGTCAACATCGCGTCGACGGCGGGCCTTCGGCCGCGCGGCGGCCTGGTCTGGTATTGCGGCTCCAAGGGCGCCGTGATCACGCTGTCGAAGGCGATGGCGCAGGAGCTGGCGCCGGAGCAGATCCGCGTCAACGCGCTGTGCCCGGTCGCCGGCGATACGCCGCTGCTGCCGAGCTTCATGGGCGGCGACACGCCGGAGCTGCGCGCCAAGTTCCTCGCCTCGATCCCCTTGGGCCGCTTCGCCACGCCGCGCGACGTCGCCAATGCCGCGCTCTACCTCGCCTCCGACGAAGGCGCCTTCATCACCGGCGTCGCGCTCGAGGTGGATGGGGGAAGGTGTATTTAAAGGAGTTGTCAGTTTTCAGTTATCAGTCGTCAGTTTATCGGTCGCGGTCCCCGCCAAACTGAAAACTGAGAACTGAAAACTGACGACTGGCTAAAACTGACGACTCTTTCAATGCCGGAAATGCCGCATCCCCGTGAACACCATGGCGATGCCGGCCTTGTCGGCGGCGGCGATGACGTCGTTGTCGCGCACCGAGCCGCCGGGCTGGATGACGGCGGTGGCGCCGGCGGCGATGGCCGCTTCGAGACCGTCGGCGAAGGGAAAGAACGCGTCGGAGGCAACCACCGAGCCCTTGGCCGGACTCTCGCCAAGGCCGGCCGCCTTGCCCGCCTCCTCCGCTTTCCAGGCGGCGATCCGCGCGCTGTCGACGCGGCTCATCTGCCCGGCGCCGATGCCGACCGTGGCGCCACCCTTGGCGTAGACGATGGCATTCGACTTCACATGCTTGGCGACGCGGAAGGCGAAGAGAAGGTCGGCGAGCTCGGCGCTCGTCGGCGCGCGCTTGGTCACGGTGCGCAGCTCCGCCGCGGCGACACGTCCATTGTCGCGGGTCTGCAAGAGATAGCCGCCGGCGAGCGAGCGCAAGGTCATGCCCGGCGCCGCCGGGTCGGGCAGGCCGCCGGTGATCAGCAGGCGGAGCTGCGTCCGGCGCTTCAGCGCCGCCGCCGCCTCGGGCGTGATCTCCGGCGCGATCACCACCTCGGCGAAGAGCTTCGCCATCGCTTCGGCGGTGGCGCCGTCGAGCGCGCGGTTGACGGCGATGATGCCGCCGTAAGCGCTGACGGGATCGCAGGCGAGCGCGCGCTGATAGGCCTCGCCGAGCGTCTCCGCCTCGGCCACGCCGCAGGGATTGGCGTGCTTGATGATGGCAACTGCCGGCGCCGCGAATTCGGCGACGAGCTCGAAAGCGGCGTCGGTGTCGTTGAGATTGTTGAAGGACAGCTCCTTGCCTTGCCGCTGCTCGGCCGAAGCGACGCCGGGACGGCGCTCGCCGGTCACATAGAATGCCGCCTGCTGATGCGGGTTCTCGCCATAGCGCAGCTGCTGCTTGAGCGTGCCCTGCAGCGCCAGCACCGGCGGAAAGGTGTCGCCGCGCCCGGCGGCGAACCATTGCGCAATCGCCGCGTCATAGGCGGCGGTGCGGGCATAGGCGAGGCCGGCAAGGCGGCGGCGAAGCGCCAGGCCGGTGGCGCCATCATGGCGCTCGATCTCCTCGATCACGACGGCGTAATCCGCGGGATCGGTGATGACGACGACGTCCTCATGGTTCTTCGCCGCGCCGCGGATCAGCGCCGGCCCGCCGATGTCGATGTTCTCGATGCAGTCGTCGAAATCCGCGCCGCGCGCCACGGTCGCGGCAAAGGGGTAGAGGTTCACGACCAGCAGGTCGATCGCCGCGATGCCGTGGCGCTCCAGCGCCGCGCGGTGGTCGGCATGGCCGCGCCGCGCGAGCAATCCACCATGGATCGCGGGATGCAGCGTCTTGACGCGGCCGTCGAGCATCTCGGGAAAGCCGGTAACCGCCGCGACGTCGCGGACGGCGATCCCGGCTTCGGCGAGCGCCTTGGCGGTGCCGCCGGTAGAAATGAGCTCGACCCCGCGCAGCGACAGCGCGCGCGCGAAGGCGATAAGGCCGGTCTTGTCGGAAACCGAGAGAAGCGCCCGCTTGATCGGGCGAAGTTGAGCATCGGACATCAGCAGCCCCGGCGGGAAACGGGGCCCGACGATAGGACCCGCGCCGCCCTCGATCAAGCCGGCGCCGCGCCGCGGCAAGAAGCAAGAAGTAGCGCAGAGCCTGACCATCTCGTCGCCCCTCCCCCCTTGAGGGGGGAAGGGGTAGTTGTTAACTGACGACTGACAACTGACAACCACAACCGACGGCTGACAGCTGACAGCTGTACAGCTGACGGCTGAAAGGTGACAGCTCCTACTCCTTCTTCCCCTCGCGGCGCAGCGCCCATTTGATGCTGGCGCCGGCGGAGCCGACATGGCCGTCGAGCACCACTTGCTGCGATTTCCGCCGCTCGCCCGCACCGAGATAGATGCTCTCGGCGAGGCTCATCACCGCGCCTTGGGCGCGCAGCCGCCAGCCGATCCCGCTGGGCAAGCGCAGCAGAACCGTGCTGCCGTCCTGCGCCAGCGAGGCCTGTACGGTGGGGTGCAGATGGAAGCGGATGGCCAGGCCCCGCCCGGCGGGGCCGGCGAGTTGGTCCTCGCCGCGCAGATCCTCGCCGTCGGCGGCCAGGAAGAGCTGGCGCTGATGGACGAGGCCGAAGACCGGCTCATAGCCGTCATGGCTCGCCTTCAGCCAATGCGCGCCTTCCTGCTGCGCGCGCTCGCACAGGACGCGCCGCGGCCGCCGGCCGAAGCCGTCGCCGCCGCGGATCTCGGCGGAGTTGGTGTCGGCGACGATCAAGGTCGAATGCGCTGCGGTGGCGCGCGCGACGGCGCGCCATTCGGCGCTCGAGCCGCGATAGCCGCCGCAATTGACGATGAGCCGCTCGCGCCCATGGCTCAGCTCGAAGGACAAGGTGCCGGCATGCGCCTCGTCGTCGAGGCCGGCGGGCGGCGGCGCGCCGGTATCGGCAAGCACCAGGCTGCGCCCGGCCTGCAGCCGCTGGAAGCCCGCATGCGGCGCCGAGAGCGGCGCGCGGCCCTTGGCTTCGGCGCGCGTCAGCACCTCCTCGACCGCCTCGACGGCTTCCTCATCGGCGCCGTTGAACAGGGCGAGCGCGCCGTCACCGTGGCGGAAGAAGCGCAGCATCGGCGCGGCGCGATCGATCGCCGATTGCAGCGCCGCCGGCGGCTCCCCATCGGCGGCGATGAGGGCCGTGCGCGCCGCGATCAGCGAGCGGAGCGCGTCGAGCTGCGCGCGCGGGCTGCGCTCGACATGGCCGCCATCGGGCAGGATCTGCGCCTCGGCCTCGCGCGCGATAAGCCGCAAGCCGCGTTCGAGCTTGCCGGAATGACCGAGCGCGGCGGCAGCGGCGATCAATCCGGCGATCGCGGCAAGCCGCTTCGTGCCCGGCGTTTCGCGCCCGGCGACGCGTCCCAAATGGCGCGTCTGGCGCGCCATGCTGGCGAGGAGAGCGGCGGCGAGCGGCGCGTCCTCGCCGCGCCCGGCCAGCTCTTGCCAATGCGTCGTCCAGGCGAGGAGGCGGCGGCCGACGACATCGGCGCGCCAGGCCAGCGTCTCCCAGCCATCGCACTGCGCGAGCCAGTCGCCGAGCCAGCGCCGCACCTTGTCCCAGGCCGATCGCTCGCCCAGCGCCGCGATGTCGTCGAGCCAGGAAAACCCGTGCAGCACCGCGAGAAAGCGGTTGCCGAGCGCCGCGTTCCAGGGCGGCGCGGCGCCGCAGGCGCTCTCGCCGGCGAAGCGGAAATTATCCGCGGCAAGGCGCGCGCCGGCCGCCGCATCGCCACGCCAGGGCTCGCCGGGCACCAGCGACAGCCCGGCCGGCGCCCGGCCCAAGAGGCTCACATGATAGACGGCCGAGCCGTAGAGCACCGACCGCGGCAAGCGCATCAGTCGCCGCCCGAGCGGCCGCGCAGCCGCGCGATGTTGGCGGCATAGGCAGCGGCGCCGCCGGCGAAGCTGGCGGTGCCGGCGACGAGCACATCGGCCCCCGCAGCAATGACGTCGGCGGCGGTCGCGGCGTTGATGCCGCCATCGACCTCGAGATCGACCGCGCGGGAAAGCCGGTCGAGCTGCCGGCGCAGCGCGCGGATCTTGTCGAGCGCGGCGGCGATGAAGCTCTGGCCGCCGAAGCCGGGATTGACGCTCATCACCAGCACGAGATCGACATCGTCCAGCACCGCCTCGACGGCGGCGAGCGGTGTCGCGGGATTGAGCGCGACGCCGGCTTTCTTGCCGAGCGACTTCACCAGCTGCACGCTGCGGTGGAGATGCGGGCCGGCCTCGGGATGGCAGGTAATGATGTCGGCGCCGGCGGCAGCGAACTCGGCGATGTAGGGGTCGACCGGCGAAATCATGAGATGGACGTCGAAGGGCAGCGGCGAATAAGAGCGCAGCGCCTTCACCACCGCCGGCCCGATGGTGAGGTTCGGGACGAAATGCCCGTCCATGACGTCGATGTGGATGTAGTCGGCGCCCGCCGCGGTGATCGCGCGCACCTCTTCGCCCAGCCGCGCGAAATCGGCCGACAGGATCGACGGCGCGATGCGAATCGCCTGCTGCATGCGGCTTGGTAACAGGGAACCGCGGGGGCCGCAAGCGCGGCGGATCAGCCGTTCCGCACCAGTCGCGCCGCGTAGAAGCCGTCGATGCCGTCGAGCTCCGAAAGATGGCTCGGCAGCGTGCGCAGATCACCGTCGGGCGTCAGGCATTCGGCGAGGCCGCCGATCTCGGATGCGGCGACCGGCTTGCGCCGCACCGGCGCGCCGCGCGACAGCAGACGCTGCACCTGCTGCACGCCTTCCTGCGGCTCGAGCGAGCAGGTGCAGTACACCAGCATGCCGCCCGGCGCCAGCATGTCGATGGCGGCATTGATCAGCCGCTCCTGCACCGCGGCGAGTCGGGTGACGTCGTCCGGCGATTTCAGATGCGGCACATCGGGATGGCGGCGGATGGCGCCGGTGGCGGTGCAAGGCGCGTCGAGCAGCACATAGCGCGCCGGCTCCGGCGGGCGCCAGGTCGCGGCATCGGCGACGAGGCTCTCGACCGGCAGCGAGAGCCGCGCGAGATTGGCGTTGAGGCGGTCGAGCCGGCGCGGCGAGCGATCGATCGCGGTGACGCGCGCGCCGGTGGCGGCGAGCTGCGCCGTCTTGCCGCCGGGGGCGGCGCAGAGATCGATGACGCGCTGCCCGGCGATATTGCCGAAGAGCGTCGCCGGAATCGCCGCCGCGGCATCCTGCACCCACCACGCGCCCTCGCTGTAGCCGGGCAGGCTCATGATCGCGCCGCCGCCGGTGCGCCGCAGGGTTCCGGTCGGCAGCAGCGTCGCTTCGAGCCGCGCGCGCCAGGTCTCGACATCGCTGCGCACGGTGATGTCGAGCGGCGCTTCCTTGAGATGCGCCAGCGCGATGCCGCGTGCGCCGGGCTCGCCATAGGTCTGGCTCCAGGCGTGCCAAAGCCAGTCCGGCGTATCGAGCCGCGCCGCATCCTGCTGCGCCACCAGGCCTTGTCCTTCCTGGCTCAAGCGGCGCAGCACCGCGTTCACCAGCCCCTTATGCGAGAGGAAGCCGCGCAGATCGGCAAGGTCGACGGTGGTGGCGACGGCGGCATGCGGCGGGGTGCGCAGGAAGAGGAGCTGCGCGATGCCGAGCCGCAGCATGTCGTGCACCATCGCGGCGCGCGGCGGCAACGGCGTATTGAGGCAATGCGCGATGAGCGCGTCGATCTGGCCGAGGCGGCGCAGCACGGTGGCGACGAGAAGCCGGGCGAAGGCGCGGTCGCGTGCCGGCAGCCCGCCGATCTCCGAATTATCGTCGATCGCGTCGTCGAGAGGCCGCTTTCGGCGTAGCACGGCGCCGATCAAGTCGATGGCAACACTGCGTGCCGTGGCGGGAGCGGTCTGAGTCGGTGCCGAATGTACTGCCAAGGATAATGCCCCAAGGTTCCCGGGTCTCGGCAAACGTCGAGACACGACGATCGTTCCGGCGCCGCGCCCTCAGGCGGTGCGCCGCGCGCCCCAGGGACCACGCGGCGCCGTGCCCCAGGGGCCGCCGCCGCCCAACCCGCGCGCCGCCGCCATCGCCTCGAGCCGGCGCACGCGCTCCTCGGTCGCGGGATGCGTGGCGAAGAGGCTGGAGAGGCTCGCGCCGTGCAGTGGATTGACAATGAACAGATGTGCCGTCGCCGGGTTGCGTTCGGCATCGGGTACCATCGTCCGCCGCGCCAGCACCTCGATCTTGCGCAAGGCCGAGGCGAGAGATTGCGGATCGCCGCTGATCTCGGCGCCGCGCCGATCGGCCTCGTATTCGCGCGTGCGCGAGATCGCCATCTGCACCAGCAGCGCCGCGACCGGCGCCAGCATCGCCACCAGCAGAGCGCCGAACATGCCGAGCGGCGCATCGCGCTCGTCATCGCGCGGCCCGAGGAAAAACGCGAAGTTCGCCAGCATGCCGATGGCGCCGGCGATGGTCGCGGCGATCGTCATGGTGAGCGTATCGCGATGCACGACATGCGACAGCTCATGGCCGATGACGGCGGCGACCTCCGCCTCGTCGAGCGCGCCGAGCAGCCCGCGCGTCACCGCCACCGCCGCATGCGCGGGATCGCGGCCGGTGGCGAAGGCGTTGGGTTGCGCGCTGTCGATGAGGTAGAGCCGCGGCATCGGAATGCCGGCACGCTGCGCGAGCTTGGCGATGTCGTCGAAGAGCTGCGGCGCCTCGGCGCGGGCGATCGGCCGCGCGCCATAGGCGGCGAGCACGACGCGATCGGCGTTCCAATAGGCAAAGAGATTGGTCGCGGCGCCGATCACGAGCGCGATCAACATGCCCTCGGCGCCACCGATCAACCAGCCGGCGCCCATGAAGAGCGCGGTCAGCGCCGCGATCAGAAGCCCAGTGCGAAGCAGGTTGTTCATGGTCAAAAAACGCCGGACTGCCTGCGGCATAGCTGGCGCTCTTCCGAACAATCGTCAAGGCTTGGCAAGCGCCGCGGCAGGGAGCATATCTAGGGCATGGCCGCATCCGATCCCAAGCCCGAAGCCGGGAAACCGGCGGTGCCGGTGCAAAAGCCCGGTACGGGCGCGCCGCCGCCGCGCGAGATCGGCGGTCCCAGCGGACCGGAGCCGACGCGCTACGGCGACTGGGAGCGGAACGGCCGCTGCACCGATTTCTGAGACTACCCCGCGGGCGTGCGGCCCTCGCCCAGATCCCAATAGAGCCCGGCCATCATCGCCAGACCCTGGCGCGCCACCCCCTTGAGCAGGTGCTCGTCGGGTGCGTGCTGGGCGCAGCCGGCATAGGAATGCGGCACCCACACCGTCGGCAATCCGAGCAGCTCCGCGAATATGTCGTTGGGCAGCGAGCCGCCGAGATTGGGGAGAATCGCCGGCCGCGCCCCGGTGGTGCGCTCGATCGATGCCGCCGCCCAGGCGACCCAGGGATGGTCGGGATCAAGACGTGTCGCTGCGAAACGGCCGCTCGCAGCCGGTGCAACCCTGACCATGCCGAAGCCGGCGGCGTCGAGATGGCGGCGCAACGCCTCGAGAAAGCGCGCGGGATCCGTGCCGACGACGTAGCGGATCTGGCAATGGGCCTGCGCGCGCGGCGGAATCGCGTTGACCGGCGCCTCGGGATTGCCGGTCTTGAACGCCAGCACGTCGAAGCTCGACCAGCCGAACACCTTCTCCGCAGGCGAAAGCCCCGGCTCGCCCCAGTCGCGATCGATCGCCGGCGCGCCGGGCCCGCCGTCCACCGCGATGTCGGCGAGCGCGGCGCGCACCGAATTGGGCAGGCTCCCCGGCACCCATTCGCGGACGCGGATCGCGCCGCGCGCAGAGACGATGCTGGCGATGGCATGAGCGAGGATGATGCCGGGATTGGCGAGAAGCCCGCCCCAATTCCCGGAATGATGTGCGCCCTCGCGCAGCGCCACCTCGAGCGTGAAGTCGACGATGCCGCGCGCGCCGAGGAACAACGTCGGCCGCTCCGGCGCCACGCGCGGCCCATCCGAGGCGAGGAAGAGATCGGCGGCGAGCTGCGTCCGCTCGGCGGCACAGAGCTCGCGCAGCCCCGGCGAGCCGACCTCTTCGCCGGTCTCGATCAGCAGCTTGGCGTTGAAGCCAAGCCGGCCACGCGTCGCCAGCACCGCGGCGAGGGCGCCGAGATTGATGGTGTGCTGACCCTTGTTGTCGGCGGTGCCGCGGCCATAGAGACGCTCGCCGCGCTCGGCGAGGCGCCAGGGCGAGAGCCCCTCGCGCCATTGCCCGTCGAGGCCGCGAATGACGTCGCCATGTGCATATCCCAGAACGGTCGGGGCGCTCGCCGTCTCGGTGCGCTCGGCGATGAGGAACGGGCCGCCCGCGCTGGGATTGGGCAGCAGCCGACAGGCAAAGCCCAGCGCCTCGAGCGTCGGCCGCATCTCGTCCTCGAGATAGGCCCGCAGCGCGTCTCGGCCGCCAGCGTTCTGGCTCTCGCTGGGTATCGCCACGCGGCGTGCCAGATCGCGGACGAAGCCGCCCGCATCGAAATAGCGCTCGGCGGCTGCGATCGCGGCATCCCGGCTCATCATCGCCCTCCTTCGCCCAGGGCGTGATAGCGCGCCGCGGCCGCATTGGGGAAGGGATAGAAAGCCCACCACGAAGGGATAGAAAACCCACCACAGAGACAGTGAGGCACTGAGAAGATTCCCGGCGCGCGAAGCGCGCCACGCCTTCTTCTCACGCCTCACTGCCTCGGTCGTGGGATTTCCACAGGATGTTGCGGCACTGGGCGGGCGCGCTGAGATCGGCCATGATCGACACGCTATCTGCGACAGTCCCGGTCACGAGGAGGAAGTCCATGGAGTTCAGCGATCGCCACGTCGTCGTCACCGGCGGCACCGGCGCGCTCGGCAGCGCTGTGGTCGCGGCGCTGGTCGAGCGCGGCGCTATCTGCCACGTGCCGTTCATCGTCGCCGCGGAGGCGACGGCGTTCCGCTTGCGCGGGCATGAGCGCGTAAAGCTGGTGGCGGCGCGCGATCTTGCCGACGAAGCGGCCGTCGCCGCGGTCTATGACGGCATCGATCCGCTCTGGGCGTCGATTCATCTCGCCGGCGGTTTCGCCATGGGTGGCATCGGCGAAACCGGCAGAGCAGCGCTTGTCACGCAGTTCGAGACGAATCTGGTGAGCGCCTATCTCTGCTGCCGCGCGGCGGTGATGCGGATGCGCGGCACCGGCGGCGGGCGCATCGTCAATGTCGCCGCGCGCCCGGCGCTCGAGCCGCGGCTGGGCGCGGGCATGACGGCCTATGCCGCGAGCAAGGCGGCGGTGGCGGCGCTGACGGAAGCGCTGGCGCAGGAAGTTGCCGGCGACGGCATCCTCGTCAACGCCGTGGCGCCGTCGATCATCGACACGCCGGCCAACCGCAACGCTATGCCCAAGGCCGATCATGCGCTGTGGCCGAAACCCGACGAGATCGCCGCAACGATCCTCTATCTCGCCTCACCCGCGAATAGCGTGACGCGTGGTGCCGTCGTGCCCGTCTACGGCAAGTCCTGAGGTTGACGGCACGCCGCAGTGCTCGGCTCTTGCGCGAGCCTGCCCCATTTTTGCGCCATCGACATCAAATTGTCATCGCCAGCGCCGCGCGCGCCCGCTAACATGCGGGCTTCATCGAACGGTAGGGGTGTCGGCGTGTCGGTCGACCCAGGTCTCTCTGCGGCTGCCTATTCCGCCGCTCCCCAGCCTGTTGCTGCTCTGAGCCCTGCTCCGGCCGACCCGCCCGATGCTGGGAAAGCGGCGCTGCTCAATGACAGCGAGCGCCGCCTGAAGCTCGCGCTCGAGGCGGGCAAGATCGGCTCGTGGCAGCTCGATCTCGTCACCGGCGTGCTCGAGGCGTGCGAGCGGTGCAAGGCGCATTACGGTCTCGATGCGGATGCCGATTTCACCTATTCCTGGCTGCTCTCGCTGGTGCATCCCGCCGATCGCGGAATTCGCCAGCGCGCGCTGCGCGACGCGCTGCTGAACGGCGGCGAATATGCGTGCGAATACCGCGCCCGTTGGGCCGATGGCAGCGTGCATTGGCTGTCGGCGCGCGGCCAGGTGGTCGAAGACGAGGCCGGCCGGCCGCTGCGCGTCATCGGCGTGCTGTTCGACGTCACCGAGCGCAAGCGGCGCGAGGAAGAGCTGCGCCGGGTCAATGTCGGGCTCGAGAAATCGATGCGGTTGCGCATGCGCCAGCTCGAGAGCGAGGTCGAGGAGCGTGCCCGCGCCCAGGCGGCGGAGCGCGCCAGCGAGGCGCGCTACGCCGCCGTCTTCCAGCATACCAGCGCCGGCATCATCCTGCTGGACGTCACGCCCGATGGCCGCTTCGTCTACGAGGCGGTCAACCCGACGCATGAGCGGCTCACCGGCGTGCCGGCGGTCGAGTATGTCGGTCTCACCTCCTATGATCTCTTCCCGCGCGCGCTCGCCGACCGTCTCGTCGGGCACTACCGCCGCGCCGTCGAGACCGCGGCGCCCGTCAGCTACGAGGAAACCTTTCCCTATCGTGTCGGCACGCGCGTGCTGCAGGGAACGGCGGTGCCGATCCGCGACGCCGATGGCGTCATCACCAAGGTGGTGATCAGCACGCATGACCTGACCGAGCGCAAGCGGGTCGAGGAAGCGCAGCGCCAGGGCCAGAAAATGGAGGCGATCGGTCAGCTCACCGGCGGCGTCGCACATGATTTCAACAATCTGCTCACCGCCGTCCTCGGCAATCTCGAGCTGCTGACGCAGCGCCTCTCGGGGCCGCAGCACATGGCGCTGATCGACGCGGCAATGCGCGCCGCGGACCGCGGCGCCAAGCTCACCCAGCAGCTCCTCGCCTTCGCCCGGCGCCAGCGGCTCGAGCCCAAGCCGGCCGATCTGAACCACCTCGTTCTCGGCATGCGCGACATGCTGGTCTCCACCATCGGCGCCACCATCCGCATCGAGACGGCGCTGAGCCCCGGCGTGTGGCCGGCCATGCTCGACGTCAATCAGACCGAGCTGATGCTGCTCAATCTTGCCATCAACGCGCGCGACGCCATGCCGGAGGGCGGCACGCTCACCATCGCATCGGGCCAGCACAGCGTCGGCCCGAAAGAGCGCCGTCCGGGCGAGCTCGTGCCCGGCGACTATGTCCTGCTGTCGGTCGCCGACAGCGGCATGGGCATGTGCGATGAGGTGCGCGAGCGCGCCTTCGAGCCTTTCTTCACCACCAAGGAAGTCGGCATGGGCAGCGGCCTTGGTCTCAGCCAGGTCTATGGCATCGCCCGACAACTCGGCGGCGGCGTCGAGATCGAGAGCCAGCCCGGCGCCGGAACGGTGGTGCGAGTCTTTCTGCCGCGCGCCGATGTCGCCCTCGCTGCGGCCGAAGACGCTCCTGCCGTGGCGGCCGAGCCGGTGGCGCCGGGCTCGGCGCGCATTCTGGTGGTGGATGACGATCCAGAGGTGCGCGAGCTCGTCGTCTCCTGCCTCGCGAGCTTCGGTTACGCCGCGGTCGATGCGCCCGATGCGCGCCGCGCGCTCGACCTCATCGACGAGGCGCCGCCCGATCTCCTCCTCGTCGACTTCGCCATGCCGGAGATGAACGGCGCGGAGCTGGTGCGCCGCGCGCGGCGCGACCGGCCGCGGCTCAAGGCGATGTTCATGACCGGCTATGCCCAGACCGCGCCCTTCGACGGCGAGATCGACGGCATCGCGGTGCTGCGGAAGCCGTTCAAGCTGCGGGAGCTCGCGGCGAAACTCGACGCCGCTCTGCGGTAGCTCGCCCCCAAAAGAATCCGCCCGCGACTTGCGCCGCGGGCGGTGATGGAAACGACAGTCGACGGGCCGCTCAGTCGCGGCGATTGCCCAGCAGCTGCATCAGCAGCACGAACAGGTTGATGAAGTCGAGATAGAGCTTGAGGGCGCCCATGATCGCCTTCTTGCCGGCAACCAGCTCGCCGTCGCCTTCGACATACATCTGCTTGATCATCTGCGTGTCCCAGGCGGTGAGCCCGACGAAGACGATCACGCCCGCGATCGACAGCGCAAATTGCAGCGCCGAAGACTGAACGAACAGGTTGACGAGGCTGGCGATGATGACGCCGATCAGCCCCATGAACAGGAAAGAGCCGAAGCGGCTGAGATCGGTGCGCGTGGTGTAGCCATAGAGGCTCATGGCCGCGAAGGTCGCGGCGGTGATGAAGAACACGCGGGCGATGCTGGCGCCGGTATAGACGAGGAAGATGCCGGCGAGCGACAAGCCCATCAGCGCCGCATAGCCCCAGAAGGTCATCTGCGCCGCGCCGAGGCTCATGCTCTGGATGCGGAAGCCGAGCAGCATGACGAGGCCGAGCGGCGCCAGCAGCACGATCCAGAACAGGATGCTGCCATAGATCGCCTGGTAGAGGCCGGTGGCGACGGCGCCATACGCCACCACGCCGGTGAGCGCCAAGCCGCCCGCCATGTAGTTGTAGACGCGCAGCATGAACTGACGCAGACCGACATCGATCTCGGCCGGCGCAAACGACGCGCCGCGCGTGGTCCAGCGATTACCGGGTTCATAGGCCATAGGAGCGCCCCTGACAGGGTTGGTAGACTTTGCCAGGGCATATTGGCACACCCGGTGGTTAATTCAATGAGGGCCGGGCGTCCGCCCCGAACCGCTATTCATTGCGCAGATAAGGCGCCGCCTTGGCGCCGAGCGCGCGCCAGGTGCCGAGATACCCCGCGGCGAGCGTCACCACCATTGCGAGCAGCGCCGTTGCCGCCACCGCCCCCGGCAGAAAGTCCCAGTCCTGATGCATGACGCGGGTCAGCACCAGCCAGCCGGCGAGCGTGCCGAGCCCGGCCGCGATCGCCGCCGTCGCGCCGCCCAGGAGCCCATATTCGATCAGGAAGGCGCGGGTCACATCGCGCCGCGTCGCGCCAAGCACCTTCAGCACCACCGCCTCGTAAACGCGGCGGCGATGCCCGGCCGCCATCGCGCCGGCCAGGACCAGCGTGCCGGCCGCGAGGGTGACGCCGGCAATCGCGCGCATGCCGATAGCGATCGCGGCGATGATGTCGCTCACCGCCTGCAGCGCATCCTTCACCGCAATCGCCGAAACGTTGGGGAAGCGGTCGGTGACGGCGCGCTCCAGCGCCGCCTCCGCGCCGGGCGGCGTGCGCGCGGTGGCGATCTCCATCTGCGGCGCCCCGTCGAGGATGCCGGGCGAGAACACCAGCACGAAATTGATGCCGAGCGAGGTCCAGTCGATCTCGCGCAGATTGGCGATGGTGGCGGTGACCTCGCGGCCGAGCACGTCGACGGTGATGGTGTCGCCGACGCCGAGGCCCATGCCGCGCGCGATCTCGGCATCCATCGACACCAGGCTCGGCCCGCGATAATCGGGCGGCCACCATGTCCCGGCGACGATGCGCGAGCCCCGGGGCGGCGTTGCCGCATAGGTGAGGCCGCGCTCGCTCGTCACCGCCCAGCGCGCCTCGGGCTTCACCTTCGCGCGCTCGACCGGGACGCCGTTGAGGCGCGTGATCCGGCCGCGCAGGCTCGGCACTTGCGCCACCTGCGTGATCCCGGGCGTCGACCGCACCAGCTGGTCGAAGGCCGCGACCTGGCTCGGCTCGATATCGATGAAGAAGAACGACGGCGCATGCTCGGGCAGGCGCTCGTCGAGCGTTTCGGCGAGATTGCCTTGCACCAGCGCGATCGCCACCAGCACGGTGAGGCCGAGGCCGAGCGAGGCGACGATCCCGGCGGTGGGCGCGCCCGGCCGATAGAGATTGGCGAGCGCAAGGCGCAAGCCGGGATGACGCGGCCGCCCCGCGCGGCGCGCGCCGAGTACCAGCGCCGCGGCGAGCAGCCTGAAGGCGGCGAGCGCGCCGGCGGCGCCGAGGATGAACCAGAAGGCGGTCCGCCGGTCGCTGGCCGTGATGATGCCGAGCGCCGCCAAGGCCAGTCCGGCGGCGCCGATCGCGGCGACATAAGCGGCCCGCGGCCGGTGCGGCGCCGGCTCGACGAGCTGGCGGAAGAGGCTTGCCGCCGGCACTTCGCGCGCCACCGCGAGCGGCCAGAGCGCGAAGGCAAGCGTCGTCAGCACGCCGAATGCGGCGGCGATCGCCAGCGGCGCCGGATAAAGACCGCTGCGGACGGCGATCGGGAAAGCGGCAAGCAAGGGCGTCGCGGCGAGCGGCGTCAGCGCGCCCAGCGCCAGGCCCAGCGCAATGCCGAGCAGCGCCAGCGCCAGGATCTGCGCGAAGTAGGTGGCGAAGACCAGTCGCCCCGGCGCGCCGAGGCATTTCAGCGTCGCGATCGTCTCGGTCTTGCCGGCGAGATAGCCTCTGACCGCATTGCCGACGCCGACTCCGCCGACGAGCAGCGCGGTCAGCCCGACCAAGGTCATGTAGATGGTGAGGCGCTCGAGCAGCCGCTGCAGCATCGGCGCGGCATTGCCGAATTCGCGGATGCGCCAGCCGGCATCGGGAAAGGCTTGCTTGACGCCGGCGACCCAGGCGGCGATGTCGCCGCCCGGCGGCAGCCGCAGGCGATAGCTGTAGCCGATCAGCGCGCCGGGCTGCAGCAGGCCGGTGGTCGGCAGCGCCGGCGCGGCGATCATCACGCGCGGGCCGAGCTCGAAGCCGCCGGTGGCGGCGTCGGGCTCATGCGCCAAGGTGGCGCGCAGCACGAAGCTCGCATCGCCGACGCGAATGCTGTCGCCGAGATGGAGCTTCAGGCGGTCGAGCAGGCTCGGCGCCACCGCCGCGCCCCAGCGCCCGTCGCTGAACGCCAGCGCCGCGGCGAGCGGCAGCGGCGGATCGAGGGCGACGGCGCCATAGAGCGGATAAGCGCTGTCGACCGCTTTGAGCTCGATCAGGCTGCGCTCATTGCCGTCCTCGGTCTTCGCCATGGCACGCATGGCAGAGACGGCGGAAAGCTCGCCGCTGCGCCGGAGATAAGCAAGCTCCTGCGGCGTCGCGGTGCGGTAGAGGAGATGCAGCTCGACATCGCCGCCGAGCATGGCGTGGGCGTCGCTCTTGAGGCCGGCGCTGACCGCCGCGGCGAGCGAGCCGACGCCGGCAATGACCGCGGTGCCGAGCGCAAGGCAGGCAAGAAAGACGCGAAACCCGGCAATCCCGCCGCGCAACTCGCGCCGCGCCCAGCGCAACGCCAGCCCCAGCTCACGCAACATCCCTCGCCCCTCTCCCCGAAGGGGAGAGCGGGAGAGGGAGGGGCCCATAGCGGAGCTATGGGAGGGTGAGGGGTGAGGGTCGCCGCTCCTGGACATGCTCACCGCGTGCCGAGGAAGGTAACGCCGCCCGCCTCGTCGCTCTCGACGATGCGGCCATCGGCCATGTGCACGACGCGGTCGCAGCGGCGCGCCAGATCGCGGTCATGCGTGATCAGCAGCAAGGTCGTGCCGCGCTCGGCCGAGAGGGCGAACAGGAGGTCGATGACGTGGCGGCCGGTCGCGATGTCGAGATTGCCGGTCGGCTCGTCGGCGAGCAGCAGCTTGGGACCGGCGGCGAAGGCGCGGGCCAACGCCACGCGCTGCTGCTCGCCGCCCGAGAGCTGGCCGGGATAATGCAGCACGCGGTGCTCGAGGCCGACCGCCGCGAGCCCGTCGCGCGCCGCGGCGAACGCGTCGGCGCGGCCGGCGAGCTCGAGCGGAATGGCAACGTTCTCGAGCGCGGTCATCGCCGGGATGAGGTGGAAGGATTGGAAGACGATGCCGATGGTGGCGCGGCGAAAGCGCGCCAGCGCATCTTCGTCGAGCGCGGCGAGATCGGTGCCGGCGACGACGACGCGGCCGCGGCTCGGCCGCTCCAGCCCGCCGGTCACCATCATCAAGGTCGATTTGCCGGAGCCGGAGGGGCCGATGAGGCTCACCCTTTCGCCCGCGGCGATATTGAGCGAGGCGCCGCGCAGCACATTGACGGCACCGGCGGCGCTCGCCAGTGTTAGATGGACCTCGTCGAGCAGAATCATCGGAAGGTCGGTAGTGTACGGGGCCTGCATGTCACCTCATCCGGCGCGAAACCAGTCCGGCTCTCCCCTTCCACCGCGGCGCGCCCTCCGCCGATATGGCGCAGCCGCGCCGCTTGTCAACATGGCGATGGCGGCGCTCGCGCTGTTGCTGGTCATATCGGCCGCTGCGCCTGCCCTTGCGGCGCCGCCGCGCATCCTGGTTCTCGGCGACAGCCTCACGGCCGGCTACGGCCTGGCGCCGGGCGAGGCGTTTCCGGCGCGGCTGCAGGCGCGGCTCGCCGCCGCCGGCATTCCGGCGACGCTGATCAATGGCGGCGTTTCCGGCGACACCAGCGCCGACGGCCTGGCGCGGCTCGACTGGGTCATGAGCGATCATCCCGATATCGTATTGGTGGAGCTCGGCGCCAATGACGCGCTGCGCGGCATCGATCCCAAGCTCACCTACGCCAATCTCGACGGCATCCTGGCGAAGCTGCAGGCGAGCGGTGTCAAGATGATGCTGCTCGGCATGCTCGCGCCGCCGAATTGGGGCCGCGACTATCAGCGCGATTTCGACGGCATCTACAAAAGGCTTGCGGCGAAGTACAAGGTGCCGCTCTATCCCTTCCTGCTCGACGGCGTCGCCATGGATCCCGCACTCAATCAAGCCGACGGCCTTCATCCCAACGCCAAGGGGGCGGAGATCATCGCCGAGAAGCTGGAGCCGGCGGTTGCGCGGCTGCTGCAGCAAGGGGGCGTGCAGGGATGACGGGACTGCTCGAGCGGCAATTCGCCGCGGCGCATGC
>Ga0335073_10003526_pt1 | contig 21827 bp, 17 predicted proteins | sample Lox_Sample_22_FD_207093 | JGI IMG/M metagenome (GOLD analysis project Ga0335073, IMG submission 207093) | Soil microbial communities from Loxahatchee National Wildlife Refuge, Florida, United States - Lox_Sample_2.2 | ecosystem: Environmental > Terrestrial > Soil > Wetlands | place: USA...
CTTATACGGACAAGGAATTTCAGTCGTGTTCTGCACAGGGTCATGGGCGTTTTGTCACGGTAATCTGTAGGCAATTGTGCAATCCGCTGATCTCCAATCCGCGGCAGCGCCGCTGTCTTCCCCTGCTCCTGAAGAACCGGTCCTCGAAATGACTCGCGGAGGGTCAAAGACGAGCCACGCCGCCGAGAAGTCTGCGGAAATGACACCATTTATGCGGCAATGGTCGGCCGCGAAGCGGGAGAATCCCGATGCGCTGCTCTTCTTCCGAATGGGAGATTTCTACGAGCTCTTCTACGACGATGCGGTAACGGCCAGCCGCGAGTTGCAATTGACGCTGACAGCTCGGGATCGGGAGCGGCAGGTTCCGATGTGCGGCGTGCCTTATCACTCGGTTGAAAACTACCTGGCGAGGCTGCTGCGAAAGGGATACCGGATCGCCATCTGCGACCAGATGGAAGATCCCAAGCTCGCCAAGAAGATCGTGAAGCGCGAAGTGACGCGTGTGCTCTCACCCGGTACGGCCCTCGATGCGGCGATCGGGCAAGAACAGAACAACTTTCTTGGAGCCTATTTCGAAACTGGTCCGGAGAAGCAGCCCGTCGTTGCTGTCGCCCTGCTCGACGTTTCTACGGGCGAATTTCGAACCGCGGAGTTTCAAGGTCCAAAGGCGCGACAACAGGCGCTGGAGGAGTTGCTGCTGGCCGGGCCGAGCGAAGTACTCTTCGCCACGAGCGCTTCGATTCCTGCCGTACTTGAGAAAATCCCAGCCAAAACTCGTATCGAGGACTGGATCTGGACGCGCGATTTCGCGGTTCCGCTGGTGGAGCGGCAGTTGCAGGTTCGGTCGCTCGAAGGCTTTGGGCTGGTGGGACACGAGGCTGCAGCCATCGCCGCGGGCGCGGTACTTCACTATGTTCGAACCACGCAGAAGAATGAAGCTTTGCACATCGATTCGCTCAAATTCCAGGAGCACTCGACGGCACTCGAACTCGACCACGTCACGGTCCGCAATCTTGAACTCGTCGAGCCGCTCTTTGCCGGGCAGGACGATCGTGCGACGCTCTTCCATACTCTTGATTGCTGCCAGACGCCAATGGGCAAGCGGATGCTGCGCGCAACGATCCTGCGGCCATTGATCGAAACTGCCATTTTGAATGCGCGATATGAAGCTGTAGCGGAAGCGCACGCCGATCTCCTGAAACGCGAGGAGGTCCGGCGCGCCTTTGAAGGCGTTCTGGATCTGGAACGGCTGCTGGCGCGGTTGAGCCTTGATTCGGCCGGTCCACGCGATGTTCGCGCTCTTGCGGCCAGCCTCGAGCGATTACCCACCTTAAAGGCTGCGATGGACGCGATGGAGGCGCCGTTGTGGCGCGGCCTGATCGGGCGCCTCGACACGCTCGACGACGTGACCGGGCGAATTACCTCCACTTTGGTTGCCGAGCCGCCGTTGACGATGGCGGACGGTGGAGCGATCGCAGCGGGTGTAGATGCGGAACTGGACGACCTGCGGAACATCTCGTCAAGCGGAAGGCAGTCGATTGCCGCAATTGAAGAGCGCGAACGTGCACGTACCGGCATCACATCGCTGAAGGTGCGCTACAACTCGGTTTTCGGTTACTACATCGAGATTACCAAGGCCAATCTCGCCATGGCGCCGGCAGACTATGAGCGCAAGCAGACGCTGGTCAACGCCGAACGTTTCACCACACCGGAGCTGAAGGAATACGAAGTCAAGATTCTCACCGCGCACGATCGTTGCACCGAGATTGAGAAACGCATCTTCGCCGAGCTGCGGCGCGCGGTGCTCGAGGCCGCCAGCCGCATACGGCGGACCTCGATTGCGGTTGCCGAGGCTGATCTGCTGACCAACTTTGCGCACCTGGCGTCGCTGCGGCGCTATGCGCGACCGGTTCTAGTCGAGGAACCCGTGCTCGAAGCGGTTGCTGCTCGGCATCCCGTGATTGAACAGTGGATGGAGGAGACGCGCGAAGGACGCTTCATTGCCAATGATTTCTACCTGAGCGCAACCGACGATGGTCCGAGCCTGCTCTTGATCACCGGGCCGAACATGGGCGGGAAGAGCACGTATCTTCGCCAGGCCGCGATGCTCGTTCTGATGGCCCAGATGGGCAGCTTTGTTCCCGCACAGAGTTTGCGCCTGGGGCTGGTGGATCGCATCTACACGCGTATCGGCGCCAGCGATAATGTGGCCCGCGGCCGCTCAACCTTCATGGTCGAAATGACCGAGACGGCTACTATCCTGAATACGGCGACGAGGCGCTCACTGATTCTGCTCGATGAGATGGGCCGTGGCACGGCAACATTCGATGGCCTCTCGCTCGCGTGGGCGACCGTTGAATATCTGCATGCCGAGACAGGTGCGCGCACGCTGTTCGCCACGCACTATCACGAGCTGACCATGCTGGCCGAAAAGCTGAAGCGCGTTCACAATCTTCGCGTGGGTATCAAGGAAGGCGCGGGCGGCATCGTATTCCTGCATACGATTGAGCCCGGAGCAGCCAGCAAAAGCTACGGCATCGAAGTGGCGAAGCTCGCTGGATTGCCTGCGGCCGTGATCGAACGCGCGAAGCATGTACTCCGTCAGCACGAGAAACAGGAGCGACAAAGCGTGCAGGTGGAAACCGCTCCAGAGCCGCTGCAGCTCACAATTTTCACGCCGCTTTCGCAACGAATCGTTGGTCGCATCGAGGCTGTTGACGTGAATTCGCTGACGCCGCTGCAAGCCTTGAATCTGCTGGAGGAATTACAACAAGAATTGAAGGAGAAGGCGTGAGCACGGCGGTCGGAATTCGCCAAGCGGCGGGGAGTTTGCTTGTGGTCGGGCTTTCGGGCGCCGAATTGACTCCGCTGGAACGTGCATGGCTCAAACTCGTGCGCCCGGCCGGGGTGATCCTGTTTCGCCGCAACATCGTGGACGTGGAGCAGACCCGTGCCCTTCTCAATGAGGCTACGGGGCTTGGCGCTCGCCACGCCGTGCGATGTGTCGACGTGGAGGGCGGGACGGTCAATCGCCTTCGCGATGCGCTTTCACCGATTGCTTCCGCGCAAGCCGTAGCCGCGGCATCGCGAGCCGCGAAGAAGCCGTCTCTCGCCCGCAAGCATGGAGAACTGATCGCAGGTGCAGTGAAGGAATTTGGGTTCAATACGACGCTGGCTCCGGTTGTGGACCTCACGTTGCCCGAGTCGGCGGAGGTCCTCGGGTCGCGAACCTCGGGGGCGACCTCGGCCGACGTGATCGCCTACGCACGCGAGTTCCTTGCCGGCATCGCGGCGCAGCGGGTGGTCGGGTGCGGGAAGCATTTTCCTGGTCTTGGTGGCGCATCGGGCGACACACACTTTGTCACACCGGCAATTGAGCGGAACTGGGAGCAGATGTGGAATGAAGATATGGTTCCCTATCGCGAGTTGCACCGCGCTATGCCGATGATTATGACCAATCACGCGGCATATCCAAGGACTACCGGGAAGAAGGAGCCTGCCAGTGCTTCTCGATTCTGGATAACGGAGATGTTACGCAAGAAGATCGGCTACAAGGGCATCGTACTCTCTGACGATTTGGAGATGGGCGGCATTTTGAAGTTCCTGCCGGTGGAGGAGGCAGTTGTGGCAGCGATCCGCGCCGGATCAGACCTTGTGGAGATCTGCCATAGCGCCGAGCTGATCCTGCGCACTTATGAGGCACTGATCTCCGCAGCCGAGCGATCTGCTGCATTCCGAAAGATTCTCCTGGGCGCTGCACGATCATCGGGTCGCAAACGCTCCAAGCTCTTTGCGCGCGGCCTACCTCCGCGACTGAACGCCAAACGGCTAGCCACGCTTCGCAACGAGATCGTGAAGTTCAACGACGCCGTTACGGGAATCCTGAAAGCGGCGGAAGATGCGACACCACGCGCCGCCTCGCCGGCAGAAGCGTCATGAAACCCGCGCGATTGGTTGTCGCCGGAGTAATGAGCGGAACGTCGGCGGACGGGATCGACGTCGCGCTGGTGCGGATTTCACCCAGAAAAGGCCTGGCCCTGCCGAGGTTGACGCTACTAGCGCACGAGGGTTTTCGTTATCCCGCAGCAGTCCGCAAAGCAGTGCTGGCGGCAATGAATTCCAAGTTGACCTCGACCGCGGAGCTTGCACGCTTGAACTGGCGACTGGGCGTGGCCTATGCCGAAGCAGTCAAAGCAACGGTCAAGAAGCACAAGATCAAGATCGATCTGGTCGGCTGTCATGGGCAGACGCTGTATCACCAGGCGCGCCCAGCGCGCTACGCCGGAGAGAGCTTCGCCTGCACGTGGCAGGCGGGTGAGGCTGCAATCGTCGCGCGAGAACTGGGGGTTTCCGTCGTTTCGAATTTTCGTACCGCCGACATGGCTGCGGGCGGACAGGGCGCGCCGCTAGTTCCGATCCTCGACGTTGCTCTCTTTGCGGACGCAAAGCGGGGGCGGATTTTGCAGAACATCGGGGGCATTGCGAACCTGACGGCAATTCCGGCGGGTGCACGGGGCGAAAAAATCAAGGCTTTCGACACCGGCCCTGGAAACATGGTGATCGATGCTTTGGCACAGAAGCTTTTCCGAAGGCCCTACGATCGCAATGGCGCAATTGCGGCAAGAGGCCGGGTACTCGAAACCGTGCTCGCACAAATGTTGCGTGATCCGTATTTCAAGCTCAAGCCGCCGCGCACTACGGGGCGCGAGGAGTTCGGACGCGAATACGCGGCAAAGCTTTTGGCGGCTTGTCGCCGAGTCAGTCGAAAATCGGAGGATGCGCTGGCAACCGCGACCGCACTGACCGCTGAGAGCATCGCACTCGGCTTCAAACAGTTTGCTCTGCCGAAGATGAAGGGCGCCCGCATCGATTACATTGTCTCCGGCGGCGGCGCGCGAAACGCGACGCTGATGAAAATGCTTGGCGCGCGGCTGGGCCCCCTGGGCTGCAGGCTCGCGACAACCGAAGAATTCGGCATGCCGGCCGAGGCAAAGGAAGCTGTGGCATTCGCTCTGATGGCGTGGATGACCTGTAACCACCTTCCCGGCAATGTACCCTCCGCAACCGGCGCGAAGCGGCGTGCAATTCTGGGGCAGGTCAGTTACCCGTAAGTTGCTTTGGCCCCGCGCTGGTTCGGCTGCCCAGCGAGCAGGTCTACACTACTCTCCCGCCTTAAGGTTGTCTTAAGCGTTGGTGCGTCTAACCACCTGGACGCACAAGAGATAGCGACTGATTACTTCATCCTTGGCGTGGGTTCAAAGTTTGGCGCCGGTTTCTCAACCTTTTAGCCGGCTGGCTCGTCTACCGAAACAGAAAGCGTTCTCCGCGAAGGCAGTAAAGACCCCGCACCAAGTGGAATTTATTTATGACAAGACCAAATAGGAAAGACGTCCCCCTTTTGCTCGCCTTGCTCGTGCTTGCAGCTGCATTTGCGATCCAGACCCCGTTGGCGCGAGCGCAGGCCGCGGCGCAGCGGTTTGTTGGCACCATCACCGCAATTTCCGGCGATACCTTGACGATCAAAACCGATTCGGGTGAGGTTCACCAAGTCCAGGTTCCTTCGAGCGCAGCAATCAAGCAACTGGCTCCGGGGCAGAGGGACTTGAGCAGCGCACAGACGATTCAGCTGAGCAACCTGGGCACCGGCGACCGCGTGCTTGTAAAGCTTGATCCAAATGCCACAGGAAGCACTGCTCAGGCTCTGCAGATCGTAGCAATGAAGCAAACGGATATCGTCCAGCAACAGCAGAAAGAACGGGACGAATGGACCCGCAATGGATCGGACGGACTGGTGAAGAGCGTTGATCCGGCCGGCGGCGTCATTGTGATCACTAAGGGTGTAGGCCCGATGGTGAAGACCATCACCGTCCATCTGACAAAGGACACCAAGCTACTCCGCTACGCACCTAACTCGATCCGCTTTGCCGATGCCCAGCCCGGGCCAATCAGCGCAATCCAGGTGGGCGACCAATTCCATGTTCTCGGGGAGAGAAGTGCAGACGGATCAGAGATCACGGCGACAGAGGTTGTTTCCGGTGGCTTCAGGAACATTTCAGGACTGGTTTCGTCGATCAATACCGGTGCTTCTACCTTGACGGTGAAAGACCTGGTAACCAAAAAGAACGTAACTGTGCACATCACCCCCGATGCCGAGATGCGGCGGCTGCCCGACACGATGGCAAGAATGATTGCCGCAGCGTTCAAAGGCAATGCACAGGCAGGAGGCGGCGCTAATCCGGCATTCCGTTTCCAAGGCGCAAGTCCCGGCCAGGGCTCGTACGGCGGCCAAGGCGCTCCGGGTGCAGGACAGGGACGCAGAAATGGCGGCGGCATGGAGCAATTCTTGAGCCGCGCGCCCGCGATACATCTCGGTGATTTGCAGAAAGGTGAAGCAGTCATGCTGGTTTCGACCGAGGGCACAGCGGACGTGACCGCAATCAAGCTGCTTGCCGGGGTCGAACCACTTCTCGAGAGCCCTGAGGCATCCCGTGATCTGCTGGCGAACTGGAGTATGGGTTCCGGCGGCGCCGGAAGCGAAGAAGCAGCACAATAATGAGCCTGGTTATCCAGTAATTCAGCGAGGAATACGTGTATTCAAGACATCATTTTCATTGTTTTTTTCATTTTTTGATTGCATTGGCTTTTGCATTGGCCAGCGTGGCGGCTCACGCGCAGGCCACGACCGCCCAGGCGACCGGCGCAGGGACCGCAACCATTCGCGGACATATTGCGGACCAGACCGGCGCGCTTATCCCTGGCGCGAAAGTGACCATTACAGCGGCGAACGGCAGAGTTGCAGGCAAAACCACAGCCGATGCCAGCGGATCGTATTCGGTTACAGAGCTGGCGGCGGGCAGTTACATCGTGCACGCCCAGTTCGCCGGCTTTGCCGATTTTGATTCGCAACCCATTGCTCTTGCGGCAGGACAAATCAAGCGCGTTGACATTGCCATGGCGATTCAGGTCGCGCAACAAAGTGTGGTGGTCAGCGACGAAACGCCCACCGTGAGTGTGGAGGCAGGCGCGAATGCCAGTTCGGTGGTGCTGAAAGACAAGGACCTCGATGCGCTATCAGACGATCCGGACGAGTTGTCGAACGAATTGCAGGCCCTCGCTGGTCCGTCGGCCGGGCCGAACGGCGGACAGATCTACATCGACGGATTTACCGGCGGGCAGCTTCCGCCCAAGTCGGCAATTCGCGAAATTCGCATCAACCAGAATCCGTTTTCGGCCGAATTCGACAAGCTGGGTTACGGTCGCATCGAGATTCTCACCAAGCCCGGCACCGACAAACTTCACGGCCAGGTATTCGTGATGGGGAACGAAAGCGCATTCAATACGGGCAGTCCGTTTCTGCCTAACGTGCCATCGTACTATCGCTTGCAGTACAACGGAACGGTAAGCGGCGCGTTGACCAAGACCTCCTCGTTCTTCATGAGCATGGAACAACGCGACAATCACGACGAGGCCGTTTACAACTACTATCCGGCACTTCTCAATCCCAGTACCGGAACCTACTCGATTTCTCCCACTCGCGTTTCCGGTGCGGTGGCCAACCCGCACAATCACATTAATGTCTCACCGCGACTGGATCTGCAACTGGGGAAGAAGAACACGCTCACATTGCGCTACCAGTTCTATTACGATTCGGAAACCGGCGACATCAGTTCAACGCAGCTTCCCTCTCAGTCCGTAACGACATCGTCGACGGAGCACACTGTCCAACTGAGCGATTCGCAGATCATCAATGATCACGTGGTGAACGAGACGCGCTTTGAGTATCGACGCGCATTGGAATCAGTGAGCCCGGTGAGCACGGCTCCTACCCTGATGGTGAGCGGAGACTTCACTGGCGGCGGTGCAGCCGGTCAGTCCTCGAATGATCACCAGGACCATCTCGAGTTGCAAAACTACACCACCATGACCGTGCGCGCGCAGACCATCAAGTTCGGCGCCTGGCTGCGCGACAATCGTGACGCAAACGCTTCGTATACCAACCACAACGGCACACTGGTTCTTACGCAGCAAGGTTATGTCGACGCGCTGAATGCGCTGGCTCAAGGAAACAGCCTTAGCACATTGCCGGCAGGCGAATTCGCGTTTTTACAGGTTACGGCGGGACGCACGGCATTTACGACTAATACCTTCGATGGCTCGCTGTTTGTGCAAGACGATTGGAAGGTCAATCCGCGGCTCACGCTTTCCGGCGGTCTTCGCTGGGAAACTCAAAACCATATCGCTGATCACGACGATTGGGCTCCGCGCGTAGCTTTTGCCTACGCCCTTGACGCCAAGGGCAAGCAGCCGGCCAAGACAGTGCTGCGTGCCGGTTACGGCATCTTTTACGATCGCCTGCCCATCGCCGATCTTCTGGCGGCCACTCGCCAAGGCGTGAATGCAGGATCGTTGCAGACGACCGTAAATTCTCCGGCGTGCCTGACCGGGAACGATTTGAACAACATGAATTTTTCGGGATGCTTGCCCGCAGCGCCGTATTCACCGACGCCGGCCAGCACGATCGTGCAGATTTCGCCAACCTACCGCTCGCCTTCGACCCAGCAATTGGGAGCAAGCATCGAGCGGCAGGCGACGAAGAGTGCAACCGTAACGGCAACCTATCTGCGTTCGTTTGGCGTGCACCAGATGGTGTCGCGGGATGCCAATCCCTACACTCCGCTGCCGGGCACGACGTATTACAACAGCACCACGGGTCCGCGGCTCGATCCGAACCTCGGCATCATCGATGAGTACTACCCCGAGGCAGTCTTCAAGGAAAATCAGCTCATTCTCAACGTAAACGCGCGTATTTCGCCGAAGCTGGGATTCTTCGGGTTCTACAACTTGTCCTACGCGAACTCGGATAGTGCCGGCGGCGAGGCATCAAACTCCTACAACCTGAGCCAGGACTACGGCCGCGCCAGCTTCATTTCGCGTAATCAGATCTTCTTGATGGGCAACTACACCGCGCCGTGGGATCTGCGCTTCAACCCGTTTTTGGTTGCACGCTCGGGCCGTCCCTATAACGTAGCCTCCGGCACAGACCTGACGGGTGACGAGTTTCTCAATAATCGACCGTCGTATGCTGATGCCTCGGCGTGCACGCCAGGGCAGGATCAATATTTTCAAACGCAGTACGGCTGCCTGAATGCTATTCCAGGCGAAGGAGACGCGCTGGTACCAGTAAACCTCGGCACCGGCCCCGCATCCATCGCCTTCAACCTGCGCTTGAGCAAAACCGTCGGACTTGGGCCCAAGGTCGAGACGACTGGTGGCGTAAATAACGGGGGCGGACCGGGCGGTGGACCTCCTGGTGGTCGCGGAGGACACGGTGGCGGGCCCGGTGGCGGACTTGGACCAGGCGGCCTTGGTGGTGGTGGCCGCGGCGGTCCGGGAATGATGGGGCCAACGAGCACGGGACGCAGATTCAACCTAACGCTGAGCGCTCAGGCACTGAACCTGACCAACAACGTCAACTATGGCACGCCAATCGGTACGCTCGGATCGAACGAGTTCGGCCGGTCGACAAGCCTTGCGAACGGGCTGTTCTCGGGACCGGGCGGCTCGACCTCGCGGCGAATCTTCTTCCAGGCGGTACTCGCGTTCTGATTCCGCGACCAGGACACATCAGGGCGGGACATATGTTCCGCCCTTATTAAGTCTCAATGTGCGGCAGTAATTGTGTCTGCTCGGCTGGGGGCCGCAAATGCATCCGTCAGGGAAATGACTTTCATCTGCGCCCTGAGCTCGCTGAGGCTAGCGCTTGTGCTGACGGTGATGTTTATAGTTTCGCCGGGAAGAAGGTCGAAGTAGTTGTCGGACAGCGTGGCATCGATTGCGCCCGAAGATATATAGACATCGCGGGCCAGCACCGGCGAGGTTACCGAAACCAGATAGGTGTTGGTTCCCGGGACGATCGTCTGCGAAGGTGCAGCCTTCGTGCCTACGATGAGAGCTGCCGGCCTCAGATGGACTTCCTTGGTAGGCGCGATGTAGACCAGGTTTCGCGGGGCGATCTCGTCACCGCTTCGATTCATCAAGTCCGTAACCACGAAGACACGCGACGTGTCGGCCGCACCAGACTGCGTTAGCCTGGCGAGCGGCCAGTCAAGATAGACCGTGCTCGCCAGAGGCGCAATGTCGACCGCCTGCGTATCTTCAAGAAGCACTTTGCCATCAAAGTCCATCAAGCGAACGCGCAATGTGGCCGGCGTTGCCGCAGTTTTGTCCGAAACAACGTAAACCTTTACTGATCCGCCCTCAACATGCGGCGAGACTAGAATTGGCGCGTAGAAACGGCGAGCGTAGTATTGCAGAGCCTTCCAGCGGCCGTAGTAGTCGATGCTGGACCACGATGCGACTGGCCAGCAGTCGTTCAATTGCCAGTAGATCGAGCCCATTGTCTCCGGCCGGCTGCGGCGAAAATACTCCGCGCCGATCTTGATGCCCTCGGCCTGTAACACCTGGCTGACGTAGAGAAAGCTGCCGAAATCCTTTGGCTCGGGATAATCGCGCAACAGGTAGTCGTGAATGATTGCGTTGCCTTCATCGTTCTTCTGGTGCGCCAGCATGACCGGGGTGAAGATGCCGGTGCGATCTGCGGGTTCCGTAAACGCCTCGATCGTGCGCATCTCAGGAAACGACTGGAAGCCATACTCCGTGACAAAACGGGCATGATGTGTTTCGTATGTGGAGAATGGGACGCGTCCATGCCACACGTCCCAGATATGCTGATCGCCACTCTGGTAGTGATCACTGACCGCTTCATAGTCGGCGCTCGGTGAACTGGGCCAGTAAGGGATCTCCGGATCGAGCCGGGCCACAACTCGATTCAAAATCCCGCTAAATTCGGTCAGGTAATCCTGCCACATCTGGAACTTTACATCGGCCGGAAGCGATCCGCGCTCGCCCCAGTCGAGCGCAACTTCGGTTTCATTGTTGCCGCACCAGATGACGATGCTGGGATGATTGCGCAGGCGGCGCACCTGGTCCTCAGCTTCGGCTTCGATGTTCAGTTTGAAGTCATAGGTGCCGGGCTGCCAGTCATTGCCGAACATGAAGTCCTGCCAGACCATCAGACCGAGTTCGTCGCAGATGTCATAGAACTCGTCGGTTTCGTAATAGCCGCCTCCCCAATGCCGGATCATGTTCATATTGGCGTCGCGCGCCGACTCGAGAATGCGGCGATAGGTAGCCGTAGTGACGCGATTGGGAAAGCTATCGAAGGGAATCACATCGGCGCCTTTGGCAAAGATCGGCACGCCGTTGACGATGAATTGGAATGAGCGTCCCCACTTGTCCGGATGGCGATCGAGGACGATAGAGCGAAGGCCGGTGGTGACCGTGCGTGTATCGATGTCCAACGCAGCGGACGTGGCTACCTGAGCTGTGAAGTCGTAGCGCGCCTGTTCGCCGTAGCCCGCAGGCCACCAGAGCTTTGGCTGGCGGATCTCAATTGGCAGATCGATCACGTTGCGACCTGCATGCAGGTTGGCTGTCACCGCAGTACTCGGCGCGGTGCCGGCGCTTGATGTTCCGTGCGCCCAATACCCCAGCGTGATCCGCGCCGGCCCTACCTTCGAAGCATCCACTTCGACCTGCGCATCGAGATGCGCAACTTCCCTGTTTACGTCGCGCTGGTAAATGGCTAAGTCATTGATGCGGGCACGGTCCCACGCTTCCAATTGCACCCCGCGCCAGATGCCGCTGGTGACAAACGTCGGTCCCCAGTCCCAGCCGTACTCATAAGCGGGTTTACGAAGGTAGGTCTTTGGTGCAGTCTTTGTCCTCGGCTGCCAGGGATCGGCAGCAGCGAGTGCGGCCCCGGCTGATATAGGCGAAGAGAAAACGATGCGCAGTTGGTTTTGCCCTGCATGCAGGTGGGTCTTCGCGGCGATACGCCAAACGCGGAAGCTATCAGTGCCGGTCGGCACCATCCCGCCATTGAGATAGACCTTTGCCGGACCGTCGAGACCATCAAAGACAAGGTCCACATTCGAGTTCATTAGAAAGGCCGACGGAACCTGAAAGTTGACGCGGTACTCCCAACTCGCATCCTGGATCCACTGCAGCTTCGACTCATCATCGCGATAAAACGGATCGGGAATCTGCTTGTTGGCCAGCAAGTCGAGGTGTACATCGCCGGGCACTGTTGCCGGCATCCAGCCGGCTTCCGCAGGCTGACCATCCTTCACCTGGCGAAATTGCCAGCCGTGATCGAGCGCTTCCGAAGCGTTTCTGCCTGATCCAGCCTTTTGCGCCGAAAGCAATGGGCTGGCCACCGAGAACACCACGACTGCCAACGTCGCAGTAAACACTATTGCCATTCGATGAATTCCTATCATTCCCGTTAGCCCTTGTCTGAAAATTCGCTCATAAGCCTACCATGCGCGATGTCCAGATCTTCGATGCTTCGTGGTCGAATGAGTTGCGCATAGAAGCGCTCCCATTCGTCGGCTTTGCTGTTCATGTCAAAATGCCGGCAGATTCGCGCACGCGCCAATCTGCCCATTTCGCGGCGAGCGCTCTCTCGCTTGCGCACCACTTCAAGCATCGCCTTTGCCAAAGTCGCGGAATCCTTTGCCGGCACGATCACTCCGGCGTTCCCGACCAGTTCGCGTACACCGCCCACATCGGTTGCTACCACCGGTTTCTCCATGGCCATCGCTTCCCCAACCACAAGCGGCATTCCCTCCCAAGCGGAACTGAGAACGAAACCGTCTACCCCGGCAAGCATCAGCGCCATGTCGCGGCACAGTCCTAGTCGACGAACTGCGCGTGTTCCATTATTTTCAAGATCGGTCATGGCGCCATCGATCCGGATGCCTCGCAGACTGGAATCGCCCGCAATCCACAATTGTGTCCAGGGCGCATCCTTGTGTACCAGGCTGAACGCCGCCAGCAGATTATCGAAGTCTTTGGCTGGAACAGCGCGTCCGGCCGCAAGCCAGACGAATTTCGCCGGATCGCGCCCGGATCCATGTTCAGCCGGTCTTCTGGCGCGCGCTGGCGCAAATGCCTCGATGTCAATTCCATTGGTCAACACCGAGCATTTGCGAAGCGGAACAGCGCCTATTTCCACATATCGGTCCGCCACAGCCTTACTCACCATGGTCGTGTGGCAGCTAAGAGGATCGGTGAGGTGGTAGGCCAAAGTGCGCTTCCAATCACCTTCATAGATGTTGTGAATCGTTGAAAGAACACGCGGCGTCGCTCCCATCAGGCGCAGAACCCTGGCCGCCATGTTTGCGGGGAACGTATGGCTGTGAAGGATGTCTGGCTTGAAACTGCGCAGAAAACCCGAGGCGCGAAGCAAGCCTCGCAGTACCCCGGACGGCGATTTCGTCATGTTCAGCCGGAAGACTTCGACCTTGACTGGCCATTCATGCTGTTGGGGCGAACGCAGCACGACCAGTACAGCTTCATGTCCGAGCGGTGCCATGCGCTCAGCCAGCGCAACGACCTGGCGTTCTGCGCCGCCGATGCCGAGCGAGGTGAGTATGTATGCGATGCGCATTGATCCGGCTTCCCTCCCTGTTGGAAGTCGGAGAATAGCGCATTACGCCTAAACGAGACTGTGTGCGCGCTCACCTTCGGCGACAAACAGCCTGCGCAAAAGCGTATCGACGGCGAGGAAACCGGGACCAAGGATCAGGATTAACAGCGCGGCAAACCAATCGTTGTAAGCGCTTGCGGCCTGGAACTTGTCGGGATCAGAGATGATCGAGAAAAAGGCATCTTTCTCTGCGGCCAGGAAGGCGACAGTCATGTTAATAAATAGCACGAATGCAGTGAGCCGCGTAAAAAGGCCAACCACGAGAGCGATGCCGCCTATAAGCTCAACCAGTGATACGAAGACGGCAGTCTGTGCCGGCATCGGGAGATTGAGTGTAGCAAAATACTGACCGACGTTGTCGAGGTGATGCAACTTCCGCCATCCGTCGAGGGCGAGTTCTATTCCCCAGTAAAGGCGTATGGCGAGGAGCAGCGGGCTTTGCAAGCGGCTCAACAAGTTGCTAACGCGGTCGTATACCTTCGTCAGTTTGTTCATGTTCTGCTGCTTCCTTTCCATGCATTGCTGTCGCGCCAGAATGCTCGATTCGGATCCCATTGAATACGGTTACCGGCGAGCCCTCGGCGAAAAACGCTGAATCGGGCGCTTGCGACAATACCTTTGCGAAATTGGGGCCATAATATCTTGCTCCATCTCCAGTAAAGTGGGCCGTGGCCGCGTCCCTCACCTGCCATTGCGGATGCTCCACCTGGTATTCGACTGTACTGGCGCCACGAACCGCATAGCCCCAATAGTGTTCCGTGATGAACTGGCTAAGAGAATCTTCAGCCGGGAAGTAGGCGGCAGCGCTCGTCGCGACTGAGAGTTCGCAGCGATCTCGATCGGATCCCCAGACGTATTCGGCCTTAGTCGCGGACCTTTCGGGGCGTAGCATAATGTGGTGGGTCATAGGGACGCAGGAGTAGTTTTCTCCATAGGCGAGCCTTGCGATCACAGTTACTGCGATCTTCGGAACCAGTTCGCGGATGAAGACGACGCCCCTTCTCGAACCGCGCCGAACATAGAAGCGCAAATTCACCTCTTCGAACGATTGGTGAAACGGCACCGCGCGTCGCAGCATCCTGGTCTTGTTGAACTCGAATCCGATGAGACTGACGTAAGTATGGCCTGCATGTTCATCCAACTCGGTGCCCGCCGGAACAAAAGGCCGCAACAGGTCTGGATCGACAACGTAGTTCAGCATCGCCAGGTTCTTCCACTCGGCGGTAAGGAACGTGCGTTGCTGAGGCACTGTCTTCACGCTCCTATGAGCAGATTGGAGGAAACAAGGTTACGGAAAGTGCGTGATGGCGTTGAAATTCAACGGTAGGACGGTTCGAGATCCGGCGCGCAAATCCAACCCAGTTCGGCCCAGTTCGTAAACCATTCGCGAACGAGATTCGGTTTTCGCGCTCTCGGCACACGAGCAATCGTTATTCCCGCTTCGATCGCATCCCCCAGTGGAAGACCATCTCGAATTGATCGCAGCGTATGGAACTCTCCACGCTTCAGGCGCAAATAGTAGACAGAGTAATCGACACGATGCGCGGCCAGCCAGGTCTGCTTGCTTCGCAGTCCTGGAAGCTTCGCGGGAGCATCCTCGTTGTCGGGGTGTTGTACTCCTGCCTCGCTGGTTTGCCGTTTCTCTTTTTTGTGCAGATTCAACACCAGGTCATCGACCGGAAACTCAAGTTCAATGAGCCTGAGATGTGGTTGCAGCGATAGCCGCGAGTTCCCGTCGAGGGTGGCAATCTGCTCCAGGGTTAGCGGATCATGCTCCGCGTTATCGAAGGCTTCGACGAAGGCCCATTCGATGTCAGCGACATCTCGAGCGAGGCGCGCACGCCGGCCGGCGAATTGGGGATTCTTCTTCAGCCACTCGGCGAGATGCAAACCGAGATTCCGCAGCGTGAACGAGCGGCTCGGATGCTCCATTAGATACGCGACAGACATTGCTTCGAACGCACGCGCACCGATCACTGTGCGCAGTGCGGGGAAATCCTCCGCCAACGCGCCAAGCACGCGAAACCAGTATTGCCGGTTGTAGATCTCGAGGCGTTCGAACGCGGAGAGGTGGCTATTGGGAGCAATAAAGGACGCCGCGACCTGCTCCATCGACGTCCCCTCGGGTGACTCGCGCCGCATCTCCTCGGCCGGGGTGAGCGGCATCATCACCGACCGCGCCATTTCACGCTGCATATGAGCCAGCGACGTGGGATGCGAATTCATCCTGCGGCCTCGGCGTGAGTAGACACCCATGGATCAGAATCGAGACATGGGGCACCCTGTGTCTTTGGCTGGCAGAGGTACTGCTCGGCCTTTTTGGCTTCGGCGTGAACCTCGTCGAAGCTGGGAATGTGGTCATCCCACTCGAGCAGGGTCGGCGTGTACCCACAGCGCTCGATAGCCCGCGCATACAACGACCACACGAGATCGATCACCGGATGATCGTGAGTATCGAGGATGTACTTCTCATAGCGGGAGTGGCCGGCGATGTGAATCTGCGCCACACGCTCTGCGGGCACCGCATTCACGTACTCTATGGGATCGAATTCGTGATTCACCGACGAGACATAGATATTATTTACGTCGAGAAGAATGCCGCAGTCCGCGCGTTCCACCACTTCGGTCAAAAATTCCCATTCCGTCATCTGCGACGCAGTGAATGCCGCGTAGGAACTCACGTTTTCGACGGCAACTGGAATTTCGAGGTAGTCCTGTACCATGCGCACACGTTCTGCCGTGCGCGCCACCGCCTCCCACGTGTAGGGCAACGGAAGCAGGTCATGTGTGTAGGTGCCGTCGACCGAACCCCAGCAGAGATGATCACTGAGCCAGGGGGTTCCGGTTCGTCGAACCAGAGTCTTGAGTCGCCTTAGATGTCCGGGATCTGGCTCCGTTACGGAGCCGAAATACATCGAGACGCCGTGCTGCACAATGCGATAGCGCTCAAGGATCTGATCGAGCACCGATAACGGCCGACCGCCGTCGATCATGAAGTTTTCTGAGATGATTTCAAACCAGTCAACCACCGGCTTCTTCGCAAAGATGTGTTGGTAATGCGGAATGCGCAGACCTATACCGATGCCGTGATTCGAGAATGCGTTAAATCGATTACCAGCCATGAAAAACCAGTTCTCAGTTCCCGTGTTTGTAGTTTCAGAGTTTTGAGTCTTCAGTTGTCAGTTATCAGTCCCCAGACGAATTCGCCAATCCGCACGAATTGTGAAATGTGAACTGACAACTGACAACTGTTCGCTGTCGTTATACGAACTTCGGCATCTTCGACCCGTCGGTCGCGCAGCCACCCTTCCCCTTGCAGCTGTTCTTGCCCTTGCAGCCGTTGTCGCTTGACTTGCAACCACCCTGTCCCTTGCAATCGTTCTTGCCCTTACAGGAGTGCTTCGGTGGCTTATCCGCGCTGGTGTAACGCAGACCGGCCTTGGCGGCCTTTACGGTGGTCTTCGACGCGCTCTGCGCATGTGCAGCAACCGTTGTTCCGCCGATAAGGCCCGAGAGAGCAGCCGTCAAGAGAAGTGCATTCAGTTGATTCTTCATGAGTGATGACCTCGCTGGGGGTTGAGGCGGGGAAGCCGCCGGTTGTCACAAAGCGACCTTCGCGGAAAGCGATGTCGCACGTACTGTTGCACGCAACATAGGAGTGCGCGCATGCGCGAAAGGTTACAGGGAAAGGGTGCACCCTGAAAATGAAATTCTTTGCACCGGCTTCCCTGTCCAATGAACGGGTACGCGATCGGTTTGGATTGGCGAAAGCTTCGCGCTGCTTTACTCTTGGTCTGGCGCGCGTCGAATCGTTGGAGTTAACTTCCTTTTAGGGTTGAGAACTTGCAAATCGAGCAGCAATCCGAAACTTCGCCCACCCAAGATTCGCCGGCGAGGAGCTTCCTTGTCCGGGCGCGCGTTCTCGGCTGGACCAGTGTCCTCTTCGCATTGCTGCAAAGCCTGTGCACCGCCGTCCTCGCCATCAGCGGCCTTCGGGTAGCCATTGGACTCACTGCTCTGGCCGCCGCCAGCGGCATCTACGCACCGGCATCGGGGTGGCACCAGGACGCAATCCGACTTCCCATGCTGATTTTTGCCACTGCCGGCGCCGTGATTAACCTTGCCGTAATCTTATGGATCCGTCACCTGCGGAACCGACCGTCAGCCCAATGGCGCCGCCGCGAACCGAGCGCGAAAGAAAAACGCTCTGTGCGGCTTCAGGTCGCACTGGCTATCGTCACGTTGGCCTTGGTCGGGCTGGAGACGTGGACCCATACGCTGGTTCACCGCAAGGGACCACCGCCACCTTGCCGCATCGCACATACTTGCTAAGTTTGCAGGTGTGGGCCGCTCTGCTCTTCGAGCTCGGTGTCAATGCGCGCATGCAAACGCTCGCTGAAGCCTGCCGGCAATTCGAAGACACGATCGTCCGCAACCAGGATCACGACATTCCGGGTCGAGTCGAGCACCGCCGAACAGATTTCGCAGGTCTCCAAATGCCGGTCGATCTCGGCGCGCAGTTCGGGGTCGACATCGTTGTCGATATACGCGGAGATATGCTCCCAGACGTGTTTGCATTCGATCCTCATACGCGCCCCCCGAACCAGCGTTTACGCTTAGGGGCAAACTCCTTCAATTGCGGAGCCAGACTGCGCTGCAGCATGGCGCGTGCCCGGTGCAGGCGAACCTTAACCGATGTCTCGCTGATTCCCAGCGCCGCCGCCGTTTCACGGATGTCCATTTCTTCGATGTCTCTGAGTAGCACCACGTTACGGTAAATCTCAGGCAGCCTCTCGATGGCTTTTCGCAGGATCGCGCCCAATTCCTTCTGCTGCAATGCATCGGCCGGAATCTCCCGCCAACTGGTGAGAATCGCAGGCGTAAAGTCGCCCCCCTGCCCGTCGGTTTCGGCGTCGAGCGAGTCCTCGCGCCGGTTTCCAATTTTGCGGAGGCGGCCCAATCCTTCGTTCCGGGCGATGGACAGAACCCATGTGCGGAACTGCGAGTCCCCGCGAAACTTATCCAGATTTTGATAGACCTTGATGACCGTTTCCTGGGCGACGTCCTCCGCCTCGGTCTCATTCTTAAGCAATGAAAAGAGCAGGAAATAAATTGACCGCTCGCATGGGCGAATCAGATCGTGAAAGAGGTGCTTCTCGCCAGCCAGAACGCGGCGTATGTACTCAGCTTCGAGTTCCAGACCGGGCAGGGTCATCCGATAGGCGCTTTTCTGAAGTCAGCGAGGACTCTCTTCAATGGCACTTGCCCTTAGAATACTGCGCCCGGTGAGGGCAATACGATGTCGCTAAATCGATTCAATGTGAATTGTAAGTTTCGCGGATGCAACAAGATTCTTATATAAAATTTACCAAACCCTATGTACAATCTCCGGCAAGGAGAACCATGGCCGGCGATATTCAACTCACGTGCAGCGACTGTGGACAGGATTTCACGTTCACCGCTGCGGATCAGGCGTTCTTTCAGGAACGCGGTTATTCTACCCCCAAGCGCTGCAAGCCTTGCCGACAGGCAAAGAAGAGCGAACAAGGTGGGGGAGGCTCCGGGTATCGTCCGGCTCCGTCCCATGGCACACCTGTGATTTGCTCCGGCTGCGGCCAACCAACGACTGTTCCCTTTGAACCACGCGGTGACCGCCCGGTGTTTTGCCGGGACTGCTATATGGCACGCAAAGGCACCACTAGCGGCGCGCGTGGTGGTCGCGGATAGAGCCACCGGCTCGGCTGTCTTCGCCGAAGTCGAGCCGAACTTCATTTTGCGCAGGTCAAACTGGACTTCAGAGACACAGGAAACTACGGAAACGGCCCGAGCCGCTTCTGCCGTTTGGTGGGGAGTCATTCTCTGTCTTTCGAATCCACGCATCCAGCGAACGAGCGCCGTCGATGAGACTTCGCGGCTTCCCCTTCATCGTGCTTATTGCCTGCGTCGCTAATGTTCCCGGCGGAACAGGATTTTGCGGATCTTCCGGACCACAATCCGGATCCGCCTGCACGCTGCGCATCCATGTAGATGGCTTGCGCAACTCAACGGGAGTAGTGGGCGCAGCTATCTTCAAATCGGCGGATGGGTGGCCTGAAAACATGAACAAGGCGTTGCACCACTGGCCCACACCCATTGCTGCGGACGCTCATCAAGCCTCAGCCGTGATGGAAGATCTTCCTGCCGGCGACTACGGCGTGGTCGCGATCCACGATGAAAATAAGAATCGCAAACTAGATCGCAACTTCCTCGGAATCCCCAAGGAAGGCTTTGGCTTCGCGAATAATCCCCATGTCGGGCTCAGCGCACCGCCTTACCAGGCTGCGATCGTGCATGTCACCTGTCCGGTAACGGAAATCACAATTCACATGATCTACAAGTGAGGCTCCGGGTCACTGCCTGTCCCCTGCGGAGAATTGCGTCCATGGTCCTGCCTTCATGTCCTTGAGAATCGGCTTGAGATAACTGAACTCTGGATGAGCGGCGAAAAACGGTGCTGCGATAAAATCCTCACCGCACGGATGACCGGCCCTCGCAATCAGGGCCAAGTGCCCCGCGAGATCGGAATCCGTTACTTTGCCGGTCACAGCCCCATCGGGATAAAAAGGAGGGTCACCCCATTCGGGAACTCCTTGCCGATCGACGTCGATGTGACCACAGAGCGTGCGCGCGTCGGGTCCCGCTTTGCCCGTGAAGCTGTCATCATGGCTACCGAGGAATGCCTCCGCCAGGCTCACATCGATGCGGCCCTTGTTTTCTGCGATCTTGCGCTCCCAGGTGACTTGGCGGGCATTCATCGAACTGGACATATTTCGGGGATTGAACCCGTCGGTTTCATCCTTGATCAGAGCTGGATCGCGAGGAAAGTTCGAGCTGATGAAGTAGCCGTCTTTTGTTCGCCATAGAGGCGTGTTCTTCAGGCCGAGCTCGAGATATGCAATCTCGCCCGTTTTGCGATCTCCGACGAGCCAGTCGTTGGCGTAACCGCCGTTGTTTCCTTCTTTGATGATCGCTACATAATCGTCAATCGAGTCGGCATATTGCATCGCTTTGCGGGATCGGACGAACTCCGGTTTGGCGTCGGGATTCCAGCCGATGAACTGAGTAATCGTGGTCTCGGTGATGATGAGCCCTGCGTCGGTGACGCCGAAATCATCTTGGCTGGTGATAACCCCAGGTTCTCCGTCCATCACCATGCGATGTCCATGCTCCGGCTGAATGTCAAACATTACGGTCCAACGCTCGCCGTCGGCGTAGGACGACCAGTTGTTGTGAGCGACGACGATCTTGCCGTCCTTCGTGTAACTGCCCGTTGCAATAAACGCTGAACAATGACCATCAGGCAATATACGCGGCGCGTTCATCGCCTGCTCGCGCTTGTTCAGCCACGGCACATAGTAGGAAGGCAGTTCGATCGCACCGTTCAGCGCGACAATGTCCCACACATCGAGTTTCACGCCCCTGGACTGCGCACCCCTGGCAATGCCCTCAATCTCCTGCTGATACTCCTCATCGATATGCGGCCAAAGCATCTTGCGGCTGGCCTCGCGATAGAAGTTCCAATCGCGCTTGGTATCGTGTAATGTCTCGACCATAATAACATTGAGCAGGTCGGCAATTTCCAGTGCCAGCAGTTGACCATGCTGGTAACCGATCGCTGCAGGAGAGCCTTCGAGATGGACGTATTTCCATCCGCCCTTATCAAAGCGATAGCCTGCGCCGCTGGTTGTCGTTTGCAGCGCAGGCGCCCCGACACGCTTGGCATGCAACGCAGGCGAGACCCCAAATAGAAACAGACATAGTGCGAATGAGAAAACAGCGTGGGGAAGCAGACGAGGCATGCGATTGTCTCCTATGCGATGCAGCATGAACTGGTCGCGATTTGAGATGAGAATAGCAGTCGAAGGGTGCGAGCAAGAAGAGATTCCTGGCCGCATGTGAGGACTATTTCTTCTTGCTGGCCCTAGCACCATTCTTCTTCGGAGCCGGCTTGGAGTGCACCTTTGTGGGCTTCGTTGCAATCGTCTTCTTTGCCCCAGCAGACTTGTGGGCGGGCTTGGAATGCGACTTAACGTGTGCTGCCTTGGCCGGCTTTGCCGCATGCTTCGGAGCAGCTTTGGCAACCGGCTTCGCGGCGTGGGCATGCTTCGCGGGTGGCGGGGCAGGTTTTTTGACGGCATGGACCGCGGGGGGTGTCTTTGCCTTTTCCGCCTTTGCCAGCTCGGGCTTCTCTTTGACAGCAGGCTTTGGTGCGGCCGCAGACTTCGCGGGAACAGGC
>Ga0335073_10003527_pt1 | contig 21826 bp, 16 predicted proteins | sample Lox_Sample_22_FD_207093 | JGI IMG/M metagenome (GOLD analysis project Ga0335073, IMG submission 207093) | Soil microbial communities from Loxahatchee National Wildlife Refuge, Florida, United States - Lox_Sample_2.2 | ecosystem: Environmental > Terrestrial > Soil > Wetlands | place: USA...
ATTATACAGTCGCGGATGTGGGACACCGCGTGGTCGGAGTCGGTTCGGTCGGGACCAGGGCGTATCTGGTCCTGCTCTTCGGGAACAGCGACGACGATCCCTTGTTTTTGCAGGTCAAGGAGGCAACAGTTCCCGCGCATGCCCCATTCCTTCCGGCTTTGGAAAGTGAGTTCACTCACAACGGGGCGCGTGTCACGGTTGGACAGCGGGCTTTGCAGGCGTCTTCTGACCCGATGCTGGGATTCACCGAAATGGATGGCCGGCACTACTACGTGAGGCAGATGAAGAACCTCAAGGCGTCAATTCCGGTCGAATGGTTGACCGGCTCGTCATTCAATTTCTATGCCTGGGCTTGCGGCGCGATTCTCGCACGGGCTCATTCGCGAACCGCAGACCCGGCGCGCATCGCCGGTTATTGCGGCAACGGAAAGGCGTTTGACGAGGCGTTGGCCACCTGGGCAGAAAGTTACGGCGACCAGACGGAGAAGGACCATGCTGCTCTTGTAGCGGCTATAAAGCGAGGCGAGATCAAGGCCGACCTCTCGGAAATGGTATTTGAGTAGAAATATTCTCGACATCTTTAACAGAAGTAGAACTATTCTCGACATCTTTAACGAATATCGTGAGTAGATTATGACGCCCGCCTGTAAAGGCGATCCGACGGACGCCAAGGCAATCGTGAAGGATCAGTGGTACTCAGGCCCCGGCGGTGCCGGACTCCAGTGGCCCCGAGTTATCGTGAGCGCTCGATAAGCAAGGGTGTCGAATAGTAGCCCGGCGGCCTCCAACTTTCACGCGGCAGAATTCTGCCCAAGCTCTTGAAATGGAGATCCAGGAAATGACGAATCAAGCCGAGAAGCGCACTCCTTTCTCTTATGTTGAGGTCACTGAACAGAAGAGACTGAACGAGGCCCGCGAAAAGAGCATTCCGTGGAAGAAGTGGGGACCATATCTTAGCGAGCGGCAGTGGGGTACAGTTCGCGAAGACTACAGCCAGGACGGCAATGCCTGGGACTACTTCAGTCATGATCAATCGAGGTCGCGCGCTTACCGTTGGGGCGAAGACGGTATGGCCGGCTACTCCGACGACAAGCAGCTGCTCTGCTTCTGTGTCGCATTGTGGAACGGCAAAGATCCGATTCTCAAGGAGCGCATGTTCGGGCTGACAAACAGCGAGTCGAATCATGGCGAAGATGTGAAGGAGTACTACTTCTACGTCGACAGCACGCCCACGCACTCGTACATGAAGTATCTCTATAAGTATCCACAGCTCGAGTATCCGTATCGCAATCTGGTGGAGACCAATCGCGGACGGTCGCGCGAGGAGTTTGAGTACGAGTTGCTGGATACGGGCATATTCGATGAGGACCGCTACTTCGATGTGTTCGTTGAGTACGCGAAGGCCGATCCGGAAGACACGCTTATTCGCATCTCCATACATAACCGCGGGCCGGAGGCGGCGCAGATTCATGTCCTGCCGACACTTTGGTATCGCAACACGTGGACGTGGGAGAAAGATGCGCCAAAGCCCGTGATGGGACAGGCCGATGCAAATAAGATTCGTGCCTCGCATCATCAGCTCGGCGATTACACTCTGCAATGCGAGGGCGCGACCGAGCTGCTCTTCACAGAAAACGAGTCAAACAACGGCAAGCTGTGGGGGCAGCCGAATGCAACACCGTATGTGAAGGATGCCTTCCATCGCTATGTAATTTCCGGCGAAACTGATGCTGTCAATCCTTCGAAGAGCGGGACAAAAGCCGCAGCCCAGTATGTACTGAATGTGCCGGCTGGCAAAAGCGAAGTAGTGCGTCTTCGCCTGAGCGCGAACGCTGCGCCGAATGCCTTTGTTGACTTCGATAAGATCTTTGACGCGCGCCTGGCCGAGGCGAACGAGTTTTACGATCGCATCACTCCTGCAAACCTTAGCGAAGACGAGCAACGCGTGCATCGGCAGGCGCTGGCAGGAATGCTGTGGTCCAAGCAGTATTACTACTTCGATCTGGATCGCTGGCTGACCGAACACGATGCTCATCCCATGACGGGTACGGGAAAGGGCGCCAGCCGCAATGCAGACTGGTTCCACATGTTGAACAGCGATGTTATCTCCATGCCGGACAAGTGGGAGTATCCGTGGTATGCAGCGTGGGACCTGGCGTTTCACACAATTGCGCTTTCGCTCGTGGACTTCGACTTCGCCAAGGATCAGCTTCTGCTCATGCTGCGCAATCTCTATGCACATCCCAATGGGCAGATACCGGCATATGAGTGGAACTTCAGCGACGTCAATCCCCCAGTCCATGCATGGGCAACGCTGTTCCTTTATCGAGTTGAGACGGAGTTGGGTCGCGCGGATCTCCGCTTCCTGGAACGGTCTTTTCAGGGTCTGATGATGAACTTCAACTGGTGGGCCAATCGCAAAGATCCGAACGGGCGCAATGTCTTTGCCGGCGGTTTTCTTGGGCTCGATAACATCGGGGTCTTTGATCGCAGTGCACCGCTGCCGAACGGCGGTTTTCTTGATCAGGCTGACGGCACTGCCTGGATGGCGTTTTATTGCCAGTGCATGCTGGAAATTGCGCTCACTTTGACGGACTACGACCCAATGTATGAGGAGATTGCCTACCGATTCCTCGAACACTTTGTCTGGATCGCTTACGCCATGGACCGGATGGGCGAAAACCGCGACGAGATGTGGGACTCGGCGGACGGCTTTTTCTACGACCTGTTGCATTTCCCGGATGGCGACACGATGCGGCTCAAGATTCGCTCGATGGTAGGGTTGCTTCCGCTGTGTGCTTCAACCGTAATTGAGCATGACAGCTTGGTGCGTCATCCGCGGATCATTGAACTGGTTAACCTGTTTCGTAAGCGCCACCCGGAGGTGATTGAAAAGATCGCTTCCGCCGAGGATCTGGAAAAGGGCGGCTATCTGGAGCGTCGGCTCCTTACCACATGCAACCGAGCGAAATTGACCAGCGTTCTGCGCTACATGCTCGATGAGAACGAATTCTTCAGCCCATACGGAATCCGCTCTCTTTCGAAATATCACCTCGAACATGCTTTTGTAATTCAAGTCAGCGGACAAGAATACAAGGTGCAATATCTGCCGGCCGAATCGAACACAGGAATGTTTGGCGGTAACTCCAATTGGCGCGGACCAATCTGGATGCCGGTAAATGGCTTGATCATCCGGGGGTTGTTCCAGATGTATCCCTTCTACGGGCCGGACTTCAAAGTGGAATGCCCGACCGGTTCCGGCCAGTACATGACGCTATTTGAAGTGGCGAAGGAAATCGCAAGCCGTTTAGCGAAGATCTTCCTGCGCGATGAGAATGGAAACCGTCCAGTGTATGGGGGAACAAAGAAGTTTCAGGACGACCCCTATTGGAAGGATTACCTCCTCTTCTACGAGTACTTTCATGGAGACAATGGCGCCGGCCTGGGCGCCAGCCATCAGACGGGCTGGACCGGACTGATCGCTCGAACCCTGGATTTGTTTGCCAGACTTGACCCGGAAGCTTTGCTGAAGGCGCCCAAAGATGTCATGGCCGATATGACGCGAAAGCAGGTGGCGGGGGTCTGAGTCGAAAGACGAGCCTCAAAGCATCGGCCCGTCGGAGTGCCTGAGGCTCGTCTTTTCTTTTCCAATGGTTCGGCAGTGTTTCACCTCCAGAAGGGTAGCTAAGGCATAAGGCCGGAATCACTCCGGTATGCCAATATCCTTCTCGTCTTTCTAGGCGAGGGGGATCCCTTTGCCGCGCCTCGACCTCCACAACCTGTCAACGTTACTAGTTGTTTGTGGCGCGCAAGGCATTCACTATGCTTGCACGTTCGAATGAATGACCGCCACACCTTTGGAGTCTTATGGGCTTGGGCTTACATAAATGCTTCTGTTTCGCCCGACCGTAAAGGAGTCTTCTCCTGATGAAGAATGTGATCGTCCTCTCTCTGGGGCCGCCCCCTCCATTCCCCGGTTTGGCAAGGACAAGAGAGTGAGCGCCTCTCCGATTCGACAGCTGGCTGCAATGAGTGCGGAGATGCTTTCCTTCTCCCATGCGCATGGCATGTTGGGCGGGGTTTCACTCTCGGGAACATCTTTAGGTCCTGATTCCGCAGCCAACGAGAAAGCGTACGGGAAGAAGGTAAGTGGAGAGGAGATTCTTTCAGGCGGCGTGAAACCACCTGAAGCCGCGCATCTGATGCTCTCGACTCTACAACAGATCTTCTCGGGGCAAGTCCTCGAGCGTCCATACATTTTGTGTTACGAAGCTTCGCAAAACTGACCCTCACACACTGACTTTAGCGGGGGCCTGAATGAAACGGAGAAATGTTATGAGCGAAAGTCGACGTATTCATAGTCTGGCCGTGGCGCTGGCGTGTCTAGTCACGCTCGCTTCGGCTGCGCCGTGGGTTCATGCACAGGATGGTCGTGGCACCAAGCCGAACATCATCCTCATTGTTGGTGACGATGTGGGCTGGGGCGACCTCGGTGTCTATGGAGGGGGGCTGAATCGTGGTATCCCCACGCCCAATCTCGACCGGATGGCGGATGAAGGGATGACCTTCTTCTCGTTTTATGGCCAACCGAGCTGCACGCCGGGGCGCGCGGCGATCATGACCGGCCGCATTCCCAATCGCAGCGGCATGACGACCGTAAGCTTCCAGGGACAGGGCGGCGGCCTGCCCCACGCTGAGTGGACCTTGGCGTCGGTTCTTAAGCAAGCGAACTACTCAACGTTTTTCACTGACAAATGGCATCTTGGTGAGGCTGATTATGCCCTGCCCAATGCTCAGGGTTTTGACATCATGAAGCACTGCGGCCTGTATCACCTCAACGCCTATACCTACGCGGACCCCAAGTGGTTTCCGGACATGAGCCCGGAGTTGCGGGCATTGTTCGAAAAAGTTACCAAGGGAATGATGTCGGGCAATGCGGGAGAGTCGCCCCATGAAGACTTCAAGCTCAACGGAGAGTATGTAAACACGCCTGAGAAAGGAATCGTCGGGATACCGTTTGTTGACGAATACATTGAAAAGGATGCGCTCGATTACCTCGACAGCGTGGGAAAGTCAGGTAAACCCTTCTTCATGGATGTAAATTTCATGAAGGTTCACCAGCCAAATATGCCGGCTCCGGACTACATCGGCAAATCGCTATTGAAGTCCAAGTACGGAGACTCGCTCGTGGAACTCGATGCGCGCGTGGGCCACATCATGGAGAAGGTTCGTGAGCTGGGGATCGCCAACAACACGCTGATTATCTTCACTACCGACAACGGCGCGTGGCAGGACGTCTATCCCGATGCCGGATACACGCCGTTTCGCGGTACCAAGGGAACGGTTCGTGAGGGTGGAGCGCGTGTACCAGCACTCGCCTGGTGGCCGGGCCATATCAAACCGTATTCGCGCAATTACGACATCCTCGGCAGCCTCGACTTCATGGCGACGTTTGCGAACCTGGCCGGGCTCGACCTGCCAAAGAACGACCGCGAAGGCAAGCCCATTATCTTCGACAGCATCGACATGACGCCGGTGCTGCTCGGAACCGGCAGGTCGAAGCGGGACAGCTGGTTCTACTTCACCGAGAACGAGCTCTCACCCGGAGCGGTTCGCGTGGGAAGGTTCAAGGCGGTCTTCAATCTGCGGGGGGATGACGGTCAACCCACCGGAGGTCTGGCGGTAGACAGCAACTTAGGCTGGAAGGGCCCGGATAAGTATGTTGCGACCGTTCCGCAGGTTTTTGATCTCTGGGCTGACCCGCAGGAGCGGTACGACATCTTTATGAACAACTTTACGGAGCACACCTGGGCTCTGGTCACGATGAATCAGGCGGTCGCACAGCTCATGAAGACTTACGTGAAATACCCACCGCGTAAAGTGCAGAGTGAGACCTATTCCGGCCCCATTACGCTGTCACAGTATGAGCGCTTTCAGTATGTTCGCGACCAGCTTGAAAAACAGGGATTCACCATCCCGATTCCCACCGGGAATTAAGTGCGCCCCTCCCGCGTTTGGAGGCTGACCGAAGGCGCAAGGCGAAGGACTGCCTTGCGCTTTCTGCTTCTCGTTCGATCACTGATAACGAATGACTGGAGGATCGATGGCGAAATTGAATAACGCCCTGTTGCGTTCCGGTATTTGCATTATCTTGGTCACGTTTGCGCTGGTTGGCGCGCATGCGCAGACAGACCCCCTGCCATCGTGGAACGATACCGCTCCGAAGAAAGCCATCATCGGCTTCGTCGAGAAAGTAACGAAAGAAAACACGCCTGACTTTGTCCCCGTAACCGAGCGCATCGCTACCTTTGACAACGATGGAACTCCCTGGGTCGAGCAGCCAATGTACGTACAGCTGGCATTTGTGCTTGATCGAGTGAAAGAGCTTGCTCCGAAGCACCCCGAGTGGAAGACGACACAGCCTTTCAAGGGGGTTCTCGATGGCGACATGAAGGCCGTAGCAGCAACTGGCGAGAAGGGCCTGATGCAGCTCATAGCGGCCACTCACGCTGGTATGACTGTCGAGCAATTTCAGCAGCTTGTCACCGGCTGGCTTGCGACCGCGCAGCAGCCAAAGTTCAAGCGTCCCTACACGGAGTGTGTTTATCAGCCGATGCTTGAGCTGCTCGCTTACCTTCGAGCCAATGGCTTTAAGACCTACATCGTTTCCGGCGGAGGAGTTGAGTTCATGCGCCCGTGGACTGAGAAGATCTACGGCATCCCGCCGGAGCAGGTGGTGGGTAGCTCCATCAAAACAAAGTTCGAGATGGTCAACGGCAAACCCGTCCTCATGCGTTTACCAGACATAAACTTCATCGACGACAAGGATGGAAAGCCGATTGGCATTAATCAATATATCGGCCGCCGACCCATTGCCGCCTTTGGCAACTCCGACGGCGACCAGCAGATGCTCGAATGGACTGCCGCTGGCGACGGCCCGCATTTCATGCTGCTAGTCCATCACACCGACGCCGTACGCGAGTATGCGTACGACCGGCAGTCTTCCTTTGGCCGTCTCGACACGGCGCTCGATGAGGCGAACGCGAAGGGATGGACTGTGGTGGACATGAAGAACGACTGGAAGACGATCTTCCCGCCTGAACAGTAGCTATGCAGGAGGCGCGAGAACCCGCTGCTTGATTGCGAACATCACGATGTCGGACTGCGTCTTCAGACCGTGTTCCTCCATCATCTGGTACTAATGAAACGCAACCGTCCGTGGGCTTATTTCCAGCAGGAGAGCAATCTGTTTCATGTTGTGGCCCTCCGCGAGCAATTGCAGCACCTGTATCTGCCGTTTTGTCAGGTGCGGTTGATGATCAGGGTGAGGGTCTTGAACGAATTCCTCCAGCAGCCGCTGGGCAACTCTGGGAGTCACGTAAGTTTTACCCTTCAATGCTTCGCGAATTGCCTTAACCAACTCTGACGCGGCGGACTTCTTCAGCAGGTAGGCGGAGGCCCAGTGCCGCAAGGCTTGTGCGGCGAATTCAAAATCCTCACTCATCGTCAAAACGATGATTTTGGTGTTGGGCAGCATCTTCTTGAGTTGCTTTCCAGCATCCATGCCGTTCAGCTGAGGCATATTGAGATCAAGAAGAACAACATCCGGCTTCAGTTCGGGAGCCTTCCTCAAAAGGGCGAGTCCGTCGGCGACTGTTCCAACAATTTCGAAGTCGTTTTCGAGCAGTTTCGTGAAGGCCTCAACTACGAGGACATGATCGTCAGCCAACAAAAGCCGCGGTTTCGCCATGGCTTGTCTCCGGTGTCTACCTCGATCTATACGGCGTACAAATGATCGCTAAAGGAACCGTCGGCCCCGGACGCTGAAGGCGCTCATCGAATGACGTGACCGCCTGGCAGATATCGTCAGGTCTAGGGGAGCGCTTATGCAACTGTCAACGGTGACAGGGCGGTAACATCGGGCAATCGGGCGGTTTGTTGGCAGCTCTCCCAAAGTTGACAGGTGGCAGACTGACACTTGTACCAGTATCCAAGTACAACTTCCCTTGCTTAACTGCAATATGCGGGAATATCGGAATCCTCGTACCTGGATTGCCATGAAGGAACACGACCCACGTCTCAAAGTGCTTTTAGCCGATGATCACACCAGGGTGCTCACCTACACTGCGCAATTACTGACCCCTGACTATCATATCGTGGCCACCGCAACCGATGGCTTGCTTGCTGTGAAGGCTGCCAGCCAGTTCAAACCAGACGTTGCCGTTTTAGACATCGAAATGCCAGGGCTGGACGGTATCCGTGCCGCGCAGGAGATGCGCCGCCTGGAACTTGAGGCCCGAATCATCTTTCTGACGATATACGATGAGGAGGATTACATTATCGCCGCTCGTAAGTACGGTAACGGATATGTATTAAAGTCCCGTATGGCTACCGACCTGTGCCGCGCCATCGCAGAGTGTCTCTCCGGACGGTTTTTTCTTTCACACAGAACTGTGGACGCGGGATAAGAAGCACAGTGATGACCCGCTCATATCAAGAAACATCGACTTCTCAAAACCCGATGACTCATCTGAACATGCCTTGATCGGGTTGGACGGCCGCGGGAGTTCTTACCGTTCAATCCAAGACGGCGCTCACTATTGCCTATCAATCTCACCGATGCCTTTGGTATAAGTGAAGCCCGTGCCAAGTTCATGCCGGAGTGGGCGCAGATGGAGTCGGCACGGCGTTCGTCAACCTTCGGTATCATCAGCACCACATCGGTGAATCCGCGAGTGGGTCAGTTAGCAATCAAGCTGCTTTTTAGGTTCGCGGAACGCCGAACGGCGAGGACGACATGCTGAGGTTCACAACCTGGATCGCGGCTTTGCTCCTGGTGGTTCCAGTTGCGACGGGAGCCCCCCAAAAGAACGTGATCATTCTCCACGAGGGGTCCCGCCTCCTGCCGTATCAGGCCATAATGGCTCGTGAGTTGCAAAAGGACCTTACATCGGATCCCCGCCTGCACGTAGAAATTTTCGAGGAGTATCTCGAGAGTTGGAGGTTGAGTCAGGATCCGGCTCAGCGCGCACAAGCTCTCGAAGCCAGGTATTCGGGCAAGAGATTCGACGTCGTATTTGCTGATGGAACCGGCTCTCTTAACCTCCTCCTCAATCACCCTCCGCCATTCCTCTCCGGAACTCCAGTCGTGTTTCTCAGTGTGCCGACGTTCCACGTACCCCTCAATCTTCCCGCGCACATCACGGGGGTTTCAAGTCATGTTGACTATGCAGGAACGGTTCGACTGGCTCAGACTCTTCAACCCGATCTGCAGCACCTCTACTACGTCGACAGCGAACCGCTGTCAGAGGCCGTTAAGAACGGTACCTTCCAACGCGAGTTTCAATCTGTCCGTGACAAGCTCGACATTACATATTGGGAGAACGACGACCTCGGCACTCTCCTCAAGAAGGTCAGCAATCTTCCGCCACACAGCGCGGTGTTATTTGACACGTACTTTGAGGATCCAAGCGGCCAGACGTATCTCCCGGCGCAGGTCTGTGCTCTGGTTGCTACCAGCGCGAATGCCCCGGTTTATACCGTGTATCGAACGATGATAGGCACCGGCGCTGTGGGAGGTGTCGTTGTCAACTTCGAAGCGGTCGGGCGGCAGGGTGCCAAGATCGCCCTCGGATTGATGCGTGGCGCAAAGATGTCGGATTTCCCCGTAGAAGAGTCGCCGAATGACATGATCGTCGACTGGCGCGCGTTTGAGCGATTTGAAATGTCTGAGGCAAAACTCCCTGCGTCGACAATTGTGTTGTATCGCGAATCAGGCGCATGGAGACGATACTGGTGGTACGTTCTCGCTGCTGCTCTCGTAGTGTTTGTGCAGACAGTTTTGATTGTTAAGCTCGCGATCGAAGGAAAACGGAGGAAAGCGTCAGAGAAATCGGCACGAGAACTGGCAGGCCGCTTGATTCACGCGCAGGAAGAGGAACGGCGTCGGACAGCCGGAGAGTTACATGATGATGTAAGTCAACGGCTGGCTCTGGTATGTCTCCAGATTGACACGATGCGCGGTTCGCCACCGAAGTCGCAGGAGACTTTGGTCCGAGAACTATCTGTGCTGTACGACGAGACCGACTTGATTTCGTCCGACATCCATCAATTTTCGCGCGAGCTCCATCCATCGATTCTGGAAAGACTCGGCCTGATCGCCGCCTTGCGTCGCTATTGTTCGGAATTCTCCTTGCACCGAAAAATTGCCGTTAACATGGAAGTTCATGGCGAAGAACCGCGCGTTCATGCGGACACAGCACTGGCCTTGTTCCGAGTGGGTCAAGAGTGCCTGATGAACATCGCGAAACACAGCGATGCTGTCTCATGCGATGTAACTCTGAACTATATGCATGATCGGGTAACGCTGGATATCGAAGACCACGGCAGCGGATTCGATCCAAAGGAATTGCGAGAAAACTCCGGTTTGGGCATCGAAAGCATGCGCGAACGGCTTCACTCCGTCGGCGGCACATTCAGCTTTGACACTGCGCCTTTGCGGGGAACCAGGGTGCATGCGGAGGCTCCCATCACATGCGCGACGGAAGACGACATACAGGTTGTAATCGACGATGCAACGGAAGGCAGGCCAAATATCCCAGCGGCCTAGCCATTCAATCGAGCCTGGCTTCTTGTGCGACAACGGAAGCCGGTGGAATACCGTGGAAGGCTGGACGAACAGCAGCGCGGTCGGTTTGAGTGGATAGCCGTACATGCGGAGTCTTGCTTGTCCCCGCTGACACCGGGTTAATCGACAAAGTTTTTTCGCCTTCTCCCAATTCCCCTGGATTGCCCACGCTTAGAGTCCACTCAGCAAAATAAAACCGAGATATCTCTGCGTTCACTCAGATCTCGTATGCCATAACAGCCGCCCACGGAGCGGGAGACAGCACGCCGGTGAGGGACACAGTTCGTAGTGCCTCATGAACGTGCGTCGATAGCGCTCTTTCCATCCCCCGGGACCGGCTCGGTCTTCTTTAGAATCGAACCGAGGCCACACCACTATGGCAGAACTCAGCAGAACAGGCATATCGCTGGAACAGGACCTACTTGCGGGATTCGACAAACTGATCGCGCGGAGGGGATACAAGAACCGCTCTGAAGCCTTGCGTGACCTGATTCGAGACGCGCTGCTCTCCGAAGTGATCGACTCCAACAAGCCGGTCGTCGGCACACTCACACTCGTCTACGACCACCATGTGCCCAATCTGTCGCAGAAACTGACAGAAATGCAGCATCATGCCGGAACCATGGTCTTGGCAGCCACTCACGTCCATCTCGACCATCACTACTGCCTTGAAGTCATCATCATGAAAGGCAAGAGCAAGGAGATTCAGGAGATGGCCGACCGCATCCTGGCGACACGTGGAGTTGAACTCGGCAAGCTGGTCTTGACTAACTCGGGCGCTGCGCTCAAAACCGCCAAATAACTCTAAAATTCAGACGCTCATAATACGATTTTAAGAATCGTGCTATTGTGAGTGGGTTGCTTTTTGGAGGCGAGCAGGGTGCTGCTAGAGGCGTGCCTCAGCGTAAGGAGTAACACTATTATTAGTATAGTGTTATCCGCATTGTGGGTGATAACCTGCGCCCTGACCGCAGCCGCCCAATCCAGCACGGTCAGAGTTGCAGGCATTGCGCTCGATCCGCAGGATCACCCGCTCCCCATGAACGAAAAGCGTTATCCGTTATCGGGAACAGTCGTTGATGCATCTGGTGCACTGATTGCCGGGGCGACCGTGCTGGTTCGCAGCGCGAACGGTGCCGTAGAAAGATTGGTACAGTCCGACGATCACGGCGTCTTTAGTACCTCGGGACTTCCAGCAGGTAATTATCGACTGGTCGTATCGCATCCCGGTTTCAAAACCGTAGAAATGCCCGTCACCCTGGGAACCGCCGAAGAACTGGCACCGTTGCAAATCTCTCTGGCTTTGAGCGCCTTGAGCACCACTGTAGAGGTCCATGGCCGGGCGGATAGTCTTATTGGAATTGCCGATTCCGCCACCCAGGGAACGGTGGGCGCTAAGGAACTCGAAGATCGTCCGATCCTTCGGTCGGGAGAAGTTTTGGAAACGGTTCCCGGTCTCATCATCACTCAACACGCCGGCGGCGGTAAGGCCAACCAGTATTTTCTTCGCGGATTCAATCTCGACCACGGCACAGACTTCGCCGTTTTCATCGATGGCATGCCACTTAACCTGCCGTCGCATGCGCACGGCGAGGGATATGCCGACATGAACACCGTTATCCCGGAGTTTGTGCAGCGGCTGAATTACGAGAAAGGCCCCTATTACGCTGAAGTCGGCAACTATAGCTCCGCCGGATCGGCCAACATCCAATCTTTTAAGACGCTGCCGCAGAACTTCTTCCAGGTGGAAGGCGGTATGTATGTTTTTGGGCGAGCCGTCTTCGGCGTGTCGCAAAAGTTAGCCTCCGGCAACCTGCTATACGGCGGAGAAGCGTATCACGATGACGGCCCATGGACGCATCCGGATAATTACTACAAATTCAACGGCCTTCTAACCTACAGCCGGGGCGACGCCATCAATGGCTTCAATATAACGGCCCGCGGTTACCACGGAAACTGGCACTCGAGCGATCAAATCCCCATCACCGCCGCGCCTCTTGTTGGCTTCTTCGGCGCACTGAATCCGACCGACGGCGGCAATTCACAGCGTTACAGCCTGCAGGGCGAATGGCATCGCCAGGGTGCAGGCTCCGCGACGAAAATCATGGGCTATGGGTTTTATTACGATCTCGACCTATTTTCCGACTTCACTTACTACCTCGATGACCCAATAAAGGGCGATCAGTTCGAACAGCAGGACAGGCGCTGGGGAGCTGGGTTTGACGCAGCCCACACGATTTTCAGCCAATGGTTAGGCCGCAAGGTTGAAAATACGTTCGGCCTGCAGCTCCGCAACGATTGGGTTCACAACGGTCTTTTCCGGACTGAAGATCGTGTGCGCACGGATAAGAATGATATCAATGCATGCAATGACGAACCGATCCCCGAGTGTGACAACAATCCTGACCTGACCGCAATCCTGCCAGCAGCCACGGATCTGAATAGATTTGAGGATACGATGGTGGGCTTTTACGCAGAGAACAAAGCCCAATGGGCGGAAAAATTCCGCTCCGTCCTGGCCTTTCGCGGCGACGAAGCAATATATGACGTCACCAACCTGACTCCCACCTATGTTGCCACCGAATTGCCTGGCGCCCCGATGATCAACTTTATGGAGCTTAATTCCGGCACGGCCACCAGGTTCCGTCCCAGCCCAAAAGCGAGTTTGATTTTTGGCCCATGGTTCGATACCGAGTTCTATCTACAGGGCGGAGCCAGTTTTCATAGCAATGACGCGCGCGGCACCACGCAGAGGATCGAACCGATTTCACCGGACAATCCTTTCCCAACGCCCTCTACCCCAATCACGCCCCTGGTCCCAACCAAAGGCGCGGAAATCGGCGTGCGCACATTGGCCGTGCCGCATCTGCAAAGCACCGTTTCGGTCTGGTATCTCTACAGTGCTTCCGAGTTGCAGCAGTCCGGCGACACCGGAGGCACGACTGCTTCAGCATCGCCGAGCAACCGCTACGGCGTCGAATGGGCAAACTACTACGCTCTACTAGGACACCTAGCTATTGATTTTGACCTCGCAGACTCCAAGGCGCTGTTCACCGAAATAGACCCGGATGATGCCGCACCGGGCAGCCCGGGTGGCAAGTATGTACCCGAGGCAGTTGGTTTGGTGATTTCATCAGGCGTCACGCTGCAGGATTACAAGGGCATTTGGGGGAGTTTGCGCCTGCGCGCCTTTGGCTCCCGCAATTTAACCTCTGACGCAATTTATCGCTCAAGTTCAACAGCATTGCTGAATGCGGAGATCGGTTATCACATCGGCGAAAAGTGGCGCGTTTCGGCCCAGCTTTTTAATTTGCTCAACCGCTACGATCACGACATTGATTACGCCTATACCTCCCGAATAACGCCAACCGCCGCGTCGACATTCACAGACGTTTTCCACCCCGTCGAACCGGTTCAGGTGCGATTCTCGTTAGCAAGGAGCTTTTGACAAATGTCGCGGTCAAAAGATCTCTGTACGGCTCGTTCAGTCCCGTGGCACGAGACGTGCTCTCAGTTCAGCTAGTAGGAAGTGTGGATAGTCCGGTTCTCTTGACAAGAGAGGCGCTGGTTCTGCCGGCACGGTCCTGCGACAAGTCGAACTATCCTGGCTGAATAATGATTCCAACCGAAGTCATTGAATCTCCAAAGTCATAAGAGAACATCGAAACGACGTCTCATTTTTACCGGTTTACATCGCTATCGTGGTCGAGTTTAATTGATCCGGAGCCTGGTGTTTAACCGGTCTCGTAAGCGCGCGAAGAATTTTCATGGATCTCTCAGAGTCTGCGCTCGAACCACTCCCCAAGAAAGACGAAGAATGCGGTCTGTACCGCGGTCACGCGAGACGAGCAGAAACATCGTCAGTTCTCCGGCTGACACCGGCCTCATTTCGTCCCGCGCGAGAGAGCCTCAAGAATCTGGAGCATGAGTATTCGTTGTGCAATGAACTTGATGCAGCTTGGGCAGTTCGGCCGCTTGAATTATCCCAGTACAACGACCAGAGGGTTCTTGTGCTGGAGGATCGAGTTCAGTAATGGATATCACGGAACGCGAGCGGACCGAGGGAGCGCTCCCAGCCGGTGAACTTAATCTGCGCTTAATCCTTGATAGCATTCCGGCTCCGGCTGCACTTATGACACCATCTGGGGAAGTCGAAACTGTCAACAAACCGAATCTTGAGTACTTCGGAAAGACGCTAGAGGATTTAAAAAAGTGGGGCACCAGCGACGCGGTTCATCCAGATGACCTTCCCCATGCAATCGAGATATGGATGAAGGCAATCCAGACCGGCCAGCCTTACGACGTTAAGCAGCGCCTGCGACGCTTTGATGGCGTCTACCGTTGGTTCGGCGTACGCGGGTTTCCCTTGCGAGATCCTGATGGACGCATTCTGAACTGGTGCGTCTTACTCACCGACATCGACGATCGGGAACGGGCTGAAGAAGCTCTGCGTGTCGTTGTCGAGACGGCTACTGACGCCGTCGTTGGTGCGGATGAGAGTGGTGCGATTCAATTTGCTAATCCTGCCACCACGAGAGTCTTTGGTTATGACCCGGCTGAATTGATTGGAAAACCTCTGACCGTTTTGATGCCGCAGTTCATGCGGAAACTGCACGAGAATGCGTTCAGACGATACCTGGCTACTGGCCAGCGGCATATCAACTGGCAAGGTACCGAGTTCACTGGCCTGCGCAAAAATGGACAGGAGTTTCCGATGGAAGTCTCCTTCGGAGAAATCGTCACAGAAAGAGGGCACACTTTTACGGGCTTCATCCGGGATGTCAGCGCGCGGAAGAGGGTGGAAGAGAACCTTCGACGCAGTGAGCAACGCTGGCGCGCTGTCTTCGAGAATTCAGCGATAGGCGTGGCCCTCACGGACATGACCGGACGTTTCCTGGCTACAAATTCCGCCTATCAACAGATGCTGGGATACTCAGAAGAAGAACTGACAAAGCTGACGTTTCTTGAGCTCACTCTCAAGGATGACAGCAAAAGAAACCAGGCGCTCGTGGCCGAATTGATCGACGGTAAACGATCGCAATTTCAGATCGAGAAGCGATATCGACGAAAGGACGGGCGGCTCATCTGGGTGAGCAACAACGTGTCGCTTGTGCCGGGCACGGAAGACTCCCCTCGGTTCGTGATGGCGCTGTCGGAGGACATCACAGAAAGAAAGCGAGCCGAGGACACATTCCGGCTTATCGTAGCGGGCACAGCGGCGACCACGGGCAGCGACTTCTTCCATAGTCTGGTGCAGCACATGGCCCAGGCATTGCGTGCACGCTATGCCCTTGTCACCACTTGTGATGACCAGAAGCATGCCCGCACGCTGGCCTTCTGGAAGGGCGACCGCTTTGGGGAGAACTTTGATTTCGACATCGCCGATACGCCTTGCGAAAAGGTGCTTCATGGCGAGGTTTGCCATTTCAGGCAAGGGATGCAGGGACGGTTCCCTCTCGATAAGTTCCTGACGGATTGGAAAGCGGATAGCTACCTCGGCGTTCCAATGCTCGACCGCAGCAACCGCGTCATTGGCCACATAGCGATTCTCGATACCAAGCCGATGGAGACCGACTCGCGCACCATCGACTTGCTTAAGATCTTCGCTTCTCGTGCTGCCGCCGAATTGAAGCGGCAGAAGGCTGAAGAAGCACTGCAGGCGGCGCTGCAAGAGCGCGAGAGAATGCGGGAAGAACTGGCCCATCTCGCACATCTGAACCGAGTCAGCACCATGGGAGAGCTCGCGGCCTCTTTGGCACACGAAATCAAGCAGCCAATTTCGGCGGCGCTGACAGACGCTAAAACCTGCCTTAGATGGCTTTCTCGTGATCAGCCCGACGTGCCAGAAGCACAGGAGGCGGCGTCACGACTCGTCAAGGATGCAACCTGCGCAACTGAGATCGTCAGCCGGATTGGCTTGCTATTCAAGAAGGGCGCTCTCCAGCGGGAGTTGATCGAAGTGAACCAGATTGTTCAAGAGATGATCGCCCTGTTGCGCAATGAGGCGGCCCGGTACTCCATTACAATCCATAGCGAACTGACCAACGGCATCCCCAACATCTATGCGGATCCCGTCCAAATACAACAGGTTCTCATGAATCTGATGCTCAATGGCATCGAAGCCATTAAGGATCTAGGCTCTGGTGGTGAGCTTACGATCAAGTCGCGGAAAGAAGACGATGGTCAAGTCCTGGTATCGGTCCGCGACACCGGTGTGGGACTACGGCCAGAACACGAGGAACAAATCTTCAATGCGTTCTTCACAACTAAGCCGGAGGGCACTGGCATGGGACTGGCCATTAGCCGGTCCATCATCGAATCGCACGGCGGCCGTCTATGGGCTACTTCGAATGCTGGGCCGGGTGCAACCTTTCAGTTTACGCTGCCGAACGGAGCCGAAGCTGTGATTAGTGACAATTGAGATTCCAACCGAAACGTTCAATCGAAAGTTGAACAACAGTTTTCTTGTCATCTGTTCTGCATGCGTTCGCCAACCATCACTACAATCCGTCTCCCATTTGGGCTCCGTGGTGTTCTTCAGCAAATATGGATTTCGCAAAGGGGTCGAGTCTAACGCGCTGCTAGCTTCATGCTGGGTCTTTGTTGATGTATTCTCGGCCACAACCTTATCCAGGCACGCGGATCGCTCCTGCGATGCGGCCGGGCAACCCTCCGCTGCTGGTCGTCACGGCGCCACTTAATCAGGTTGCGTGTGTAGATTACGAGGCAAAATACGTTGGTTGGTATCAGCGCCCATTGCTTTGGTGCGACGTGGACCGCCAAGATGCAAACCGCCACACTATTTAAGAAGGCTATTCCCCAGCCCTGCCACTTCCTCTGCCCAACAGCCAGCATTGAGGTGAACGTAAGGGCAGCTGAAATGATGTCCCAACGCATCGTCATGCCTCCTAAGCCTCGTGGTATGGCGACCCGTTTAACGGCGTCACGATTGTAGATTTCAGGTGTTCGTCCGAACGACTTGGGCTCCCCATCCTTAGAAACGGATTCTGCGAAAACATGCGTTCATCCTCGTTGTGTTCAAGAACGGTGTTCATTGCGGAACGATGATCTGGAGAGCACGCTCTGTTCCATTTGGACCGCGTACGCCGTCCAATGCTGGTGTCCGGCTTCCGGACTCCGGTTCGGCTTCTCCGCTAGAGTTCTGAAAAGAGTTAAGTCGCCGGCCGGGTTCGACCTCGATTGAAGGCCGCGTGAAGCAGTTTGTGACGTTCGGAGGTCAGGGATGTCGATTTGGCGACACCAACTGTGAAAGCAGACGCCGCAAGGGCAGTTAACGGAGTCGGCTGAATGATCAATCGGGCGCGCGATTTCAGACGCTGGCTCGCTCATTGCCGGACCGCTCATCGGGGCGGATTAGCCGCATTCCCCTATGAACGCTGAGTCTTTAGCTAACGTCTTCTGTGCACTCACGGGCAATCAATGCAGATATTTCAAGATGTTCTGTTGAGTTTCTGAGGCAATCCTCTTCATCGCCCTGCCTGATGGCGATACCAATCCGGTTTCGTATCGGTTGGCGAAGTCATGCGGCCCTCGCAGAGTATCATGCTAATTTGTGAGCTGATGAAGGAGTGTGCGTTTTCTAGAGAGCCCGTCGGTGCAGAACTCGGCGCGAGGGCGAATGGTGAAAACAGCCTAGGTGGGCAACAGATACATTCGCCGCTCGCTCCGGCAACGTGGTCGAGAGGTTCTCGAGAGGGCGAAAATGGCATCCGCAGCCGTGCCAACGGTGTACATAATTGACGACGATGCTCGTGTACGTGGATCGATCCAGGGACTTCTTAAGTCTGCCGGCCTGCACTCGATTGGATTTGAAACAGCGGAACAGTTCTGGCAAGAAAAAGCCACTGATGGTCCGAGTTGTCTCATCCTCGATGTGAGCCTGCCTGGCATCAGCGGTCTCGATTTTCAGCAACAACTTCGAAGCGCAGGGCGGCCGATTCCCATCATATTCGTCACTGGACATGGGGATATTCCCATGTCAGTCAAGGCCATAAAATCCGGTGCTTTGGAATTCCTCACAAAGCCTTTCGGGGATCAGGATCTGCTGAATGCGGTAGAACAAGCTCTGGCCTGCGATTCGCTCAGTCGGAAAGTACATGCCGAGATCACTGCTCTCGAGAAGCGATACGATGACCTGACACACCGAGAGAAAGAGGTAATGGAACTTGTGGTTTCGGGAATGCTCAATAAACAGATAGCGGCGGAACTAGGCATATCCGAAATTACGATAAAGGTCCACCGCGCTCGAGCAATGCACAAAATGCAAGCCGGTTCTCTCGCCGAACTTGTTCTGATGCGAGAAAAGCTCCGGCACGTCCACGCAGAATAGTGATTCTCATCGCCACTCGACAGCCCGAAATCGCCATCCGTTGAGGGGGAAATCCTGGCTCTCGAAGTCCCTTTGGCTTTCCTGATTCCGTTTTGCAGAACTTCAGCAGCTGTTATACCAAAGGACAATTGCAGCATCGCACACGGCGATTTAATACTTGGGGAGATGGCTATTAAGGAAAAGCCGCAACTCGTTGCGATCATCGACGACAACGAATTAGTCAGAATCGCATTGGAGGGCTTGATGAAATCCGTCGGCATTCCAGCTCTCGTATTTGCGCATGCGGAGGACTTTCTAGCGTCAGACCGCAAACACGACACTGCCTGTTTGATTGTCGACATCCGCATGCCAGGCATGTCGGGCTTGGAACTCCAATCGAAGCTAAACGCGGAGCGCTACAGGATTCCAACCATCTTTATAACTGCACATGGCGACGAAAAAGTACGTATGCAGGCTCTACGGGGAGGAGCGGTGGAGTTCTTGACGAAACCCTTCGATGATGAGGCGTTGCTCCAAAGTGTGCGAGCGGCACTGGAGTGTTAAGTTCCGCTCTCCCTCGAGAAAACGCGTATGTGGGGTCGCCGGTGGGATGTGTTGACAAACTTTCGGTAGTCGAGCATGGCCAAGCGGAACGGAGATTTGAGCAGATTATCGGCAATAGCCCAGCTCTGGAATCCGTGCTCGCAAATGTCGAACGAGTCGCGCCAACGGATTCGACAGTTTTGATACTTGGCGAAACAGGGACAGGCAAAGAATTAATCGCTCGCGCAATTCACAAACTTAGTTCACGGACCGGCCGCCCGTTCATAAAGCTGAATTGTGCAGCGATTCCCTTTGATCTTTTGGAGAGTGAACTCTTTGGTCACGAAAAGGGAGCATTTACGAGTGCGATCGCGCAAAAAGTCGGAAGATTTGAAATGGCCGACACGGGCACCATCTTCCTTGACGAAATTGGTGATCTTCCTTTGGCTCTTCAGCCCAAGTTGCTTAGAGTACTGCAAGAACAGCAGTTTGAGCGCCTCGGAAGCGGCCGAACCCTTCAAATCAATGTGCGCCTAGTAGCAGCCACCCACCGCGACCTGAACTTGATGGTGCGACAAAACGAATTTCGAAGCGATCTTTTTTACCGTCTTAATGTATTCCCAATTGCCCTACCGCCACTCCGTAAGCGGCGAGAGGATATCGAGCAGCTTACTCTACACTTTGTTGACATCTATTCTCGCCGAATGAACAAGGAGATTCGCCATATCCCAAGAGAGACCTTGGAAGCATTTATGGCATATTCATGGCCTGGCAACGTGCGGGAACTCCAGAATCTCGTAGAGCGTGCCGTGATCCTGTCCAACAATGGGGTGTTTCCTAACCCGTTGCCAGTTGAAGATGAGCATTCCACAGGAGCGGCGGCTAGTTCATTAGGTATCTTCATTGATTCTCAACGAGCGTTGATTCTGCGAGCACTTGAGGCTACAGGTTGGGTGATCGGCGGGCCTCACGGGGCCGCCGTCCGGCTCGGATTGAAGCGAACAACCTTGATCACCAAAATGAGGAAGTTGGGGATATCACGTCCGACTTTCCAATGACAATCTGGACGACTTCCTGGATCGATATTCGAGTGAACAATACGGGCGAACCGGCGTCAATTAAGCAACGTCTCGCTGCTCTGTCTATAAAACATCTAATTCATCCGAGGCAAAAGAGGTTTGTAGCTCCGGCCCCGGAAAAGGCATAAAAGCGATCTGCATAAATGCCCGTCAGTGCCTGCTCCATTTCTAGCGGCCCATAGCCGCCGCATTCCTGTCACTTAGTTGGTTGCATCTCGCCTCACAGGGCGATTCCTTCTATGAATGCGACTTGATGAGACGACGACTTAGGTAAAGTCGCGAAAGAGCCCACGTTCAACTATGCGGCACTTCCGAAGAACACGGACATACCTCGTGGCTCGCTAGACAAACATCGTGATGTCGTCGAATGCCACGTCGATCTAAAGTTAGGTCCGCCACCCTCAGACCACACGAAGAAAGAGCTGCGACCATAGTGTTAAACGAATTAGCGAATGCGTCGGATTAGATGGCGCATGCTGCGAACGCTGACCTAGACGGATCGCTCGTTGATTCATTCGGGCCGAATCAGCTTGCAACAGTGTTCATTCAGGGAATAACAACACCAGCGGGCGGCATCTTACTGTCGCGATGACGACAGGAAGGGTCACGATCACGACACGAAGATCCAGCTGAAGATCGCGACCCAGCTGGCGTCCGTCTCGCTGTTTGTGGGTCGAAGGCCCAGTCGGCGTGATGGTTCGGTTCGCAAGGGTTCGAGAATGCAACACGCAAGAATACACGAGATAAAGGGAACCACTATTGGCTATCTGCGTGCACGCTCCTCTGTGACGAGGCCTGGATCAGGTGGAGATGCGCTGCAAAGATCGAGAGCACCGCCGGGATTTCTCTGCCAAGGTACGAGGACGAAGAGAAGAAACTCATCGAAGGAGAAAGATGTTATGGCGAAAGTAATTGACTTTTACGTACCCTCACATTTCGAACCGAAGAGTAAGTGGGTGCCTGAAGAGGAACGGGGAAAGTTCTTGACGTTCCCTGCTCCGAATTTGCCAGATGCCATCGCGAAGATGGTTCAGTGTGCGGTAGAGTCGTTTACCGTTTGTTCGATTGAGAGATAGATAGCTTGGTTTGATTGGAGGTGCGATATGCCATCACCGAAGCCCGTACGGATATTGTTGGTCGATGCCCACCCGATTTTTCGCGAAGGGTTGAGCATGGTCATCCAATCGCAGCCCGATTTGCTCCTTGTCGGTGAGGCGGAGAACGCGGAGGACGCTCTTTCTCAGTTTC
>Ga0335073_10003528_pt1 | contig 21822 bp, 22 predicted proteins | sample Lox_Sample_22_FD_207093 | JGI IMG/M metagenome (GOLD analysis project Ga0335073, IMG submission 207093) | Soil microbial communities from Loxahatchee National Wildlife Refuge, Florida, United States - Lox_Sample_2.2 | ecosystem: Environmental > Terrestrial > Soil > Wetlands | place: USA...
TGTGCCGGGCCCTCTCCACCGGTCATCTGTCCGGCCGGGAGAAGGGGCGGCCCTTGGTGGACCTCGAGACCCTTTCGGCCATCGGAGCCGGGGCCCTGCCGGATTTCGCGGCCACTCGCGAAACCAATCCGATACCCGTTGGCCATCCCAGCGAACGGGCCGCCGACCACTGGGTGATCCTGACTGGCTGCCGCAAGGGAATCGTCCCCGCCGCACTGGTGGCTCACGGCCCGGCCCGGGCCGGAGTGGAGCTGGAGCGACTACAGCGATTGTTCGGCCCGGCCAATGTGGTGGTGGAGTTGTGGGACCATGGCGATCCCCTCGACTCGGCCCGCAACGACGCTCTCGTCGCCCTCGCCGCCCGATCCGGCGCCGAGATCGTAGCTACCAACAACGTCCACTACCACCACCCCTCCCGCCGCCGCCTGGCGACGGCCCTGGCCGCAGTCAGGGCCCGCCGAAGCCTGGACGACATGGACGGCTGGCTTCCGGCGGCGGGTGCCGCCCACCTGCGCAGCGGGGCCGAACAGACCAGGCGTTTTGCCCGTTACCCGGGCGTGGTGGAGCGCGCTGCTGACCTGGGCCGTGAATGCGCCTTCGACCTGGCCCTGGTGGCGCCCAACCTCCCACCGTGGCCGGTCCCTCCGGGACATACCGAGATGAGCTGGCTTCGACACCTGACCGAAGAGGGTGGCATCAGCCGGTACGGGCCTCGCCACGCCGCCCGCCACCCCAGAGCGTGGCCTCAGATCGACTACGAGCTGGACCTGATCGACCAGCTGGGCTTCGCCGGCTACTTCCTGATCGTGTGGGACATCGTGAATTTTTGCCGGACCCACGAGATCTACTGCCAGGGCCGAGGGTCGGCCGCCAACTCGGCGGTGTGTTACGCCCTCGGGATCACCAACGCCGACGCGGTGGACCTGGGCCTGCTGTTCGAGCGGTTCCTCTCACCGGAACGGGACGGACCGCCCGACATAGACGTGGACATCGAAAGCAGTCGGAGGGAAGAGGCTATTCAGTACGTCTACCGGCGCTACGGGCGTGGATGTGCGGCGCAGGTGGCCAACGTGATCACCTACCGGCCCCGCTCGGCGGTGCGGGACATGGGCAAGGCGCTCGGAGCCGCTACCGGGCAGCTCGACGCCTGGTCCAAGCAGGTTGACGGCTGGGGACCGTTGTCGGCTACGGCCGCCCTTGACGACCACGAGATTCCGGATGCGGTGATGGGTCTGGCCGACGAGGTCCAGCATTTTCCCCGGCATCTCGGCATCCACTCCGGTGGCATGGTGCTGTGTGATCGCCCGGTAGCGGAGGTGTGCCCGGTGGAATGGGCTCGCATGACCGATCGCAGCGTCTTGCAGTGGGACAAGGACGACTGCGCCGCAGCCGGATTGGTCAAGTTCGACATGCTCGGGCTTGGCATGCTGACCGTGCTGCACGCCACCGTCGACCACATTCGGGCCTTCCACGGTGTCGAGGTGGACCTGGCGTTGATACCCCAGGAGGAAGCGGTATACGAGATGTTGTGCCGGGCCGACTCGGTGGGGGTGTTCCAGGTCGAGAGCCGGGCTCAGATGGCGACCTTGCCCCGGCTCAAACCGAGGACGTTCTACGACCTGGTGGTGGAAGTGGCCTTGATCAGGCCGGGACCGATACAGGGCGGGTCGGTTCACCCTTACATCAGAAGACGCAACGGCACCGAGCCGGCTACATATCTGCATCCCTTGTTGGAACGGAGTCTGGCCAAGACGCTCGGGGTGCCGCTCTTCCAGGAGCAACTGATGCAGATGGCGATCGACGTGGCCGGCTTCACCCCGGCCGAGTCCGACCGGTTGCGTCAGGCCATGGGGTCGAAGCGCAGTGTGGAGAAGATGGAGGAGTTGAGGGCCCGGTTGTATTCGGGCATGGCCGAGCGGGGTATCGAGGGCCCGGTCGCCGAGGCCATCTGGGAGAAGCTGGTGGCCTTCGCCAACTTCGGGTTCCCCGAGAGCCACTCGGTGAGCTTCGCCTACCTGGTCTACTCCTCGGCCTGGCTCAAGCACCACTACCCGGCCGCCTTCTGTGCCGGACTGCTGGACGGACAACCCATGGGGTTTTGGTCGCCTCAGACCATCGTCGGTGATTCTCGTCGCCATGGAGTCCGGGTGTTGGGGCCCGACATCAACTCCAGCCGGGCTGCCTCCTGGTTGGAAGCCGATCCTTCCTCGGCTGGCGGTGCTGCCGTGCGGCTGGGTTTTTCCTACGTGAGGGGAATCGGGGACGATCTGGCGGCCCGTCTGGAGACGGAGCAGCCGTTCCGGGACATGGAAGACGTGGTGCGTCGCACCGGCTTGTCGCCTGCCCAAGCGGAGGCTCTCGCCACCGCCGGAGCTTTCGGTTGCTTCGGCCTGTCGCGCCGAGCCGCCCTGTGGGGGGCTGGGGCGGTGGCTGCCGCCGGAGGAGATGCACCGGCGGCAGCCGCGCCTGCCTCGTCGGTGACGTCCGGAGGCGGTAAGAGCAAGGTCGCTCGACCGGTGGCTCCCCGTCTGGCGGGACTGGTGACGGGAGCGGAGGCCCCGTCGTTGCAGGACATGTCGGCGGTGGAAGCCAACCAGGCGGATTTGTGGGCGACCGGACTGTCACCTGACAGCTACCCGACGGAATTCGTGCGGGAGCAATTGGCTGCCACCGGAGTGACCACCGCCGCTGCCCTGGTGGAGGTACCGGCGGGCAAAAGGGTGACCGTCGCGGGAGTGGTCACTCACAGGCAGAGGCCGGCGACCGCGCAGGGCGTCATTTTTATGAACCTGGAGGACGAGACCGGGTTGGTCAACGTGATCTGCTCGGCAGGGGCGTGGAAGCGTTATCGACGGGTGGCGCGGTCCAGCCCGGCCGTCATCATCGACGGCCGTCTGGAGAGGGTGGAGACGGTCATCAACGTAACGGTCGAGCGCATCCGCCCCCTTTCCCTGTCACCGACCACCTTGCGCTCGAGGGACTTCAGATAAAAGAAATGTCGGCTGGGTAGTAGGTGAGGAACGCGGGTCCTCGTTCGCGATAAGGATGTTGGTCAGGGATGGGACAGACGGAAGTCGTGCGCCAGAGCGACGGTGCCGCCGCTCACGCCTCAGCCGAGGCGCTGCTTGAAGCGGTCGTCGACACTTCGGACGACGCCATCTTTACCTGTGATGGCAGCGGGCGGATCACCAGTTGGAGCAGTACCGCGGTGAGGCTCTTCGGCCGGGACTCGGTCGACGTGCACCTCCAGCCGTTCGATCTACTGTTCGCCGAGCACCTGCGCCCCGCCATCCGGTCGGTTACGCAGCGGGTGGCAGCCGGCGACCGCATCCGGCACTTCCAGAGCGAGGCTATGAGGGCCGACGGGCTGCCTGTGCCCGTGTCCCTGTCGATATGCCCGGTGCTCACCGGATCGGACGTGGTCGACGTCTGGATCGTCGTCGTCAGAGACGTAACCGAGCAGCGTTTGGCCCAGGCCACACTGGCCGAGATGGAAGGCCGGCTCCAGGAAGGTGAGGCCATCGCCCACGTCGGGAGCTGGTTGTGGGATGTACGGACCGGGGCGGTCCAGTGGAGTGCCGAGTTCTACCGCATTCACGGTGTCGATCCCCTGGACTTCGACGGGACGATTGCGTCCCATCTGGCGGCCATCCACCCTGCCGACCGGAATCGGATCGGGGCCGAGATGGAGACGTCGGTTCGAACCGGCCGGCCCTTCGAGGACGAGTATCACGTGCTGATCGATGACGATGACACCCGTCTGGTCAGGGTCAGGGCTCAGCCCGCCTTCGGTTCAGACGGCAGCGCCATAGGGCTGCGCGGCCTCGGCCAGGATGTGACCGAACAGCACCAGGATGTGACACCTCAGCAGACGTGAGGGCTCGGACCCCTCGTCAGCGGGGGCCGACCAGGTGCCTTACTTTGGCCACGATGTCGTCGCCCGAGTCCGGCAAGGTCTGTTGCCCGTCGACGATGGCAGCGAGATCACGGAGAGTGTTACCGAGCTGAGATCGGGCCGCCGAAACCACATCGGCGAACTCGTCGGTGGCGCACAACGTCTTCAGGGACTTGGTGAAGCGGTCGAGGTCCTGACCGCGGGTCTTGGCTCCGATGAGGTAGCCGACGGCGAGTACGACGAATGAATTCACTGAACTGCCTCCAGTTCGGCCTCGGCGTGGAGCTTGACTCTGATGTCAGGGTAGATGCGCAGCATAAGGACGGTCGGCGAGGGGATGGCGAAGTCCCGGATGTCAAAGGCCTGGTCTCCACTGATAACCAGGCGCCGTCCAGGCGTGACTTCGACGCTCACAGTGCCCTGCGCCTGGCGAGTGACGCCATGGAAGGTCAGTTCGCCCTTCAATCGAAACAGGTTGCCGGGTCCGCTGGCCAGGCACTCGCGAAGATCGGCGGTGGCCCGGGGAAACCGCCGGGAGTCGATGCGACGGGCCAGTTCGGCGTCGTAGACCCGGTTGCCCGATCTGAGCCCGGACACGTTGATCTCCAGATGGGCGGCCGGGGGACTGTCGGTCTGCTGGAGCGTGGTTCCGTGGACGGCCGCCTCCACCCAGCCATCCACCCCGATGGCGCCGAAGGCCAGGGGTCCTACGGTCGACCGGACTTCGATCAGCACCACCGACCGGTCCGGTATCAGGCGATATCGTTCGACTCCCGCCGGTCCCTGCGGTCGATTCTGCGACTCCTCGCCCTCCTCGGAATAGCTCTGGAGCCCGTTCGCGGCCGGTGCGTCGTTGTCCATGGTGACCAGCACCCCGGCGGCGGAGGTCGGGGAGACCGGAGACCATCCGAATCCGAGGGCGGCGGCCCAACCCCCCTCGACCTCGGCCAGAACGGCGTCGGTCGTCGCCGTCGCCTGGTAGCGGCGAAGTACCTGACCGAGGTAGTCGTGCTCCTCCTTGATCACACCCATCCACGCCCGCAGGACCCGATTCCCAAGCGGGGTGACCCGGTAGACCCGTCTGGCCTGTCCGGCCGTCGGGCTTTGCGAGGACGCTTCAACCAGGCCATCGCGTTCGAGCTGGGCCAGGGCCCGATACACGGCCGGCCGGTCGACATGGCCAAACCTGAACTCCTTGAGCCGGGGGACCAGGCCGTAGCCGTAGCCCGGCCGTTCGGAGAGCAGCAGAAGAACGGCTGGAAGCATGAACCGACGGGGTGGCGCCAGCTCGAAGCGCGACGAAAAGTTGGCCGCTGTTGCCGATGAGATGTTGTCATCGATTGACATCGGCATCCCCGTCCGAGATCGGGCCGGCCGGACTGCAGGAGTTCTACCCGCGGAGCCCGGACCTTAATAGCCCCTCCGGGGGGAACTGTCAACGACGGTGAGCTGAGACCCCGAGAGGGTGCATAAGACACTCATTTACGGGCCCTGCTCCTCCTTGTACAACTTGTCCATCGCCGCCGGTTCGGCGCGGCTCGAGAAATGACACGGGAGGCACGTGACGTGACGGCAACCGAAGCGCCACCGGACGAGACCGTCGTCCACGTCCTATGGATCAACGCCGGCCTCAGCTGCGACGGGGATTCGGTCGCACTGACCTCCGCCACCCAGCCGACCATCGAGGAGATCGCGCTCGGTGCCCTGCCTGGATTACCCAAGATCGCCGTTCACTGGCCGCTCATCGATTTCGAATGCGGTCCGGTGGGGGGCGCGGACGACTTCATCGAGTGGTTCTTCAAGGCCGATCGGGGAGAGCTGGAGCCGTTCGTGCTGGTTGTAGAGGGTTCGATACCTAACGAAGCCATCAAGCGGGAGGGCTACTGGTGCGGGTTCGGCAACAACCCCGACACCGACCAGCCAATGACCACCAGCGAGTGGCTCGATCGGCTGGCACCCAAGGCTCTGGTCGTGCTGGCCGCCGGCACGTGCGCGTGTTATGGAGGCATTCACGCCATGGCCGGCAATCCGACCGGAGCCATGGGGGTGCCTGACTACCTGGGTTGGGGATGGAAGTCGAAGGCAGGGATCCCGATCGTTTGCGTACCCGGGTGCCCGACTCACCCCGACAACCTGTCCGAGACCATCCTGTACCTGCTGTACCAGGCGACCGGCCAGGCTCCGATGATTCCCCTGGACGACGCGCTCAGACCGACCTGGCTGTTCGGCAATACCGTCCACGAAGGCTGCGACCGGGCCGGCTACTACGAGCAGGGTGACTTCGCCGACCAGTACGGCTCGCCCAAATGCATCGTCAAACTGGGCTGCTGGGGCCCGGTGGTGAAGTGCAACGTCCCCAAGCGGGGTTGGGTGAATGGGGTGGGAGGCTGCCCGAACGTTGGTGGGATCTGCATCGGGTGCACGATGCCGGGCTTCCCCGACAAGTTCATGCCGTTTATGGACGAACCGCCGGGCGCCCGGGTGTCCACCCTGGCCAGCGGCCTCTACGGGACCGCCATCCGAGGTTTGCGGCGCATCACGCTGAAGACCGTGGACGAGGAACCCAAGTGGCGTGTCCCCGGCACGCAGCTACTGACCGGATACGAGGGAGAGTGGAGATAGCCATGGCCACCAAGACCACCAACGCAGAGGGGCTTGTCGAGATGGCTTGGGACCCCATCACTCGCATCGTGGGCAGCCTGGGCATCTACACCAAGATTGATTTCGGCAAAGGCAAGGTCGTGGACTGCCACAGCACGTCCTCGATATTCCGGGGCTACAGCATCTTCATGAAGGGCAAGGATCCGCGAGACGCCCATTTCATCACCAGCCGGATCTGTGGGATCTGCGGGGACAACCACGCCACCTGCTCCTGTTACACGCAGAACATGGCGTACGGCGTGCATCCGCCCGCACTCGGCGAGCAGATCGTGAATCTCGGTGAGGCTGCCGAATACATGTTCGACCACAACATCTTTCAGGAAAACCTGGTCGGGGTGGACTTCTGCGAAAAGATGGTCGCCGAGACCAACCCCGGCGTGCTCGAGCGGGCCAACGCCACAGAGGCGCCGCATGCGGGCGACCACGGGTACCGGACCATCGGCGACATCATGCGATCGCTGAACCCCTTCTCCGGGGAGTTCTACCGGGAGGCCCTGCAGGTCAGCCGCTACACCCGCGAGATGTTCTGCCTCATGGAGGGCCGCCACGTCCATCCATCCACGCTCTATGCGGGCGGTGTCGGTACGACCGCCACCATCCAGCTGTTCACGGACTACTACACCAGATTGATGCGCTACGTGGAGTTCATGAAGCGCGTGGTACCCATGCACGACGACCTCTTCGACTTCTTCTATCAAGCGCTGCCGGGCTACGAGGAGGTGGGACGTCGCCGCGTCCTGCTCGGCTGCTGGGGCGCCTTCCAGGATCCGGACGTCTGCAATTTCCGTTACCAGGACATGACTGAGTGGGGGCGGGCGATGGGCGTCACGCCCGGAGTCATCGTGGACGGCAACCTGGTCACCAACGACCTGGTCGACATCAACCTCGGCATTCGCATCCTGCTCGGCAGCTCCTACTACGACAGCTGGGAAGGGCAGGAGATGTTCGTGACGCGCGACCCGCTCGGCAACCCGGTCGACCGGAATCATCCGTGGAACCAGCACACCCTGCCGCAGCCCCAAAAGCGGGACTTCGACGACAAGTACAGCTGGGTCATGTCGCCCCGGTGGTTTGACGGTACCGATCACCTGGCTCTGGACACTGGCGGCGGGCCGATCGCCAGACTGTGGTCCACCGCCCTTTCCGGCCTGGTCAACACCGACTTCATCCAGGCGACCGGTAACAGCGTGAAGATCCATCTGCCGAAGACGGCCTTGAAGCCGGCCGTTGACCTCGAATGGAAGATTCCTCAATGGTCCAACGCCGTCGAGCGCGACCGGGCCCGGACGTACTTCCAGGCTTACGCCGCCGCCTCCGCCCTGGGCTTCATCGAGAAGGCTCTGGCCGACGTGAGAAGTGGCAAGACCAAGACGTGGGAGCCGTTCACGGTGCCGGACGAAGGAATCGGCTGCGGCTTCACCGAGGCCGTCCGGGGCGTGCTCTCGCACCACATGGTCATCAAGGGCGGAAAGATCGCCAACTACCACCCGTACCCGCCGACTCCATGGAACGCCAACCCTCGAGACGTCTACGGGACGCCGGGACCATATGAGGACGCGGTCATGGACTGCCCGATCTTCGAGGAAAACGACGCCGACCACTTCAAGGGGATCGACATCATGCGCTCGGTGCGCAGCTTCGATCCGTGCCTGCCGTGCGGAGTACACATGTATCTCGGAGGGGGGAAGGTGCTGAAGAAGCTGCACTCCCCGACCCAGGTGGCAGATCCCGACCTGGCCTGCTGAGGCGGTCGGAGCCAGGAACATGATGGCTTCTCCGCAGAACCTTCGAGCCGCCGGCGACCGGATCGAGCAGCTCCTGGACGAGTTGCGGGCGTCGGCCGAACCGCGGACCTACACCAGGGCCGAGGAGCTGCTTCGGTGCGTGACTGATCTCTACGGAGGGGCGTTGGCCCGGGTCGTGGAGATAGCCGGGGAGATGGGCGCTGAGGCGACCCGACGGCTGGTCGATGATGAACTGGTCGCCAGTCTGCTTCTGGTACACGGATTGCATCCGGAGTCGACCCAGGGCCGAGTGGAGGCGGCCCTGGTAGGTGTTCGTCCGCTCCTGGCTCAGCATGGGGGTGACGTCGAGCTGCTCGACCTCGAGGCCGGCGCCATCTTGCTGGGCCTGCTGGGCAGCTGCGACGGCTGCCCTTCATCCGCGGTCACCCTCCGTGAGGCGGTGGACCAGGCGGTGTTCGCAGCTGCGCCCGAGATCGTCAGGATTGATGTACAACAGGCAACAGAGCCGGGCGTGATCACGCCGGTCGCCCTGGGCCGCAAGGGACAGTTCCAAACCTGTCCGACGGAGGTGCCGGCGTGAGCGACCTGGTGCAGCGAGCCAATTCAGCAGTGAGCGACAGCAACCCTCTGGCCGTGCTGCAGCGCATCAGGCAACAGAAGGCGGCGCCGACGGTGAGGCCCGGGGAGCGCTGCGATCTCTGCGCCGAGCCGGTGCCTGACGACCACAGCCATGTCGTGGATGTGCAGGCGCGCAACCTGATGTGCGTCTGTCGCGGTTGCTATCTCCTGTTCACTCCGGGAGGGGCCGGTGGCGGTCACTACCGAGCGATACCAGATCGCTACATGCGCCTGGCGTCATCCGGTGCGTCCCGGCTGCCCTGGGACCAGTTTCAGATCCCGGTCGGGGTGGCCTTCTTCTTCTTCAACTCCTCGCTCGGCCACGTGGTGGCGTTCTATCCCGGGCCGGCCGGAGCTACGGAATCCGAGCTTCCGCTGGACAAGTGGATCGAGCTGGAGGCAGCCGATCCCACCTTGAGGAGCATGGAGCCTGACGTGGAAGCCCTGATGGTGAGAGCAGACAGCGTTCCGGGGCGGTCGGTGGCGAGCGAGGCTTACGTAGTGCCGATCGATGCCTGCTACGAGCTGGTAGGGGAGCTGCGCCGGCTGTGGCGGGGCTTTGACGGCGGCCAGGAGGCCCATGACGCCATCGATTCCTTCTTCAGCCGGTTGCGGGAGCGGGCTTCGTGACCGCCCTCTCGTTTCAGATGGTCGATGCCCGGGTCGCCCCGCACGCCGCCGTGCCGACGATCCTGTTTCGCCTGCGAGCGGCCGAACACAGCGGAGCGCTGATCCATGCCATGGTCCTCAGAGCCCAGATCCGCATCGAGCCGCAGCGCAGGCCTTATAGCGCGGAAGAGGAAGATCGCCTTTACGAGCTGTTTGGTGAGACACCCCAGTGGGGCGACTCGCTCAGGCCGTTCCTGTGGACCCACGCGTCGTGCACCACTCCCGGCTTTGGTGGAGCGATCGAGGTGGATCTCCCGGTCGAGTGCACATACGACTTCGAGGTGGCGGGGGCCAAGTACATGCACTCGCTTTCGGCCGGTGAGATCCCGCTGGTTTTCTTGTTCTCCGGGACGGTGTTCACCCGGGGCCAGTCGGGCTTCGCCGCCGAGCCCATCGGGTGGGAACAAGAGACCCAGTGGCGCCTGCCCGTCAGGGTGTGGAGGGAGCTGATGGACCAGTACTTCCCGCACAGCGGGTGGATTCGGCTGGATCGGGACGTCCTGGACGCCCTCCAGAATTACAAGGCGCATCGGGCCCTGCCCACCTGGGACCAGGCGATTGGGCAGCTCCTCAAAACGGCCGGCACACTCGATGGCGGCTGACTCCACGGCGCCGGACCGCTTCGCGGCCGCCCGTTCGGTGGCGGACGCCGTTCTCTACGAGGGGTACGTCCTGTATCCCTATAGGGCGTCGGCCGGCAAGAACCAGGTTCGATGGCAGTTCGGTGTTCTGGCGCCGCCGGCGGTGGCCGCCGCCGACCCGTCGGAACGATCATCGATGCGGACCGAGTGCCTGGTTGACACCGTTCGAGCCGCCGACCCCCCGGTCCGGATCTGGCTCCGGGCTCGATTCCTGCACGCCCAGCACCGACGGATCCAAGCCGCCACCGAAGAGCCCGACGTATTCCTCCCGGCTCCCCGGCTCGAAGTTGACGGGGAGGTCCACGTGGAATGGGACGAGGCGGTGGAATGCTCCGTCGACTTGGGCCCATCGGACCTGCTGCCCGTGGAGCGTTTCGGCGACCGGCACGATTTTGCCATCGGGGCGAGGGATGACACGGAGGTCATCCGGGATGGTGCCGGTCTCATTCGCGGTCGAGCCGTGCGCACCCGCAGCCCGGTTACCGGCCGGGTAAGTGTCGGCGCCGATCGGGTCGATGATACGGCCTCGCTGGTGAAGCTCCGCGTCGTGGTCGAGAACACGACACCCTGGAGCAGCACCCATGCCGCCCGCGACGAGATCCTTCGGCACTCGCTCGTGGCCGTGCACATCATGATGGCTCTGGAGGGCGCCGGGTTCGTCTCCATGCTCGACCCGCCGGCTGACGCCGCTGCGGCGGTCGGTGGTTGCGTGAACGATGGAGCCTTTCCGGTCCTCGTCGGCTCGGATGACGTCGTCCTGTCCTCCCCGATCATCCTCTACGACCATCCCGAAGTGGCGCCCGAGAGCCCGGGAGACCTGTACGACGCCACCGAAATCGACGAGATCCTCGCTCTCCGGATCCTGACCCTGACCGACGAGGAGAAGGCCGAAGCGAGAGGTACCGATCCCCGGTCGGCCGCCATTATCGACCGGTGCGACACGATGGGCCCCGAGGCCTGGGAACGCCTGCACGGCGCCGTGCGGACGATCGGGCCGGCAGCCAATGAGCAAGCGCAAGGCGGGCCCGACTCACTTCCCTGGTGGGACCCGGGGTCGGACCGCGACGTCGACCCGGTCACGGACTCGGTCGTCGTAGCCGGCGTCGAGTTGAGGCGGGGCAGCCGCGTCGTGCTTCGGCCCAGCCGTCGCGCCGACGCTCACGACCTGTTCCTTGCTGGCCTGGACGCCACCGTGGCGGCCGTATTTCGCGATGTCGACGGTAACGAGCACGTGGCCGTCACGGTGGACGACGACCCCGCCACCGAGGCGCTGGAATGGCAGGGGCGCTATCTCTATTTCTTCCCCGACGAGGTCGAACCGGCCCGTGGGATGGCAGGGACGGCCTGATGCCTGGCGTTCTGGTCGCCGGTATAGGCAACATCTTCCTCAGCGACGACGGGTTCGGGGTCGAGGTGGCCACCCGGCTGGAGGGCCGCCCGATGCCGGACGGAGTGAAGGTGGGCGACTTCGGGATCCGGGGCGTGCATCTCGCTTACGAGCTGCTGGACGGCTTCCAGTCCCTGGTAATCGTCGACGCCCTGCCGCTGGGGGATGAGCCGGGCACCCTGGCCGTGGTGGAGCCCGATCTGGACGGAATCGAGAATGGGGCGGCCTCGATGGACGCTCACAGCATGAGCCCGGCGGTCGTGCTGGCCACCTTGTCACGCCTCGGGGGCCGGTTGAGGCGGGTACTGGTGGTCGGGTGCCAGCCGGCCAGCGTGGACGAGGGCATCGGATTGTCGCCCCGGGTGGCCGCGGCCGTTGAGCCCGCCGTCGAGCTGTGCTGCCGCGTAGTGGCTGACCTGTGTCGAACTTCAGGAAAGGAGAGCGCGGCATGATTCGTCGCGTCGTGGTGTCGTTGGTGTTGGCAGGCGTCGCCGCTCTGGTGATCCAGTCCATTCCGGAGATCGCCAGGTATCTGAAGATTCGGGAGATGTAGACACGGGTGGCTCGCTATCGAATTGTGCCGTCCCGGTCCCAGGTATGGATCGACGCCCGCTCGAACGTCCACCCGATCCATAGCCGGGCAGACGGCCTCGAAGGGTATGTCGACCTGGACTCAGACGGCGCCGGGCGCGTCGACCCAGACGGCCAACCGGCCGGACGGCTCTCCTTCGCCGTGTCCCGGTTGACCTCCGGCAACGGACTCGAAGACCGCGAGCTTCAGAAGCGGGTGGATGCCCGGCGCTTCCCGACAATCGACGGCGTGCTGACCGGGCTGGCCTCGTCCCACGCCGACGGCAGCTACCGGGTCTCGGGCGAAGTCAGCTTTCGGGGGGTCACGCGGCACTGCGAGGACGAAATGACCGTAGAGTTCGGTGAGGAGAACACGGTCACTCTCGCCGGCCGCTCAACTTTCGACATCCGGGAATTCGGCATGGAGCCACCAAAAATCCTGATGTTCAAGGTGGAACCGACCCTACAGGTTCGCGTCGAGATCGTCGCCGAGAAGGAGGGCTAGCAGATGCACGAGCTGGGAATGTGCAGCTCCATCGTCGAGGCGGTCGAACGTCGGGCTGAGGGCCGACGGGTCGCCCGCGTGAAGGTTCGCGTGGGTCAGCTGCATCACGTGCACCCCGACGCTTTCGAACAGTCCTTTGCCATCGCCGCCGCGGGCGGAGTGGCCGAGCGGGCCTCCGCCGAGCTGGTTCTGTTACCGGTGCAGGCCAGATGCGGGTCGTGCCGGTCGACCTGGCAATCCGGTGACGTGCCGATGAGCTGTCCCGAATGCGGAGGCCTGGGGGTGGAGCTGGTCGGTGGTGACGAATTGATTCTCGAGTCGATCGAATACGAGCGAAAGTAGGGAACGACTGGTGTGCTTGGGGATTCCCGGTCAAATCACCGAGTTGATCGACGCCAACGATCAGCTGGCCCGGGCCGACGTCTCGGGCGTCACCCGGGTCATAAACATCGGCCTTCTCGACGAGGATCAAGCTCGCCCGGGTGACTGGGTTCTCATTCACGTCGGATTCGCCATGTCCAAGATCGACGAACGAGAAGCCGAGTTGGCGCTGGCTTCGCTCAAGCTCATGGGCCAGGCCTATGAGGACGAGCTGGCGGCCTTCTGGGAATCGAGGATCACAACAGCTACGGAGGATGACTGATATGGGGGCAGTCATAGACGTGGTCGTTGGGGACAACCGGCGCGGCGGGGCGTGAGCGGGTCATGCGATTCGTAGACGAGTACCGTGATCCGGCCATGGCCGGCGCCCTCGTGGCCCGGGCGACCGAATTGGCCGGGGACGACCGGTTCAAGTTCATGGAGGTGTGCGGAGGGCACACCCACACGATCTATCGACACGGCATCGAGCACATGCTGCCCCCGAGCGTTGAGCTGGTGCACGGCCCGGGCTGCCCGGTGTGCGTCATCCCGATGGGCCGTATCGACGACGCCATAGCAGTGGCTCGCACTCCGGGAGTGATATTCACCTCGTTCGGGGACATGATGAGGGTGCCGGGTAGCGCCGGGAACCTGCTCCAGGCGAAAGCCGAAGGGGCTGACGTCCGCTTCGTGTACTCCCCTCTCGACGCCCTTCGGCTAGCCGTCGAGAACCCCGACCGCGACGTGGTGTTCTTCGCCGTCGGGTTCGAGACAACTGCGCCGTCGACGGCGATCACCGTGCGGCAGGCTCGCGACCGAAGGGTGATGAACTTCAGCGTCTTCTCCAACCACGTAACGATCGTTCCCCCCATCAAGGCCATTCTCGAATCACCGGATCTGCGTCTCGACGGCTTCCTCGGACCGGGGCACGTGTCGACAGTCGTGGGTCAACGTCCTTACCGGTTCGTTCCGGCCCAGTACCACAAGCCTCTCGTGACGGCGGGCTTCGAACCTTTGGACATCCTGCAGGCCATCGTGATGCTTCTGGAGCAGATCCGAAGCGGCCGGTGCGAGGTGGAGAACCAATACCGGCGGGTGGTGGCCGAGGATGGCAACGGACGCGCCCTTGCCCTCCTGGGCGAGGTGTTCGAGCTGCGGCCACATTTTGAGTGGCGGGGCTTGGGATTCATCTCCCAGAGCGGGCTCAAGCTGCGCCCTGAGCTGGCGGCATGGGACGCCGAGCTGCGGTTCGAGGTGCCCGGTGTCAGGGTGGCCGACCCGAAGGCCTGCCAGTGCGGCGAAGTCCTGAAGGGTGTTATCAAGCCGTGGGAGTGCAAGGTGTTCGGGACTGCCTGCACCCCCGAAACCCCCATCGGAACGTGCATGGTGTCCTCCGAGGGGGCGTGCGCCGCGTGCTACAACTTCGGCCGCCTGCACCGGGAAGCAGCCGTGTCCCTGGGCCGGCATCGTTGAGCGATGGATGTCGACGGCCCGATCCGTACCAGCCCGGGGGCACCCGCCCGGTACCGGGTCCGGGTCAGAGGGGTCGTTCAGGGCGTCGGCTTTCGGCCTTTCGTTCATCGTCTGGCCGCCGACCTGAGGCTCGGCGGTTTGGTAGGCAACGACACCGAGGGAGTGTTCCTGGAGGTCGAGGGGGCGGAGTCAGCGCTGGCCGAGTTCGGTTCCCGGCTCCGCGCCGACAAGCCGCCGATGGCCCGGATCGAGACGGTGGAGTGGACGGCGATCTCCCCTCGGGGCGAAGGTAGCTTCCATATCGCCGAGAGTGAGTCCTCCCAGGCCGTATCCACCTTTGTTTCGCCCGACGTCTGCGTCTGCGACGACTGCGTGGCCGAGATGTTCGACCCCGCCGATCGGCGCTTCCGGTACCCGTTCATCAACTGCACGAACTGCGGACCGCGGTTCACCATCACCGAACGGCTGCCCTACGACCGGCCAGGCACCACCATGCGGGGATTCGCAATGTGCGCCCGCTGTGCCGGCGAGTACGCCGACCCGGCCGACCGCAGGTATCACGCTCAGCCCATCGCCTGTCCGGCTTGCGGGCCGCGGATCTGGTACGACAACGGTCGGCCGGAGATCACTGGCACCGACCCGGCTCTTTTAGTAGCACAGCGGGATCTGGCCGCCGGGGCGGTGATAGCGGTCAAGGGCCTGGGCGGATACCACCTGGCGTGTGACGGCCGCAATGCTTCCGCCATCGCCGCCCTGCGCGGGCGCAAGGACCGGCCCCACAAGCCATTCGCCGTCATGGTTCGGGATTTGCGGCAGGCCCGGGCTATCGCCGATATCGATGACGTCGAGTCGGCGCTCCTTACCAGTCCAGCGCGGCCCATAGTCCTGCTGCGCCGCAAGACGGGAGGGGCATTGGCTGCTGGCGTGGCCCCGGACAACCCGCTCATAGGCGTCTTCCTGCCCTACACGCCACTGCATCTCCTCCTATTCGCGTCCGTCCCGGGTTCGAGCGTCGCCCCTCCCGACGCCCTGATCATGACGAGCGGCAACTTGAGCGACGAACCCATTTGCTACGAGGACGGCGACGCCAGGTGCCGGCTGGCGGGGATTGCCGATGGATGGCTGGTCCACGACCGACCCATCCACGTTCCTTGCGACGATTCGGTCGTACGGGTCGGATCCCGAGGGGAGGTGCCGATTCGTCGCTCCCGGGGTTACGCCCCGCTTCCGTTGGGGCTTCCCTTCGAGTCCGAGCCTATTTTGGCCGTCGGTGCGGAACTGAAGAACACGTTCTGCCTGGGCCAGGGTGGCGTGGCCTGGATGGGACAGCACATCGGTGACATGGGGCGGGTGGAGACACTCGACGCCTTCGAGCGTTCAACGGAACAGTTCTCGAGCTTCTACCAGGTCGGCCCGAACCAAGTGGCGGCCGACGCCCACCCCGGCTATCACACCAGGGGGTGGGCGGAGGACCGCGGACCGGCGCCGGTGACGCTCGTACAGCACCATCACGCCCACGTTGCCGCCCTGATGACGGAGCACCGCATCCCGATCGATCAGCCAGTGATCGGCATCGCCTTCGACGGCACCGGATACGGCACCGACGGCGCCATTTGGGGCGGGGAGGTTCTCCGGGCGCGCTACTCGTCCTTTGATCGCTCCCGCCATCTGCGATACATACCGCTACCGGGCGGCGACGCAGTCGTGAGAAAGCCCTACCGGGTGGCGTTGGCCCACCTGTGGGCGGCGGGTATCGACTGGACGCCGGACCTGCCCCCCGTTGCGGAGGCGACGTCGGAAGAGATGGCTGTCATCCGCCGCCAGCTCGAAGGCGGCCTGCCATGTGTCCTTACGTCCAGCATGGGGCGCTTGTTCGACGCTGTCAGCTCGCTTCTCGGAGTCCGGCAGGTGGCGACCTACGAGGCGCAGGCCGCCATCGAGCTGGAGGGAGCCGCCGACGGCTGGCTTCACGAGGCCCCCATCTACACTTTCGCCCTCGGAGAAAGGGATTTCGACCCTGAGCCGGTCGTGCGCTCACTGGTTCACGATCTTCGGGGCGCGGCACCGCCCCAGGCCATGGCGGCCGGATTCCACCTGGCGGTGGCCCGACTCATCGGCGACCTGGCCCGGCGAGAAAGACAGGAGACAGGAATCAATGTCGTGGCGTTGACAGGCGGTGTATTCCAGAACGTTCTCCTGGCCGACCTGGCCAGCAGGCAACTCGAGAAAGACGGTTTCGAGGTGCTCACCCACAGGCTGGTGCCCCCCAATGATGGCGGCATCGCCCTGGGACAGTTGGCGGTGGCCGCCGCTTCGCACCTCCCTTGCGGTTTCTCGGGAAAGCGCCAATGACCGGGTCGATCACTTCCGAAGACTTGATCTCTTCCCAGGCGTCGCTGCCCGGTGACCTGGCCGTGGCTGCGCTGGCGCTGGCCCGCCACTTCGCCGCCGGGGGCACCTTGTGGTGCATTGCTCCCAGATGGCCGTCTCACGGCAGTCACGTAGCGGTCGAGTTCGTGCATCCCGTGATCGTCGGTAAGCGAGCGTTTCCGGCGGTTCACGTCGAGGATGACGATCTGGTGGGGGCGGTGCGGCTGCTATCGAGGCCGGGCGACGCCCTGCTCGCTATTAGCGACGCCAACGACAGTGAGGTCGCTGCGGTCATTCGGCGGGGAGACGCCTGGGGTCTGACCACCGTGGCGATAGGCGCCGGGCCCCGACCGACGGTCCGCCGGGCCGAGCACGAGCTCTGGTTGGACGACATGGACATGGCTCGAGCCGCCCGCTCGGGTGCGGTCGTCCTCTGCTATCACCTCTTGTGGGAGCTCGTTCATGTTGTGTTCGAGCACCCCGGACTTCTGGCCGCCGGGTCCGAGTGTCCGGACCAGGTGTGCATCACGTGCTCCGACGAAGGCCGGGTGGCGGAAGTCAGATTCCGGCCCGGAGGAGACTGGGCCGTCGTGCTAGCGGGGGGCGAGGAGGAAACCGTCGACGTCAGCCTGGTCGAAGAAGCCGACCCCGGCGATCTGGTGCTGGTGCACGCCGGAGTGGCGATAACCAGGGTGTGTGAAAGCGATGAGTGAACCGACCGCTTTCCTCTACCCGTTCATAGACCGCGAGGAGCGAGATCCGGAAACTCTCCTGTCGGAGTTGTCCTCATCCGCCCGGGCCAAGATCCGCGAAAGCGCTCAGCTGACGACTGGCACGCTCGAGCGTCTCAGGCCGGACATCGATCGGGCTGGTTGCGACCTGGCGGCCCGCTTTGCACGCGGGGGCCGGCTCCTGGCCTTCGGAAACGGCGGTAGCGCGACGGATGCCTGCAGCGCGGTGGAGCTGTTTCTCCACCCACCGACAGGGCGTCCACTGCCGGCCCTGGCGTTGGTGGAAGACCGGGCGGTGGTAACGGCACTGGCCAACGATGTCGGCTACGAGCTGGTGTTCTCCCGACAGATCATGGCCCACGGTCGAGCCGGAGACATAGCCATCGGCTTCTCGACCAGCGGTGGCTCGAGGAACGTACTCGAAGGGCTCGAGGAGGCCGCCCGGCGGGGCCTCTCGACGGTAGGGCTCTCCGGCTACGAGGGCGGTCCCATGGCTGGCAACCCCGGCGTTCAGTACCCCTTCGTGGTCCGATCGGACAGCGTTCATCGCATCCAGGAAGCTCAGTCCGGCGTGCTGTTCGAGCTGTGGTCGGTGGTGCAGAAGAGCCTTGAAGAGACACACGGGGAGGACCGGTGACCGACGCCGTCCGGACGAACCACGCCGAGCCCAGAGACGAAGCCGAGCGCAGCCACCAAACAGAGAATCGGGAATCGGCCGTCTTCGCCAGGATCGAGGAGTTCCGTCGCCGCAAGCCCCGGCTACGCGACGAGGTCATCACCCTCGCCCACGGAGCGGGGGGTAAGGCCTCGGCCGCCCTGCTGGAAGCCATCTTCGTCCCCGCCTTCGCGGCTGGAGAGGGCCAGGAACCTACCGATGCCGCCGTGGTCCATTTGCCGGGAGGAGAGCGTTTGGCCTTCAGCACCGACTCGTTCGTGGTTCACCCCCTGAGCTTCCCGGGGGGGTCGATCGGAGACCTGGCGGTCAACGGCACGATCAACGATCTGGCCATGATGGGAGCCCGTCCCCTGGCTCTCTCGGCGGCGTTCGTGCTCGAGGAGGGCTTTGCCATCGACGATCTGCGTTCGGTCGTGGCCGACATGGCCGCCGCCTCCACGCGCGCCGGCGTCGCCATCGTCACCGGCGACACGAAAGTGGTCGAGCGCGGGTCAGCCGACCGCGCCTACGTGTCCACCTCGGGCATCGGCGTGATCCCGTCCGGACGAGACCTGGGCGCCCGGAAGGTTCGTCCTGGCGACGCGGTGCTCATCTCCGGAACCATGGGCGATCACGGGACCGCGGTGATGCTGGCCCGGGGTGACCTGTCGCTCGACGCCGACATTTCTTCCGACACCGCTCCCCTCAACGAACTGGTGGAGCTGCTCATGAGGGCGGCGCCTTCTACCCGCTGGATGAGAGACGCCACCCGCGGCGGCGTGGGGACGGTGTGCAACGAACTGGCGAAGGCGGCCGAGGTCACCGTCGTTCTCGACGAGGACCGGATACCCGTACGTCCTTCGGTCGCTGCCGCCTGCGAACTCCTCGGCATCGACGCGCTGTACGTCGCCAACGAAGGCAAGTTCGTGGCCGTGGTGGCGCCGGAGGAGGAGGGTTGCGCCCTCGCCGCCCTGCACGCCCACCCGCTGGGCCGGGACGCCGCCCGGATCGGCGAGATTCGGAGCGATCCTCCCGGAGTGGTGGTGCTCCGCACGCCTATCGGTGGGACCCGGATCGTGGACATGCTTGTCGGCGACCCCCTGCCTCGCATCTGCTAGCCGTCTCTTTCACCCTCGATCGGAGTCGGGCCTTGTTCCCCCTCCAGTCCCTTCCGGGATTCACAGGCGCCTCACAGCGCGCTCTCGGGGCGACCCTATGACCGGCCTGGACACTGTGAGAGTCGCAGTCCTCAGAAAGGGAACCTGATGCCTCCGAAAGACACGAGCGCCCGGGATGCCGGGGTGAAGCGAGTGCGGCGCCTGACCCGCATGGGAGTTGCCGGCGCCGCCGCTCTGACAGGACTTTTCTCGGCGGCAGCGGCCGCCTCGTTCTCGGGCCACACTCATCGGACCGTCGAAACGGCGGCATCGAGCGGTGGGACATCCGGCTCGGGGACATCCGGGACGAAGGTCACGGCTGCTACCACAGGCGCCAGCTCGACCACTTCCACGACCACCGCAACTGCCAGCTCGACCAAATCGAGCTCGACCGGATCGAGCTCGACCAGCTCCGGGACCGGTCTGAAGTCCTCTTCGACCACGGTCACCTCGTCCAGCGGGTCGGCCTCGGTCACGTCGGGAGGATCGTGATGGCGGTGACCAGGGCCATCAAGGTGTCCCGGGCCGGCGCCCTTGGCAAGGCCGAGTTTCGGGCTCTCGGGACCGGGGCCGTGGTTGTGGCCACCGATAGGGGCCGGATTGCCACCGCCACCATGGAGGTCCGTCAGGAGCTGGCGCAGATCGATGCCGCCTGCAGTCGGTTTCGCGCTGATTCGGAGTTGGAAGTGGCGAACCACGCCAGCGGACATCTGGTGGTGGTTGGACCCTTGCTGGCCGAGGCCATCGAGGTGGCCCTGAGGGCGGCGCGCATCACAGAAGGCGATGTCGATCCCACCGTCGGAGCGGCGATGCAGGCGGTGGGTTACGACCGCGACTTTGAAGAGATCAGGTCACCCGGTGCCCGCTCGTCCGGGATCAGGTCGACGGCCGGACCTACGGTCGGGGGGACACCAGCCCCCGGCTGGCAACTGGTGAGCTTCGACCGGCGTTGGGGGACCCTTCGCCTACCCGCCGGCGTCCACCTGGATCTGGGTGCCACGGCCAAGGCCCTGGCCGCCGATCGGGCCGCCAGGCGGGCCCAGGCCGAGGTGGGAGGCGGCATCTTGGTCAGCCTCGGGGGCGATCTGGCGACCGCCGGGGAACCTCCTGGTCCAGGCTGGCTGGTGAGGGTCACCGATTGGCACGGGTCCGGACCGGGGGCCCCTGGCCAGACGGTGAAGCTCGAGTCCGGCGGACTGGCCACATCCAGCACCACGGTCCGCAGGTGGTCGCAGGGCGGCCGAGACCGGCACCACATCCTCGACCCGGGGACCGGTCTGCCCGCCCCCGTCGTCTGGCGCACCGTGTCGGTCGCCGCCGCTTCCTGTGTGGACGCCAACATCGCCAGCACGGCGGCGATCGTCCGGGGCCAGAGCAGCCCGGCCTGGCTGTCCGAGAACGGTTTGCCCGCTCGTCTGGTGCGCCCGGACGGATCAGTGACCGTGGTCGGTGGATGGCCGGTCGAGCAGGTGGCCGCATGAACGCCGAGGCGCTGTGGTACCTGACCCGGGGCAGCGGGATCGTGAGCCTCGTACTGCTCACCTTGGCGGTATTGGCGGGAATTGTCACCTCCGCCAGGTGGGCCAGGCCCCGCTGGCCCCGTTTCGTGATGGAAGGCCTCCACCGCAACGTGTCCCTTCTGTCGACCGTGTTCGTGGTCGTTCACATTGCCAGCGCCGTCCTGGATGGCTACGTGCCCATACGCTGGATCGACGCCATCGTCCCCTTTGAGGCCGCCTATAAGCCCTTGTGGCTTGGGCTTGGCGCCCTGTCTCTCGATGCCTTTTTGGCCCTGGCCGTCACCAGCCTGTTCCGGGCCCGGCTGGGGTACAGGACGTGGCGAGGAGTGCACTGGCTGGCTTACGGGTGCTGGGTCCTCGCCCTCGTCCACGGACTCGGAGCCGGTAGTGACCGCGACCAGGCGTGGATGCTCGGCCTCGATTTCGTCGCGGTCGCGTCTGTCGTCGCCGCCGCGGCCTGGCGGCTGCTGCCCGTCGTGCGTCGCCGGCTGGGCGGTAATCGCCGGCTCGGTCCCCTCGACGAGCTGGAAGGAGCTTTTCGATGATCCTGGCCTCGACGGAGCGGACGGGCCGCTCGTCCGACGACGGCTTCGAGCCGATTCCCCGGCTGCTGAGCGAAACGGCGATCCGCACTCTTCCCGAGCACGAATCCCGGTACGGGCCGGGCCGGCGGCCGGTTGCGAACTTGCCAATGACCGAGCTAATCGACGAGATCGACGAGGCCGGTCTGCGCGGTCGCGGTGGGGCGGGCTTTCCCACCGCCCTGAAGATGCGGGTCGTTGTCGGTGCGGCTCGCCGGCGTCGCCGTCGTCCCGTCGTGGTCGCCAACGGCACGGAGAGCGAGCCGGCGAGCAGAAAGGACCAG
>Ga0335073_10003529_pt1 | contig 21817 bp, 11 predicted proteins | sample Lox_Sample_22_FD_207093 | JGI IMG/M metagenome (GOLD analysis project Ga0335073, IMG submission 207093) | Soil microbial communities from Loxahatchee National Wildlife Refuge, Florida, United States - Lox_Sample_2.2 | ecosystem: Environmental > Terrestrial > Soil > Wetlands | place: USA...
GCGCAGCCTCTCTCCCCAGGACGGCAAAATTACGGTCCAGCCTTTTGCCGTCATCGTTGTGAGCTGGTATTGAAGCGGGAGGCAAGTCCCAAGGTGCAAATCCGGACCACTTGGAGACTGGATTCACATCACAATATCTTCTTCCCAAACGCCGAACAGGCCAGCTCAACAGCAAGATCGGCGGTTCGGTTATGCTCATCGATCACCGGGTTCACTTCGACCAGTTCGAAGCTCGCCATGCGGCCATGATCGGCGATGATCTCCATGGCAAGATGCGCTTCGCGATAAGTCGCACCGCCGCGCACAGGCGTACCCACGCCAGGTGCGTCTTCGGGATCGATCCAGTCCATATCGAGCGATACGTGATAACCCACCGTCCCTCGTCCGGCTGCGCGCAGCGCCTCTTCCATCACCGTACGCATGCCGCGCTCATCGATGTCGCGCATGGTGTACACCTCGGTAAGCCCGGCTCGCCGGATATTTGCCCGCTCGGCCGCATCAACGTCGCGCACACCCACCAGCACCGTGTTTTCCGGGCAGATCTTCGGCGCGTAGCCAAAGATCTTCGTCAGGGCTTCGGGCCCAAGTCCAAGAAGTGATGCGAGAGGCATGCCATGCACATTGCCGCTGGGCGAAGTGTCTGGCGTGTTGATGTCGGAGTGCGCGTCGATCCACAGCACGCCTATCTTCTGATGCTGTCTGCGATAGAACTCCGCTACGCCCGAGATCGACCCCACTGCGAGCGAATGGTCTCCGCCCAGAACCAGCGGAGTCATGCCATCTTCAAGAGTCTTGAGAACGGCTTCCGCGGTATGCGTACAAGTTTCTGCAATCTGCTTCAAATAGCGGGCATTCTGACTACCAAAAGCCTGCGTCTCCGCGATCTCGACCAGGATGTTTCCACCGTCGGTCACCTGGTGTCCAAGCGCCTCGAGCCGCGCTTCCAGTCCGGCCACGCGCATGGCCGAGGGACCCATATCCACTCCGCGTCGGCTGGCGCCCATGTCCAGGGGAACGCCCAGCACACGAATGTGCCGCGTGGGTTGTGCCTGCATTCCACTGGGCGAGAACGCCGCAGGAGAAGACGGTACTTCAGTGTTCGCCATGGACTCACCTTATGCTCAGCGCTTCGTCATCGCAGTTTCAACTCGAGCGCTGATCCAGAATACGCGAGAGATGCGGACCGTCGAGACATGACCGACGTTTGCCCCCTGCCCCAAAAGAGTTATTAAAACAAAATCAGTTAGAGGTAAGATTAGTGCCAGTAGACCTCTACTTTCATTGCTCGTATGTGATTGAACGACACTACCTTACGAGTTCCGGTAAAGGGCAGCCTGGAAGGGGAAAAAGATGGGGTGCGCACGGGGGAACGGGCCGCGCCGGATGTCCGGAACCGGAACCCTCGCTCTGCGAAGATCGGCCTTTGCAGTGGCATTGTTCGCTGCATTGATTGCTGCCGGCTGGGCACAGCCCGGTCCGCTTACGTCAGTGCGCGCAATAGCAGACCTGACCAATGCGCAGGCCAACCTGGGCATCCCCGTCGAGTTCGAGGCGACAGTCACCTACTTCCGCAGCTACGAACGAACGCTTTATGTCCAGGACGGCGCCTCGGCAATCTTTATTCAAGCGCCCACCGACTTGCTCTTGTTGCCCGGCGACCGTGTTTTGATCAAGGGTAAAACGAAGGAAGGATTCAGGCCCATCGTCGTGGCTGACACCGTGTCGGTGCTGCGCCATGGCTCCCTGCCGCCTCCGGTGCCCGCCGCATATGACCAGTTGATTCATGGAGACCTCAACGCGCGCTACGTCGTCGTATCTGCGGTCGTCCGCAATGCCGACTCAGTGGTGAGTTCTGACGTACGCAGCACGTTCCTGCAGTTGCAAACCGATAGCGGTGAAATTGACGCCGAAGTGGATGTCGATAATCCCCAGCTTCTGGATGGCTTGCTCGATGCCCAGGTGCTTGTCACGGGGGCTGCTTCCATTCGCTATGAAGGCAAAATGCAGCAGACCCGCATCCTGCTGCACGTAACTTCATTCGACAGCGTGAAGGTCATCAAGCGCGCCGCCACCAATCCGTGGACACTGCCCATCACGCCCATGGATCAGGTGCTTGCCGGATATCACGTCAGCAATCTAAGTCGAAGAATCAGGGTTCGCGGAACGGTCACATATTATCAGCCTGGCTCCGCCGCGGTGCTGCAGCAAGGCTCCCGCAGTCTCTGGGTGATGACTTCCTCAACCGCGCCGCTGCAGATTGGTGATTTTGCCGACGCCACCGGTTTTCCCGACGTGCACGATGGGTTCCTGGCCCTCACCGACGCCGAGATTCAGGATCACGGCTTGCAAGTTCCCATCGATCCTGTTCCCACCACGTGGGCGCAGCTTTCTTCGAGCGCATTTCTTTTTGACCTGGTCTCGATCAACGGGGAAGTCGTCGCCGAGGTCCGCGGGCTGGAAGAGGATGAATACGTGCTTGAAGCCGATGGCAACCTTTTTTCTGCCGTCTACAAGCACCCCGCTGCTTCGACTCTCGATTCAGGTTCGCCTCCAACTCTCAAGCATGTGCCTACTGGGACCAAGGTACGCGTAACTGGAATCTGCTTCACCAATTCCTCCAATCCCTTCGAAACGCACTCGCCGTTTAACATCCTGCTCCGTTCGTCCGATGATATTGCCGTGCTATCGCCCGCTCCATGGCTCACGGTCGGCAACCTGGGCGAGCTGGTTGGCTTTTTGCTTTTCGTGGTAGCTGGCGTCAGCATTTGGAACTGGGCGCTGCGCAGGCGTGTACAAAAACAGACCGTCGCCATTTCGGCGCAAGGCGAGGCCGATGCGGCCCAGGAACGGCGCACTGCCCAACTCGAGCAACGGCGCAGCCGCATTCTTGAAGATATCAACGGCTCCGAGCCCCTCGGCGACGTTGTCGAGCACATCACGGAGATGGTCTCGTATAGCCTTGATGGGGCTCCCTGCTGGTGCGACGTGAACGACGGACCGCGGCTTGGACATCCTCCCACGAACAAAGAAGGCGTCCGCACCCTGAGCCGCGAGATCCTCTCCCGTTCCGGCCTTGTGCTGGGCACTCTTTTCGTAGGGCTCACTAAGCCGGAAGGCAAGGATAACGATAAAGATTCGACAGAGGCGATCGTCGCGGGCGTGCGGCTGGCCACGCTCGCCATCGAAACGCGAAAGCTCTATAGCGACTTGGTGCACCGTTCCCAGTTCGATCTGCTCACCGACATGTACAACCGTTTCTCCCTCGACCGAAATCTGGAGGAGCAGATCGAAAAATCTCACAGAGACTCTTCGAGCTTCGGCCTGATCTACGTCGATCTGGACGACTTTAAGCTGGTAAACGACCTGTATGGTCACCATGTTGGTGATATGTACCTGCAGGAGGTTTCTCTGCGCATGAAGCGGCAGCTTCGCACCGGCGACATTTTGGGCCGGCTGGGCGGCGACGAGTTCGCCGCAATCGTCTCAGTAATGCGCGGCCGTACCGATGTGGAGGAAATTGCGCAAAGACTGGAACGGTCCTTCGATGCGCCTTTCGCTCTCGAAGGCTACGTCCTGCGCGGCTCGGCCAGCGTGGGAATCGCCATTTATCCGACGGATGGCACGACCTCTGACGCGCTGTTCCGCGCCGCCGATGCTTCAATGTATACCGCCAAACACAGCCGCCGCATTCACGGCAAAGTGGCCGCGCGCCGAGAGTTCTAGGACAAATACTCGCTTCAAAGGAGAAAGGCCCAGCTTGCGCCGGGCCTTCTCTGATTGCTCACAACTGACCGCTGTTCCTATTCCGCAGCCATCTCTTCGGCTTCGCCTTCCTGGCGCATAAGCTCCAGTTCGCGCTCCGCCGCTTCGATTTCGGCATGCACTTCCTGCTGCACCCGGGCCGCCGCCTCCTCCAGTTCCGGAGAGAGCTGGACGTTGCGGTAGTACTCCAGGCCCGTGCCCGCCGGGATAAGCCGCCCGACAATCACGTTCTCCTTGAGGCCGCGCAGGTTATCCACCGCTCCGTTGATGCTGGCTTCAGTGAGCACGCGCGTGGTCTCCTGGAAGCTCGCCGCCGAGATAAAGCTGTCGGTCGACAGCGATGCCTTGGTGATGCCGAGCAGCAGCGGACGTCCCAGTGCCGGACGGCCACCCTGCGCCTGCACGCGCTCGTTCTCTTCGCGGAAACGGAAGCGGTCGACCTGCTGTTCGAGGAGGAAGTTCGTGTCGCCCACTTCGTCGATCCGCACCCAGCGCAGCATCTGCCGCACGATGACTTCAATGTGCTTGTCGCTGATGGCCACGCCCTGCAACCGGTAGACCTCCTGGATCTCGTTCACCAGGTATGCCTGCAGTTCCTTCTCTCCCAGCACATTCAGGATGTCGTGCGGGTTCAAGGGACCATCCATCAGTGGATCGCCGGCACGCAGCCGTTCGCCTTCCTGAACGTTCACGTGAACACCGCGCGGTACCGAGTATTCTTTTTCGTCTCCGCTGTCGGCCGTCACGTAAATCTTGCGCTGCCCCTTGGCGATTTCGCCGAAGCGGACCACGCCATCGATCTCGCTGATGATGGCTGTCTCACGCGGTTTGCGCGCTTCGAACAGCTCCACCACGCGCGGCAGACCGCCGGTAATGTCCTTGGTGCGGGTGCTCTCCTTGGGAATCTTGGCCAGCACATCGCCCGGACCCACTTCATCGCCGTCCTGCACCATCAGGTGAGCGCCTCGGGGCAGCAGATAGCGCTTGCTGCCTTTCGATCCCTTCACCACAAAGGTCGGCTGACGCTTCTCATCGGGAGCGTCGGCAACCACCCAGCGCGAGAGGCCGGTAACTTCATCCACCTCTTCGTTCAGCGTGATGCCTTCCTGCAGGTCCTTGAACTGAACCGCACCCCCGATTTCGGTCAGGATCGAGTAGGTATACGGATCCCACTCGGCCAGTAACTGGCCCAGCTTGACGCGTTCGCCGTCGCGAGCCCGCAGGCGCGCGCCGTAGACCACCTGGTAGCGTTCCTTTTCACGGCCGCGATCATCCACAATCGCCACCGATCCTGAGCGGTTCATCGCCACCAGCGTGCCGTCCTTGCTCTCAACGTAGTTCAGGTTGATGAAGCGCACGAACCCGTTGTTCTTCGCATCCAGGCGCGACTTGTCCTGCACGCGGCTGGCTGTGCCGCCCACGTGGAAGGTACGCATCGTGAGCTGCGTTCCCGGCTCGCCGATGGATTGCGCCGCAATCACACCGCAAGTCTCACCCAGTTCCACCATGCGCCCCGAACCAAGGTTGCGTCCGTAGCACAGCGCGCAAACGCCGCGGCGCGATTCGCAAGTAAGCACCGAGCGAATCTTCACCTTCTCAACGCCCGCGCCCTGGATCGCCGAGGCAATGTCCTCATCAATCGGCTGGTTCACCTCGACCACCACGTTGCCGTCGTAGTCCTTGATGCGCTCCAGCGAAACGCGGCCGATGATGCGGTCACGCATCGGTTCGATAATCTCGCCTGATTCGACAATCGATCCGACGTAAATTCCCTCCGAAGTCCCGCAGTCGTACTCCGTTACGATCACGTCCTGGGCCACGTCAACCAGGCGCCGCGTCAGGTAGCCGGAGTCGGCCGTCTTCAGCGCCGTATCCGCCAGGCCTTTGCGTGCGCCGTGCGTCGAGATGAAGTATTCGAGCACGGTCAATCCTTCGCGGAAGTTCGCGGTGATCGGCGTTTCAATCACCTCGCCCGAAGGCTTGGCCATCAATCCACGCATGCCCGAAAGCTGGCGAATCTGCTGCTTCGAACCGCGGGCACCCGAGTCGGCCATGATGTAGATCGGGTTCATGGCTCCTTCGTCGTCTGCCTTTTTCATGTTCCCGAACATTTCGTCGGCAACCTGGTCGGTCACCGCGGACCACATCTGGATGACCTTGTTCGAGCGCTCGCCGTTGGTGATGGCGCCGTCCATGTACTGCTTCTGGACTTCGATCACCTTCTTGTCGGCATCGTGCACCACCTCGTACTTGCTCGCCGGAATCACCATGTCGTCCAGGCCAACCGACAAGCCGGAACGCGTCGCGTACTGAAAGCCCAGCGACTTGATGCGGTCGAGCATCCCTACCGTCACTTCGAGACCTAGATTCTGGTTGCAGTAGTTCACCAGCTGCCCGATGCCCTTCTTCTTCAGCAGGCCGTTGATATACGGCATGCCCGCCGGCAGGGCGTCGTTCAGGATCACACGGCCCACGGTGGTGGAGATGTACTCCTTGTTGAAGTCCACCGGCTCGGTGTGCGTCAGGTCCTGGTCGTCGTAGGCCGTGGTCATGTCGAGCACTTTGCCCGTGTAGCGCAGGCGGATGGGCGTCAGTGTCTCCACTTCCTTGGCTTCCAGAGCCATCAGGATCTCTTCGGTGTTTGAGAACACGCGTCCTTCGCCCTTGCCACCCTTCTTTGCCTTGGTCAGGTAGTAGAGCCCGAGCACCATGTCCTGCGTGGGCACGGTGATCGGCTGTCCCGACGCCGGCGACAGAATGTTGTGCGAGGCCAGCATCAGCACGCTGGCTTCAATCTGCGCCTCAGGCGACAGCGGAATATGCACTGCCATCTGGTCGCCATCGAAGTCCGCGTTGAACGCCGTGCAGACCAGCGGATGAATCTTGATGGCCTTGCCTTCCACCAGCACCGGTTCAAAGGCCTGGATGCCGAGGCGGTGCAGCGTTGGGGCGCGGTTCAGCAGCACCGGGTGGTCCTTGATCACTTCTTCAAGGATGTCCCACACCACCGGTTCCTGCATCTCCACCATTTCTTTCGCCTGCTTGATGGTGGTGCAATGGCCCGTCTGCTCCAGGCGGTGATAGATGAACGGCTTGAACAGCTCGAGCGCCATCTTCTTCGGTAGACCGCACTGGTGAAGCTTCAGCTCCGGCCCGACAACGATGACTGAACGGCCCGAGTAATCCACGCGCTTGCCCAGCAGGTTCTGGCGGAAGCGTCCCTGCTTGCCCTTGAGCGTGTCGCTCAGCGACTTCAGCGGACGATTGTTCGCTCCGCGCAACACACGACCGCGGCGCCCGTTGTCAAACAGAGCGTCGACTGCTTCCTGCAGCATGCGCTTCTCGTTGCGCACGATCACTTCCGGCGCATGCAGGTCCATCAGTTTCTTCAACCGGTTGTTGCGGTTGATCACGCGGCGATACAGATCATTCAGATCCGACGTGGCAAAGCGGCCACCATCCAAGGGCACCAGGGGGCGCAGCTCAGGAGGAATGACCGGCAGCACATCGAGAATCATCCACTGCGGTTTGTTCGCACTCTTGCGGAACGCCTCGACAACCTTCAGCCTCTTGGCAAACTTGATCTTCTTTTGCGCTGAAGTCTCGGTCTTCATCCTCTCGCGCAATTCGACGCCCAACTCATCCACGTTGACGCGCTTCAACAGTTCCTTGATGGCTTCGGCTCCCATCATGGCCTTGAAGCCGGAGGGGCGGTACTGCTGGTCGAGCTCGCGGAACTTTCCTTCGTCCTTGATGATCTCGCGCTCTTTCACCGGCGCGTCGCCGGGATCGACCACGACATACGACTCGAAGTAAAGAATGCTCTCCAGATCGCGCAGCGAAATATCCAGCAGATGCCCGATCCTCGATGGCAGACCCTTGAAGAACCACACGTGCGAGCACGGCGATGCCAGCTCAATGTGGCCCATGCGCTCGCGGCGCACCTTGCTCACGGTCACTTCAACGCCGCACTTGTCGCAGATCACGCCGCGGTGCTTCATGCGCTTGTACTTGCCGCACAAGCATTCCCAGTCCGTTACCGGTCCAAAGATGCGGGCGCAGAACAGCCCGTCGCGCTCCGGCTTGAACGTGCGGTAGTTGATGGTTTCCGGCTTGGTGACTTCGCCATGCGACCAGCTGCGGATCTTCTCCGGCGAGGCCAGCATGATGCGGATCGCGTCAAAATCGGTAATCGGGCTGGTGAGTTCAAACGGATTTGAACGGAACAAGGTAACCCTCCTTGGCGGCCCTTGCGGCGCTCGCCGCGGTATCTCCCGGGAATCCTTAGCGGATCCTTCCTTTCCCGGGAGGCGGCGGTTACCGCCTTCAAGAAGGACCCTGAAAATCAGTTACTAGCTCTTAGCTGCCAGCTTTTAGCTCCTGGCTCACTTCACTTCTGCATTTCGAATCGTACGAAATAGCTGGAAGCTGGTGGCTGCACTCAATCCGCAACAGCTGCGACTTCCGGCGTGGGGACCTTCTTAATGAGGTCCGCGCGCTTGATCAACTCCACGTCCAGGCAAAGCGACTGCAATTCACGAATCAGCACGTTGAACGACTCCGGCACACCCGGTTCGATCGCCGCTTCGCCCTTGACGATGGCCTCGTAGATCTTCGTTCGGCCATAGACGTCGTCGGATTTCGCGGTAAGCAGTTCTTGCAGGATGTATGCCGCTCCATACGCTTCGAGAGCCCACACTTCCATCTCGCCGAAGCGCTGCCCGCCGAACTGCGCTTTGCCGCCCAACGGCTGCTGCGTGATCAGCGAGTACGGCCCGATCGAACGAGCATGAATCTTGTCGTCAACCAGGTGCGACAGTTTAAGCATGTAAATGTAGCCCACCGTTACCGGCTGCTCGAACTGTTCGCCGGTCATACCGTCGTACAGCATCGTCTTGCCCGAGGAAGGCAGACCGGCGGAGGCCAGCAATGCCTTGATCTCTTCTTCCTTGGCGCCGTCGAAGACCGCGGTCCCAAACCAGATACCGCGTTCCATGCCGGCTGCCACGCGCAGCAGCATTTCGTCGTCAAGCTCCTCGAGCTGCCGCAGCGTTGCCGTTCCCGCGAATTCCTTCCTCATGAGATCGCGTGTGGCCTTCACATCGCTGTTTTCGCGAACCAGCGCAGCAACCTTCTTGCCCAGACTGTAAGCAGCCCAGCCGAGGTGGGTTTCGAGAATCTGTCCGACGTTCATACGCGAAGGCACGCCCAGCGGATTCAGCACAATCTCCACAGGCGTTCCGTCGGGCAGATACGGCATATCTTCCTCGGGAAGAATGCGCGCGATCACGCCCTTGTTGCCGTGGCGGCCCGCCATCTTGTCGCCGACACTCAGCTTGCGCTTCATGGCAACGTACACCTTCACCAGCTTGATCACTCCCGGAGGCAGTTCATCACCCTTTTGCAACTTGGCGATCTTCTCGTTGGTGATCTTGCGCAGTACTTCGATCTGCCGCGATGTCATCTCCTCGATCTCGTCGATTTGCTCGTTGACGCGAGGATCCTTGTCGGCGTAACGGATACGCTTCAGGTTCTTGGTCGAGATGCGCTCGATCGTGTCGCGGTCCAGAATCGCACCCTTCGTCAGCAGGCGCTTGTTGGTCCGCTCGTCGTGCAGATCGGCAAGCACTTCCTTGGCGCCCAGGATGCCCTCGAGACGCTTCAAACGCTCGTCGGTCAAAATTCGGATTTCGTCGCCCAGGTTCTTTTCCAGCTTGGCCACGTACTCGGCCTCGATCACCTTGGCTCGTTCATCCTTCTCCTGCCCCTTGCGGCTGAAGATGCGCACATCCACCACCGTGCCCTCAATTCCTGGAGGGCAGGTAAGCGAAGCGTCACGCACATCGCCGGCCTTTTCGCCGAAGATGGCGCGCAGCAATTTTTCTTCCGGCGTCAACTGCGTTTCGCCCTTGGGCGTTACCTTGCCGACGAGAATATCGCCGTGCCCGATCTGGGCGCCGATGCGGATCACTCCGCTCTCGTCCAGGTCACGCAGCGCATGCTCGCTCACGTTGGGAATGTCGCGCGTAATCTCTTCGGGTCCAAGCTTGGTGTCGCGGGCCTCGATTTCAAATTCCTCAATGTGAACCGAGGTGTAGTAGTCCTCGCGCACCAGCTTTTCGCTGATCAGGATCGCGTCCTCAAAGTTGTAGCCCCGCCATGGCATGAAGGCCACCAGAACGTTGCGCCCCAGTGCCAGCTCGCCCTGCTCGGTGCAAGGACCATCGGCAATAACCTGGCCCTTCACCACGCGCTCGCCTTCCCTGACCACCGGCTTCTGGTTGATGCAGGTGTTCTGGTTTGAGCGCTTGAACTTGATCAGCGTGTAAATATCCGAACCCACCTCGCGCGACAACTGCGTAGGATGATGCTCGCCCTCGACGCGCACGATAATGCGCTCCGAATCGACCGAGTCCACGATGCCGTTGCGTTTGGCAAGGATCACGGCTCCGGAGTCGCGTGCCGTCACTCCCTCCATGCCAGTTCCCACCAGCGGAGCCTCGGCCACCAGCAGCGGAACCGACTGCCGCTGCATGTTCGCGCCCATCAGAGCGCGGTTGGCGTCGTCGTGCTCCAGGAAAGGAACCAGCGACGCGGCCACCGAAACAAGCTGCTTCGGGCTTACGTCGATGTAGTCCACCTCGGCCTTGCTTACCAGCACAAAGTTGCCCTGCCGCCGCGCGTTCACTAGATCTTCCGTAATCACGCCCTGATCGTTGAACTCGATGTTGGCCTGGGCGATGGTGTGCTTGTCCTCTTCCCATGCCGACAGGTAGAAGCTGAACGGAATGTGCTCGATCTGCCGCTTGCCGGCCTTCTTCAGCCCGGCATTGAGCTTGATCGCCTCATCCTTTTCAATGTGGTCGCCGACGCGCAGGCCGCTTTCGCCCGCGTTGGTAATCTCAACAAAGTCCAGAATGCGCGCGTCCTTCACCTTGCGATAAGGCGACTCAATGAATCCATATTCGTTGATGCGAGCAAAGCAGCTCAATGAGCTGATCAGGCCGATGTTTGGGCCTTCCGGCGTCTCAATCGGACAGATACGGCCGTAGTGGGTCGGGTGCACGTCGCGGACTTCAAATCCGGCACGCTCACGCGACAAACCACCCGGTCCAAGGGCCGAAAGACGGCGCTTGTGCGTAATCTCCGACAGCGGGTTGGTCTGGTCCATGAACTGCGACAACTGCGACGAACCAAAGAACTCGCGGATGGCCGCCATCACCGGCTTGGCGTTGATCAGATCGTGCGGCATGGCCGTGGTGAGCTCCTGATACACGCTCATCTTTTCCTTGATGGCCCGCTCCATGCGCACCAGGCCGATGCGGAACTGGTTTTCCATCAACTCGCCGACGGCGCGAACGCGCCGGTTGCCCAGGTGGTCGATATCGTCCACCGCGCCGATGTTTTTGCGCAGCTTGAGCAGGTAGCGAATGGTCGCGTAGAAGTCCTCGGGCGTCAGCGTGCGATGATCCAGCTGCGTGGCGTCCTGGTTCTCATAAAGCTTGATGTTGAACTTCAGACGGCCCACGCGCGAGAAATCATACTTGCGCGCGTCGAAGAACATACCCTCAAACAGCGCCGTCGCCGTATCCAGAGTCGGCGGATCGCCCGGACGCAGCTTGCGGTAGATCTCGATCAGCGCTTCTTCCGGCTTGTGCACCGAGTCGCGCTTCAGCGTGTTGGTGATGATGTTACCCACGTCGTCGCGCTCGGGGAAGAAAACCTCGAAGCTCGACGCTCCGCTCGACTGCACCTTGTGCAGCCGGTCGGCGGTCAGTTCCACATTGGCCTCGACGATCACTTCGCCCGTGGCCATGTCGACCACATCGGCAGCCGTGAACGCTCCGTCCAGCTCGGCCGCTTCCACTTCAATCTTCTCGATGTTCGCGGCACGAATTGCCTTGAGCGAGTGCGGCGTGACCTTGCGACCGCTGTGGGCAATCTCCTCGCCCTTGTGCAGCACGGCGTGCGCCGGCTTCGCGCCGAGCAGGTGAGTGTTGATCCTCGCGTCCTGCTGCACGGTCCAATAGAGCTTCCCGTCAGCTAGCTGGATGCGATCGACCGTATAGAAGGTCTTCAGAATCTCTTCGTCTGAACGCAGGCCAAGCGCGCGCAGAAAGATCGTTCCCAGGAACTTGCGCTTGCGGTCGATGCGCACATAGAGCGTGTTCTTCTGGTCGTACTCGAACTCCACCCACGAACCGCGATAGGGAATGATCTTGCCCAGGAAGTAGGTGCGGTTGTTCGCCGTCTCAAAGAACACGCCGGGCGAGCGGTGCAGCTGCGAAACAATCACGCGCTCCGTACCGTTCACAATGAAGGTGCCGTTCGGCGTCATCAGCGGAATGTCGCCGAAAAACACCTCCTGCTCCTTGATGTCGCGAATCGTCTTGTTGCCCGTCTCCGGATCTTTGTCATAGATGGTCAGGCGTACAGTCACCTTCAGCGGAGCGGAGAACGTCATGCCGCGCTCTTCGCACTCCTGCTGGTCGTACTTCAACTGCAGACCCACCGGGTCGCCGCACTTGTTACAGAAGTCCGGCGTGTTCTTGTTATAGGTACCGCACTTGGGGCACAGCACGTCACCGGGAAGGAACGGGTCGGTGATGACCATGGCGCCGCAATGCACGCAGGCGGTGCGCAGATGGTGCAGTCCCTTGAGATGTCCGCATTTGCACTCCCAGTTGCCGATTGCGTAATCAACAAAATCGAGCTGCGAAATGCCGCGAAAGTCGGTGATCGGAAAGACCGAAACAAACACCGACTGCAGCCCCGAGTCGTCACGCTCGTTGGGCAGCTTGTCCATCTGCAGAAAGCGCTCGTAGGAGCGGCGCTGCACTTCGATCAGGTTGGGTATCTGGGTTGCGGTTGGAATCTTTGAAAAATCGAGCCTGCTGCGAATCGCGCGCTTCTCGTTGGGCATGCTTCACTCCTGAGTCTCGTCGAACCGGCATCGTGCTGGGCGATGCCGGGCCAGCGCCTGAGTCTCGTGGCACTGGCAAAGTACGGTAAGCAATCAAAAATATTCCGGACGGGCCAACCTCTCGTGCCAGTCCCGTTCGGCATTCACCAGCCTTGGGCAAGGCGGTTCAGCCGCAGTCCCCATGCCAAGCGCGTTCCGCGTATCTGAGGAGAGTCGCTTCGGGACGATTTCGCGCGCATTGCCGAGTTTTGAGAATCTGCGCTAGACTGCGCACAACCGGGGAAGCAGGAATGCAGGTAAGTATCTTGGTACATACCTGCGCGAATTACGGTAGATTTTGCCGGAAGGCCCTATCCGCCCGCGAATGAAAGACACGAAAAGGCCCGAGAGGACGCAATCCCTCACGAGCGCGGCTCGCTGCCTGTGCTCCCATTCGAAATTTTTTTCCCTGCTCTCGCCGTTCCCAAAGCTCGCTTCTGTCGCTCGCCCGCCCGCTACTCGCCATTCATCAACGGGATGTCCGCTTATCCCATTGACCCTGGGGCACTTGAACCTCGCTTCAATCCCGCAGCCGGAGTGCTTGGCCCTGCTCCTGCCTGCGGATGCTTGCGTGCCCTTCTGCTGATCTCAAGACGCGCCGCCCTGGTTTTGCCCATTCCTCCGGAGCGACGGAATGAGCCGGCAAGACGCGCAACCTCTATCGTAGCGCGTCCCGGCGAGTCTTGCAAGTGCATGACTACTTGATTTCGATTGTGGCGATGCCTTCAAACTTCTTCTTGATGGCCTCGGCCTCATCCTTGGTCGCGCTCTCCTTCAACGGCTTCGGCGCGCCATCCACCAGGTCCTTGGCTTCCTTCAGACCGAGCGAGGTGACTTCGCGTACTGCCTTGATGGTGTTGATCTTGTTCGCGCCAAAGTCCTTGAGGATCACCTGAAACTCGGTCTTTTCCTCGACTGCCGGAGCCGCCGCCCCTGCACCGCCGCCGGCCACGACCACCGGAGCCGCCGCAGCCGCCGAAACGCCAAGACGCTCTTCGAGTTTCTTTACCAGGGCTGCCGCTTCCAGCAGGCTCAAGCCTACAATCTGTTCTTCCAACTGTGCGAGATCCGCCATTTTCTTCTCCAATTCAACCGTTTGAAATTTGATACCCCGGCCGCAAATCCAAACCAGGAAGTTTCCGATGCGCCAGACCCGCGCCCTTCCCGCCTGTTTTACCGCCAAAACCTAAAAACAACTGCTAGCCTCTAGCCCCTAGCCATAACCTTGGGTACCCCGGATCTCGCTTGCGAGACCCGGGAAACCGCTGAGCCTGTCGCGTCTCCAGTCCGCCATCACTTCCGCCGCTTGAAAGCTCGAAGCTGGAAGCTGGAAGCCGCTACGCCGCCCCTGCGAACTTTTCCTTCTCCACGCCCTGTCCAAGCACCACCGCCAAATCGCGGCCGGTGGCATTCAGAACCGTTGCCAGCCGCTGCGCCGGAGCGTTGATCAGGAAGAGCAGCTTGGCAAAGATCTCTTCCTTGCCCGGCATCGTTGCCAGCGCCTTCACTTCCTCCACCGTCAGCAGCTTGCCGTCCACGATGCCCAGCTTGAACTGGAACTCGGCATTTTCGCTGACCCACTTGGCAAAACCCTTGGCCAGCGCCACCGGATCGCCTGACGTAAACGCGATCGCGCTTACACCCTTCAGGCCTTTCAGCGCGCCCTCTACCTTCGTACCTTCGCTGGAGATTGAAGCCAGCTTGTTCTTCACCACGCGATACTTCCCGCCTGCCTCGCGTACCACTTTGCGCAATGCAAAATCCTGGGCTACGGTCAGTTTGGCAAACGTGCCCACAATCGCGGTTGTCGATGTCTCCAGCTCCTTGGCCAGCGACTTGACCTTCTCTGCCTTCTTGCCTTTTGAAATCGCCATTACCTTCGCTCCGCTCCGGCAGAGACCGGGGACCAGGGATCAGAGCCCCGTTCCCACCTATCCTCTAATCTCCGCCTCGCTCTGCTTCGCGCCATACCGGCGCGTCTTAATAAATCTCTTCCAGGAAAACTCAGGACCAGCTGGCAGCCCGCAGGATCAGCGGACCGTCGACTCCCTGATCCCTGCTCCTCAGTGCTTGCCCGCCGCATCGGCGACCGCTGAATCCAGGGGCACACCCGGCCCCATCGTCGAGCTCAGCGTGATGCTCTTGATGTACTTTCCCTTGGCTGCCGAGGGCTTGGCGCGAACGATGGTCGTAATCACGGTCGCGGCGTTTTCCACCAGCTTTTCCGGGGTAAAGCTCAGCTTGCCCACGGGCACATGCACCAGGCTGGTCTTGTCGGCGCGAAACTCCACCTTGCCGGCCTTGATCTCTTTCACCGCCGCCGCTACATCCAGGGTCACGGTGCCGGTCTTCGGATTCGGCATCAGCCCTTTGGGACCAAGCACCTTTCCCAACCGGCCCACCACCTTCATCATGTCCGGCGTGGCAATCAGGGCGTCAAAGGCGGTCCAGTTCTCCTTCTGGATCTTCTCAACCATCTCTTCGCCGCCCACAAAATCCGCGCCTGCGTCCTGCGCTTCCTTCTGGCGGTCACCGGTGGCGATTACAGCCACGGTTTTGGTCTTGCCTAGTCCGTGCGGCAACACAACTGTGCCTCGCACCATCTGGTCGGCATGGCGCGTATCGACTCCCAGCCGCATGGTCAGATCGACCGTTTCATCGAACTTGGCATACTTGACCTGCTTCAGCAGGATTACAGCCTCAGGCAGCGGATACGCCGGCTTGACGACAGCAGCGCGCGCCTTCGCAATATTTTTACTGGGTTTTGCCATTCTTCCCTCGTCTCCCACCGCCTTCGCCAGCCCGCCTTGCGGGAAGTCCGTTTGTCTGACTGAACAGTCTTGCAAAAGACCGCCCGTCCAGTAAGGACTCCAAAAGCCGTGGTGCTAGTGACCGCCCGAATCTGGAATCCGGGCACACTGTTGAATCATAGCGGATTGGAAGCCGGTTTGCAATTCTACCCGGCCTCCCGGCACCTGCCGGCACTGCATCCACCGCAACAAATCAGACCAAAAAGCATCTAAACAGAGTGAAGAAGGTGAGGCGCAAGGCGGCGGCATGGTGCCGCTAAGATCTTGAGTCTCGGAGGGATAACTGCATGAAATCACTGGGATCAGGCCTGAAGATGGCCGCCGGGGCTATGCTGATGGCCGTTGCAAGCATGGTGGTGGTCGCGCCTGCTTTCTCTGAGCCCAACCCCGATCAAGGGCAGGGGCAGGCCGTCGTAACCGTACTGCCAAAAGAGAATGCCGAAGCGCAATCCAACATCATGCCACAGGACCTGCAGTTGAAGGTCAATGGAAAAGTTTCAAACGTCACCAGTTGGACCCGCGCGCGCGGCGCCGGCAGCCCGCTGGAACTCGTGCTTCTGATCGACAGTTCAGCGCGCGCTTCACTTGGAACGCAGATGTCCGACATCACGAACTTCGTCAAGGAGATGCCTTCGCACACCAAAATGGCCATTGCCTACATGGTGAACGGACGAGCTGAATTTACCGGACCATTCTCCTCTGATCCGGCCGTAGTTCTGCGCGGTCTGCATCTGCCAAACGGCTTCGTGGCTCAAAGCGCAAGCCCGTACTTCTGCCTCTCAGAACTGGCCAAGAACTGGCCTTCGCAGAATCCTGCGGCACGGCGCGAAGTTGTCATGGTCACCGATGGCGTGGACTACTACGAGATGCGCTACGATCCTGACGATCCCTATGTTCAGGCCGCAATCAACGATGCCGTCCGGGCTCACATCGTGGTTTACTCCATTTACTGGGTAAACCGTGGCTTCGCCGATCGCACGATGTACGAGAACAACGCCGGCCAGAACCTGCTGGCAGAAGTCACTCAGGCCACCGGAGGCAAGAGCTACTGGGAGGGACTCGGAAACCCGGTTTCGTTCGCACCCTACTTCAAGGATCTTCGCGTGCGCTTCGAAAACCAGTACAGATTGGGCTTTACGACCAATCTGAAGGGTAAATCCCAAGTTGAGAACATGAACCTGAAGGTCGGAGGCCCGGTCGCCAAGGTCTCCGCGCCGCAGCAGGTCTTTGTACAACCCGCCGCGGGAGAATAAAGCTGTTCATGGCTAACTGGTCCCTCGATGGGAAAATCAGTGAGCTATGGAGGTGATTCAATCAGCCACCTGTCGGCTATCACCGGCAGGTGGCGTTTTTCTGTCCTCGCAGGCTCCGCATTCTGATCTACTGACGTACGGGCATTGAAGTCGCTGCCGCAACCTTGCTCGCATCGAGCGTCAAGGGACTTTGCAACGCCATCTGAAACTGCCATCCGTTATCGAACAGCAGGTAATCGCCGCCGCCCCGATGGTGCGCCAGTGCGAGTGTCAGCGCCAGGATCCCCACGCTCGCTCCTGCCGTCACGCCAATCAGCAACCCCGGCGATGGTCCGTTCGAGGGCAGCGGAGGCAGCGTCGGCGTGGTCTGGCCCGGCTCTGCAAAACCATCTCCCAGCATGGGCGCGCCGTCCCTGGCATCGGCGAGCTCGTACGCCGGCCGGGGAACCAGCCCCGGGTCCATCAGCATCGCCTGCGTGTTGATGGCATCCAGAGGCACGGAATATCCGTTCGGATAGAGCAGGGCAGTGAAGTGAATCTTCACACTTGGCATGTGCGTCTGGGTATCGCGCATCGAAACTGAGTTCAGCACTCCGTCCACATACGTGCCGGCGGGAATCGCCACCTGCGTCCCGACCGTCACCGGGAACGCCACAACCGCGCGAACCGAATCGCCCGGTTTGCTGGTCTTGCTCTTGATGGGACTGATCAGGGTCATCGCCATGGTGGTTCCCGGCGGCACCGTGATCGTTCCGGTGAGCCCGCCGGCCGCGGTCCTCGCGGGAGCCGGCATTGGGGTCTGCGCCGCGCAGACTGTAGCGATCAGGAATACGGCAACAATTCTGAAAACCATCGCTTGCCTCTTTTCCGTTCGACAGCGAAAAATAACCTTCCGTCAATTCAATTTGTTTTGGCCGGCGCCACCGTCTGCGTCTGCGGCGGCTTCAACGTGACCGGCACGCTCGAAACAACAATAGGGGCGGCGGGACAAGTGGTTCCCGATGTTCCCGGGGTCCCGGGCGAACCGGGAATCACGGTGTCCGGCGTGGCAGGGGTGCCTGGAATCGTAATATCCGGCATTCCCGGACCACCAGGAATCGTGGTGCTCGGCGTTCCCGGCGATCCGGGAATCACCGTGTCCGGCGTGCCGGGCGATCCCGGTGAGCCCGAGGTCGGTCTGCACAGCGTCGCCGACTTGAATTTTCCAGGCTGTGGCGCTTGCGTCAGCGGAATCGAAGCCGCCACGAGCTTCGAATCCAGCGAAAGGGGCGCCCCCAGTGTCATTTCCAATTGCGCGCCGTTATCCAGCAGCAAATCGTTTGCGCGGCTCACCTCGATGGTGACCCTGGCCGCGCTCAGCGGAGGCGGGGAATTCGCGACTTCGGGGCTTGCTGCGGAAGCTTGGCCCAACGCTACAGCAGGCGTTCCTGTCGCCGTCAGATCCGGCAGAACGATGACATATCCATCCGCGAAAACAATTTTGGTAAAGAGGATTTGGATTTCGGCCCGGCTTGACTTTCGTGTGGGCAGATCCACTGATTCGATTGTGCCTTCAACGTATGTCCCGGCAGGAATCGCGAGACCGTCTCCTGCCAGCACGGGAAAAGTGGTTTGCATATAGAGTGGATCGCCCGGTTTCGCCGTCCTCGACCAGACCGGGTTGGTCACCGCCAGTTCAACTTTGGTTCCCGCGGGCAGAATCGCTATCGGGTTTGCAAGCCCCGTTCTTCCAAGCCCCGTTTGCGTTGAATCCAGCTGACCTTGCGCTGCCCATCCAACTGCAGCCGTACACGAGAGAATCACAGACGCTACAACCACCGCGAAACGATTCACAACCGCCTCCGCCTGATGCAGCACCCGCTAACTGAGACGGGACTCACCATAAAACGGTTTCACTTTCGCCGTGTCTCATCCCATAGTCGTTCGACATGCAGCGGGGTACGCATCTTAGAATTCAAGATGCGGCCCTGATCCGGGTACATCCCGACAAAGACTGGAGATCCATGGTGAGGTTACTGCGAATTCTGCCCCTGCTGATGTTGCTTTGCGCCCCGTTGCCATATCTACACGCCAGTGATGCGTCGACAGCCGAAGCCGTGACCCGGGCCACACTGGACAACGGCATGCGTATCGTCATCATCCGCAGCACACTCGCACCGGTGGCCACCGTCGAAGCCAATTTCATCGTCGGCGGCAACGAAACTCCAGCCGGCTTTCCGGGAATGGCGCATGCCCAGGAGCACATGGCGTTCCGCGGCTGCGCCGGTATGACCGCCGATCAGACCTCCGCGATCTACGCGCTGCTCGGCGGCGAAGACGATGCAGATACGCAGCAGAACATCACGCAATACTACGCAACCGTTCCCGCGAGCGATGTGGATGTCGCCCTCCAGGCCCAGGCTGCCTGCCTGCACAACGTGGATGATTCCCAGACGCAATGGGACCAGGAACGCGGCGCTATTGAGCAGGAAGTGGAGCGCGATCTCTCCAACCCGACCTATAAGTTCGTCAATCGTATGAACGGTGCCATGTTCGCGGGCACTCCCTATTCGCACGACCCGCTCGGGACCACCGAGTCCTTCGACAAAACCACCGGACCAATGCTCAAGGATTTTTATTCGAAGTGGTATTCGCCTTCAAACATGATCCTGGTCGTCGTGGGCGACGTGGACCCCGAAGCAACGATCGCGAAAATCAAGCAGCTTTTTGGCGATATCCCTAACCACGCGATTCCGCCCCGCCCTCCCATCAGCCTCACAGCGTTCAAATCCGACACCTTCACGATCGATAGCAACCTGCCTTACGTTCTCGGCTTCATCGCCTATCGCATGCCGGGGACCGATTCGCCCGACTACGCCGCATCGCAGATTCTCGCCGATGTGCTCGCCAGCCAGCGCGGCGATTTATACGCCATGGTCCCGGCGGGCAAGGCGCTGGCCGCGGAGTTTGGCATGGCGGAGCAGTATCGCGAAGCCAGCGTGGCCTACGGCGTTGTCGCCGAGCCTGCGGGGACCGATGCTACAAGCGCTGTGAATGAGATGCGCCAGATTCTCAGCAACTACGCTACCAAGGGTGTTCCAGAGGACCTGGTGGCAGCCGCCAAGCGCAGCGAAATTGCGCAGGCCGAGTTCGAGCGCAACTCCATTCCCGGCCTTGCCGACGTCTGGTCAAACGCGCTCGCCGCCGAAGGCCGCACCTCTCCCGAAGAGGACGTCGACGCCATCCGCAAAGTCACGCTCGATGACGTGAATCGTGTGGCGAAGCAATATCTGGCTGACGCAAGCACCATCACCGCAATACTCAAGCCCGTGCCCAGCGGCAAGGCCGTTGCGGCCAAAGGCTTTGGCGGCGGCGAAAAGATGACCTCCGCGCCCACCAAGCCGGTGGAATTGCCGCAGTGGGCAAAAGGGCCGCTCGAAACCGTGCAGGCTCCTGAGAATTATCTTCAGGTTTCCGATACCAGGCTGCCCAACGGAATCCGGCTCATTGTCCGCACTGACAAAACCAGCCCCACGGTCACTGTCATGGGATCGGTAAAGCATAATTCCGACTTGCAAACGCCGCCGAACCAGGACGGCGCCTCCGGCGTGCTCGATGATTTGTACTCCTACGGTACGCAGACGCTGGACCGCATCGCGTTCCAGAAGGCGCTCGACGACATTGCTGCCAACGAAAACGCCGGATACCAGTTTTCCCTGAGCGTCCTCAAGGAGTATTTCTCGCGCGGCGTCGAATTGCTTGCCGACAACGAACTCCACCCCGCTCTGCCCGAAAAGGCATTTGTGATCACACGCCAGCAGGCGGCGCAATTCATCGCGGGCAACCTGCAAAGTCCCGGTTATCGCACCTCGCGGGCACTCGACCTGGCCTTGCTTCCTGCCGGCGATCCCGTCTTGCGCGAAGCCACTCCTGCCACTGTTTCAAGACTCACACTTGAACAGATAAAGCAGCTCCACGCCGACACGGTCCGGCCCGATCTCACCACCATCGTGGTCATCGGCGACGTGACGCCCGACGAGGCCAAAACCGTCATCGAAAAATGGTTCGGCGATTGGAAGGCCGTCGGCCCCAAGCCCAACACCACCCTCCCGCCGGTCCCGGTCAACAAGCCTTCCGCCGTGAATGTGCCCGATCCTGAGCGCGTGCAGGACGAAGTCACGCTGGCCGAGCAAATCGGGATCAACCGCTTCAGTCCTGACTATTTTCCGCTGCAACTCGGCAACCATGTGCTGGGCGGCGGATTCTACGCCACGCGGCTCTATCACGACCTGCGCCAGGTCACTGGCTACGTGTACAGCGTTGATGTGAGTCTCGATGCATCGAAGACCCGTGCCAGCTATTCGGTCGAATATGGCTGCGATCCGAAAAATGTCTCCAAGGCCAAGGCCCTCATTATCCGGGACCTCGAGCAGATGCGCACGCAGGATGTCTCTCCCGCCGAACTGCGTCAGGCCAAGACCATGCTCGTGCGCGACATTCCGCTCAGTGAATCCAGCGAAAGCGCGGTTGCGGGGGGTCTGCTTGCCCGCGCCGGCATCGGTCTGCCACTCGATGAGCCGATCGTGGCGGCGAAGAAATACATGTCCCTCACCGCCGCTGACGTCAAAAACGCTTTCGCCAGAAACATCCGCACCGGCGATCTGGTGCAGGTGGTGCGCGGCCCCGCCCCGCAATAGATACCCATCCCAGGAGCCCGGTTAAATGGAATCGCGCTCGTAACCGTGAGGCGTGAATGTCGGTTCCGTATTATCATGTCGATTCGTTCACGGATGAGATATTCGGCGGCAACCCAGCCGGAGTATGCATTTTGCCTGCATTTCCTGCAGACTCGATCCTCCGGAAAATTGCCGCAGAGAACCGTCACAGCGAGACGGCTTTCCTGGTCGCCCGGGCCGATGGCGACTTCGATCTGCGCTGGTTTACTCCGGAAGTTGAAGATGACTTGTGCGGGCATGCGACATTGGCATCTGCCTATGTCCTTTGGAGGCGACGACACAACGATTGGCCGGTTCGCTTTCACACCTGCAGCG
>Ga0335073_10003530_pt1 | contig 21816 bp, 18 predicted proteins | sample Lox_Sample_22_FD_207093 | JGI IMG/M metagenome (GOLD analysis project Ga0335073, IMG submission 207093) | Soil microbial communities from Loxahatchee National Wildlife Refuge, Florida, United States - Lox_Sample_2.2 | ecosystem: Environmental > Terrestrial > Soil > Wetlands | place: USA...
AGGCTTGACCGGCATTTACAACCCCGATCAGAATGCCCTTATTATACTGCCAAAGTAACGTCATTCCAGCGACTGAAATTGCAAATTGTCGAGGTTCGAAGAGCGGGTAAAGTCGTCGGATTACGATTTGGTTAACGACGGAACTGGCACCCGGCGGTCGGCTGACTAGCTAGCGCTGCTCGGAAGTTTAAGGCCGGGAAACGCTTGATGCCACGTGGTTTCGCAAAGAGGCGCCCACACTGCGGGGTACACCCACGTGGCGGCGAAGCTCCGTGATGTCGCGAGGCAATCGTTCCACAAATCGCCGGTGCGACAATCTGCGAAACAACAGCCTAAAGGAACACAGCCATTGGTTCAAAAAAACTGCAACCCGAGCGGCGAAATCGGCCTTTGCGGATGCCTATTTATATAGGGGCCTCTTTCCCCGCGTGCGCGTGATACCCGTGTTGAGAGCCCTGGGTATCGCTGTTGAGGGATCTACTAATGAGCGCGAAACACGGCGCGAAGGAAAGTGCCGCCTGGACAGGGGAACTCGGATTTATCCTGCTGGATGGCATTGAGGACAACCAGCACGGGAAGCAACTAGCACAAGAGCGAATAGAGGCTTTGCACCCTCTGCCACAAGGGAAGCACCGTTACCCCAAGGATTTTGAGAAGTGGCTGGCCAAGATCTTTGAGAAACCATCAGAGCATGAGGTGCCTGCATGGATGTCCTCGGAATTCTGGCAGCAGGAAGTTGACAAGGTTCTGATCCAGGGAATCTTCGCTCGGAACGTGGCGAAAGATGAAGTGGTGGAGCGGGTCCGCTCAGTCTGGCCAACGCTTTCGAGTTCATGGCTTGGCGCCCGGATGGAGGAGGTCGCGCGCACCGGGCTCCCCCGCTGGATGGACCAGACGTTCTGGACGGCCGAAGTTGATCCAATTCTGCTCACAGGCATCCAACAGGCCGGCCACTGCAAACGCGAAGCGGTCGACTGGGTGGTGAGGACGCTCCCACAGTTACAGGTCAACATGATTTGGGATCGTCTCCGACGACTGCAAAAACAACGAACGGAGGACTTGCGGGCTGTGATGCCGGAATTCGTGGCGGCGAGCGGGTGCAACCCGCAGCCGACGCTGGCCGACGGAGAAGCCGATTCGAGCGCCGCGACGCACGCGGTCCGGATGCCGGCGCCTTCAAAAATAGACGAAAAGTTCTGGCGGACTGAGGTCGATCCTTTCCTGCTGAGCAGCATTCGAAATGCGAATCGATTGGAGCGCGCAACCGTTGACAAGGTCCTTCGTAGGTTTTCCGAACTACGGATCGGCACAATTTGGGCGCGGCTTCGCCGATTGCAGGAGCAGCGAAGAGATAGCGGACACGCCGGCCCGCCGTTCCGATGGACAAATGAGTTGGATGAACAGCTAATCCGCATCCACGGAGAAGCGGGTCTGAGCGCGGCCGTGTCCAGTGTTCAGAGTCTCACCGGGTGGCCCCGGAAAGCGATCTTACGCCGTGCCCATAAACTAGGACTTCCCACCCGAACTTTGGGCACGCGTCGGCGCTGGACGATGGTAGAGTTCCGCTTTGCAATCGAATCCTTGAACCACATGAGCGTGCGGGAAATCGCCGATGAGCTCGGGAGATCCGAAAAAGCGGTCTGGGACATGGTTGGCCAGCGCGGAATCCCGGCTAGATTCCAAGACGGATACACCATGCGCGAATTGGCGGAAAAACTTCACGTGAGGCGCCTGAGTGTCCAGAAGTGGGTTGAAGGCGGCCTTCTCCACAGGAAAAGGAACGGACGGATCGATGAAGCATCTTTGCAGTCCTTCCTCTACCAGCATCCCGGTCACTTAAAGTGGCCCTTGTTCGACGGGGATACCGCGTTTTGGATTTCGGAGTTGGTGGAAGCAGAGAGAGCAAGGGTCAACGGCGCTGGAATGCACCCTCGCGCCAGCTCTCGAAATCTGGAAAGGACGCAGGCGGCTGAAGTTTCCACGCCCGGCGGCACTGTTTCCAATGGGAGCGAAGCTGATCCATCCGGGGATCGCGAGTCGCGTAGTAGCCAAGCGCGTGGCGCCAGCCCTCGGCTGTAGGGCCGTGCAACATTTGCTCGTCGGTCCATTCGAGCAAGCGAAGCCAGAGAAATTCCGGCTCTCGTGGATGCTCCTTGGCGTAGGCGGCTGCATATTCCAGAAACCCGGGGCAGCGCTTCTGGAGAATCTCGCTCGTCCCGTCAGAAACAAATCCCTGGGTCTCGACGGTCAGACGGACCCAATAGGAAAAGGCTCGCCATTCGATGAACTCGGTGATGGCTTGGGCCAGACGGTCTGGCGCGACGAGTCCGCGTTCGTCCTCTGCAAGTTGCTTTGATTGTTGCCCCAGATCCAGTTCAGCGTCCCGAGATTTGGAAACACGGCTCATCGTTCTCAGAAGAGGACGAGCACTCTGACTCTGGCTTCCACACCGCCAACGTTCGCGGGGGAAAGAAGCGGGCCCGTCCACCAAGTTTTCAAGAATACAACATCGGATCGGGATCTATCGACATTCCACTCGCCTTGCACTCGATTCGCCGCCCGACTGCGCCCTGCAAATGAGGCGTATATGCCGTTGGCTAATACGCTTCAACCCTACCACCATCGGATTTGCCCATGCAACGGCGCCAGAGGCAGATCCAGCCGACCGATCTGAAGGCGAAAGCTGTTGGGGTCGTGGTGCGCGAACTACGCGAACGGTCGGGCCACTCGCAGGAGCGCCTCAGCGGCGAGTGCGGCTTCGACCGCACGTATATCAGCCGGGTGGAGCGAGGGATTATTAATCCGACGGTGAGCCGTCTGTGGAAAATTGCCGACGCGCTGAAAACGCCGTTGAGCCAGATTACCAGGCGGATGGAGCTCTGGATTGTGCGCCAGGAGCGAATGCCCAAGAGACCGAGTTGAGGATCGGCTCTCCCTCATAACAGCATCTTGGCTGCGAATCAACGTGAGCCTCGGCGCAATGGAAATTGGGAATTGAGGCCGACTCTTTCAAACTTTTTCTTGATGGCATCCCGAACTGGTTTTGATCGCGCGTCACTAAAGGTTTGCCACTAGAGCCGAGAACGGGGCCCTTTTTGATCGTCATGATCGTAGCTTACAAAGATGTTTGTAGCCAGTTGTAACTCTTCTCGTCGTCCGCCACTAAACTTAGCTGTTGAGTAGTCACCCGCAGATCATATAAGCACTGAATCTGCGCAACGAATTCGCGCTGTCCGCCATAGCTCGGGTGCCTGACCTGGTTGACCTCGGCCACGCCCGCCAATCGGGTCGCCGTTTTCGCCGCGTCATTCCCGATGGCCACAAGACGCCGTGGGCGCAACATCACGATGAGCGCCGCCAGAAGTTCTTCGCCGACGGCCCGCTCATGCGGCCGATGCGATCGGTTGCTGAAGGGGTCGTCGGGTTCGTGGGGATGAAGGGGGAAGACGTTCCAGAGAAACACGGGCGCGGCCACTAGAGCGAGCATGCTCCAGATAACGGCCGCCGTCCTCTCCGCAACCAATGATCCCGTTGTCGCCCTTTCAACCGATATATCCCAGCGCGTAGCATGGATGGCCAGATGCACATCATCCGTCAGCGCGAGACCGGTGCGCCGGCCGCCTCGATACCCAAGATCGCGGCCGATCCAGAACGCGTCAACCTCGGTATCTACCGCCGCCTCCAGCAGCTCCAATAAAGCTCGCGCGCGCCGAGACGGGGCATCACTGACGTCATGCACATCGCACCGATCAGCGTAGGGATTAAAAACATTCTCGAATTTCAGCTCTCTGAGTGAGCTCACAAACTCGCTTGGTTTCATGTCTTGCTCCCCGCCAGCGGCTTGTATTCGACCGTCCGTGCGGCGCGGTCGCATACGATCGTGCCACCAAGATTGCTCTTGACCTGGCGAAACACGTCGTAACCCCTTAGAATCGCGATCTCCCACAGGCTCAAGGGGCAGGCCTCGACTTCGTACCCAGCAATGAACTGTTGTACCGTCTTCAACAGGTCAAATGAAAGGCTTTCTTGATTCGCGAAGTAAGTCAATTCCTTGGACCGTGCAAAAATCCAGGCCGAAAGACCTTCCTCGACAACGACCGCGCGACCGCCATCCTGTGCTTCATCCACCTTGGGGTTGCTTTTGCGCTTGTGTTTGATGAGCGCGCGGAAGGTTGGCGACCAGTGCAGAATGGCTGCGTGCGTAAAATGAAATACGTCGTGAAATCGGTAGCCGTCCGGATCGAGAATGTTATCGGTGAGCGGATCACCTATGAAAACGCCGTTCATGCGCAGATAGCTGCGCCCGCTCGCGCGCTGATCAATCGTGATTTCGAACTGCCGGGGGAGCTGCTCTTCTTCAGGAAAGTTCCGATCAAAGTCTGGAAGATTCGGATAGTCGGGAGGCAGAAAGCGCCCTACGGTCTTGATAAGGTTCTTACGGACCACCTCCGCGAAAGTGACGCAAGCCGCGTTAAGTGCTTGCAGATACCGGTCTGCGAATGCGGTGAGACCGCTGCGGGGATCGAGCGTTGAGTCCTGAAGAACAAACAGACCAGCCGCCGCCTCGCCCAGATGGAGAAGGGCGGCGTCGAGTTCGGGGGCTGCGAGAGGCGTGGCCACGTGCGAAATCGGGCTCTCGACAAGATCGTTGGCGGCAACCGACGACGCATAGCCCTCCCCGCTGGCAGCTGCAGCGAGTATTTCGTCCATCCGCACGTTCAACCTGCGGCACAGTGCGTTGAAATACCACAATGCGTCTCCGAATTCCTCCTCGACCGCATGCCGGTATCCCGCATATGCCTCCTTCTCCCGATGGAACTTCTTTGCAGTGGCCATGATGCTTCCAACTTCGCCGAACAATCCGAGCAGAATCGGTTGGAGCCCCTCGGATCGAAGCCTGTCGGTAGGTTCGACCTGGCTCATATAGTCGGCCAGAAGTATCGAGCGGTGCTGCGATTTCATGATCATTCCCCAATGGCCATTTCTTAGGGCGTCCTGCGCCAGTCTATCGGTTCACCGCAATATCCCGCTGCATTGAGGGACCGAATCCATGCAACAAACCCGTCAACAAGCTCCGGCGGAAAGTCGTTCTTGTGGCCCCGGCCCGCGCACACGCTTTCCTGCCGAGGCCCGTAGCGAAGGAATTGGTTCGGTAGCTGAGGTCCGGACCCGCCCCAATAAACAAAATCTTCACTGAAGAGAATTCTGTCGGTGCCGGTGTCAGCTTTGACATTGAGCGGGTTCGGGCTGCCATCGTTGAGGCTGTGATGGGAGTCGGCCTGGTGCCACACACCCGTACCTGGGTCTCTGGAGTAGATGTTATCGCCGAAGGCCTGCTTCTTACTCCCCCGCAGGTTGGGCTTTTTCTTGTGAAAACGAGGGTCGGCCCAATACTCCTCGAACGTCATTGCGCCGGTTACGCGCATGGCAAAAACCACGTTTTTCTCACGTTTGCGCTGCTTTGACCCTGTTCCCATCACCCAGTCCCCGATAACTGCGGCACATCGGATTTTCGGCTTGCAGGTCGCCAGCGTGCAGACGCCAAAGAATGGATTCGGCGCGAAGCCAAAATCCCGGGCCACAACATATGAATACAGCTTCACGTTCAGCAGCCGTATCGTTTGATCGGACGCGGGTCACGGAGTTCACCCGTTGGCCTGTGCCATTCGTTTGTTTCCCCCAAGATCGCTTCCACGACACCATCGCTGTTCCATCCACGGACATCATCGGCGTACTTTTCCAGAGCCTCGGGAATATCGCATTCGCTGGCGCCGTGTGCATATATCCCAACGATCCTCTTTCCCTGCTTCTCGGCGTACTCGATCTCCCAGTTCACCCACTCGCTATTTTTCGTTTTGGGTGTGATGTAAACAAGAAGAGTACTTGCCCACCGAATCTGCGGTGCAAGGATTTGTGATTTGATGTAATCGGGATGTTTGGCGTCGTTCGGGTTCGATGAGTTAATCGAGGAATCGCGAATGGTCAGACCGCCCTTGCCAATCAGCTGCTTCAGATCGGCAAGCCCGCCGTCATCCTCGTGAACGTGACTTATAAATACGTTCTTGATGTCGCCGTCCATGGTTACTCTCTCTTTCCGGCCGTATGTTTATCCTCGATTCACTGGCGAAGCCGCATCAGATGATTCCTAGGCCTCCCTCGATGACGCGAACAACGGCCATTGGTCCGCAACGTATTTCTCTGCGGCTTCCCGCACCACCCAGGCGATCGATACCTTCTTCCGCTTTGCCACCTCCTCGATGGTTCTATACAGTTCGGGCGGGAACGTGACGGACGCTCGTGGCTGCGCTCCGCTATAGGCCTTGCCTCGCCTTCTTTTCACTGCCATTTCAGATCCTCCGTCAACGCACCACCATACACCACCGCGGTGCAGAACACAAGGGAGAGGCCCCAGCTCTTATTTTTCAGCACATTCGTGTCGTTTCCCGCACCTGAATATGCACCTGAGAGAAGCGGTTCAGCGAGACGCCGTCGCGCATTTCTTACCGCAAGGGCTCATGCAGGTTTGGCGATGCCATAGATCTGCTATTGAGCTGGGTCCAAGGCGTGTTGTACTTCTCGAACGACATCTGTGTACGACCTGTTGCGGGCGTCAATCATGGTGCGTTCTTTGAGAATGTCAGGAAGTTGTTCCTCAAGATGGTCGCCTGCAACTATGACTGGGATGATCTTCTTATTTAGCGCTTCGGCCGCACCGATCTCGAATTGGACCCATTGACTCGTCAAGGCGCGAGGCGAGAGAAGCACTACGACGGCGCTAGACTGCTTTAGGGCATCACGAACAGCCGAGGGGACACTCTCGCCGGCAGCGATGTCCGCGTCGTCCAACCAGCCAGCCACATTAGTTGCCCGCATCGCCTTAACGAGACGTTCCGCTTCGCCGCTATCAGAACGTGCGTATGAGATGAAAACGTTAAACACGGTTTGCTCCTTTCACCCGGGTGGCCAGTTCGGCAAAATACAATTCGATGTCGTTCAGTTGCAAAACGTTGACATCTTCAAGCATCCCCTTTCCTTGCCCGCTCTTTTCCAGATCGTCGAGTTCCATGCGGTAGAATACAGCAACAATGGGTTTATCTAGAATCCATGCTGCACCGATCTCGGTCCAGACCCAGGAACGCAGAGCTGACCACGGCGTAAACAGTGCTACGACTTCGTCGCTCGATGCGATCTCGCGGTGAATAATTTGCTTGAAGTTGGCACCTTTGGGAATACTGGTTTCGTCCAGAAAAGTATCTGCACCGAGACCACTGACGTTCTTTGCGATTTGCGCTGCGATCCACCGATCATCACTACCGTGTGAGATAAATACCCTATAGCGATTTTGCAGCGTCATGTCGCCTCTCTGTTCCGTTACTGCCATCCGTTTGATACATCCGATTTCGCTATTCGTGGCATGCAGGAGTAAGGCGATAGTCACGAGGGCCTGAACCACTCTGTTCAGGGTGAACGGGACACCGGATATCGGCACGTCTTGCCTCGATTTCACGCATAAAACACGGAATGCTACGGGGGCTGCGCTCTTCTGCACTGTTCCAGAAGAACCATGACATGTCGCTCAAGTTCTTCCCGCGAGCGCGCTGGGTAATTCGTGAGATTGCGAGCCCCTGGCGGCACGATTCGCGTATTGTCAACACAAAGAATCCAGATCGTCAACTTCCCGGCTTCGCGACGCCGCAGCGCTAAGGATAATTCATCAAAGCACCAGTCACTACAGGCGTACTCATTGCACCAAATCGCGATGAACACATCCGCGCCAAAGATGGCAACCTCGATCTCGCTCGGTATTGGAGAGCCAGGGGCGAAATTCATTTCGTCGCGAAACACATCGCACTCTCTGCGTCGTAGGGCGGTCTCCACGAAATCAGCCTCACACGGCCTCGCCCGAGCGTAGCTGATGAAGAACTTCAACGGCTTTGACGCAGGAGAACTCTTCGGACCTTCGGTAGTGGCTCTAATCACGAGTTCTACTATTTCTGTGGAGCGGTTTGGATCGTGAAGGGCAGATAGGTCCGAGCCTAAATAGTCTTCAAGGATGTAGCGTCGGCGATCGTATGCCTGAGCTGCTGCTCCGCCTAGGTATGTGAGGGGGAGGATCGGCTTCTTCCGGACGTCGACCAGTCCAAGCAGTAAACTCGCTGTTTTCCCTATTTTTCCACCGAGCGCGACTACGCTATGGCTGCGATCCATCGCGTACGTCTGCGCCAACAGCCATGCGTATTCGAAAAGGTCAGTGCCTTTTTCATCTTTGGGCGTGGGATGCAGAAAGGACTTGAGAGCTTCAGAATGAAAGCGTTCCCTGAACTTCTCCATCTCCGCTACGACAGCGGCCGCATCTGGGTGATGGAATTCAATACTGGATACGTTTTCCGAGGTCGCAATTGTTTCAAGTGCACCTCGAGCTGCAGCAACGTCCGCCGTGCCCTCAAACGGGCTACAGACAAGCAAATCGTGCCCCGCCTTGATAATGTTCCGTCCGAGCTCGGTCATTGACGAATTGAGCCTGTCCACCTGGTTCGCGTAGGCCGAATCATTAGTGTCGACGCTCACACCGCCGATCAAAAATATCTTCATAGGCACGAATTCCCGTCGTGAGCTTCTCGGATGTCACGGCGCGCCGGGAGCGGATTCCCCGCGATTCCGCTAGGCTGGCTGAATCCTGCCTGAGGCCTAGTGTTGAGCGCACCTCGATGTTGAGTAAAATCAACGGAAATCATGATAGAGTTGTCGCCCGCTGGCAAAATCCTCGAACAGCATGTATTTCTCTGGTGTTCGAACCACGTGAGCCTGCCCGCCAGTCGTGGTTGGAAGCCGCTCGAAGACCGGATAAAGGCCAATGTACTCTTGCCCTTTAAACCCGTCAGTCGGTGATTCGACCAGCGGGAGTATGGCGATTTGACCTTGTCGTAGGCCATCGAAGTACCCCAACTCCCAGGGCATCCATTTGGAATTTGGAGATGACTTTGATGTGGCAAAGAGCATAGATGCGCAGGAGCGCATTCGCACTCGAAGCTTGTCCGCTGTTGCAGGTGTAACGCCGGAAGGGTCAAGCTGGGGATCGTCAATTCGGTCCACGTAGACAGATATGCCAGCTTTCTCCAACATGTACTTCACCCCAGCGATCATTTCGGCGTCCTCATGGCAGTGTGAGAGGAAGACCGCATACTTCTTGCCGTCGTAAAAGGAGTCGGCGCTCTCTCGGAGCACGTCGCGAGCGCTCTTCCTAACGGTTTGTCGACCTTGCGATTCTCTGAATGCTGCTAGTGCTTCGGATTTGGTTATGAATGCCATCTGCGCCTTCCCTTCAAGAGAGATTACGGCCCATCAGCTCTCTGCCATTTTGGATCAGCAACGATGGTCGAGCGATAGCTGATTCCACAATCTCCTTCAGCTTGGCGATGCTCGATGTGAAAGTCACCCAGTCGGTCCAAACCGCATAGCCGGATTGAATATTCTCATGCAACCGATCCGGAACGGTGTACTTGCCAGTGATAGTGAGGGGATTGGTTGGTAGGTTCACGCCAATGAGGCCGTGTTGCTTGTCGAGCGTCGCTTTGATCTCCCAATCGACATGCTTTCGTTTCCCCGTTTCGGATCCACAGAGGACAATCGTGCAACTGGTTCCAGTAATATATCCTTCGCGGATTGCCCGGCTAAGGTAGTCCGAGTCGTCGCTGTCGATTGCTTCCCGTAACGAGGCGTCACGGATGAACTGGCAAGCCTGATCGCAGACTGCTGCCAATTGATCATAGTAGAACTGGTCATTGTCATGGTGGTAGCTAACGAAGACCGATCGTTTAGTTGCCATCGCCGTGAGCAGCGAAGACAGGTAGTCGCCGCTCATCTCTCTCTCCCGATAGGTGTTCGCAGTTCATGTGAGCCGCAGATTCCGTTAGTCCGACCCTCTACTCGCCTCTCCCAATCCGGCAGGTAGGCGTTCATCATGCTTTTGAAAAGCTTTCCATGATTCGGAACTACGAGATGCAGCAATTCGTGCACGATCACGAACTCACGAAAAGGCGCCGACTCGGCCAGGAGTTCTGTACTGAAACAGATTCGGCCACTAGTCGAACAAGAAGCCCACTTTGTAGTCATCCGTTGAATCTGAATCCGCTTGGGCCTGACGCCGATTTTGGCGGCCCAGTGGTCAATCTGTTGACGCATCCGATCTTTGATCCTTTCAGCATCAGCTCTCATGACCGTTGCAACTCCAGCAGGCGTTTCACGACGGCCACCATACCTTCTTTGCCGACAGTCGGAAGTACCAACTTGTATACCTCCGCCTTCAATTGCCGCTCCTCCGCGACGTTGTCCCGATAATTGGGGTATTTGCGGAAGGCCGCATCGACCTTCGGTGCAAGCTGTTCCGGCTCACGCGCGCCGGATTGCTTCAGAACCCAAAACAACGTGAATGTATTTATGTCAAATCCTGTCCGATCCCGTTCGCGCTTCGCCTGAAGATACTCTTCCATCAACTTCGCGAGTTGCTGTAGCGCCGATTGCGTGGTGATCTGCCGGTCGTCATAGCCTTCAAGAATAGCTTCGGTCCGCTCACCAATCGGGATGAGGTACGGCTGATTATTCGCTTCTTCGCTGATTGCGGTCAGCAGACTCTTCCCCAGGTTGATCACTTTTGGGGGCTCTCCACCCTTCTCCGTCTTTAGAGCCTCGACGGTGTTGTCGTCGATTCGAACTACCTTCATTGCCAATTCGAAGCCGGTGCCGGTGGCGGTCCTCTTCACCAGATCTTCAGTCTTTCTCATCAGGTCTTTAATGAGAGCCACTTTTTTCGAAAACGCGTTCGTCACGATCTGGTACAGCAGAGATAGCTTGCCGTAGCTCTCGATGTACGGGCGCAGGAAGACATCGGGTGAGATGATCTCGTAGAGCATTTCGAGCTCTTTGAAAAGCTTGTAGAACGCTTCCCGGCGCTCCTTGTCGTCAAAGGCCTCGATCGCCTGTTCGAGGGTCTTGTCGTCAACCGGACCTGAACAAAGCGCCAGGTACGGCGGCGCCAGTTCGTCCATCAATGTCGCGAACTGATGCTTCAGAACATCGATATTCTGAATAGCGCTTCCAACGATGTCAGAATCGAATGCCAACGCGCGCTCCAGCTTTTCGAAGATGCCGACGAAATCGAGCACATAGCCTGCGGGCTTCTTGACGCCATCTTCGTCTTCGTAGGGTCGGTTCACTCGCGCGATTGCCTGCAGCAGGGTGTGGTCGCGCATCGGCTTGTCCAAGTACATGCAATAGAGGATCGGCGCGTCGAAGCCGGTAAGCAGCTTCTCCGTAACAATGAGAATTCTCGGCTGGGTATTGCGCTTGATGAAGGCGCGCCGGATACGTTTCTCTTCATCCTCATTCAGTTTGAATTCGGCCAGCAGTTGGCTGTCGTTATGGGCCGATGTGTACACAACGGCCGAGTACTCGGCCGGCAGGTACTTGTCCAGCGCGTTCTTGTATAACGCGCAAGCCTCGCGGTCGACGCCGACCAGGAAGGCCTTGTACCCAAGCGGCTCCACGTTCTCGCGGAAGTGTTGGGAAACGAACCGGGCGACCTTGTCGACTCGATCATCGGCCTTAAGGAACGTCTTCAAGTTCACGGCACGATCCAGGATCTTATTCAACTCTTCGATGTCGCTGATACCCTGCGCATCCGCTAAGTCAAGAAATTCCTTCTCTAATTGCTCGCGTGGAACCCGAATGTCGTTCGGCGCCAGCGTGTAGTTGAGGGGGAGCGTGGTGCCGTCCTCAATCGACTCAGCGATCGAGTATTTGTCCAGGTAGCCCTTCTCGTCATCCTTCCCGAACACCTTGAACGTGCCTTTGCCATATGCAATCTTGTCGATCGGCGTGCCGGTGAACCCCAACATCGTTGCATTGGGTATTGCGGCCACCAGGTAGTTGCCTAGGTCTCCGCTCGTAGTGCGGTGGGCCTCGTCTACAAGCAAGAAGACGTTATCCCGAGTGCACATATCCGCGTCGGCCTTGTCAAATTTGTGGATCATCGAAACGATCAAACCACGGTAGTCCGATCTCAGCAATTCACGAAGGTGCTGTTTGCTGCGCGCGATTTCGGGCGAGAGGCCGTAAGCTGCCAGATTTTGGAAAAGCTGGCTCTCCAGTTCGTTCCGGTCCACCAGCATGATCACCGTTGGCTTTTTGAACGCCGGGTTCCGCAAAATGAGGTCGGCGGCCTTGATCATGGTGAAGGTCTTGCCGGATCCTTGGGTGTGCCAGATTAGGCCGGCTTTCTTCTCCGGGTCAAGGGCGCGCTCAACAACCTTTTCGACCGCCCGCGTCTGATGTTGGCGCAGGATAAGTTTCCGCAGTTCGTCGTCCTTCTTGTAAAAGACGATCCAGGACTCGAGGTATTTGAGGAATCGCTCGCGGCCAAAGAAGCGTTTCACCTTCTTCTCAAAATTGCCCTTCTCTTCGTCCTTCCAGTTAAATAGATTCTTCCGATCGAGGTTCCAGGTGGCACCGTAGAAAAAATCGAGCAAGTGTGTGACATCGAATATTTGCGGCGCGGTCATCAGCTCCGGCGTCTCACGGTGGTAACGACGAATCTGGTCGATGCCGTCGTCGATTCCGTTCTTCTTGGTGGCGCTCTTCGTCTCGACGACGGCGACGGGCATACCGTTGATGACAAAGGTCACGTCCGCCCGGTTCGCGTACTTGCCGTTTGTGTACCGCCATTCGTCAGTGACGTGAAAGACGTTTTCGGTGGGATGCTCGAAGTCGATGAGCTTGACGTTCCGTTGCCGCTTTTCGGCCGCGACGTAGATCGACCGCTCGCCACGGAGCCAAGCCAGTATCTCGGCGTTGCCCTCGATATTGTTCCGGACACTCTCGATCTTGCCGATCACTTCATCGACATTGTTCACGTTGAGAACGCCGGGATTCAGGCTGATCAGCTTGTCGCGTAAGGCCTGATAGAAGAGAGTGCCACTCTCGCCGCGGCGATGCGTCAAAGCCTCGTCGGGTGTAAGGTAGACCCAGCCAATCTCGCTGGCATATCCGACCAGTGGATTTTGGACCGTGGCCCGCTCGCTGCCGATACTAGGCATTCACCACCCCCGCCGTATCGAGATCCTTAACCCGGACCGCACCCGTCATAAGCTGGTGAAGTGTCGCAGTGAAAAGATCGTCAACTAGCCGAGCGCTTTTCTCGGCGGCTTGCTGCCGCTTCGTCAATGCGAGTAACAGTGAAGCTATCGCGGTCTGTTCGTCGCGCTCCGGCATTGGGACCAGAAGATTGGAGACGAATCCGCAGGTGAGAGCTCCCTTTGTACTGCCGCCGGCCGAACCAACTTGTCGGAGGGCCTCGTACTGGCTCTGGAGCCAAAACAACAAGAATTCAGGTAGAGGTCGATCATCTCTAAACTGAATGAATGCAAGGTGCTGATTTACGCACGTATCAATCTCTAGCAGGGCGGTGTTTCCGAGAGTCTTGCCTTGGCCGGTGATCGCAACGACAAGGCTTCCCTTCGGAACGATCGGCAGATGGCACTCGCGCATCGCGATCTCTGAAACCAATTCGCTGCCATCGCGGATGAAGACTTCGTGCACCTTCGTGCTGGTAATCCAAGGAAACGTCCCTTGTTGCCAGTAGTTTTCGTTGGAGCGATTCGGTGTAGAGCCGTTCCCGACCTTTGCGATTTCACCTAAGCGGATGAGTTGCCAACTTTCCGGGATCTGCCCGATTTCGGTTCTTTTGAGTCGTTCTTTCCCCATCCCCTCATGAAAGAGCTTGGACATGGTCGCGACCTTCAGATCTGTATACTTGGCCGCGATTGCCCATTGGTTTCGGGCTGCCGATTCGATGTTCTCAAGTGCGTCGGAAATGGCGATCTGTTCGTGAGGCGGCGGCACGATTACCGGTAGTTGTGTCAGTGACGACGTGTTAACGCCACCTTTCAGTCGCTCATTTTTACCCGCGTTGATGTAGTCCCAATATAGTCGCGACTGACAAAAGTAATATAGGTACCGATCGTGCACCGCGTTCGGCCGAAGCCGGATGAGGTACGAAGCGAATACTGCTTCTTCCGGAGGGTTGCGGACAAAGAACGTCTTACCTGTCGTGCCACCAATTCGGGCCACGAGTAGGTCACCACGTTGAACTCGATGCCGGGCCAGATCGGCCGGAGAGCAGCGGCAGAACGGGACTTTGTCCCACGCAACCTCTCCGCCCTGGATATCGGTAATGCGGAGAAACCGCGGTCCAACGCGTTCGCTAGACGCGGTTTCCGTTAATCCGTACTCCGGTTTCGCACACAGCTCGCCGAGGGGTTGGAGGGCCCAATCCGACGGAAGCGTTAAGTCGGTCATCAAAGTCCCCACCGATATCCAAGCTTGCCGAAAGCACCTGCGAGATTGGCGTCAAGCTCGGCCGACTGCTTTTTGAGCGTAGCGAGCTCATCAAGGATCGTTTGAATGTCTCCTGTTTGAGCAGCGTCAGCTGGACGGACGTAACGCGATGGCGAGACATTATAGTCTGCTGCCGCGATCTCCGCCGTTTCCACGACACGACACAAGCCCTCCTGGTCCTTCCACTCCTGGAAAGAGGCGACCACCTTTTGAATCCCTGCTTGCGTCAATTCATTCTTCGGGCGGCCCTTACGAAACTCTCCGCTCGCGTTGATTAGCATGACCTCACGCGCGGCGTGTTTCGCCCGGTTCAGGATGATGATCATGCCTGCCGCCGTCGTGTTGTAGAAGAGGTTATCAGGCAGAAGTATCACGCATTCGACCAGATCCTGCTCAACGAACCATCGGCGGATCACCTTCTCCTTGTTTTCTCCTTGGCTCCCGCTGCCACGGCTAGCTGCGCCGGTATCGATCACCACAGCGGCGCGCCCCTTGTCGCCGAGCGAAGCCGCAACGTGGTGTAGCCAGGCCCAGTCCGCACTCGAGGCGGGCGCATAGCCACCGCGCTGCTCGAATCGCTCGTAGGGGTCGTTCTCGTAGCTCTTCGGATCGAAGTTGTCCTGGTTCCACATCGGATTAGTCACAACGATGTCGAACTGCTTTAAGCGGCTGTCGTCGAGAAACTTCGGATTCGCCATCGTGTTTCCGCGCACGATCTCGCCAGTCATGTCGTGGAGGACCATGTTCATTCGGGCGATCGCGAACGAGGAACCGGTGAGTTCCTGGCCGTAGAGCTTCAATGGACGGTCGATCTTCTGCTCACGTTCCTTCATCGCGAGCTGGCATTTCACGAGCAAGCCGCCTGAGCCGCAGCACGGATCGTAAACCTCTTCGCCCTGTCGTGGCTGGATGAGATACGCGATGAGCCAGCCGACCTCTTTCGGGGTGAAGAACTCGCCCGCGCTCTGTCCTTGCCCTTCAGCGAACTTCCGCAGCAAATATTCGTAGGCTCGACCGAGGAAATCGGGTTCCACGTCGTTCAGCCCGAGGCGATAGCGGGGGTCGCTAAGGGTCTCGATTAGCTTGGCGAGAGCATCGTCGCTGATCTCGCGCTCGCCATTTCGAGTTTCGTTGTAATCGACGATATCGATGACGCCCTGAAGGCTCGGGTTCGCACGAGCAATCGCCCGAATCGTAGTTGTAAGTTGTTCACCGAGCGTCTTCGGCTTCCGCTCCTCGGGCCAATCGAACTTTCTCCGTCCACTGACGACGGGCCAAGATGCCTCCGGAGGGATGTAGAACCGGACAAGAGATGGGTCGGCCTCGAGGACGGTGCGTGCTGTTTCCTCATCTCCGAATTCCTCGGCCAACCGCGCGATCTCATCTTCGAACACGTCTGAGAGCCGTTTGATGAAGACCAGCGGCAGGATGTAGTCTTTGAACTTCGGGGCGTCCTTCTCCCCGCGAATCGAACAGGCCGCTTTCCAGAGCATGCCCTCCATCGACCGGTTGTCCATGATGGCGCCATTCCCGTTTGCAGCCGACTCCTTGGCTGCCTTCTTTCGACGGCCGGGACGCACCTGCTCGGCGGCGACTGACGGTATCGAATCTCCCGATCCTTCGTTGGCCAACGCATCGTACAAATCGCGAAACTCCGGGCCGAGAGAGTCAAGCAGCTGAACAATCGTATGCCGCACTGCGTTGTCCGGTCGAGTCTTCCCCTTTTCCCAGCGGTTCACCGTGGGAAAAGATACCCGAAGTTTCGAGGCAAATCTCTCTTGCGACAGCCCTAGGCGAGTACGCAGCTCGCGTACAAGCTCCGGAAATGTTATGTTCGGCACAAAATTATCATGTGCTATAACACATGATAAGTCAAGGACTATCGCCCTGCGGACTGAACATCCGGCCCGAGCGGACCGGCAGCGGCCATCGCCCGTTTTTCCCAAGAATCGGGATCAACGTTCAATGAGCTGACCCGGCTTCCCCCTTGACTGGCTATGGCTAGTCGCCTACCGTCCGGTTGAAAAGATAGACTCCGAATGAACGATTTATCCTGGTCACGCCACTCCGCAACAAGCTGAAACTGTTCGGTTTCCCACAACCCAAGCAGCCCATCCTCGCTCGCCGATGCCAACCATTGGCCGCCCGGCGCGAATTGAAGGGCGCTTACGTATGATCGGTGCCATTCCCGCTCGAAAAGGACGCGCCCGGGGTCCTTTGCGCTGACGACAACAACTGTTCCGCTGAGATAGCCTAACGCGAGAAGCTCATCGTTCTTGCCGAACGCCAGTTGGGCCGGGGTGTCTAGTCCCCGCGCGTCGTTCGCGTGTGCGACCAGTTTTCCAGTCGCGACGTCCCAGATTTTAAGCAATCCGTGCGGATCCACAGTGGCGAGGGAGCGTTCGCCTCGGTCGAATGCCATATGCTCGATTGCTTCAGCCTGTGACCATGTCGGCGAGTGTGCGCCCTGGGCGTCAGTGCGCCAGACAACCAACTCGTCTTTACGCCCCGGTCCTCTTGTCGCTAGTGCCAAAAATCGGGACTTTTCACTGAGTGCAAGACTCCAGGGCGGTTGACTCGCCCCGGAGAAAGCCGCCGGCGTTTGAGCTGGTCTAGTGATGTCCATCAGAAAAACTCGGTTATCAGAACTGCCAAAGGGCCCTGTGAATGCGACGTGCTCGCCTTTGGCATCCAGAGCACTGAGTTTGGCCTCTCTGGTTCCAGGAGGCAAGAGAATCGCAGTTGAGCTGCCGTCTGCTGACCACCAGGTCGCAGCACCTCGTCCGAGCCCGAGAATTTCGCCGGAATCGCTAAAAGCCACCTCTTGTGCAGTCGAAGAGTTGCGCGCAAGGACCTTCTCTAAAGGATCGATGGATTCGCTGCGCCACACCCGCACAGCGCCATCTGACCCGGCAGAAAGAAGTCGCAGGGGATTTTCGAGAACGATGAGTCCGAATACGCCGCCTCGATGAGCCCAAATTGTCCGGCTTCGTTCAAGCACCTTGCCGGTCCACGTCCAGAATCGAATCGACGAGTCATTGTGTGCGGAGTAGACTTCGTCACCGGCAGTACCCACAGCGTAGACGGTGGCGCCGGTTGCAGCGTGGCCGAGTGCCGATCCTGTAGTCCAATCCCAAATGATCACGTCGCCGTTTTCGTGGCCCGACACGATATCAAGGTCTGACTGCCGGGCGACCGCGTGAACAGCCCAGGCGCCCTGGGCAAACCGTCGTGGAGGAGGATTGTTGCTGCCTACTTGAAAAATCCAGAAACCGTCTGGGCCCTGGCTAGACGATAGTAAGAGGTTACTGTTGAGGAAGAGGAGTGCGCTTCCGGCGTTGGGAAATTGCCCGAGTCTATTTGATTGAGCAATATCGCTAACGCGACTCACGATAATCCTGCCATCGGCCATGGAAAACGCCACCATGCTCCCATCGGGTGACCAGACGATCTTTTGGGCACCTTCGATTTCTGCACTGACTCGACGCAACGTATCATTTTCAAAGGTCCAGAGCTCAACGCCGGATGTTCCGGCGATAGCCACGCGCAAAGGTGGTGAATACACAGCTAGCGAGACAATGGAACCCACGTTCGCACTGTCGCTTGCAAAAGCGTGAAACGCCTTTTCGTGCAGGTTCCAGATATTAACTTGGCCTCTACTGTCCCCTGCCGCTATCCACGACCCATCGGCGCTGGCCGCAAGCGCCTCAACTGAGGCACCGCCCCTGCGCAAATGAGTCTCCAACAGCGGGTGACGGGCTAACGTTGCGTAAAGAGCATGAAGTGCTTCGCTCCGCGCGATTGTCGATTCGTTGGCTAGAGATGCCGGTCGAATCTTTTCCAGGGCCTTCCACTCGCGCCAGCTCCGAGCGCTGCCTTCGAGGCCCAGTTCGGGTTGCTGATCGACATCAATGATGCTCTGAGCGGCAGTTCGACGAATCTCGCCGAGCTCTGCGAGAGCTTCAGCCCGTATTCTTTGGCGCCGTTGTTCGATGCCAAACCAGAGAGCGACCGCTGCTAGCACCGTCGTCACCACAGCGAAAATTGCGTTTCGCCTAGCCCGCCGTCTTGCCGCCCGTTGCTCCTGTTCGAGCCACTCTGGATATAGGTCCTCTACCGGAACGCCTACCAGGTCCGATGCTAGACGCACGCGCTCGCGGTCGAAATCCCGCACTTTATGCCAATCACGGGCTGCTTTGCGGTAGCCGCGAAAGTCGAACCACGGCTGTTTCGTTATTCCGGCGTCCCGGATCGCTGCCGAAAAGTATCGATCTGGCGTGGACGCCGGATCCTCGCCTTCCGTAACCGCAAGCCAGACATCGCCCGACCTGTTTCTGTTCAGATACCAACCGATTTCATACTGAACGTGTTCAGAGCGCACTGCTTGAGGTGAGCAAAGAACTAGAATCCGTTTTGAAGTCCCGAGACGCTCATCTAGCATTTCTCCTATCTGTTCCGGGCGATTGCCATGAGATCGGCGAAGCAGAGACGAGCTGTCCAGGAACACCCGCAATTCAGGCAGTTGCCGCTTATTGAGCACTTCGCGCCGGTGAAATGTTCGGAGGAAAACCTCCAGATTTCGGGCGAGTGCGTAGTCCGGGTCCGTCGAATAGCTAAGGAACAGATCATATTCGACGGAATGATTCGAGGCCCGAGTCCACTGGTCAGATTCAGCCACGGCGCTTCACCCTTCGCTGGGATGCTTGTAATCGTTTATGATATCTGCGTTCCTGCAATGCGCGAACAGAGGCCACTGTCCACGGGTTCTGAGCACCAGGCGGATCGACTCTGTTTTTCCGCCCGGTCAGCCAATTTTCCGGCGCAGGAACGGCGCCGCTGAGGGCTTAGGATGAGTTTACCTTCGGAATCGCACGTTAACACGGTTCGGGAAACATGGTCGCATTGGCTTGGTCAGCATGGCTTCAATTCGTTGTTCGGTATCGAAGAAGGGAAACGGCACCTCTTCGACGACCTGGAATGGGTCCCAGGCGCTGCGGATCGGCGCGCGGCCTGGAACGTTTACACGGAACTACGAACTCGTATTTCTACACAGCCGCTTGCGTACCGGGCTGGTGATGAAGGCACGGCTCTGGAGAGCATCTATCGCCTCTTTGACCTGTCGCGTTCGAGCATAAAGGAGCACGAAGGATGTACTCATTTTGCGACTCTCACCGTTCGGGTTCTCAATGATCGTGTTCGCCCCTTCACGGCGAAGTGGCATGGACTGAAAGTCGAGGGTCGTCTCGCGAGCGCTGATTTCCGGTTTCAGTTTCGACGCGAACTTGCAGCTCTCCAGCCCACGCTAAGGCAGTTGACGCACTTGCTCGGACTCCTGACGGGAGAGATTCCCGAGGTTGCAGCGGCGGAGGCTGAAGCTCCGGGCCAAGCGCCAAATCCTGTGGCAGATCTTTGGAGCGAGGTTTGGTTCGGAATCGGTGCAGGAACTCGCGGCCTTGAAGGGGTTCGGGAGCAAATAAATGAGAAGGAAGCCCAAGAGATCAAGGCCAGACGAACGCTCTATTTGCTGGAAAACGCTAATCGCGCGACCAATGCTGTCGGGCTCTCGCTTTCGGGTGGTGGCATTCGCTCCGCCACATTCGCGCTCGGGGTAGTCCAACAGCTCGCTCGGAAAGGTATTCTGTGCCAAGTTGATTATCTTTCGACCGTTTCTGGCGGCGGCTACCTCGGAAGTTTTATTAGTTCATTCCTGTCGGATTCGAGCGAAAGAATTAACTTGACGCCTCGCGCGAATTCTCTTCCCTTTGGCGGGGAAGGCGACGGCGAGTCTCAAGGAGTCCGACAGCTTCGCAATCACAGCAAATATCTAACCGAAGGTGGGTTGCAAACTCTGGCCACAATGTTTTCTCTCGTGGGATACGGAGTATTAACGTCGATTCTGCTGATTGCACCGTTCCTTCTAGCGGCCACTTTGATCGCGAGAGTGGCTTTCGAAAGTTCATTCCAGAATCCAGCTGCTATTTCTCATCCTAGCCAACCCACGACACTGCTATTGTTGCTGCTCGCGGGTATGGTTTTCATCCTTCCGGTAATTCAGAACTTCGCGAGAGGACGGAAGCTGCAACTGCTCTGGGAACGTGCCTGCGTCGGATTAGCCGTCCTTTCGATCATCTTCCTGATTGGCGAATGGCTCCCTTCTCTCTTGTGGGAAACTGCACATTTTGGCGGGCCAGCTGTCCTATTTGCCTGCGTCGCAGCGTTACCCTTCATTTTTGGTGCAGTGGGATTCACGTTGGGGCCTCACCGACGCGCTGGACGCTTCTTCCTTGACCTTCTCAGTATCACCGGACCTGCCCTGATCGTTGCGTCATTCCTGTGGCTTTCGCACTACGTGATCCTCAATCCGTCGCGGCCGAGCGTAGGGGCTTTAGCTGTGATCACCACTGCCGCACTGCTTTATTCCACATTCATTCTCAACATCAACTTCGCGTCCCCACACGCTTTTTATCGGGACCGCCTTGCGCGGACGTACCTCACACGTGCGGTAGACGGTGATGTAGCCGTCCAGCGATGCGATCCACAACCTCTGTCAGGAATGAACCCCTTTGGAAAGGCTCCGTATCACCTAGTCAATTGCGCAGTCAACATCCCAGGATGTAAGGATCCCAACCTGCGCGGTCGGAATGCGGATTTCTTTCTTTTCAGCAAACACTTCTGCGGAAGCCCAACAACTGGAATGGATCCCACTGCTAATTGGGAGAAGATGGATTGGCACCTAGACCTAGGCACGGCTATGGCGATTTCAGGTGCCGCTGCGGCACCGAACATGGGTACGCTCACTTCGGTCCGGTACAAGTTCTGGTTGGCGCTACTAAACATTCGATTGGGGTATTGGTTGCGTAGACCCAGTGCAGGTCATAGTGGCTTGTTGGCGCGATTCCGACCGCCGACAGGCTGGTACTACTTCCTTCTCGAACTGACAGGAGCGATGTCAGAGAACACGCGCTACCTCAATTTGTCGGACGGTGGTCACATCGAAAACCTTGGGGTGTACGAGTTGTTGCGGCGACGTTGCAAGTTTGTAGTTGCCGTTGATGGAGAGGCTGATCCGCAACGGTCATTCGGCGGTCTGCTCACATTGACGCAACTTGCAAAAATCGATTTGGGCGTGACTATTGAACCCGACCTCGCCGATCTCCGCATGGAGCGGGATGGTCTCGGCCGCGCACATTTTGGGCTATCAAGAATTGACTATCCAGACGGAAGTCATGGATTGCTGCTGTACGTTAAATCGTCGCTAACCGGGAACGAATCCGAGTTCCTGCGCAAATATCGCGTGGACAACCCTGATTTTCCCCACCAGAGTACGGCGAAGCAGCTCTTCAGCGAGACTCAGTTTGAAGCATACCGGGCGCTTGGTGAACACATTGCAACGGATCTATTTAGACCGGATCTCGTTGGAGAGTG